>Ga0326597_10000368_pt1 | contig 82797 bp, 58 predicted proteins | sample RVTome_12_FD_203789 | JGI IMG/M metagenome (GOLD analysis project Ga0326597, IMG submission 203789) | Soil microbial communities from uranium-contaminated site in the Upper Colorado River Basin, Wyoming, United States - RVT100D185 | ecosystem: Environmental > Terrestrial > Soil > Contaminated >...
ACCACACGCCGACGCAAATCTTCCTTCCCCATCAAACCCAAACTGCGAGCATCCTGTTTCATCGCCATACACATGCATACGATCACGCCGAGCGATGTGTTCAGTTATTCTGTGTCGGAGTAGTAACTGGATTGTCGTAAACTGTTTTGCGTGCCTTTTTCCACGCACGCTCACGCATCTCGACGTCTTCGAACAACGCCAACTCAGGAAAAGAACGAAATGTCCAGTCATACATTGTAACAGCACACTATCGCCTGTAATCTTCCTCAACTACAATCGCGTTTTGGGTCCTTCAATGCCGAATAACGGATTCACGGATATCTCACCCGCATCCAGATTAGAGCCCACAGGGCACAGGTTAGAATGATACGCCGCAGTGGCTCTCACCACGGGCCGATAACCGGCCCGTCAGGGTAGATTGGTTGTGGCCCGGGGGCACCGACGATCCACTTGAAGAGTCGTCTCCAGCCTTCGATCGCCTTCTCAATGTCACCCGGCTCTGCGCAGGCACCTACCCCAGTTGCTGACACCACGAGAGCACCAGTACCAAGACTACACGCTACAGGGCTGACCATCACAGTCACGCAGGCGATCACGGCCCACTTGACGCCCTCAAAATAGTCGATGAAACCTGACGGATCTACTCGCACTGTGGGGGCGTTCCTTGTGTAGGCGTACGTGTTGAGCCCGCCGCGAATGCCGATCGGGTCGCGTTGCATGAAGCGGCCAACCGTGGGATCGTAGTAGCGCTCGCCGACGTGCAGCCAGCCGAGTTCGGTCAAGGGGTCGAAGGATTGGTCGGCAGATTCGTAACCCCAGGCGCCGGCGTAGCCGTAGCGACTAGAAACTGGAGACTGGAAACTAGAAACTAGAGGCTCGCCGAAGGCGGTGAGGATGGTTCTTTGGATCACGGGCGAGACGCCCGTACCACCCTGGCCGCCCGTGCTGCTGTCGACAACTCGGCGGGTGGTGCCGATGAGGTCGCTGCCGAGGTAGGCGGGTGAATCGGCCAGGGCCGGATCATCGAAGCCGATGCCGGGAATGTAGCCCGTGCCATTCGTCACTGTGCCGGTTCCCTGATCCACGGTGTAGTCATTGTAGATGTTGTTGCCCATGTAGTCACGCCACTGGCCGGTGCCGACGATGGCGAAGCCTTCATTTGGATCGCGCTGGCGAACAAGATAGCGTTGTCGGCCGCCGTCGTAGCGATACTCGGCGGCCTTGTCGAACATCGTGTTCGTCAGCGTGCCGGTCGGCTCGTCGAAAATGCCCGTGCCCTGCACGGCCAGCCAGAGATGATTGCCCGCGTCGTAATAGAACCACCAGACGGCGGCCAAGTCGGCCTGGTCTATCACGCCGTTGCCAGTGAGGTCCAACTGCCGGACCAGAAGCATGACGTTGCCCGCCGGGCCGTACTTGTACCGCGCTTGCTCGACAGGCACCGGCTCGCCGCCGGCCGTGTCGGTCACGTCGTAGCCCAGCAGGCGGTTGTTGTGCTGATTGTTGTCGATGGCGTTGTCGGTTTCGATGTCATAGACATACGTCGTCACTCGCCCCGTGAGACCGTCCGTCTTGCTCAGCCGATTGCCGCCGGCATCGTAGGCGTACGACAGGTCATACTCCGACGGGCCCAGGTCGGCGTCAAAATCCCCGGTCACCGTCCGCGTCTCGCGCGTCAACCGATTGCGGTTGTCATACTCGAAGTCCACCTGGGCCACGATCGGCTGCGGCGTCACGCCGCCCGGAACGATCACCGGCCCGTATTCGACCTGATTGTTGGAAACCAGGTCCGTCTCCACGATCCGCTGCACGAGTCCGTCGGCGGTGAAGGTGTAGTCCAACTTGATAAACGCATGAGCGCCCGCGTCCTGATACTGAATCTGCATGATCCGATCGGCATTGTCATAGACCCGCACCACCCGCGTGCCATTGCCATAGTCAACCCGCGTCACCCGCCCAGCGGCATCATAGACATAGCTCGCGCTCAGCGTGACCTCACCGGCCGCCGATCCTGCCGACCTCGACCACACTCCAATGCCCCGCTGGACACAACACATGATCTCTTGACTCGGGCAGTCTTGTCATGGATACGAGAACACGACACGGGTAACCACATCTGGCTGGCCAGCATCGCGCGGTCAATCCCATTTTATTCTTTCTGAATCGTCTCGATCTTCGGAATCCCATGTTCGAGGCGGCAGATTCACAATGAGGGTTGCCAAAGTGCTAGAAAATATGAATGCTGCCAACGTGAATTGGAGGAACGACGATTCATACACAGACTCGATCATGATGCGTAACAATAGGATCATGAAGAATATGGCACCACCGGTCTTGGCGAGCAAGAGTTCTTTGCGGTTACGCTTCAATCGGAGCATCGAAACACCTCTCTCAATGTCATCGAAATCCCTGACAATAGCTGCTCCCAACGAGACACGCACGCGCCCGAAAACCCATTATCTTAATGCACCGCAGAGATGATGACTGGATCTCAATCCCAAATCCACCTCCACGGCGAGCGAATAAAGGCGCTATCCGAATGAATGCCCCAATTTCAGGGAGCCCATGGACTCGGCGGTGGTAGAGGTGCTCCAGCAGCTTGCGCTGCGGCCGTCGCTGCATTCATCGTATTCAACCGAGCTCGAGCTTCCAAGGCTAAGGCGAAGCACACCCCACCAGGACCACCGAGTCTTTTTACGAACAGGCCCGCGAAGCGACCCGTGAAGCGAAGTCCGCGAAGCAATCCACTTGTAATCCTGGGCCCTAGCGGAGGTGGTGGTGAAACATATCCAGGCGGCACCAAGATTCCGCCTGGGGTCGTAACCCATGTGCTCGTGCCATCTGGGTCAATCTTGACTGTCGGTCCACTGTTGGTGTACGCATATGTGTTCAAACCACCCAAAATCCCAATCGGATCGCGCTGCATGAAGCGGCCGATTGCCGGATCGTAGTACCGCTCGCCGACGTGGAGCCAGCCGAGATCGGTCAGCGGGTCGAAGGATTGGTCGGGTGATTCGTAGCCCCAGGCGCCGGCGTAGCCGTAGCGGGTGTTGCCGGTGCCACCCTCACCCTGGCCCTCTCCCTCAGGGGGAGAGGGAAGCAGCGGTTCGCCGAAGGCCGTGAGGACGTTGCGGTGGATGGCTGGGGGACCGGCGTTCGTCTCGAAGTTGATGGGCGCGGAGTTGGACACCCGGCGGGTGGTGCCGATGAGGTCGCTGCCGAGGTAGGCCGGTGAATCGGCCAGGGCAGGATCGTCGAAGCCGATGCCGGGAATGTAGCCCGTGCCATTCGTCACTGTGCCGGTTCCCTGATCCACGGTGTAATCATTGTAGATGTTGTCGCCGAAATAGTCACGCCACTGGCCCGTGCCGACGATGGCGAAGCCTTCGTTGGGATCGCGCTGGCGAACAAGATAGCGTTGCCGGCCGCCGTCGTAGCGATATTCCGCAGCCTTGTCGAATGCCGTACTCGAGAACGATGCCGTCGATTCGTCGTAAATGCCCGTGCCCTGAACGGCCAGCCAGAGATGATTGCCGGCGTCGTAATAGAACCACCAGACGGCGGCCAAGTCGGCCTGGTCTATCACGCCGTTGCCAGTGAGGTCCAACTGCCGGACCAGAAGCATGACGTTGCCCGCCGGGCCGTACTTGTACCGCGCTTGCTCGACAGGCAACGGCTCGCCGCCGGCCGTGTCGGTCACGTCGTAGCCCAACAGGCGGTTGTTGTGCTGATTGTTGTCGATGGCGTTGTCGGTTTCGATGTCATAGACATACGTCGTCACCCGACCGGTGAGACCGTCCGTCTTGCTCAGCCGATTGCCACCCGCATCGTAGGCGTACGACAGGTCATACTCCGACGGGCCGAGGTCGGCGTCAAAATCCCCGGTCACCGTCCGCGTCTCGCGCGTCAACCGGTTGCGAGCGTCGTATTCGAAGTCCACCTGAGCCACGATCGGCTCCGGCGTCACGCCGCCCGGCAAAATCGTCGGCCCGTATTCGACCTGATTGTTGGAAACCAGGTCCGTCTCCACGATCCGCTGCACGAGTCCGTCGGCCGTCAGCGTATAGTCCAACTTGATAAACGCATTCCCACCGCCGTCTTCATAGCGAATCTGCATGATCCGATCGGCATTGTCATAGACCCGCACGACCCGAGTGCCATTACCATAGTCAACCCGCGTCACCCGCCCGACGGCATCATAGACATAGCTCGCGCTCAGCGTGACCTCGCCGGCCGCTCGTGCGATGGTCCGAGACACCGTCGCCACGCGACCGGCGGCGTCATAGTCGTACCCCGCCGTGATCAAACCGCCGTCGGTCTCCGCCTCGACCATCTGCGCCCACCCGGCGTCCTCCACCGTCACCGTGTGCCCATCCGGGCGGGAACGCGGTCAGAAAAATCTTCCTGACACCTTTTCCGGGCCATGCTTAGGTCGCGGAAGAAGGGCTAACGTAACATGCCAGCGGGCTACGATAAGTACCTGTGAACTGGGCTTTGCACATAGTCGGACTGCCACATCTACTTGGGCTCTTGATCGTAGTGGTTTGAGTATTTTGCATTGTTCCTCTTCATACGCCACCGTAATTCTTCTCACTGCAATGAGACCGTTATCCGCGTCGCGGCATGCCTTATCTATCAGCATTACCTCGGCTTTTATAACTTGATCACCGGGTTCGCGGAGGTCCAGACAGACCTCAATCGCTGTGTGCTTCCCAAGTTTCACATTACCGATGCGATGCACTTTGTCACTGTCAAGTGATAGTATTTGCTTTCCTGAACCGCGCAGATACAATGCTCCACCGCGGAGAATTTGGCGAACAATATCGCAACTAGCGTAGAGCAACAGCGCCAACAGCACACAATTCGCCGCGAAAGCTGTTAAAGCGCTGTGAGGCTTTCCTGAAAGTGGTTGCTTCTGGCCTGCTTCGAATGGTCCATGATATACGAGTATAAGCACCCCAAATAGCACAGCCCATAGCGTGATAAGAATTCTTTTGCTAGGCATGAGAAATAGCAAGCTATAGCGAGTTCCACAGAGTCAGTCCCAAAGTTGTCCGGGATCCGTAATGATTCCTCCCGAAAAGGGCCCCGCGGTTCCGCCAATCGTCACAGTCCCGTCCGTTCCGATGAGGGCCCCGCCCCCATGCGCTTTCTGATTCTGCCCCGCTCCACCGAAGAGGCCACCGTCCAATCCTCCTTCGCCATAAGTTAGACCGAGACCTATTCCACCAGTACCGCCTGCATATCTTCCTGTAAGAGGATCGCGGGTGCGCGTACTCCCTTGAACGCCAACGCAAGCATAAGCGAAAAAGCCTTGGTCAATGGTCCATCCAATACCTGCACCAGCAATCAGTCCACGGTTCCTAGTGGTTCCAACGCCGACATAGCCTCCACGAGCCCAGGACTTGCGATAAATCCATTCGCCGGCAGCCTGAACGGCCCCGTTGTAGACCTCCTCCGAGGCGTTGCCGTCGCCGGTGTATAACCATTTCATGGGGTTCCAAAGCCCGGAAGGATCGACGGCCGAAGTTGGAGAGTTGCCTACATAGGCATAAACATTCAACCCGCCGAATATTCCAATTGGGTCTCTCTGCATGAAGCGGCCGACGGCGGGATCATAGTAGCGCTCGCCGACGTGTAGCCAGCCGAGTTCGGTCAGCGGGTCGTATGACCCTCCCGGGGTCTCATAACCCCATCGGCCTGCGTAGATTGAGCCCGTTGGCGTGGAGCCGGTACTGCTGACCGATTCGCCGAAGGCGGTAAGGACGGTGCGGTAGATGGCCGGCGGTCCGGCGTGGGTGTCGAAGTTGATGGGCGCGGAGTTGGACACCCGGCGCGTCGTGCCGATGAGGTCGCTGCCGAGGTAAGCCGGTGAATCAGCCGAGTTTGGATCGTCGTAACCGCTCCCAGGAAGGTGGGCAACGCCAGAAGTGACGGTGCCCCCGGCATCCACGGAATACTCGTTGTAGAGACCCTCGCCAAGATAGTCACGCCACTGGCCGGTGCCGACGATGGCGAAGCCTTCATTCGGATCGCGCTGGCGGACCAGATAGCGTTGCCGGCCGCCGTCGTAGCGATATTCCGCGGCCTTGTCGAACATCGTGTTCGTCAGCGTGCCGGTCGGCTGCGAGAGTGCCCACCGGTCGCTTGCCTATCCATTAACCAGCCATCATCCACGTTTTATTGACGCCTCTCACTTGCTCCAATCCACCTAAGCCAATTACGCTTAAGTTCCTCAGTTTCGAAAACGGCCCCACATTCCGGACAGATGTGCTCGTTATTCAGTCCACGCAAGTCATAGGCACACTCGAAACAGAGCCCAAAGTCGTTAACTCGCAGTTTCCTCACAAACTTCTTCTTGACATATGGATATGCGGACAAAAAGAAAGTAACTTGGATGAACTGCACTCCAAGTACAAGGATTATTGCATACCAGGGAGGGTGTATAACGGCGTCAGTCCTAACGATCAGCATCGTAAGCAATACAACACTGAAGAGGAGTGTAAGAATAACTATCAACCGAGACACATGCCGCAGGCAACAAATGTGCATCCAAAACCCCCGTGGGATCCCCTTCGGGCACCGTTCGAATAAATAGCGAAATGGTCTTATCTCAGGTCGCATTTAACACAGCCGGTTCCGGAATGGCATACATCTGCGCAACAAGATCACACAGACTAACGCGTCATTGCGCGACACCTCATCTGGAATCGCTCGGCGGCGTAAGCCAGGGATCCTGGAATCACCTCAGAGCACACTACGCAAAGATCGGAAACTAAATTGTTTGCATCACACCCACAAAAACTGTAGATATCCAAATCCTCCGCTCTCGCGAAGTCACGGCGGTCATACCACTCTCGGCTAAAGCCCTCCTAACTTCGGTAGTGGTGGTCTTGGCCTGCCCTTGTCCTGTTGCGGGTGACACATGAAACATGGTTCTTGTCCTGGGCCCAGATTATCTAGCCAGTCCCCGGCACCGATCACTCCATCGGTTGCTTTATCTTCAATATACCTACCAGCGTCAATAACCGCTCCTCCTCCCCATCCTGCAATACCTACTGTTCCAATGATAGCCCCTGTAATCGGATTGGAAATACCAACCCAAAGTCCGACTACACAAAGAACGACACCGCCTCCATGGACGACTGGATGATCAAAAAAATCATCGATCGAGTCTAGGCCAGATGGATCGATGGCCCTTGGAGGAGTGTTATGCACATAGGCATACACATTCACCCCGCCCCGAATTCCGATCGGATCGCGCTGCATGAACCTGCCCACGGCGGGATCGTAGTAGCGTTCGCCGACGTGGAGCCAGCCGAGCTCGGTCAGCGGATCGAAGGATTGTTCGGCAGATTCGTAGCCCCAGGCGCCGGCGTAGCCGTAGCGGGTGTTGCCGGCGCCGGCGCTGCTGACCGGCTCGCCGAAGGCGGTGAGGATGGTTCTTTGGATCACGGGCGAGACGCCCGTACCACCCTGGCCTCCCGTGCTGCTGTCGACAACCCGGCGGGTGGTGCCGATGAGGTCGCTGCCGAGGTAGGCCGGTGAATCGGCCAGGGCCGGATCGTCGAATCCGATGCCGGGAATGTAGCCGATGCCGTTGGTCACTGTGCCGCTTGAGGCGTCCACGGTGTAGTCATTATAGATGTTGTTGCCCATGTAGTCACGCCACTGGCCGGTGCCGACGATGGCGAAGCCTTCGTTGGGATCGCGCTGGCGGACCAGATAGCGTTGCCGGCCGCCGTCGTAACGATATTCGGCAGCCTTGTTGAAGACCGTATTCGACAGCGTGCCGGTCGGTTCGTCGAAGTTCGCCGTGCCCTGCACGGCCAGCCAGAGATGATTGCCCGCGTCGTAATAGAACCACCAAACGGCGGCCAAGTCGGCCTGGTCTATCACGCCGTCGCCAGTGAGGTCCAACTGCCGGACCAGAAGCATGACGTTGCCCGCCGGGCCGTACTTGTACCGCGTCTGCTCGACGGCGATGGGCGCTCCGGTGGCCGGGTCCGTGTCGGTCACGTCGTAGCCCAGCAGGCGGTTGTTGTGCTGCCCGCCGTCGATCCCGTCGTCCGTCTCGATGTCGTAGACATACGTCGTCACTCGACCGGTAAGACCGTCAGACTTTGTCAAACGATTGCCGCCGGCATCGTAGGCGTACGACAGGTCATACTCCACCGGCCCCGTGTCGATCGCAATGGCGCCGGTCTCCACGCGCGTTTCACGTATCAAACGGTTGCGGTTGTCGTATTCAAAGTCCACCTGCGACACGATCGGAGGAATGGGCTGGCCGGGCGGCACGATTCCCTGCGCCTCGGTCACCTCGTCGGTCTCGATGATCCGGGTCACCAGCCCGTCGGCCGAATAGGTGTAGGCCAGTTCCAGCATCGCAAGACCACCGGCGTCTTCATGCCGGATCAGCGTCGGTCGATCCGCCGCGTCATACTGCCGGATCACCGCCGTGCCGTTGCCATGGTCAACCCGAATCACCCGCCCGACGGCATCATAGGTGTAGCTTGCCGTGATCGTCGTGAAGGCAAAGGGATCGATCTCAGGATGGGCGATCACCCGCGTCACCGTCGCCACCCGGCCGGCATCATCGGTCGTGACCGTTAAGGTGTTGCCGTCCTGATCGGTCGCGGTGAACGTCCCCGCCACGTCGTCATACGTGTTCGCAAAGCTCCGCGTGACCACCGCCCCGCCACCAGTCGGCTCCGCCGTCGCCAGCGAGGTCGTCAACGGACGGTCAAAGGCGTCGTAGGTGATGACCAGATCGCGCGACTGATCCGGCCCCGCACTCAAAGGGTCCTCCACGCAACGGTTGATAAGCTCCGGCAGGCCGTTCGGCGAGAGCTGCTGAGTGAAGCAGCCGGAGGAAAGAGGCTGGCCTGAGTACGGCGTCGAGCCGCCTCCGGCAAAGGCCAGGGGAACCTCGCAAGCCTGGGGGCAAGGCTGTGGGCAGACTACGCCGATCGTTTGCCCACAAGCGTTCAGGAGAAGAAGGGACGATTGATCGCTGTCGCACCCACACGCCCCGATCGGATGGGAGGCGCCGGCTAAAACGCCGCCCTCGTTGAAATCGGTCCCGTTCTCGACCGTCGCCGGGCCGCTCGGCATCGGCGAGAATGACTGACCCGTCTGCGCGTCGGGGTTTTCTGCCTCGGTTGCAGGTTGGCCGAAGCTGTCGTAGGTGAAGCGGGTGACAACGCCGTTGGGGCCGGTGACCTGTGTGACCTGGTGTTGCCAGCCGAATGGAACGGTCATGTCTCCATATTCGATCATCGTGGAGGCGATGGGGCCGCCGGGCTGAGCCGGAGGAGAATCAATCTGCGTCGGGCTGGTGGGAACGCTGGGGTCGTCATAGTGGATGTCGATCTGCTTGGCCGGGTTGGTTGCCCCGGTGGCGTCCAGCGGCGGCGTGATGCTGAGGAGGTTGTTCAGGCCGTCATAAGTATAGGCCCACCTGTGAACCAGCGGGTCGGTGACCGAAGTGATGTTGGCGACTGCGTCATAGTCGAACGTCCAGGTGTTGCCCAGGGCGTTGGTCCGGCCGGTGGCCTCGTGGATGAGGTCGGGCCCAGGCGCCGTATAGGCCAGCGTCTGCTCCTGGGCCAGGGGGTTTGTGACCTTGATCAGGTTGCCGAGGTTGTCGAACTCGAACTTCCACTCTTCGCCGCGGACGTCCGTATAGGTGGTTCGCAGGCCGCCGGTGAACAGGCCCTGGTATCCGACCTGCTGAGTCTGCGAGGCCGGATCGGTCACCGTCATGAGGCGGCCGTTCATCGCCTGGTAGGTGAAGGCGTAGGCGTGGTCCGCCCAGTCGGTGATATTGCTGATGTCAAACGAGCTATTGTAATCGATGTTGACCCGATGGTCTGGCAAGATGGTCCCCGGGGCACCCAATGCCGAGAGGATTGGGTCATCCAGGGCAACGAAGGGGCCGGTACCGTTGACATCGGGGTTACCCGAGGAGGGGTCCAGGTAGAGCAGCCTCCAGAGGCGCCTCCTGGCGTCCAGCGGGGCATCAATCTCAGACAGCCTGCCCTCCCCATTGTAACGCAGCAGGAGTTGGCGATCAGCGGCATCCGCGATTTGCGTAAGGTTGTTGTTGCCGTCGTAGAAGAGCTTCACGCGGTTGACGAGGCTTGAAGAATCCGTCGGGATGCCGGTGGCGTCCTGAATGGCCTCAAGTCGGCCGTTGAGCTTGAACAGGAACCGGGTCTGTGTCTTGGTTGTCAGGATGTAACCAGCCTCAAGCCCGCCGAAATTGTTTCTGAACTGGCCGGTCTGAAGCGTGCTGAACACACCGGGAGGAGGCGTAAAGCCACCATTGCCGTCGTCCAAGTAGGTATCCTTCGTGCCGTCGCCCCAGATCACCGTCGCAGTCCCCTCCCCGATTTCCAGGGAGGTAGAATAGCTGTGCGTCCAGACCGCGTCGGTCGGCTGGGACAGCAGGGCGTTCGTCATGGCCGTCAGGTCGCCCGTGTCGACGGCCTGATTGGCGTTGAAATCTGCAACGGCCAATTCACTCTGAGTCGGTGCGCCCTCGAGAAGGATATCCACGAACGGGTCCATGTCGGCCGTGCTGAGGTCGCCGTCGCCGTTGGCATCACCCAGCAAGGCGCCGGCGCCGAGCGTCGGCGGCCCCCACGTGCTGGACATGTTGTGATAGAGCGAAAAGGAGATGGCAGGGCCCTTGCCGCCCCACCCGACGATCGGAATCTCCGTCCAGACGCGGCCGGTCCGCAGATTCACCTGCGAGAACGGCCCCACCGGCAAACCGGCCTCCCAGCGCCGCGCTGGGCCGGTCGGCGCGGGGACCCCGCCCAGCCCGGGCGCAGCCACAGCCTCGACCGGCACCGCCGCCAGACAGGCCAGGACGGCGACCCATCTCAGCCAAAGGCCGAGCAGGCTGGAAGAACGACGTGACGAGATGAGCGCGCGGCGGCGCTCACGACCCTGAAACTGCGACTGGTTCACTGTGATTCCCTTTCCCTGCGGGGTGAGTTCCTTTCCCTGTTGGCCACGCCGAGCCCCCCGCTTCGGCCCTATAATGTGCAAGCATACCGCAACCACAGCCCCGAAGCAAGCCTTCGATCGGTTATTCGGGAGTTTTTTGCCGGCTGAAGTCCGATGAGGATGCCGCCGGGCCTATCGAAAAACGTAAAGCCCGATCCCTCGTCTCTGACAAGACCAGCCTATCTACTCGCGCCTCAACAGCGACAGGGCCAGCGCGCTCATGCTGCGGACGCCGGTGCGGATGCAGGGTTCGGGATCGACGCGGAACTTGGCTGAGTGCGTCGAGGGAAGCGGCTCTCCACCCGCCACCTGGGCCGCGGCGAATCTCTCCTCGTCGACGGCCCCGAGCCAGAACATGAACCCCGGCGCGCCGAGATACTTGGCGAATCGCCCGAAGTCCTCGCCGCCCATCGTCGGAGGCTGCTTGAGGGCGTTGTCCGCACCGAGAATCTCCTTGAAAACTTCGAGCGCGTGGGACGTGAGCTCCGGATCGTTGTAGCTGGCCGGCGTGAAATCGCCGTCGAGAATCTCCACCTTCGGCGGCCTCGGACAGCGGGCGGATTTGGCCACGTCCGTGGTGATTTGGCGAATGGAATCCAGCAGGGTCTTGCGCACCTCGTCCTTGTAGGAACGGACGGTGAGTTGCAGGTGGGCCTCGTTGGGAATGATGTTGTGCTTGGTGCCGGCATGAATCGACCCGACCGTGACGACGCCGGCTTCTCGCGGGTCGATGCGCCGGCTGACAATGGTTTGCAGGGCGAGCACGACCTGAGCGGCGGTGGCAATCGGATCGACGGTCGTGTGCGGCGCCGAGCCGTGTCCGCCCTTGCCATAAATGGTGACGTTCACGGAGTCCACGTTGGCGAACGCCCAGCCCGAGGTGTAGCCGACTGTCCCGACCTTCAGTTGATGGGAAACGTGCAGTGCGATGCACCGATCCGGCCGGGGAAACCGCTTGAACAACCCGTCCTCGATCATCAACCGCGCACCTTGCCCGATTTCTTCCGCCGGCTGGGCGATGAACACAATGGTACCCGCCCATTCGTCCTGCATTGCAGCGAGGGTCTTGGCGGTTCCGGCAAGGACCGTCTGGTGCACGTCGTGGCCGCAGGCGTGCATGACGCCGACCTTCGATCCGTCCGGTTGGGTAAACGTTTCCTTGCTCGCGTAAGGCAAGCCGGTCTCTTCAACCACGGGCAGTGCATCCATGTCGCCGCGAATCAGGAGCGTCGGCCCCTTGCCGTTCGCAAGCACGCCGACGACGCCGTAGCCGCCTACGCCGGATGTCACGTCCATACCCGCGTCTTTGAAAACCTTCGCCAACCGCGCCGCCGACTGCTCCTCGTGAAGCGACAGTTCGGGATGACTATGACACGTCTTGTAGAACGCAATCCATTGACTCACGGATTCATCAATGTGCCGGTCGATCGTTGCCGCGACGCCTTCCGACAGCAGCGACCCGGCCAGTGCGTGCGGGCCGGCCAATGCCAGAACAGCCATGGTGAGCGTGAGATGTTTGAGTATGGGGCGTGAACTCATCAACTTTCCTCCGATAAGGGTGAATGAGGAGGCACTTTCCAGCGTCGAGGAAACCCCGAAAAAAACTGTCATTCGGGTTTCCCCCCCAACCGACCGCCCGGTGGCGTGTCTGATATCATGCCCGAACCGTGGCCGTGGGGCAATGGGCCCTGCGCCATGCGATGATTGGAGCAGAACAAAGGAGACTCCAGATGCGACGACTGATGCTGGGTGTGATCGGCTTGGCGATGGCGACAACAACCGGGTGTTTGGCCGTATCAGCCAAAGACAACAATGTTCAGGTGCCGGAGGGCGACACGGCCGTCGTGGCTGTCCAGGGCGACGTATACGTCGTCAATAAGAAGACTGGCTGCGCCCGCAAGATCGACCTTTCCACGGCCACGACTTACAAACAACAGGCTACGGATAATGACCAGAACCAGATCGGCACGAACTGAACGAACCTGACCAGGTTCGTGTGAAGATGATGGATCAGCCGCGCCGCGCGGAACCGGACACCCGCTCAGGGTGCAGCGCGGCCGGTATCGGCATCGCCAGGACGTCTCGAGGTTCGAGCTTCAAGAGCCCGTCGGCGTAGATTCGGTGATGGTCGCGGAGGGCGGGCTGCGCCTCCGGACCCGTCAAGTAATCGAATATAGCTCGGACCCGCCGCGGGGTTGGCTCGTGTGGATAGATCGCATGGAAGGCGGTCAGGTTCAGCGCCGCAGCACGGTTCAGCACAAACTTAAACTTGCCTCGTGCGAAGACCGACACCCAGATCGGCGCGGGTTCCCGGCGCTCCGGTCGATACCACACCGGCCGATGCGAGGGCAGATAGCGGTCGGGGATGCCCAAACGCCGCCCCTCGTCCAGATAGCGTTCCACGGCGGCGGACAATCGCGGTCGCGGGTTCAACAAGTACACCCGCTGATCCGTTTGGACGAGCCGTCGCATGTCGGCTTCCGTGAAAACCTCACCCTGCACGTGCACGGCCTTGGTGATGCACGGCGTCAAGTCGAGCCGATCCAGTCCCCACCGCCGGCGGTCCGACTCGCGAAGCGCGAAGTATTGGTTCGCGCCCGTTGCAATGCCGCGCACACAGCGCGCGACGTCACCCAACGTCGGCCCGGTGATCGGCTCGATGGACCGCGATGGATCAAACAGGGGGGACCACTTTCGCCGCGGATCCAACTCGCGGCGATCCAACCGCCTGCCGCTGGCGATAACCGAGCCTTGCAGGGCGGAGAGATCGTCCACGCTTGCCAGCGTCAGCTTCGCATCGTCGGGTCTGTCGCGGCGCAGCAGCGTGATTGCCGCGGTCGTCAAGGCGTCGTCGAAGACCAAACCGACCGGGTCGAATTGAACGATTGCGTCGATCGCGTTCTGCTCCAGGAGAAACGCCTTAATGGCCCGGCCGAAGTCGGCGTTCAGCCACTCCGCCGGCGTGATCACCGCGGCCCGACCGTTCGGCGCAAGCTGCGACCATATCTTGATCAGGAACAGACCATACAGATTGGTCATCCGGCTGAGCCTGCGGCCCGCCAATCGGTCGAATCTGCGGAAGGCCCCGTCGTCGCGATCCATGTCGTGATGCCGGACATAGGGCGGATTGGCCACGATGGCGTCATAGGTGTCCGAAACGCCGGCGGTCAGAAAATCTTCGCGGCGACACCGTGGCTGAAACTCGCGCGGCCGGCTCATAAACTCGTCCAGCAGCTTGGAATCGATCTCGAATGCATCAATGCGCGGCCGAACACCGTCAGGCCGTTCGTTCACCAGCGCTTCGATCGCATCGACAAAGACGCCTTGCCCGAGCGCCGGGTCCAGAACGCGGCGAGGCTGATGGGCGCAGACCCAACGCACCATCCAATCGGCCACCGGCCGTGGCGTGAAGACCTGGCCGAATGGGCGCACGGGCGAGCCCTTGGCGGCATCGGTCCTGGATAAAGAAACGACGGAGGACACGGTGGCAACCGATCGAAGAGGCCGACTGAGCAACAATGGGAACCGTCGACAACGAACGGTGGCTATCTTGGCGATCGGCTATCGGAATGGCAAGCCCGCGCGGGCCGATGCCCACGGCTCGTTGGGATGCTCTCGGTCTCGCCCTCGCCTCAAGAACGACCTTACTGCAACAAGGACAGCACGGTCTGCGGCGTCTGATTGGCGACGGCCAACACGCTGGTCCCGGCGCTGATGAGAATCTGCTGTTTGGTCAGGTTGCTGGTTTCCTGGGCGAAGTCCAGGTCGCGGATGCTCGACTCGGCAGAAATGAGATTCTCCATCGTGATGCTCAACTGGTTGACGTTGGTATCCAGGGTGTTCTTTTCAAACGACCCCAGGCGGCCTCGGAAGACGGAAACCTGGGTGATGGCCTCGTTGATGATCTTGGCTGCCTGGGCGGCCTGACCGCTGGTCAACGATGCAATGCCGCCATCTTTGATCTGTTCGAGGAAGCCGAACGTCTCGTTCCCCAGGCGCGTCGCGGCGACCGACGGAACGCCGATGTTGATCTGCTGATTTGTATCGACGCCGGGTCCGAGTTGGAATCTCGCTCCGCCGCCCGTGACGCTGAAGGAGGTGCTCCCCGCCGTGTTAAAGGCCTCCTGGATGCGAACCTCCAATCCAAGGATGGCACTATTGATTTGCAGCTTGAGGCCCTTGCCGATCGTGCCGGCCCCGTTGATGGTCGCGGCGACGTCACGGCCCGTCTCCCGGCTGACCGTCGCGCCGGCCAGGTTCTTCGTGAAGCTGAGGAACGGTTGGGTGGAGGTGCCGATCTCCTGGATTTGGACGAAGGCATCGCTCCCGAAGGCCTGGGAATTGAGGATCACGCCGCTACTGGGATTGCCGGCGTTGATGAACGCGGCGCTGACGCCCGTCGCATCACTGGTCGCATTGATCGAATCCTTGATTTGTGTGGCGGTGGCCCCGGACAGGAGGGAGATGGATCGAACGCCGTTCGGACCCGCGACCTCCAGCGTGACGCTCGACGCAACGGAGCTGGTCTGAAACTGCAACTCGGCATGTTGGGCGGACTGGGTCACGGCCACGGTCACCGGCACGAAACTCGCGGTGCCGAACTGGACGTTGTTGATTCTCAGGTCGGTGATGCTGGCCGGCGCGACGCCGCTGGTGATATAGCCGAGCGAGCCGTTGAGCAGTTTTCGGCCGGCAAAGGTGGTCGTGTTGGCAATGCGCGTGATGGATTCAACGGCGGAATCGATCTGCAACTGGTTGGCGCGAATTTCGTCATCTGAGACGGCGCCGACGTTTGCCGCCTCGACAATCTTGCTCTGGATGTCATTCAGCAGAGAAGCGACCTCGTCCAGCGCGCCTTCGGTCGTGGCTATGACGTTGGAGGCGCGTTGAGAGTTGGCCACGGCCTGTCGAACGGCCTCAATCTCGGAGCGAAGGTTCTGCGAGATGATCAGACCGGCCGGATCATCGGCGCCTCGATTGATCCGCAGCCCGGTGGAGAGCCGCTCCAACGATGTCCGCAACGATTGATTCGTCCGAGCCAATTGGCGCGTGGCGACCAGCGCGGAAGTGTTTGTATTGATGCGAGTCATGTCGCAATCCTCCGTGATTGTCTCGCGACGTTGCGTTGCGTCGCCCTGAAGCCGTCACAGCGAAGCCAGGCATTGATGCCCGGGCAGCTCGCACTAAGCGTTTCCACGAGAATCTCCCGACGGTCGGCCCTTGGGTGGGCCGCCCCGCCCCTTTCCCACGTCCGGGGGCAAGTCTTCCGGTTTGACGTTCGCCGCCGCCCGATTCTCTCTCTTGATGGCATCGTAGACTTCTTTGCGGTGCACGGGGACTTCCGTGGGGGCGGAGATTCCGATTCGCACCTTGTCGCCGCGGATATCCACGATGGTGATTTCGATGTCATCACCGATCATGATTGTCTCGTCGCGTTGACGCGATAGCACCAACATGTCTGATTCCTCCTCGGCCGTGGTAAGGCGCCGTTCGTGCGCCGGCGGTCCGAGCCCTGACTTCCCGTCACCGATCCGATCTTCGCACCGAAACAGACTTCGATGCGACGTTCCGAGGAGCCGAATGTACCCATCGGGCCCAACGGACCACGCGGTCATACCCGATCATAGCCCGGCTACCTCGGCCAATTCCCATCGCGTGTCGGGCTTAGGCCGTCTTGCTGACGGTTTCCTGATCAATGGGAAGCCGCATCAGCGGATGCCGCGTCGAGAAACGCTTGTCTGAAAGCACAAGTTGTTTGCCCACGCGCGTCGCAACGTTGATGACGAGCGGCCCCTGCAAGTTTCCCGTCAGAATGTCGTCGACCTTGTTCACGACGACGAAGACCTGTGAGCCGGTGGTATTGGAAAGTCCGACCTGTTGGAGATCCTCAGTCTTGATGGCAATCCGATAGTCCGTCACGAAGAGCCTCGGGTCACACACCACAAAGGCCAACTCCGGCCGATGCACCGCCTGCATCCAATAGAATGCACTCTCCTGGCCGGTCTGGATCAGGGCGAAGTCGTGATCATCCGGAAAACCCAATAGCCCCTTGGGAAAACTCAGGAAGCGCCGGTCATCTACTTCGATTCCTCCGAACCGTGACGTCTGGATAATCATTGATTCAATCTCCCGGTCGCGTCCAAGCGACACCTTGTATGGACCGAAGGGCGGATCAATTTCGTCGGACGAAGCCCCATGCTCCGCCGACGCTGAAAAATCCCCACGAGTCCCTGTCTATCAACCTGCGGCCGCCCGCGAAAACTCCATTCATCGCAGGAAATCCATCAGCGACAGGCTCAAACTCTGTGACCCGACTTGCAGAGTCGCCTGAAGCGAACTCTGCGCTTGCTGAAACCGTGTGACCGCCTCAACGAAATCAACGTCCTTAAGTTCCGACAGAAGACCGGTCGTGGCCGTGACGGCGTCTTCGGTCTGCTGCACACGGGCTTGCATGTCGCGCGAGCGAGCGCCGACGCGGCCGGCGATGCTGGCCGTGTCGCGCTGCAATTGATTGATCAAACCGCCGGCCGCGGTGATCTCGGAAGAGTCGTCAGCCAGGAGGCCGTCACGCAGGCGATACAACGCGCTGAATATCCCGGTTTGCGTGAATGCGCCGACGACGTCGCCGTCGAGCAAGGTGCTCGTCCCCGTCTTGGCGATGCCCAGTTCACCGGCCACGGGCGAGAGATTGACGCTCGTCACGGTGATCGGATTGGGGCCGCCCGGGCCGGTCAATTGCAGGCCCGCCCCATTGGTCGAAACCGCGGCGGTGATCGAAGCCCCCGCCGTGGCGGCGGCCGCGTTGATGGCATTGATGATGTCGTTGATGGTCAGCGCGCCGCTCAGATCGACCTGAAAGGCGACGCCGTTCGCGTCGGTGATCTCGATGTCGTTGCCGCTCACCGGATGTATGCCCCGGCCGCCGTTGAGCCGGGAAATAAGGACCGATGGATCAAGCGTGCGGATGCCCAGAGCCTCGGCGTCATTTCCGCCGTTTTCACCGACGACCAGCGGCGTTCCGGCAATGCGATTTTCGATCTCGATGCCGTCGCCTGCCGCATTGATCACGGCTCGAACTCCAAGTCCGGTTCCGTTGATTCGGTTCAGAACCTCCTGCACCGTCGTGGCGCCAGTGAAGTCGACCGTCGTGGTCAACGTCCCGCTGGTGATCGTGATCCCGTTGGGAAGCGACAAGCCGCCGGGAATCAAGTCGTTGATCTGCGTCGTGACTGTGACGCGGCGATTGAGATTACCGCCGTCGAGGGTCGTCCCCGCCACGGTCTGCTTGAGCCCCAAATCGCTGGCCGTCGAACCCTGGCTGACTTCGCTCACGACGATGCCACCGGCGGCGAAAGTGATTCGCAGCGTCGCCCCATCGGCGGGATTGATTCCCAGCGTCAAGAAGCTGCCGGCCGCGGCGGCATCACTGTTGAACTTTGCGATCAGGTCGTTGATCGTTTCGGCGCCGGAGAAGTCAACCTGAAACGTGATCCCGGGGCCGACATCGGTGACACTGATCGGTCCCAAGCTCACGCCCCTGTTGGTCGCTCCGCCAAGCTCATTGATGCGACCATTGCCGTCGAGCTGAACGTCGAAATTCGCATAGCCGCCGACCACCTCATTCCGCAGCCCGAACAGACTGTCGGTGGTCACGTTGAACGGCAGGGCGAAGTTGTTATCCACCAGTGTCTGAAGATCGGCCTGGTCGGCCAGATTGGTCACGCGGCCAAGGTCGGTGCCGAGCGGCGGCTGGTTGATACTCCGGCCTGCAAAGAGATATCGCGACTGGAACTGTCTGTTCCCGATGCTTCTGAGTTGATCGATGAGACCATCGACGATGACGGCCTGCGCGGCGCGCTCCTCGGTGCTCTGGAGGCTTCCGGCCTGCTCACTGGCGATACGCGCCGCCTCGATGAGCAGATCGCTGATTTCCGAAATCGCACTGTCCGCGGCCGCGAGTTGATTGTCGGCGTGCTGCAAGTTGGACAGAATCTGATCCTGCCCGTCGAGGGACTTGAGCATTCTCGCGATCTTTTCAGCCGCGATGGGGTCTTCCGCGATGGACAGAAGCCGGTTGCCGGTGCTGATCCGCTGCTCCTCCCGGAAGACGCGCAGGGCGTTCTTCTGCAACTGCGTGATCAGCGTAAAGGTACGCAGGCTGGTCGAGACGCGTGAGATGTTACCTGCGGAACTAATGGCCATGGCCGGCTTCCTAGAATGCGATCATTCGCCTGCAAGACGCCCTATCGCACGAGCGTCAACAGGGTCTGCAACATTTCGTCAACAACGTTCATATAGCGAGCGACGCCTTCGAACGCGCGCTGGAACGAGACCAGCGAGATGGCCTCTTCGTCCAGGTTCACGCCCGAAATACTCTCGCGTTGAACCGTCAGGGAATCTGCAATGATGTCAGCGGCGTCGACGGCACTGTTGGCCGCGGACGAGCGCACGGCCAGGTCCGCCATCGCCGCGTTGTAAAACTCGTTCAGGGACACGCCGTTCAGGCTGGCGACCGCGGTGTCCTGTAGAGATGACAAGGCCGTTGCGTTGCTGCCGTCGCCGGTGAAGTCAGACTGGGCTGCGGCGAGCAGCGCGGGGTTGCCGGCGATCAGCGAATTGACGTTGATGTCACGGCTGTCCCTGCCGGTGAAGAACGTATTGATATTCAGTGCCGCGAGAGTACCGGACGTGTCGTTCGAGAACGTGAACGTCGATCCAGCGGCGGCAGTCAGTTGGAGTTGCCCGTTGGGCAGCACCGTCGCCGTGACGCCGGCCACGTTGGCATTGATGTCGGCGGCCAGAGAATCGAGTGTCGTGTCGGTTCCGATGCCGTCCAGGTCGATGTTGATCTGCGTGCGGACCACCGAACCGCTGTTCGTGTCCTTCACGTCGATGAAGAATGAGCCAGTCCGCGGGATGAAGTCGATGCCGTTGTCCAGTGCCGTGAGCGGCTGGGTCGGATCCGTGACCAGGCTCAGGCCGGTGATCGTGGAGAAGCCCTGCAAGCCCTGACCGCCGGAGTGAATCTTGTTCACTTCATGGATCAGCGCCGAGGCCAGGGCGTCGAGTTGTGCGAACTGTGCCTGGCTGTGCACGTCGCGCGAGTTGATCAATCCTTCGACCTGTCCGCTGCTCGCGGTCACGGGGCCGTTATTGATCTTGAATCGCACCACCGCGCTGGCCAAACCATCGGCGTTGAGTTCGGTGACGGTCTTGAGCCCGAAGGAGGTGCCAAGTTGTACCAAAGACTCGTTTCCGATATAGACGTTCACGGCGCCGTTGGGCTGCTCACGGGTGGTGATGTCGAACAACCCGGATAACTCGCTCAACAGTTGGTCGCGCTCGTCGCGGAGGGACGCCGCCGGACCATTTTGGCCGGCCTCGGCGAGGGCAACCTGTTTGTTGATCGCGGCGATCTTCGTGGCCAACTCATCGCCCTGCTGGACGACACTCTGAATCTCGGTATTGAGTTCGTTTCGCAGTTGGATCAAGCTGCTGCGGGTGGACCGAATCCGCTCCGCGAGTGTCGTCGCGGCGCTGATGACGATGCCACGGCTGGCGATATTGTCCGGATTGTTCTGCAGGTCGTTCAAGGCGCCGAAAAACTCGGACATCAGGCTGCCCAAGTTGGTGTTTCCCAACGGATCGAAGAGCCCTTCAACACGGCTGAGCGTGTCCCGCTCGGCGCCGGCCGACGTCTTGTCGGAGATGGCGTTACGAAGGCGCGCTTCCAGGGTCTCGCTGATGCTGCGGCGGACCGAGGTAATCCTCACGCCCTGCCCAAGCTGGCCCACCGCCAGCCTCGGCCCGGCGACGGCGGACAACTGCGCGCTGGTCCGCGTGTAGCCCGGCGTCGCGATATTCGCGATGTTCTGGCCGGCGATCTGCAACGCCGCCTGATATGCGGCCAACGCCGTCCGACCGATTCCCAATGCTGAAGTCAGTCCCATCGTCTTATCCCATCGCGTCCAGTACTTTGACACCGTTGCCCGCCTCTACCGCGCCGCCGCGTGAGTAGGTTCCGGGGCCATCATCGTTTTGCGTGAACGCCGCGAAAACGACTTTGAAGTGGCTCAACAACTCTCGGCATACCATCTCCACGACCCTGTTGGACTCCGCGACTTTCAACATCCACTCGCGAAGGGAATCACCAAGCCGCATCAGGGGCTCGCGCACCGACTCCTCCAGGCGCGTGCCCAGTGCCCGAAGAGTGACGTACTTCGTGGTGGCGGGTTTTCGTATGCCCAGCGCCTCGCACAGTTCAGCGACGATCTGTTGCCGGCGCTCGTCCAGTGCGGAAGCGCTGGAGGCGATTTGCCCTTCCCGCTGCGCAGCCGACATCATGGCCTCGGTATCGCAGCGGCGCATCGCGCCGAGCTTCTCACCGATGACGCCATGGAGTGTTTTTTGAAGCCCGACAAGCTGTTCGAGCAACGATGTCAACTCCGCAGCACAACGATTGACGGTTTCCTGGTTCATTCCACGCCCTTCCCGATACCAACCGACGTCGGTGGAGATTTTTTCTGACCGGCTTCGAGCCCCTGCCGCCGAACAAACGCGTCAAAGATCATGTTTGCCATGGGATCGTTCGGGGACTGCCCCATCCGTTTGGCCAGCTCCATGCCGAGCTGTGCCTGAAAGACTTCCTCGCCGCGACCGCCGTGGAAATACTCGCCCTTGATCTTCGAGTCCTGCATCTGCCGCATGAGCGTCCCGTAAAAAATGTTTCCAACGAGGTCGCCCACCTTCTCACGCATGTCCGCCCGTTTCGCTGAAGCCGCGCGTGCCGGCGATTTCTCAAGAGCAGTTCCGAAGGAATCAACCGCCACGAACTTTCGCTGAGTCGCCGATGGAATCGCAATGCCGGAAGCGTCCACAAATCTATTCCTGATATACGAGCTTGCCCCGGATCTTGCCGGTGCGGTACAGATTCTCGACGATCACGATGATGTCCTTCGCCGGCACGTTGAGCTGGTTCAACTTGTCCACCAACTCCCGCAGCTTCGTCCCGTCGCGCTGCTCCGTGCCGAACTCCACGGCGTGCTCCTCCTGAACCAGCGGATTCTCGGCCGTCGGCTTGATCGGGGGCGTGGTCGTCCGAATCGTCATGCCACCGTGAGCGATGATCGCCGGGCCGATTTCCACGCCTGCGCCGATCGCGATCGTTTCCGTCCGGCGATTGATGACCACGCGCCCTTCGCTTTGGGGAATGAGAAGCTCAAGGTTTTCGACCCGACCGATGAACTCCGCCGGATTCGCTTGATACTCCTGCGGTATCTGGACAACCACGTTCTTGGGACCGACCGCACGGGCCACCTGGCGGACCTGTCCGATCTCTGACTGATCTTCGTTGATGCTCTGGGCGATCACCGCGGCAAGGGCGTGGTTGGCGTGCACGTCCTCCAGAATCAGAGTGAACTCCCCGAAGTCTGTGATGTAGTTGTGGATAACGTCCTCCTCCATCGTCGCACCGTCGAGGATCGTTCCGGTCGTCTTGAGCTTCGGATCGGCAACGCGGACGGGGCCTTCGGCAAAGGCGAAAATGGCTTCTCGGCCCGGTCCCTGCAACGGCGTTGCCACGAGCCGACCGCCCATCAGGCTCTTGGCTGAACCGACGGAACTGACCTGCACGTCGACGGTGTCTCCTTCGCGAACCCCGTTTTCCGGAAGCGTCGCCTCAACCCAGACGATGGCGACGTTCTTGGTGTCGGCCAATTCAGCCTGAGTCACCGGGACGGCAAACCTCTCCAGCAGCGCCTGCAATTGGCGAATCGAGGCCGCATACTTGCCCCCGTCTCCCGTTCCCGGCAGACCGACGACCAGGCCGTAGCCCATCAGATGGTTTTGCCGCCTGCCCTTGAGATGCGTGACGTCCGCGACGATGGTGGCGGTCGCCGGAGCCGTAACCCCGCCGATCAGCGCGATCAGGGTCGCGGCGCGCATCATGCCTCGCAGCGTCCAACGCCTCTGATGTCTGGTTTTGTCATCCACCTGCCGACTCATTTCATGACCTGACCACTAAGCCTCGTAACACCCGTCACTCCGCGTCCACAAATCGCTGCTCCGAGTATGCCCATTGCCCAATCAGAACGGCTTGACCGTATCGAGGATCTCTTTGAGCCATCCCCGCTTGGTTCCATCGACCATCGCCCCCTTCGAATAGGTGCGTATCTTCAGGTCAAATACCTTGTCGCTGCTGATGTTGCGATCGGGGCCGAGATCGCGACTGTTCACTTCGCCACTTAAGACAAGCGTCTGAATGTCATGATCCGTCCCAATGGAGTACGACGCGACGATGATAAGATTGCCGTTGGGCTTGACGTCGAGGACCTTGCCCATCATGCGCGTCTCCAGCACGTCTCGACGATCCGACTTCGCCTTGTTTTTCAGTTCGTTTTCATTGCTGAACTCCACTTCGGGAGTTCCGCCGCGAAACGCCTGCTGCAGCAGTTTGCGGTCGTGAATACGGAAGAAGGCGTCGAGCTTTGCCGCGACCTCCCATTCGTTGTCCTGCTCCAGCTTGCCGTCCGACTTTGCCCGGTATCGGTGACGAACAATCACGGCGATCAGGTCATTGGGTTTGATCAGCGTGGGTTCGGGCGGGACCACGGCCGTCAGCGAGTATCTGATGAGTGCGTCGTTTTGCGGCGTCGACGCCGAAGCCGTGGTGCCGGCGTCGGTGCGCTGCGCCCCATTGGCCGCCGGGCGCGTCGTCGCGATCGCTCGCCGGGCGAGATTGTGCTCGTGCGCGCGGAACAGCGACGAACTTTGGCCCAAAGCCAAACTCGCCGGTCCGAACGTGAAGACAAAAACGACTGTCGTCAAACGCATCTTCACTGTTCCTTTCACCGTTTCGCGACGTGTCGGGCACCGCGATAGGTCACCAGCCCCGGGCCGCTGACCATGGCTTCAATCAGGTCTTGTTGACGCCGTGATCCGTCGCGCCGGACCGAGATGACGTCACCCAGGGCGCCGGCCTGTTGCGACTTGCCGGTCGTCCTGATCTCCACGCCCTCACCACGCATCAGGATCTTGACGTATTGCCCTCGACGCACGAGGGGCTCGGAGCGCAGCCACTCGGCTTCCAACATGGTCCCTTCCCTGAGAAACCGTTGACACTGGAGCCCGATGGCGCTGGATAGGTCCGTCAGCCCCACGCGGCCGACGTCGGCGAAGCGTCGCTCTTCCAGCTTCAAGTCGCGCCCGGAGATGATCTGTTCCTGATTGATGGGACGCCGCGCCACAACGACTTCCTTTACGAGCATGATTTCCGCGGCGACGGCCACCGCCCTATCCGGCTTGCCCGCCTCATGGACGTCGATTTCAAAGCCAACCAGGCCGAGCTTGCGGCCTTCAGGGGGGTGAATGGTAAAGCGATACTTCGGCCCGCCCAGCGCCAACTCCCGGCGGGCGGCCGGACTGAATCGCGTCTCCAATTTCGCAGCTTCGTCCGCCAGGCGCGCCGCGATGTATTGCCGCAAGGCGGATTCGAGGCTGTCGGGGGCCGGTTCGGGTTGATCCGCGCGATCCTGCTCTTGCAGACGCCGAGGCGGCCTTTGCACTGGCGGCTTCGGCGACCTGCTGGCACGCGGCACGTCTTGTTTGTTGGGGATGCGCGGCCGTGAGACCTTGCAGCGAGAAGATCCGAAAATCCGAACGTCCGCGAGATTGACGTCGGCCTCGTGAAGCGCCCCGCGCAAATCGCTGACATGCACCAGAAGCGTGCCCCCCTGGTGCGGCGCGCCGTGGACCACCAGCTCTCCAAGTCGCTCCGATTCAGCCCGATCGAAATCGCGAAGCCCGGCCACGTCACGAAGCTTGATCGTCGCGCCGGTGACTTCGCCGTGCGGCCAGATCCGGATTTCTCCCCCCAGAACAGCTCCGGCCGGCGCCGTCGACAGCACCACTGCGAGCAGCACGCAGAACGAACATCCATGTCCTTGCCGAATCATATTGACGTCTCCGCCGCCAGATTCCCGCTCACCGGGTCGTCCTAAACTATCTCCTCAGCGCCAACTGGTTCAGCGTATCCAGCGTTCCGTCCGCGGTCTGGATCGACTGCGAATTCAACTCGAACGCTCGCTGAGTTCGGATCAGTTCAACCAGTTCTCTCACCGGGTCGGTATTCGACAGCTCCAGGTTTCCCTGAAGCAAGAGCCCGAGGCCGTCCGTTCCGGGAATCGCCTGAATCGGCGGCCCCGAAGCATCGGTCTGTTGATACAAGTTGTGGCCGATCTGCTGTAGCCCCACGTTGTTGACGAATCGTGCCAATTCAATTTGACCGACGTCTTGAAACTCCGTCGCGCCGGACGTCCTGACGGATACGAGGCCTTGCTGGCTGATGGCCACGTCCACGGCATCTTGTGGAACGCTGATCGCCGGCTCTAGTCGGGCGCCGGGCGTGTTGCCCAGGACGAGTTCGCCGTCGGCATTGAGCGTGAAGTTGCCGGAGCGTGCGAAGACGGTCTGCTCGGCGCCGTCCACCAACGCCTGCACCTGGAAGAAGCCGTCCCCCTCAATCGCCAGGTCATACGGCTGGTCGGTCTGCTCAAACGCGCCTTGCGAGAAGTCCAACTGCGTGCCGGAAAGCTGGGTGCCGATGCCAACCTGCTTGCCCATGGGCAGAAAAGCGTCGAGCCCGCCGCGCAGCCCCGGCAGTTCCAGGGTTCGGTAGAGAATATCCTCGAAGTTCGCCCGGGATTTCTTGAAAGCGACCGTCGAGATGTTGGCCAGGTTGTTGGCGACGACGTCCAATTTGGTGTCCATCGCCTTCATCCCGGTGGCCGCCGTGTAGAGTGCTTGTATCGCCATAGAGCGTTATCCGATTCTTCCCACTTCGTTGACGGCACGGCCCAGTGATTCATCCTGCATCGAGATCAGTGAGACGTTCATTTCGTATGCCCGCGCCGCGGAGATCATGTCCACCAGCGCCGTGGCGGGCTCAACGCCCGACGCCTCATACGCTCCCTGCTTTATCTGACCGGTTGCGGCGATCTGCGGCGTTCCTCTTGAGTCGTAGAGATTCTGCCCGGCCTTTTCCAAGGCTTGCCGGTCCTGAAAATCAACGAGCCCTAGTTTTCCGATGATGGCGTCGCCCTGGCTGATGCGGCCGCTTTCGTCGATTCTGACCAGGCCCTTGGCGGCGGGATCAATGACGATCGGTTGTCCATCCGCACCGAGAACCGCCCCGCCGCTGGCAACATGCCGCAGCGTCCCTTCGTTGTCCGCCACCAGCCGTCCGTCGCGCGTGTAGCGCGCCCCGTCCGGTGTCTGAACCGCGAGGAAGCCGTTATCGAGGATGGCCAAATCAAATGGATTGCTGGACGGTATGACGTTGCCCTGGGCGTAGTCCGTGTAGACCGGCGTACCAAACAGACCGCCCGTGCTCGGATCCAGCACCGGCTGTCGAGCGCCGGGCGACTGGCGGAGCATCGATTCGGTCAATCGCTCGGAGAACGCCACGCGGTCGGCCTTGAACCCCGGCGTGTCGACGTTTGCCAAGTTGTTGGCGATGACGTCTTGCCGGTACTGTTGAGCAAGCAAGCCGTCCGCTGAAAGGTAAAGTCCGTAGACCATGGGTCATCCACCCGATTTTTTTCGCGATGTTTCCACCATCGTTTCCCGAACACTGCCGCCGCTGCCCTTCTCGGCTTCGATCAGGTGCAGGGCGGTCGCCGCCAACGCGGCCTGACGAACTCTTTCACCCAACCGCCGCCAACCCGGCAGTGCAGGCTTCGCGCAGCCGTTCCGGCCATCGTCGGGTCGGGGTCGTTTCGGTTCGGTCTCCATGCACACGCTCCATCGGCGCCGGCAGTCCGGACGCGCCGACACCTCGGCCGATGCAGGGCACATGCCATGCCAAACGCCCACCGGAACCGTCCACAAGAATCGGAGCTCGAACCTAAATCTGTTCGGAAACAGGATTTACGGCTTGTGAATTGTGACGCCGGAACGCGCCGAGCCGGCGAACCAAACGATCGCGGCCCCCCCCAACCGCGCACGGCTTGCCGGTCCATCGGCAACCTTGGCCTCTGACACTCACGAACGAAATCACACAGAACGACGAAACGACTGGCATCGTGGCGCGGCACGAAAACGGGGATTCGGGCGTGAGGATTGCCCGGGTGGCACGGTTAGAAGATACTGGGGGGACCTACCAAACCTTTTCCAGGCGCCTGAGCTCACCGGCGCCGCACGCTCGGGAGATCAGACATGAACGTCCGCAAGTTGCTCACCGTGGTCGCATTGTTCGGCTTCGCCCTGCCCAGCGTTGCCGCCGATCGCCGGTTTGATTTCAAACAGATCGAACTCGACAACGGCATGAAGGTCATCAGCCTGGAGGATTTCTCCTGCCCGATCGTCGCGGTTCAGGTCTGGTATCACGTCGGCGCCAAGAATGAAAACCCGAAGCGCCAGGGCTTCGCCCACATGTTTGAGCACATGATGTTTCGCGGCACGGATCGCCTGCACGAGACGTCGCACTTCGACAACATCCGTCGCGTTGGGGGAAACACGAATGCCTACACCGCCTTCGATCAGACGGTGTACGTCGAGGAGGTTCCCAGCGATCAGCTTGAGATGGTCTTGTGGCTGGAGGCGGAGCGGATGGCGTTTCTGAAGATCGACGAGAAGGGATTCCGCACGGAGCGCAAGGTCGTCGAAGAGGAGCTCCGCCTGCGCGGCCTCAATACGCCGTATGGTCAGGTTCCCGAGAAGCTGTTGGCGAAGGTGTACGGCGACGAGCCCTACGGCTGGACGCCGGGAGGGCAGATTGAGCATCTTCGCGCGTCAACCATCGACGAACTTCAGGCGTTTTGGGACCGGTTCTACGTGCCGAACAACGCGACGCTGGTCGTGGTCGGCGCGGTGAAACACGCCCAGGTGCAAACGCTGGCCCGGAAGTACTTCAGTTGGATCCCGCGATGTTCCGATCCGATTCGGCCGAAGCTCACGCCGAATCGCCAGACCAAGCCGCGGACCATCAAGATTCCCGAAGAGAAGGGGCCGCTGCCGATCGTCGGCGTGATGTACCGCACGGTACCGCAGACCCATCCGGATGCGTTGCCGTTGGAGATTCTGATGGGTGTGCTGGGCGGCGGTGAATCGAGCCGGTTGTACGTCGATGCGGTCAAGGATCAGCAGATCGCCCAGGTGGCGCTGGGGGCGTTCATCGGCCTGGAGAACGACTCTCTCGCGGCGGCGGGAGGCGTCCTGCTTCCCTTCGGCGACAAAGTCCAGTTGATCAAGACGATCAAGAAACACATCACGCAACTGCGAGATGAGCCGATCACCGAGGCAGAGCTGGCCAAGCTGAGGAATCAACTCCGTCGCGAAGTGGTGGATGGTTCATTGACCGTCGCCAGCAAGGCCGGCCTCTTGGGGCGATACGCAGTGCTCGAAGGCGATGCCGAGCGCATCAATCGGCGGCTGGAAGACATCGAGGCGGTGACGGTCGCGGACGTGCAACGCGTGGCCAAAAAGTACCTCACCCAGGAACACCGTCTCAGTGTGTTGGTGGAGCCCAGTGTCGGTGGTTTGCTCAAGGGCATGTTCAGCGGCAAGAAGGATGACTCCAAGGAAATGCCCGAACTGAAAGAGGGCGAGAACCGTGTGGCGGCGCGAACCGGCCCGAAGGCTTCGGCAAAACGCCCCGCGGATTTTCCGGCGACCCCTCCGCAGGCGGCGCTCTCAGCCGAGTTCCCTGACATTCCACACACGGCAAAGACCCTGCCCAATGGTTTGCGCGTCGTGGTGGTGAGCAACCGCGAGGTGCCCATGGTCTCGATGACCTTGGGCATCAAGAGCGGGGCGTGGACCGAGCACAAGCCGGGCGTCGCCAACCTGGCCATGGGCATGCTCACCAAAGGCACGAAAAATCATGACGCCAAGGACCTTGCCCGCGTGTTGGAGACCAACGCAGTGAGGCTGTCGGGGTCCGCCGGCATGGACACGGCCCAGGTCACGGCGTCGGCGTTGGTGCCGCAACTGGACTTGGCGGTGAGCCTGTTGGCCGACGTCGTCGAGAACCCCACGTTCCCCAAGGATGAACTGGATATCCTCAAGAAGCAGACCAAGATGGGGCTGATGGTGGCAACCAGGACGCCGGAATACCTGGCCGACCGCCAGTTGCGGCAAACCCTCTACGGCGACCATCCTTATGCCCGGTCCGCGACGGGTGAGTTGGAAAACGTGGACGCGGTCACGCTTGACGACATGCGAAGCTGGTGGGGCGAACAGGTTCGTCCTGAAAACGCGGTCATGTACCTGGCGGGGGACGTCACGCCGTCCGAGGCGTTCGCCGTCGTCGAGAAACATCTGGGTGGTTGGAAAGTGGAGACGCCTTTCAAGCCGACGGAACTGCCGAAGATTTCAAAGCCAGGCGCAACCCACATCTATCTGGTGGATCGACCCAGTTCGGTGCAGAGCCAGATTCGCGTGGGCCATTTGAGCGTCACGCGCCGTGATCCGGGCTATTTCACCGCCCGTGTGTTGGGAAACATCTTCGGCGGCGGATTCAACAGCAGGCTCAACAAGGCCATTCGCGTGGAGAAGGGTCTGACCTACGGCGCACGAGCAAGCTTCCAGCCGCGCCGTTTCGTGGGCCAGTTCGTCATCAGCACTTTTACGAAGACCCCGTCAACGGCCGAGACCGTCAAAGCCGTCCTGGAAGAGATTGAGAAAATTCGCTCGGCCGCTCCGACTGACGAAGAGTTGGACGACACCAAGACCTACATCGCCGGCTCATTTCCCGGCGAGCGGGAGACGCCGGAGGCGACGGTCAGGGACCTTTGGATGATCGAGGCCGAGCAGTTGCCGGCGGACTACCTCCAGGGATATCTCCAGGGCGTCAAGGCAACCAAGACTCAGGACGTGGCCGAAGCGGCCAAGCGGCTCATCCACCCGGACGAGATGGCGATCGTCGTGGTCGGCCGGGCCAAGGACATCCAGGCAGACTTGGAGGCCATTGCCCCGGTGACGGTCGTCAACGCCCAAACGCCGGTTCAGGAACCCCCGAATAAGCCGGAGATCGACTGAGGCCGGCGGGCTTCCCAGGGAAACGCGGCGGCACAAGGTCGGGCGAGGCTCCGATTATCGGGTGCCCCGGTTCCCCATCGAGTCCCCTGCGCTGGGCCCGATAGCCGCGGGCGCCGGCCGGACCCATCGGCTGTGACCATTGCTTCACACGTGGTGAGGCGGTACAATCCACTGGAGATCGGTGGTTGAGTCCGAAAGGGCATCGGCGGTCGATCTGCCCACCTGGTATGTCTGCTGCGTTGCGGCAGGCACATAGACGCTATGAGCGAGGCACGCGACGGTCCGATGTGCGGTTGGGCTCCCCTGCTCGCTTTCGCCGTCAGGCGAGATCTCCACCCGGCCCCTTAGGAGGCACGAGATGTATTCCAGTTTTCGACGAGTGATGAGTTTCGTCGGCTTGGCCTGGATATTCACCGGCGCGGTGTTTGTCTCGATCGGCTGTGGTTCACTGAGTGTCTTCGGGCCGTTCAATCCGTTCCTGGCGGCCAGGTTCAATGCCACGTTGGCCGGTGTTGTGAGCCAGGGCAACCTGACGTCGCCGGCGGACCCGGGTACGGGCACCGGCGGTACGACCACGGTGGTCACCGACATCACTCAGTTGTCGGTTGCGCAACGCACGATCCAGGTTTCCATCCAGAACGAGTCTGAGCAGAGGGTGCGATTTGCAATGACCTTCGTCGTCTCCGCGGGAGCGGGGGGCTTCGTCCCGGACTCAGAGATTCAGAATTATCTGAACGCAGGGTACAGCGACGCGGCGCCTCCTGGTGCAGGCGGCAGCACGATCGTCGGATGCGATACCATCGGGCTGGCGCGAGGCACGCGCCTGTTGACTTTGGCCTTTGGCATCAATCAGGGTGACGTGGCCACCCTCGCCGGGAATGTCACCGGCGGCACAGGGGGTGGTGGGACCGTGCCGACGTTCATACTCCAGCGTCGGGACAACGGCAGCGCAAACATCCCTCTGCCTGAACTGATCGTCTTCGGCAGTTCCGATCCTGACTTCATCTGTTCGGGCGGCGCGCTCATCGGCAACTTGTGTACACAGCGCGGCTTCGTGTATTCCAGCGTCGCAGACCTGCCGGTTGGCAAGCCCGTTGAGGCTTCCCGCATTCAAGGCACGGTCTGTGAGACGAACTTCGGCACGGCACCGGAATGGCGGCTGGACCTCACGGTCGACAATCAAGTCCAGCCGTTCCAGTATGGCCGGGGTGGCACGATTGTCGTCCAGGTTCTCGACCGCAGCGCCGACGACCCGACCGAGACTCGAAACCAGGTCGTTTGGACCGTGACCGACTCCAACGACGCGACACTCCACTTCCCGGATCAATAGGCCTTTCGGCACTCGAACACCGCTCTTCCGTGTGGCGGCCCAGCCGGCGGGTACGTGTTTGGCGGGGTTGTTGGCATCGGGGGCTTTTGGCCCAATGAGTCAACGGATGGGTCCAATGACCCATTCTACGGGGCGTGGGCCCGATGGCCGTAGGTAGGATGGGTCATTCGACCCATCTGCTGATGGCGTTGACCTGGGACCGCCCTCCGACCCCAACGTAGTGCTCTCGCTTTAAGCATTTCCTCAACATAATATTACAACTCTTCACTACGCCGCCAACTTGCCTGTGAAAAAAATGCTGTCTTTCACGGGCGAGTAGGTTACACTACCCTGTGCAGGTCGAAGCACCCCCCTGGCCAGGGGATGCGGATGGATCGTAAGCCCAGTGCGGAACGGACTCCGGGGTGAGCTTGTTGCACTCTGTTCTTGGAGGCACGTTCCCATGCGGGGTTATGTTCTCACTTTCCGCCCCACGACGGGCCGGGGCATCGTCGTGACGGAGTCCGGCCGAGCCTGTCCGTTTACAACCAGCGATCATCATGCCGATCTGCACGGCGGCGACTTTATCCAATGCCAGGTGAAACCGACCGATGCTGCCACCGCCCACACCGGATGGTGCAATGTCATGCACGTCGAGGTCTTGCAATCCGGCACCGATCGACTCGCCGCCGCCGCGGCGCCCCTGGCCCGCGAACTCTTCCGCACCGTTCAGATGGAGACCCTGGTCCACTGAGCCCGCTCTTTCCGGGTGTCCCCGGAAGCCTCTCCATTGATGTTCCCCGCTGGAGACATTGGGTTTTGCCCGGCCCCGCCGTTTGGTATACTCCCCCGGCTTGAGCGCGCGCAGAGCGAGGCAATCGACGAAGGCCTCCGGAGTAAGACCCATGACGAAGACTCGATGGATGACAACGTGGTTGGCTTTTTTGGTCGCCGGCGGTGCCGGGTGCCGGCAGAGTGCCGAATCTCCCAAGATCGTTCAAGTCGGTTCCACCAAGGCGGACCTGTTTGGAATGCCGAAAGAGTTTCGGGCGTTGCATCCTCGCCTGGAGGAGTTGTTCGGCAGCCGGATCATGTTCCGCGACCAACCCAACGGCGAAATGCTCGCATTGCAGTTGGCTCAGGGCAACATCTCGTTTGCCTTCATGTCCGCCAAAGAGTTCTGTTCCGCACAGGACTCGAGCAGCCTCACGCCCCTTGCGGTCGGGCTCAACGCCATGGGCAAGTCGTCGCGCATGGCCTACATCGTTGTCAAAGCCAAGTCCCACGTGAAGACGATCGCGGATTGCGCCGCCAAGCGCTTTGCGTTCGGCACGTACCATGACCTGTTGACCGACGTCGCTGCCCAGGCTGCGCTCGCCGAGGCCGGTGTGGCCCTGAAGGATTTGCTGCCTGAGTTGTTGCTGCCGCCGCCGATCGCGATGGAAGGCCGGCTCTATCGGGGGCACGATGTTGCCAAGACTATCGTGGCCGACCTGACCGTGAATGCGGGGGTCGTGGACGAGATGGACTACGCAAGAATGCCGGACACCGGCGGCAATTTCATCCTCGGCCCTTCCAAGGACCAATTGGAAATCGTCGGCCGGACCATCCGCGTGCCGGAGATGGTCGTGGTCGCGGGGCCGGCGGTGACGCCCTTGGATAAGCGACGATTCAAGGCGTTCCTGCTGAACGACGTCGCGAAAGACAAGGTCATCTGCGAGCAGTTGGGCGTGACCGGATTCGCCGAACCCGACCCGGCGGAGTATGGACCCGTGCGCCAACTCATGGCCAAGAGCGAATAGCGAGGTGATCGAATTGCCTGCCGCGTGATTGTGACGATTGTGCCAGGCGTCTTCCTACCGGAGTTGATTGATGCATACCCTGAGTGATTTCGTCCTTCACGGCACAAACCGTCGCCATGCGCTGGTGCGCGACGGGCTGCTGGTCTTGGCGGCGAGCATGTTGGTTGCCGTCTGTGCCAAAGTGCAGGTTCCCGGCCCCATTCCAATGACCTTGCAGACGTTTGCCGTCGTCCTCGTCGGTGCGATGCTCGGGTCGAAGCACGGTGCCGCGGCCATACTGGCGTACCTGCTGGAAGGTGCCGCCGGTCTGCCGGTCTTTGCAGGCCCCGTCGCCGGCCCAGCCTATTTCGCCGGGCCGACCGCGGGTTATCTGCTCGGCTTCGTCGTGGCGGCCTGGGTTGTCGGAAAATTGGCCGAGCACGGCTGGGATCGGCGCTTCTTCGCGGCCCTGGGTGTCTTTGCTCTGGGGCACGTCCTCGTTTTGGCGCTGGGCTTCGCATGGTTGGCCGCGCAAGCCGGTGCGCAGGCCGCCTTCATCACCGGTGTGTGGGTGTTCCTGCCCGGCGCCGCAGTCAAAACCCTCCTGGCAGCCGTCGCATTGCCCGTCGCCTGGAAGTGTGTCCGCCGACTCGATCGTTCCGACGACGTCGCCTGGTTTCACCGCCCTTCATGATTAGAAGCGAAAGACGTCAGACCGCTCTCATCACGCACGTCGACAATCTCATGGGTAACATCCACGCTTGGTCCCGGTGGGCGCTGCCGGTGTGTCTGGTCTATGCGTGCTCGTTCGGATGCGGCGGCGGGGAGAACATCGGCGTCGATCTCTCGGCGGACGCGCCGCGCTTCCTCATCCATCGCCCGATCCTGGGTTGGCCGTTCCGATGGCCCAGGGTCACCGCCTTCGCAATCGCCAGCGAAGAGGACGACGCTATGTGGGAACTCAGGAGCACGAACCCCGCCGGCCTGCCGGCCCGACACCTTGCGATCATCTACGGCCGGGTGCCGCCTGGCTTCTACCAGATCCTTCCCAACGACAATGCCACTCCGGCAGCCCTTCGCAAGGGCCGGCTCTACTATGTCGGCGCGACCGGGCCCGAGGCGGCCTTCCGAACGGTATTCTCACTGCCGATCGACTCGCTGGAGGCATCTCCGGCGCCTCCCGGGGAGCTTGGCGCCAACCGATCGAACCGAAACCGGCCGAACCGCTAGGCACTTTGACGTGGGTAAGCTCAGTGCGCAGTCCAATCCTTTGGCACGCTATCAAATCCTGCGGCACACCAGTCCCGCCTGTGTCTCCGCCGCCGGGACGGCGGTGCCACAACAAAGTCCTGTTAGAGTGCCTGAGTCTCGCAGCGCTGGCCTGTTCGTGCCTGTTGGGCTGCCGGCAGGCGCCCACCACCAAGTCTCCCAGCAACAACTCCGCGCAGCCCTCGCAGGCGCTCGAACTGTCCGTCATGAGCTTCAACATCCGGTGGCCGATGGATTCGGATGCGGCTGAGCGATCGTGGCGAAGGCGCCGCAACTCGGTCATCACCGTGATTCGCGAACACGCGCCGGACGTCATCGGATTGCAGGAGTCCCGCGCGGATCAGGTAAGCGACCTGACGGAAGCGCTTCCGGCGTATGCAGCAAAGAACGACGGCCCATCACGTACCGCCAATACAATTCTCTTTCGACGCGACCGATTTCGCGCGGTCAGCGCCGGCAGCTTCGATCTGGCGAATCCGCCGGGTCTGCCGGGTGATCGTTACGGTGCCTGGATCCGGTTAACAGAGGTTGGCTCGGGCCGATCATTTCACGTCGTCAACGTTCACTTCGACCACCGTTCCAAATCGTCGCGCGACGCCAGCGCCCGCATATTGATGGATCATCTCGCGTCGCGGCCGTCTGATGAGTCGGTGATCATCACAGGCGACTTCAACGCTCCAGACCATTCCGCTGCCCTGCGCATTCTCTTTGATCAGGCACATCTCATCGACACTTTTCGATTCCGGCAGACGGAAGGGCAGGTGAATCAGGCGACGGCCCACCATTTCACCGGCACGAACATAGGTCCTCGAGTCGACTACATCCTTGTCGGATCTGCCGTCGATGTGATCGATTGCCGGATTCTCCGCGACCGGCCGGCCGGCATCCATCCATCCGATCATTTCCCGGTGCTCGCCCGGTTGAGAATCTCGGCGAGCGACCCGCATCGCACAGGCGCGCCGCAGCATCCACGCGAGCGATGACCTTCACCGCCTTGGAAAAAAGAAGCGGTCCTACTCGATCAGGGCGTCGATGAAGCCTTGCGCGTCCGAACCATTCACTTCTCCGTTGTAATCGAAGTCAGCCTTGAGGATGTCGCATTCCCCGTAGAGAGTCTGGTGGCCTTCGGGGTCGATCAGTGCCAGGACGAACGCCTCGACGTCCGCGGGATCGAGCAGATCATCACAGTTTATATCGCCGAGTACGCCACAGTCCGCATCGTTTCCGTCGTAGTAACCGTCGCCGTCATTATCGAGCCCCACCAGGTCGCCGATGCTCCAGTTCTCGAGGCCGCTTTCGTTACAGGCTTCTCCCACGTTTGTATCAGGCGTGCCATAGTAAATCGGCAACACGTTCTCCGGCAGCGGCGGCGGATCCTCAAGGTGGCAAAAGCCACAGGTCGTGATCCCGTGCAACGCGTGACGGGCCCGAAGCCCGACTCCGCTGCTACCGACCGTCCCGCCGTAGTCGCGCCCATGACAACCGGTACATCCGACGCCCGGATTGTTCGCGGTCCCGTTCGACTGGGCGATGAATGGATTGTTCTGATCGCCGGTAGTGTGACAGAGGTTGCAATCGGTATTCATGAACTGAGACGACCGATGCATTTGATGCTTGCTGTCCTGAGGAAACACGGTTCCCCCTGGCGAAGTCGCGTCCGTGAATGCGCCGTGGCAGACATTGCAGTAATCATTGTACCGTGGAACGGCGGAAGTCTGCGGAACAAAGAGAACGGCAGTCACCACGACGACGGCCGTGGCCCAGCCACGCCGAAGCGTACGACGGCGTTCACGTCTCATGAGTTGATCCTCCATCATTCAGACGGATCCCCCTGCGCCGCCGGCTGAAGCAGCGCCCCATCGCCCCTGACCGAGGCGTCCATGGATCCAGCCTCAATGATATCTTGACGAACCGACCGATCCAAGAGAAACCGGCCTTTTACTCCGTAAATCGTAATAAGACCAGGACCACCTACCAGAGGACGGCTCAACGTCAGCTCTCCGGCTGCCATTTTCTGCTGCCACAGTGGCAGCTCTCGAAGCTATAATAATCCATAACTGATTGTCAATTAAGCGATAACGGCCTAGCCAGCCGTCTGGAACGCAGAGTGCACTACCCCTCCACGGCGGCTCGGCCGCGCCGCCGGAAAGGTTGAGGTCCATGAGCCCCGACAGATTCACCATCAAGGCCGCCGAGGCCATGCAGCAGGCCGAAAAGCACGCCCGGGACGGCGGGCACGCGGAGTTGTCGCCGCTGCACCTGCTCGCGGCCCTCGTTCAGCCATCGGCCGACTCCGGCCGGGGCAACGGCGAGGCGGGTGGGATCATCGTTCCACTACTTGAAAAGGCCGGCGCTCGGGTTGCGCAGATTCGCAGCATCACCCAGTCCGAACTCAAACGCCTACCCAAAGTCTCCGGCGCCTCCCCGTCGATGGGCCGAGCAACGCAGGAAGTTCTGCAAACGGCGGACACCCTCGCCGGGCAGATGAAGGATCAATACGTCTCCACCGAACATCTCCTTCTGGCGCTGTCCGACGTCGCCGGCGAAGCGAAGGAGATTCTCACCGTCAGCGGCGCGAAGAAGGAAGACATACTCGCCGCCCTCAAGCAGGTCCGCGGCGGCGCCGCCGTGACCTCGCAGAACCCAGAAGACACCTACCAGGCGCTCGAGCGCTACGGTCAGGACCTCGTCGCCATCGCCCGACAGGGCAAGCTCGATCCGGTCATCGGCCGCGACGAGGAAATCCGCCGCTGCATGCAGGTCCTGGCGCGCCGCACCAAGAACAATCCCGTTCTGATCGGCGAACCCGGCGTGGGTAAGACGGCGATCGTGGAGGGCCTTGCCCAGCGCATCCTCGCCGGCGACGTACCCGAGGCCCTGAAACACAAGCGCCTGGTCGCCCTCGACATGGGGGCCTTGATCGCCGGCGCCAAGTATCGCGGCGAGTTCGAAGAACGTCTCAAGGCCGTCGTGCGCGAGGTGATCGAGGCCGCCGGACAGGTGATCCTCTTTATTGATGAGCTTCATACCGTGGTCGGCGCCGGCAAGGCAGAGGGCGCGGTCGACGCCGGCAACTTGCTCAAGCCGGCCCTGGCCCGAGGCGAGTTGCGCTGCATCGGCGCCACCACCCTGGAGGAATATCGCCAACACGTCGAAAAGGACAAGGCCCTGGAGCGCCGGTTCCAAACCATCTACGTCGGTGAACCCTCCGTAGAGGACACCATCGCCATCCTGCGCGGCCTGAAATCGCGCTATGACACCCACCACGGCGTGCGCATCCAGGACGGCGCCCTCGTGACTGCGGCGACGCTCGCTCATCGCTACATCTCCGACCGCCATTTGCCCGACAAGGCCATCGACCTGATCGACGAAGCGGCCTCCCGTCTGCGGATCGAAAACGACTCGCTGCCGGCCGAACTCGATCAACTGCGGCGGCGCATCATGCAATTGGAAATCGAACGCGAAGCCCTCAAGAAGGAGAAAGACGACGCCAGCAAAACTCACCTCAAGAGCGTCTCAAGGGAACTGACGGAATTGCAGGAGCAGGACGGCGCGCTGACCGCCACCTGGGAAAATGAAAAGGGCCGGCTCGAAAGCATCAAGAGAATCAGGCAGGAGCTGGAGGCCGCTCAGACGGAATTGGAGGAGGCCCAGCGGCGCGGAGAACTGGAGCTGGCCGCCGAGATCAGCTACGGAAGACTGCCCGGATTAAGGAATCGGCTCGAGGCGAGCGAAAAGGAACTCGCCTCGCTCCATGCCGATGGCCACGGCCTGTTGCGCGAGGAAGTCACGTCTGAAGAGATCGCCGAGATCGTCAGCAAGTGGACCGGAGTTCCCGTCTCTCGCCTGCTCGAAGGGCAGCGTGAGAAACTCCTGAAGATGGAGGATCGGCTGCATGATCGCGTCGTCGGCCAGGACGAGGCCGTCCGGGCCGTCTCAGACGCGGTTCGCCGCTCGCGTGCCGGGTTGGGTGATCCCAACCGCCCGATCGGATCTTTTCTGTTTCTCGGCCCCACCGGCGTCGGCAAGACGGAGTTGTGCAAGGCCCTGGCGACGTTTCTCTTTGACGATGAGTCCGCCTTCGTTCGCATCGACATGAGCGAATTCATGGAGCAACACAGCGTTGCTCGGCTCATCGGCGCCCCGCCCGGCTACGTCGGCTACGAGGAAGGCGGCCGGCTGACCGAGGCCGTGCATCGGCGGCCGTACAGTGTCATTCTGCTCGACGAGATCGAGAAGGCCCACCGCGATATGTTCAACGTGTTGCTTCAGGTGTTGGATGACGGGCGTCTCACCGACGGTCACGGTCGCACGGTCGATTTCCGCAATGCGCTCATCGTGATGACCAGCAACATCGGCAGCACCTACATTCAGCAGATGTTCGACGAGCGTTCCTCCGACGGTGGCCCGATCGACGTCGAGATCGAAATGAAAGTCAGGGAGGCGCTCAAGGCGACTTTCCGGCCGGAGTTTCTGAACCGCATCGACGAAACGATCATCTTCCATCAACTGACGCGCGACGACCTCGTGCGAATCGTCGAGATTCAGGTGGAATACCTGCGAGAACGGCTGGCCGACCGCGACATCACACTGACCCTGACCAAGGCGGCCAAAGACAAGCTGGCCAAAGATGGCTACGATCCCAACTACGGCGCCCGCCCACTGAAGCGCCTGATCCAACAGGAAATCGAAAACCCGCTCGCCAGGCGCATCCTCGCGGGAGACTTCGGCCCCGGCGACGAGCTCCGCGTCGACGTTACCGGCGAGGCGTTCTCATTCAACTCGAATAACAAGACTTTGGCTTCTGCCGGCCCTCGCTAGCGCTTCGGGCTGGTGGGAACGTACGCATCCGCAACCAACCTACCAGCCCGAAGCGCCAGCGAGGGCCGCTCGAACGATTACCTGGCAGTACGTCCCGTCACTGCCGCTCAAGTACATAGCGGACCGCATTCTCCAAGTAAATCGCGTCGTTGATCCACTTCGTACTACCGTGCTCCGTCCACCACTTACGCCGAGAACACGATCCGTCGGCGTATGCCGCCTCGTTGAGCCGTCTAGAACACCAGGACTTCAATTGCGACATGACTTTCTCGGGCGCCGCGTCCGCCGCCGCGACGAGATGGATGTGATTGCTGCGAACATTCAGTGCATGAATCGTCCATTGTCGAAGGTCGCAGTGTTTGCGGATCGTCTCAGACACCACCGTCCGTTGAGACGCGTCAAGCTGAACAGGCTCGTATCGAAGCTCGGACCGTACCATCGACCGGCGGGCGTCATTAGGAGTCTGGATTCCTGGCTTTCCTGCTTCAACCCAGCCGCGGCCATCGCCCGGCAACCATGTGCCGTAGGTGGTCCAGGTGATGAGATAGGCCAATGGAGCGCTCATCCGGAAACTCCCTCGCTAGCGCTTCGGCCTGGTGGGAATATACTCATCTGCAACCGACCTTACCTGCCCGAAGCGCCAAGTATTGATAAAGACCCCGCTGCACATCTCGCCGGGATTCCGTCACGACGATTTCTGCATCAACGCCAGGTTCTTCCCGTCACAAGACAATAGAGACAGGTCGAATGCGTCGCACATCCATTTCATCGTCTTGAGCGTGTAGAACGACACATGGGTCGGATCACGGGCATACCACCAGTCTTCAACCCCCTCCGGGCCGGGGTGAAACAGCGTCATCACGCACAGGTATCCGCCCGGGCGAAGCAGCCCGACGATCCGTGCGATGTCCTTTCGCGGCTCCGCAAAATGCTCGAATGTCTCCGTGGAAATCACGGCGTCGAACGGCCGTGTCACGTCCGCGTCAGGGGCGAAGTGCGGGTCATAGCCGACGGCCTCATAGCCCGCGCGACGCAGAAGTTCGACCAGAACCGGTCCCGGACCACAGCCGTAGTCGAGCACGCGGCGTATCTGACTACCATGCTCGCGCAGCAAACTCATGGGCCGTTCAAGCATCGCCACGTAACCTTCGTTGTCCATCGTGTTGCGATGAAGCGCGTAGCGATCGCGAGCCGCGGAGGGAGACAAGTGCTGACTCTGCGGGACAAGCAGCAGATCGCAATATCGACAGTGGTAAACATCTCGATCCAGAGATCGCCCGGCCCGTGTCGTTTTCTGTCCGCACAATTCACAAATCATCCGACCGGCGCGACCTCCCACTCGATGCCCCCTCTACCGTCCAGGCTCAATGTTCGTCATGAAAGGCAACCCTCGCCCCATGATCAGGGGCTAAGTATGGGCCCGGAGGGGGTGTTCGGGGCCGCGCGAGGCCGGGCCTCAATAATTTTTTGACAATTTCTTAATGTAAAATGCCCCGTTTTTTCGGCTCCTCATCCTGCACATTAGCGACAACCTAAGAATGGATCGCGGGTTACGTCCGAACTTTTCGTGCCCCGTGAAAACATGAACTCGGCCGCCGTAAACCAACGAATCTCATAGGGTTAGAAGATATACTATATTTGGCAGATTGGGGTTTGACTCCCACAAGATGTTGGGGTACGTAGGTCATCATGCTCAAGACGACGCACCGGCGTTTCCGACACCTAACTTGACGGGTGGCCCGAATCACCCGGGCATCTTCGGACATGGACGGTGCTGCGTGAGCTTGCCTATTTTCGTTCCGTCAGGGCAACGAGAAAAAGTGCCCGTTGTAAACCCGCCGATGCCGTCACAAGCGTGCGCTCGGCGGTGCGTGGGTTTGTTTGTCCTTGTTGGAGGGTTGGAGCCGGTTTCGTCTCCAACGCAGTTAAGTCTTCTTAAAGGCAGTGGTGAGAAAGATGATTACGATTTCGAAGGAGCGAATGGTTGCCAACGACAGGGAAGTCGATGGTCCGTCCCGGTACGACGAATACGGGCTGACCGAAAACGGGCTTCGCGTGCTGCGCGCACGGTATCTGAAGAAGGACGAGACCGGCAGTTGCGTGGAGACACCCGACGACCTGTTCGAGCGCGTTGCCGCAACAATCGCCGAAGTCGAAGGGCGATATGGCGCCAACGGAGCGCTCCGCAGCGAGTGGACGACGCGGTTCAAGCAGTTGATGATGTCGCGGCGCTTCATGCCCAACAGCCCCACGTTGATGAACGCCGGACGGTCCATGGGGATGCTCAGCGCCTGTTTTGTGCTTCCCGTGCCGGATTCCATCGATGGAATCTTCGATTCAATCAAGCACACGGCCCTGATTCAGAAGGCCGGCGGCGGCACCGGTTTTGCGTTCGACGCCCTGCGCCCCACGGGCGACTACATCAAGAGCAGCGGCGGGACCACCAGCGGGCCGATCAGCTTCTGGCGAGCCTTCAGCGAGGCGACCAACGCCATCCAGCAGGGCGCCTTCCGCCGCGGGGCCAATATGGGCATGATGAACGTCCATCACCCGGACATCCTCAAGTTCCTCTATGCCAAACAGGACCTCAACCAATTCACCAATTACAACATCTCGGTGAAGATCACGGACCAGTGGATGAACGACTTCCTGGAGGACCCCGCCGGCCCGCACGTGACGCGAAACCCACGAAACAATCATGCCTTCCTGTTGCCCAAAAGCATCGACATCCCGACCTACCAGGTCAAAGACCTGATTTCTGAAGAAATCTACGATGGAAAGACGCCCGTCTATTCCAAACAGGACATTTGGGACATCATCGTCCGCCATGCGTGGCAGACCGGTGAGCCGGGCGTCGTCTTCATCGACCGCATTAACGAGGCAAACCCCACGCCGCACGTCGGGCGCATCGAGGCGACGAACCCCTGCGGCGAACAACCGCTGCTCCCCTATGAGGCCTGCAATCTCGGAAGCATCAACCTGGGTCTGTTCGTCAAGGACGAAGGCACCGAGAAGGCCGACGTCGATTGGGACGGCCTGCGCGGGGCAATCCACACCGCGACGCGATTCCTGGACAACGTGATCGACGCGAACAACTACCCCCTGCCGGAAATCGCGGACATCTGCACGGCGAATCGCAAGATCGGGCTCGGCGTGATGGGCTTCGCCGACGCGCTGTACAAGCTCGGCGTTCGATACAACTCCGAAAAAGGCGTCGCCTGGGGCGGGCGGTTCATGAAGTTTCTCAACGACGAGGCCCACATCTATTCCGAGAAGCTCGCCGTCGAGCGCGGCGATTTCCCAAATTGGGCCAACAGCGACTGGGACACAAAGCACGCCCGTCAGATGCGAAACAGTTGTGTCACGACCGTCGCGCCGACCGGAACGATCAGCATCCTCGCCGACTGCTCCGGCGGCATTGAGCCGATGTTCAGCCTCGCCTTTCGCCGCAACGTCCTCAAGGGACAGGACGAGGGCAACACGCCGATGATCGAGATCAACCAGACGTTTGAAACCGTCGCGCGCCGGCGCGGATTCTTCAGCGAGGGATTGATGGAGCGAATTGCCACGGAAGGCACCCTCGCTCATATTGATGACATCCCGGAAGACGTCAGACAGGTCTTCGTCTGCGCTCACGACATTGAGCCCGAGTGGCACGTGAAGATGCAGGCCGCTTTTCAGAAGCACTGCGATTCATCGATCAGCAAGACGATCAACTTTCCGCACGATGCCGATGCCGCCGACGTGGACGCGATCTACCGGCAGGCGTTTGAGCTGCGATGCAAGGGTGTGACGGTCTACCGCGACGGCTGCCGATCCAGTCAGCCGATGGCGCTGCTGGACTCCGAGAAGAAGCATGAGGAGATGGCCGACCGGAGTGCGCCTGCCGTGCCGGGCCAGGACGACACCGCCGCGTCGACCAAGCCCAGAATCAGCACGGAAACCAACCTCTTCGGCGAGCGGATCACCAAGGTCGAACAACCGACGGTTGTGCTCGATCCGAAGGAACTTCCATCCATCGCCAGTGGCATCCGCATCCGCCAGCAGACGCCCTTCGGCAACATGCACATTCAGATCACCGTGGATCCGCAGTCCCAGCGCGAGCGAGAAGTCTTCGCCCAACTCGGCAAGGGCGGCGACATCGCCACCAGCGACCTGGAGGCCATCTGCCGGATGATCAGTCTCTGGCTGAGGGCCGGCGGAAGCATCGTCCATGTGATCAAGCAGCTCTCCGGCATCGGCTCGTCGCTCCAAATCCCCACCCGTGACGGGCGCATCATGTCGCTCGGAGACGGCCTGGCCCAAGCCCTGAAACGATACCTCCGCACGAAAGAGCGGCACGGCCTACGGGCCCTGCTCCTCGGAGAGGTGAACCCGGACCGAAGCGATGCCACCGATTCTCCAGGCCGGATCAATGGCAATGGCAAACACAAAGACCACCTCGACACCACGGCCCGGGCGGCCGGCGGTCTGGCGCGGACGGCGGCCCGGAACCTCTCGTCCCGGCATTCCTACCGAGTCAAGTGCCCGGAGTGCGGCGGTGATTTGGACATGGGCGAAGGCTGCGTGAAGTGCCACGGCTGCGGCTATACCCATTGCTAGGAGGGAAACAAGCCCGCGGGCTCGAAAAACACCCGCCGGTGTCGCTATGCGGCTTGCTGCTTGACTATAATGCCAAGCCATGGAGGGCCTTGATCGCCGCGACAGGTGAACCAGTTACCAGTCCCGGGCGTATAAGGCAAGGAGCGATCATCCTTAGGAGGGCTCGCTACACTTCAGCAACCCTCAGGCGCTGAATGAGGCACGGCTTCTTTCCCCTCCGGGGGGCGCCGGGATCCCCAAGTGGGACCCGGCGCCTCCTTTTTTTTGATTCCGCGTTAGGCGCGTCAATGCCCGGCGCCGCCGCTGAGGGACAGTTCAAGTCCCCGAGTTCAGCAGATGGGTCCAATGACCCATGCAACGGCACGCCTCACAAGTCGGTAGTAGTATCGTTTGCTTTACGGGTGCCACTGGCAGCTTGCTGCCAGTGTCGGCACGGGCGGGCAAGCCGCCCGTGGCACCCAAACGATACCACTACCCACAAGTCCTCGCTCCGGCGATAGAATACGGCGTCATGGCCCGCCGGAACTTCCTTTCAACGCTCGCCGTTGCGCTGGTGCTCAGCTTCTATGCCGTGGCCCTGGAGTATCCCCGCTACGACGCCACCTTTACACCAGCCCGCGTCTTCTTCTGGGGGCCGGATGACTACACCCACGTCTATCGCGCGAAGCTCATCGCCAACAACGACGCCCATCGCATTCGCCTGATACCGCAAATTAACGCGCCCGGAGGCGTTGAGTTGCACTGGACTGCGCCGATGGACTATCTCCTGGCCGGCGTCGGCACCCTGGTCGGGCCGCTGATCGACCATCCCGACCCGCTTGGCGTCGCCGCGGCCTGGGTTCCGCCGTGTCTGGGAGCGCTGTATGTCCTCGCGCTCATGGTGTGGATACGCCGAGGCTTCGGGCTGCTGCCGGCCCTGCTGGCCGGGCTGTGGGTGATCCTCTCTCCCCCGTTCCACCGCGCGTTCGCACTGGGGCATCCCGACCACCATGGCCTCCTGGAGTTGCTTTTCGTCGTCGCCGTCGGCGCATGGATGCCACGGCCGCGCGGCGGCGGCGAGCCGGGGCCACCCGGCCGTGCGAGCGCGATCGTCAGCGGCCTGGCGATCGGCTTGGCCATATGGGTCGCTTCGCAGGCGCTGCTGGTCTGGGGGGCGATTCTGGTCGGGGTGAACTATGCCTGCCACCGTAGCGGCCCGACGGCGCGGTCACAGTGCCTCACAGCGCGATTCACCTGGAACGTCACGGTCGCCACCGTCGTCCTCGTCGCGTGGCTTATCGAAAACTGGCCCGACCTCGGAGTGATGGCCATCGACAAGGTCGGCGCCATCCATCTCGCGCTGGTCTTCATCGCGTTTCTCATCCCGGCCGATCACCTCACCCGCCGTCCCCACGAACCGTCCGCCAACGGCTCAACTGAGCCGGCCGGCGATCAGCCCACTGCCGGTGAGCAGGCCCACACGACCCGGCTTATCGCGTTCCTCGTGTCGGTGGCGGCCTTGACCGTCTGGGTGGCGGTCTACTTCCACAGCGCCGTCGAGCACGTCAGCCGTCCGGAGTTCTACCGCTGGTCGAAGCAGATCATGGAACTCCAGCCCCTCGTGACTCACACCGCCGCCGGCCAGTGGTCGCTGCAACTCATGTACGATCGCCTCGGGTACGTGCCCTTCGCGCTGCCCGCATTGCTGCCGTGGTTTCTGTTCTCCCCGCGCGTGCCTGCAACATTGAAGTGCACGCTTGGTCTCCTGGCCCCCCTGATGACGATTCTGGCCATCGCCCAACTGCGATGGATGGACCACTACAACCTCGCCGTCGTTCCCGTGGTGGTCATCGGCCTCTGGGAAGGGTTGGGGCGTCTCCGGAGCCAAGTCCTGGAACGCAATCCGGCCCTTCGCTTTGCCATCTGTTTCGCGGCCCTCTGCCTGCTGACCTATCCGGCCGACGAACAGATCCTGAACCGGCGCAGCGCGGCCGAATCGGCCGCGCAGGAGCCTCTCAAACGGACCGACTTCGTCGCCCAAAGCATCACCCAATATGAGCAGCGTGCCGGCCCCTCCACGGAAGGCCGCAAGGCGATTCTCTGCGAAGATGGCGAAGGGCCGATGCTGCTCTACTACACCGGCCTGCCGGTGGTGGCAGCGCCATACCACCGCGCGATCGACGGAATTGTCGAGGCGGCGAGTTTCTTTGCCGAGAAGGACCCCACTGCGGCCCGGGAGCGACTCGATCGGCTCGGCGTGCGCTACGTCGTCATGCCCTACCGCCCGCACGAACAACTGATGAACTTCGAGCGGGTCGCCTTCGGTGAACTGCGCTCGTTCGATCCGCCGGATGAGACCATCGACCAATACGGACGGATCAGCCAGAAGCTTCACTACAGGGAGCAAGAAATCGCCCGGACCATGGCCTATCGCCTTGCGATGCAGCCTGAGCTACCCTGCATCCCCGGCGTGAAACTCATCGGCCGCAGCCGGGACGACCCGCGACGGCCCGAGGCCATGAACGGCCTGCTGTACGTGGTCAACGACCTGCCGGCAGGCGAATGAAATGTTCCAGTATACTCCGCGTCAATCTGAAACCTGATCACCGTGCCCACGCCGAAAGAACAAATCGAGTCGCTTTGCAGGCAGATCGACGAGCACGATCGGCTGTACTACACCGAAGCGGCGCCGGTCATCTCGGATCGTCAGTATGACGCGCTGTTCCAGGCTTTGCAGGAATTGGAGGCGGCACACCCGCAGCTCGTCACGCCGGATTCGCCCACACAGCGCGTCAGCGAAACACCCATCGAGGGCTTCGTGCACGTCAAGCATTCCGTGCCGATGCTCTCGATCGACAACACCTACAACGAATCAGAACTCCGGGAGTTTGATCGGCGCGTCGCCAAGCGGCTCGGCGACGCCGCGTATGAGTACGTCGTCGATCCCAAAATCGACGGCGTCTCCGCGACGCTGCGATACGAAACGGGCCGCCTCGTTCTCGGCGCCACCCGCGGCGACGGCAAGGTCGGCGACGACATCACCGCCAACGCCAAGACGATTCGGGCCATTCCGCTGAAGCTGCACGGCCGCGGCTGGCCTGACGTATTGGAGGTTCGCGGCGAAGTCTACTGGCCGCGGAGGGCCTTCGAGGACCACAACGCCGAGCGTGCTCGCCAGGGAAAGGAGCCGTTTGCCAACCCGCGAAACGCCACCACGGGCTCACTCAAGTCGCTGGATTCCAAGGCGATCTCCGGTCGAGGCCTGTCTTTCATCGCCCACGGCTTCGGGGAGATCACCGGAGGCAGCTTTGAGACGGCCGTCGATGTTTTTGCCGCGATCAGGCAATGGGGCATTCCCACGAGTCCTTATGCCAAACGTTGCCGTGACGTCGAGGCGGTGATTCAATTCGTGCATCAGTGGGAGCAGCAGCGTCACACACTCGACTACGAGACCGACGGCTTGGTGATCAAGATCGATCGCCTCGATCAACGAGCGGCCCTTGGCGCAACCAGCCGCTATCCTCGCTGGGCCATCGCCTACAAGTACGCCGCCGAACAGGCCGAAAGCGTATTGAAAGCGGTCGACTTCCAGGTCGGTAAGCTCGGCACGATCACGCCGCGTGCGGTCATGGAGCCCATGCAACTCTCCGGCACCACCGTCCGCCATGCCAGCCTGCACAACTTCGACCAGGTCGAGCGATTGGACGTGCGCATCGGCGATACCGTCGTGGTCGAAAAGGCCGGCGAGATCATCCCACAAGTCGTCCGCGTGGTCCTGGAAAAGCGGCCCGCAGGTGCGCGCAAGATCACCCCGCCGCGGCAGTGTCCCGTTTGCAAAGGCGAGGTCGCCAAGGATGAAGGCGGCGTCTACATCCGCTGCATCAATCCCTCGTGCGAGGCACAGCTCAAGGAACGCCTCAAGTACTTCTGCGGGCGAAGCCAAATGGACATCGAGGGCGCCGGCGAAGCGCTGGTCGAACAACTCGTGGACGAGGGGCTGGTCCGCCACTATGCCGATCTCTACGACCTCGAAAAGAAACGCGAGAAACTCGAAGCCCTGGAAGGCATGGGTGAACTGTCCGTCAAGAACCTCCTGGCCGCCATCGAAGAGAGCAAGAAACAGCCATTGGCTCGAGTCCTGGCAGCCCTGAACATTCGTCACGTCGGTGCGGCCACCGCGGAACTCATCGCCGAACATTTCGGCGACATGAAGAAGATCGCAGGTGCTGACGAAGAAGCCCTACAGGAAGTCGACGGCGTCGGGCCGGAGTTGGCGGCTTCGCTCCGCGCCTTCTTCAAGAGCGATGCCGGCGAAGAAACATGGCAGCGACTGGCGAAGGCGGGCCTCAACATGGCACAACCCAAGGCCCGCTCAACCGGCGCCAAACCGCTGGCGGGGAAGACGCTTGTCGTCACCGGAACGCTCGAGGGCTACAGCCGCAGTGAGATCGAATCGCTCATCAAACAGTTCGGCGGCAAGGTGGCCAAGAGCGTCAGCAAGAATACGGACTACCTCGTGGCCGGCGAGAAGGCGGGGAGCAAGCTGGCAAAGGCCGAGAGCCTCGGCATCACCGTGCTCAGCGAAGAGGCGTTTCTGAACCTGATTGGGAAGGGCTGAGCCGTGAGCTTCGGCGTGCGCGGCGCTCAACAAGGATAACTATTCCCCGCAAAGTGAGAATCCGATCTTGCCCACCGAAGGAGCGTTCATCTCGGAATCCATCACGCCCGACCCAGGCTCGGCCGACACCGCGGCGATGGCCCGAGGTCTGGCGGGCCTGCCGACCGGCTTCACCTGGCGCGGCCAACACTACCGCATCGAATGCATCCTGAAGCAGTGGAAGTGCAGCGAGGCCGAGGGGCATCGCCCGGGCGGCGAGCGATATTACCGCAAGCACTACTTCCAGGTGCGCGTGGACAGCGGCCAGACCATGACGCTCTACGTCGTTCGACGCACCAAGGCCGGCGAACCCCCGAAGCGCCGCTGGTGGCTGTTCACCATCGACCAGCCGGAGGATTGAAGATTCGGCTCAGCGGCGGACGGGCTGTAGCGCTCCCCGTTGGGTCGCGGCCAAACAAGCCGCCCCCGCCGGATCGAGAATCCATGTTCGATCCCCGTTTATTCGCGAATCCCTTCACGATCTCAACAACACTTTTCCTCCCACCGGAATCTCGTATGATGGCGGCCCTGGATGATCACGACCGACAAACGAGTCCCTCCTGGAAGCCCGCGACAGACATGCTCGACATCAAGTTCATCCGCGACAACCCCGACCTGATCCGCCAAGCCTGCCGAGACAAGGGTATCGACTGCGACCTGGACCGGCTCTTGCTCGTGGACCAGCGCCGGCGGGAAATCCAACAAGAGGCCGACGCACTGCGCAGCCGGAGCAAGGAGCTCAGCAACCAGGTGGCGCTCTACAAGAACCCCAAGAGCAAGTGGTATCAAAAGGCCCTGGCCGACGGGCAGAGCCCGGACGCGCTGAAGGCCGAGGGCGATCGCATTCAGGCCGAGTCGGCCGCGCTGAAGCAGAGCCTCAGGGCGTTGGAAGAGGAGGACAAAGCCAACAACGAGAGCTTCACGGCCCTGATGTTGACCGTCCCGCAGGTGCCGTCGAAAAAGACGCCCGTCGGCAAGGATGAATCGGGGAACGTCGAGGTCCGGCGCGAGGGCGAACCACGAAACTTTGATTTTGAGCCCAAGGACCACGTCGAGTTGGGTCGGGCACTGGGCATCATCGACATTGAGCGCGGCGTCAAGCTCGCCGGCGCGCGAAACTACCTGCTGCGCGGCGCCGGCAGCCTGCTGCATCAGGCGATCCTGCGGCTGGCGATGGACGCCATCACCCGGCGCGGCTTTGTGCCGGTGACGGTGCCCGTGCTGGTTCGCGACGAGATGATGCGCGGCACGGGCTACTATCCCGGCGGCGAAGACCAGGCCTATCGCTGCGAGCGCGACGAGATGTCATTGGTCGGCACGGCGGAAGTCTCGCTGACGGCCATGCACGGCGACGAAATCCTCGACGAAGCCGACCTGCCGATGAAGTTCGCGGCGGTCTCGACCTGTTTCCGCCGCGAGGCCGGGGCGGCCGGCAAGGACACGCACGGCATCTATCGCATCCACTTCTTCGACAAGGTCGAGCAGGTCGTCCTTTGCCGAGCGGACGACGAGGAAAGTGAGCGGTACCACCACGAAATCATCGCCAATGCCGAGGCAGTCCTTCAAGCGCTCGAACTGCCCTACCGCATCATGCGAGTCTGCACCGGCGACATGGGCCAGGGCAAGGTGGAGATGTACGACATCGAGACCTGGATGCCCTCGCGCGGCAGCTACGGCGAGACACACAGCGCTTCGCGGTTCGGCGACTTTCAAGCACGCCGCCTCAACCTGCGCTATCGCGCGGGAGACAAGAAGACCCGATTCTGCCACACCCTGAACAACACGGTGATCGCCAGCCCACGGATTCTCATTCCGATCCTGGAACTCTATCAAAACGAGGACGGCTCGGTCACCGTCCCCGCGGCCCTGCGGCCCTACATGAACGGCATGGAGCGGATCGAGCCGAAGCGATCGTGACAACAAGCTATTCCAACGGCGGCGCTGCATCGACGCGCTCGCATGTCTCTGTCCAACGCGACCAGCCCAAAGCGCCAACGAGGTCCGGGAGAACAAACGACTGATCATGGAAAACGACATCGCTCGTGTCATGAGTTCCAGTCGACGTGCCCACCTTGCGCACGCCTCTCTGACCGCATGCGCACTGTTGCTGGTCAATGGTTGCCGGGGCGTCGACCATCCGGAGATTCGGGCCGTCCTCGATGCCCAGGTCAATGCCTGGAACGCGGCCGACATCGACGGTTTCATGTCGCACTATTGGGAATCCGATCAACTGACGTTTGTGTCGACACACAAGGAGGATGACCCGGCGACGGGAACGGCGCGGGACGTCACCAAGACCACGCGGGGCTGGCAGGCGACCCGGGACCGCTACAAACGGCGCTACCCAACGCCGGAGGCGATGGGCCGACTGACGTTCAGCGACTTAAAGATCACCCAAGGCCACGAGGACGCGGCCAACCTCTCGGGGCGATTTCACTTGTCTCGCCAGGCCGGTTCGCTCTCGGGCATATTCTTCCTCAAGATGCGCCGGATCGACGGCCAATGGGTCATCACCCGCGATCACACCGTCGCGGACTGAGGCGCTCCAACAAGACGAGCCATGTAGGGTCCGCTGTGCGGACCTTTTCCGAAATAAAGCGATGTTAAACCTCATCGGTCCGCACAGCGGACCCTACATGCTACATGCTAAGAGGAAGTTCCCGCCCGTAGGGCGGACGAGCGCTTCAATAAAGCCCGCCCACCGGCGGCTGAAGCCGCCGGCAACGATCGCACGCCCTCCGGGCGAAGCTCGTCGGTCTGCTCAAAACCGGTCAGATTGAACTATCAACTCAGGCGGATTGCGTGGTCGCTACGGGCCGTGACCTGTCCGATGATCGCCGCGCACGGGGCACCGTTTTTCTGGAGCAAAGCCGTCAGGGCCGCGACGCGGTCTGCGGCGACGCTGATCAGCAGACCGCCGGAAGTCTGGGCATCGCATAGCAGGTTCACCAACACGGGGTCAACGTCGCCGACACTGAGTTGCTCGCCCAGATGCGAACGCGTTCCCTTGTACGCTCGGGTCAACACGCCCCTGCCCGCCAGGGCCAAGGCTCGCTGCATGAGTGGAACGGCGGACGCCTGAATCTCGAGCGCCACGCCCCCGGCATCAGCCATCTCGAACGCGTGACCCACCAGGCCGAAGCCGGTGATGTCCGTTGCGGCGCTTGCGCCCACTTCTACCATCGCATCCCGGCCGCTACGGTTGAGATGGATCATCACCTCGATGGCCTCGGCGAGGTCAGACTGCTCAATCTTTCCGCTCTTGGCGGCAGAGGTCAACGTCCCGCTGCCGATCGGCTTGGTCAGCACGAGCCGGTCACCCGGCTTGGCGCCGCCGTTGGTGATAATCCGTTGCGGATCGATGCGACCGGTGATCGACAGGCCGTACTTGATCTCCGCATCGCGCACGCTGTGCCCGCCGACGATCACGGCGCCGGCCTCGCTGACACGCTCCTGTCCGCCGCGAAGGATCGCCTCCAGGACCTCCGCGGGCACGTCCTTGTCTGGGAAGCCGACGATGTTCATCGCCGTGAGCGGCACGCCGCCCATGGCATAGACATCCGACAGGGCGTTGGCCGCGGCGATCTGCCCGAAGACAAAGGGATCGTCCACCAGCGGTGGAAAAAAGTCGAGCGTCTGAACAAGCGCAGTCCGATCGTCCAGCCGGAAGACACCGGCGTCGTCCAGGTGCTCGCTACCGACCAGGAGATCGGGATGCGTGTTTGGCGGCAATCGGCGCAGAACCTGCACCATCATCTCCACAGGGAGTTTTCCCGCTCACCCCGCGCAACTCGCGTAACTGGTCAGGCGTATCTTCTTGGCTGCGGTCATGGCGACAATCTAACAGACCATGAGCGAATGTCCAACAAGGACCAAGTCGATCGGCTTCTTCGAAAAACGCGACGGAACGATCGGAGGCCGGTAAGAATCAGCCGAACGAACTGGTCCGTTTTTGTCGACAAGCGCAGGCGAGGTCCCAGAACCCTGGGCAGTCACCACCATGTGCCTGACAGGCCGGGTTTTGGGGCCGACCGAAGCCAATCTGAACACGGAAATACTCCGATCAGATGCGGGCGGGCTGCCGGGCACAATGGCGTCAATACGCCGCCTTCCACGGTGAGCGGTATGACGCGAATAGTCGGCTGCGCCCACTTGCGCAATGCGGGGCTTGCGACTTGCTGAGGAGATTCCGAATGGGTTCAGGACCAACAATGGGTTTGCGAGGTCGGGCGATCGCCTATTGCGTGGCGATCATTCTCGTCACGGCGGGCCTGCTCAGCGGATCCTTGATCCTGCACAGTTATAAATACTCGATGGAGAACGTGACTCGGTGCGCCGTCCTCAATGCGAGAGAAATAGCATATATCTCTGAGCCTGCCCTGCAACCGCTCAACCGAGAGGAATTGAATCAATTGGTCGGCGTTGCTTCGAGCGATGGCGATGTCATGTCTGCGCGCATCCTTGATCACAAAGGGCGCGCACTGGCCGATTTCAAGCGTGAAGAAGACAGCGGAGTCGAAACACCGAGAGACTTCGCAATACCGATGAAGGATATCGATACAAGAAATTCGTTCAGTGTCGTTCGGATGCCTGATCAGCTCTTGGTTGCCGTTCCGATTTGGCCTCAGGCTGGAAGACTCGACAAAGGCTTTATCCAGGACCAACACGAGCAGGCCCGCGCCTCCGCCCAGCCGATCGGTTTCGTGAGCCTGAACTACAGCCTCGCATCATTGAAGCGCGAGATCTGGTACCGCGTCGTGTGGACCGCCATCGCCGCCGGCGTAGTCATCATTCTCGGAACCGTTGCGACGATCATCCTCATGCAGAAGCTCCTCTCGCCCATTCAGAATCTTGTGCAAACGGCCACCGCCGTCCAAGGCGGCCGGCTGACGGAGCGGGCCCGCGAAACGGCCGTCGGTGAGATCGGGATCCTGGCGCGGGTCTTCAATCGCATGGCGGAATCGATTAGCCAACACACGGAGAACCTCGAAGCCCAGGTTCGCCAACGCACATCCGAACTCGAATCACAGCAACGCAGCCTAGAGGAAGAAGTCCGTGAGCGCAAGCGCATGGAACAAATGCAACGCGACCGCAACGGGGTCCTGGAACAGTTTGCGAAGGGCGCTCCACTGCGCGACGTTCTCACGTCACTCGCGCAATATGCGGAACGGAACAGGCCCGAGATGATCTGCTCGGTGTTGATTCTGGATCAGCAGGAGAAGCGTCTTCGACTCGGCGCGGCACCAGGCCTCCCCGACGCCTACAACGAGGCCATCGACGGAATCAAGATCGGACCGGACGTCGGCTCGTGCGGCACCGCCGCGTTCACAGGAAAGCGCGTGATCGTCGAAGACATCCGGTCTCACCCCTACTGGACCGGGTATCACGATCTTGCCGAGAACGCCGGCCTGCGGGCCTGTTGGTCGGAGCCCGTCGTCGCAGTCAACGGAAACGTGTTGGGCACGTTGGCGATGTATTACCGTGAGCCGCGTCGACCGGATCAGGCAGACCTGGACTTCATACATACAACGGCGAAGATGGCCGGCGTCGCCATTGAACGCGCACAGGCAGGGCAGCGAATCGAGGAACTGGCCAGGTTTCTCAGCGAGAGTCCGTATCCCGTGCTTCGCCTCAGTCGGGATGCTGCGATCCTTCACGCCAATGCCGCAGCGCGCCCGTTGCTGGATCGCTGGAAGGCGGAAACCGGCCAGAATTACCCGCGAGAATGGAACACTGTGGCCTGCGACGCGCTCCAATGCAATGACATCCATGAGATCGAGTTCACGTCCGGGTCTCGCACCTACCTTCTGACGTTCGCACCGATCACCGGGTCGGGCTACGTGAACATCTATGGCACCGATATCACGGACCTCAAGAACGCCGAGCAGGAGTTGCAACGCGCAACGCAGTCCGCGGAAGCGGCCAACTGCGCCAAGGGCGAGTTCCTGGCCAACATGAGCCATGAAATCCGCACGCCAATGAACGGCATCATCGGCATGACTGATCTGGCGCTCGATACGGACCTCACAGATGAACAACGCGAGTACCTGGAAACGGTCTTAAGATGTTCCAAGTCACTCATGGCCCTCCTGAATAACGTTCTCGACTTCTCGAAGGCTGAGGCTGGCAAGCTGACCATCGAAGAGGCGGACCTGGACCTTGTTGACCTCATCAGGGGCGTCGCCGACCTCCATGCCCCCTGCGCCGCCGAAAAGGGCCTGGAGTTGGTTCTCGACATTCCTCCGGACACGCAGCAATACGTGCGAGGAGATGCCTTGCGCCTGCGACAGGTCCTGGTCAATCTGGTTGGAAACGCCGTGAAATTCACCAAGAAGGGCAAAGTGATCATCGGCGTTCGGACCGAGCCTGTGGCTTCAGATCAGGTCAACGCGCTCTTCTCGGTAGTTGACACGGGGATTGGCATCCCCAGAAACATGCAGGCGGCCATCTTCGAGAGGTTCACTCAGGCCGACGGCGGCACGACCCGGGAACACGGCGGCACGGGACTCGGCCTGGCAATCTGCAAGCAGCTTGTCGAACTCATGGGGGGTGAAATCTGGGTCGACAGCCAACCCTATCAGGGAAGCGCCTTCTATTTTCGCCTTTTGCTCGGCAGCGCGGGACGGTTCCAAGCGGAGGCACATGATACTCCCAAGTCGGCAGTTCGATTGCGACGGGATCAGGATCCAGAGCACGTGGCTAATGGTCTTCATGCGGGTGGAATGCTCATCGCCGGACAGGAGGAAGAGAAATGACCGCCGCGGTCGCAGCGCCACCCAAAATACTCGTCGCGGAGGACGATCCCACCAGTGCGCTGATTCTAACGAGAGCATTGCGAGGGGCAGGCTACGAAGTATTGCACGCCGTAGACGGATTTCAGGCAGCGGACATCGCTACCAAGTACGTGCCAGACCTCATTCTGCTCGACATGATGATCCCCGGTCGCGACGGCATCGAAACTTGCACCCTCCTGAAGTCTCAGGAACGAACGAGCGAGATCCCGGTGATCTTCGTGACGGCGGTCACCACGGCCGAACTCGTCGTCAGGGCATTCGGCGTCGGCGGCGTCGACTATGTCACAAAGCCCTTCCGCACCGAGGAAGTCCTGGCCAGGGTCGCGGCGCACATTCGGATCAAACTGGCGGAAGGGAAATTGTCCGACAACAGGAAGGAAACGCTCGGGCTGGCAAGAGAAATGGCGGAGGCGAACGTCGACTCGGCTCTACTGGGGCGAATCGATCCGCTGACCCGGGTGTTCAATCGCCAGGCGTGGCAGGATGCGGCCGATTACGAACAGAAACGGTTCGAGAGCGAGGCTCTTCCCTACGGCATCCTCATGATCGACGTGGACCACTTCAAGGCATACAACGACCCACAAGGGCACGTGGCGGGCGACGAGTGTCTTTGCCGCATCGTGGAAGCGGTGGTCGCCTCGTGTCGACCGACCGACATTGTTGCAAGGTTCGTCGGCGATGAGTTCGTCGTACTCGCCTCGGAGATGTCGAGCGAGGCGACGTTGATGCTCGCCGAGCGCATCAGAGAAACCGTCTGGGCTCTGGCCATCCCGCATCCTTGTAGTGCGGCCGATGAGCGCGTCACCGTGAGTATCGGCGTGGGCGATGGGGGCGCCTCTTGGGAGCAAACACTGAGAGCCGCCGACAAGGCACTCGCTGTCGCCAAACGTGCGGGCCGAAACATGGTCTATGGAGCGGGGCAACTCACCCTCGAATGCAATCCAGCGTCCGATCCCGCTGGATCGCCCAGCGTTGAACAACTCGATCGCGGAGATGAAGCCCGCCCACCTCGCGGACCGGGCGGAAACGCCCACCGCGACGCCTCGCACCTCCATGCAACCGCGCTGGTAGTGGATGATGAATCTACCAACCGTGCGCTTTGCAGACACTGCCTGGAGAAGAATGATATTCGAGTCGAAGAAGCGATGGATGGGCAGTCCGCCCTGCGCGCGGTCGCCGAACACAAACCGGACGTCATCGTCATGAACGTCATGATGCCCAACATGGATGGCCTCGAGTGTACACGCCAACTCAAGGCCGATCCTGCAGCGCGTAACATCCCCATTATCATGGTGAGTAGTCGATCGAACGAGAGCGACATACTGGCGGGCCTCGAGGCCGGAGCCGATGATTATCTTTGCAAACCCATTCGCCCTCGGGAACTCGCCATGCGCGTGCGTTCCCTCATACGAACCCATCGCGAACGCAAAAACCTGCTGCGGAGTTACCGGAGCCGCGGCGAACAAGCGCGGGCCCTGGGCTTGCTGTTGGATTTTTCTCGCCAACTTGGGCGGACGGAGGACTTGGGCGCAGTATTAAGAGAAACGGTCGCGGTAACTGCCCGACTCTCAAGCAGCCATCGGATTTCAATTCTTCGACCAGACGACAAACGGCGATACCTCCGCATCGCAGAATCGACGGGGATCGATGGCAACGTCGTCGAACGCATCTTGGTTCCGATTCACGGCACCGTGATCGGCCAGGTCTTCGCGTCACGCCGGTCACGCGTGATCAATACGGACAAGGACGTCGCCGAACGCCATCGACACGGTAAAGCAGATATGGCCGGCCCAACGAAGTGTGAGGCCGACGTGCTGCCCGGCTTACCGCTGATCTGCATGCCACTCTGCGCCCTGGATGAGACGATTGGCGTGTTGACTATCTCAGAAAGGACCGGACGCCATCCGTTCACTCCCGCCGAGCTCGAATACATCAACCTGATCTGCAACACGGCCGCTCCGGCCATCCGCGACATCAGCTCCAGGCGCAAAAGAGACGAGGCGTACGAGTCCATCGTCGTCGCCTTGGCCAAGCTTGCCGAGCATCGGGACAACGATACAGGGCGACACGTTGAGCGCGTCACGAAATACTCCGTCATGCTCGCGGAAGAAATCCGCGCCACCGATCGGTTCGCCTCGCAGATTGATGAACAATTCCTTCACGCTCTCGAACGGGCCGTTCCGCTTCACGACATCGGCAAGGTCGCTATTCCCGATGACATTCTGCGGAAACCTGGCAAGCTGACGCCCGACCAATGGACGATCATGATGACACATGCTGGAATCGGTGCCGAGACGATCCGCTCAGTCCTTCATCGTGCGCCGGGGGTTGGGTTTCTGGCCATGGCGGAGGAGATAGCCCGAGCTCACCACGAGTGGTACGACGGCAACGGCTATCCCGCCGGCCTGTCAGGCGATGCAATCCCCTTGTCGGCTCGAATCGTGGCGGTCGCCGACGTCTATGATGCCCTCACGATGGAGCGCCCCTACAAGAAGGCCTATAGTCACGACAAAGCAACCGCCATCATCGTGGAAGGCTCGGGTACCCAGTTTGAACCGGACATCGTCGAAGCCTTCCTACGGCGCGAAGAAGACTTCAAGAGCCTCGCCACGCAACTCGCAGACAAGCACCCTGCCGCTCAAACGCCTTTCGTCGCTGTAACCACCTAACTCAAACTGACCGGTTTTGAGCAAACCGACGAACTTCGCCCGGCCACGAACTCCACCCGGCCACGAACTCCGCCCGGCCACGAACTCCGCCCGGAGGGCGTGCGATCGTTGCCGGCGGCTTCAGCCGCCGGTGGGCGGGCTTTACTAAACCTTTCGCCCGGAGGGCGTGCGAAGCGCTCGTCCGCCCTCCGGGCGGGAAGTTTCTCTTAGCACGTAGCACGTAGGGTCCGCTGTGCGGACCGATGAGGTTTAACAGCGCTTATTTCGGAAAAGGTCCGCACAGCGGACCCTACTGCTCTGGCAAAAATCGTCCACCCTACGGGCGAAAAAACAATGCACCGGAAGGAAACCGGTCAGTTTGCGCACCTAAGAAGACGAACATCGAGCAGTTCCATTCTTGCGGACCTTCCGAAGCATTGCGCATGCCGATCATGGCAGAACCGCCGGTCGGCGATAGAATACCCGCCTCATGAGCCACTTTGTCACCCATCTCGAAGGAGCAATCGACGGCGCTGAACTACCCGCGGATCACGTGGCGACCATGCACAAGGATCGGCCTCTGTGGGTTCGCTATGACCTTGAGGCGATTCGCAAGGCAGTGCGCCCGGAAGATCTGCTCCGTCGGCCGCCCACGCTCTGGCGCTATCGCGAATTGCTGCCCGTCCGGGATGATGGCCAGATCGTCTCGCTCGGCGAGGGAATGACGCCATTGTTGCGAACGCCGCGGATCGGCGCGGCATTGGGGCTGAACGACCTCTGGATCAAGGACGAATCCCAAATGCCCACCGGCTCCTTCAAGAGCCGGGGCATGGCCCTGGCCGTGAGCATGGCGAAATGGTTCGGCCTGCGGCGGCTGGCGACGCCTACGGCCGGCAATGCAGGTGCGGCGCTGGCAGCCTATGGCGCCCGAGCGGGATTGGAAGTCTTTGTGTTCATGCCCGCCGACACCCCCGCAGGCATTCAACAGGAGTGCGCCCTGTCCGGTGCGCGCGTCTATCTGGTCGACGGCCTGATCACGGATTGCGGCCGCATCATTCACGAAGGCCGTGAGGTCATGGGCTGGTTCGACGTCGCGACTCTGAAAGAACCCTATCGCATCGAAGGCAAGAAAACGATGGGCTTGGAGCTGGCCGAGCAGTTTGGGTGGCGATTGCCGGACGTGATTCTGTATCCAACCGGCGGCGGGACCGGGCTGATCGGGATGTGGAAGGCCTTTGGTGAACTGCGCAGGCTGGGTTGGCTTCAGAGCGAAACCATGCCGCGCATGATCGCCGTTCAGAGCGACGGCTGTGCGCCGATCGTTCGCGCATTTGAGGAGGGCGAGCGATTCGCACGGCAGTGGGAGTCGCCGCGCACCGTGGCCTGGGGAATCCGCGTACCGGGGGCGGTCGGTGATTTCATGATTCTCGACGCCGTGCGAGAATCCGGCGGCATGGCCCTCGCGGTGCCGGAAGCCGACATCCCAGAGGCGATGAAACAGACCGGCGCGACGGAGGGCATCGCCATCTGCCCGGAGACCGCGGCGTGTGTCGTGGCGGCCCGTGTGCTTGCTGCCAACGGTCGCCTGCGACCGAATGAACGCGTGGTGATCTTCAATACCGGCACCCCGCTGCAATACGGCGCAGGCCCGCTCGATCTTCCATGCCTGAATCCCGGTTCCGTCGACTATTCGAAGCTGTGATCCGGCGCTGTACGCAACACATCGTTTGTGCGTGCGCTGGCCACCTTCGTCCGGGTCGGATAATCTATCGGGATGCTGCGATTTCGTTTGCTCTTCGGCACGCTGTTCATCGTCGTGCTCATCGGCCTGATCGCCGCCGATGACCGGCTGGGGCAGAGCGCCTTCGCGCAAGATGCGCCGGCATTCGCCCGGGCCGTCGGGCTGGCTCGTCTTGACGGGCTGCTGACCGTCGCCGTTCTCGCCGCATTGGTGATCCTGGGCTGTGGCGAACTGCATCGCCTCTTGACCAAGACCGGCTGTGCCCCGCTGCGCATTTGGCCGGTTCTCACGTGTGTCGCACTGGTGGTAATCCCGTTCGTCGCGGCGAACGGTCTCTCCAGCGATCGCCCTGCGCTCCTCGCAAGCGACACGTCGTATACCGTCACGTGTCTCACGATCGCAGTCGTCGGTTCCGGCGTTTTGGTCATGGCACGTCGACGGACCGATCAGGCCGTGGCGGCGATCGGTGCGACGCTGCTGATGGTGGCGTATCTCGGCCTGCTTCCCCAGTACGTCGTTCGGCTGCGCGTCTTCGGCCCCACGGGCGCGGCCTGGCTGATGCTCTACTTCATCTTGACGGTGAAGATCTGCGACATCGGCGCCTACTTCACCGGACGCGTGGCCGGGCGCCACAAGCTGATTGAGTGGCTCAGCCCGCAAAAGACGGTGGAAGGTCTTCTCGGCGGCGTCGCGGCGGCGGTCGTCTTCGCGGTCGGCGTCCCGCTGCTCGTCAGGCGCTGGGCCGATCCCTCTTCACCGATACCGGCGTTGTTCCCCCCCGCCCTGCGTTGTGTCAGTTTCGGCGTTCTGATGGCCCTGGTCGGCCAGGCGGGCGATCTTCTGGAATCACTGATCAAGCGCGATGCGGCGGCCAAGGATGCCGGCGACGCGATTCCGGCCTTCGGCGGCCTCCTCGATGTCCTCGATTCACTGCTATTGACCGCTCCTCTGGCCTGTTGGATCTTGTTAGAATAGGTTTGCGAGCCGCCCCTTTATCGTTGGAGACTCCGGCAACTTGGAATTGGTGATCACAATTGACGGAGGGCATGAAGAGCGAATGCAGCTCTTCGGCCCCGGAGACTGCAACCTGCGAACAATCCGCGAGGTCTTGGGTATTCGGATTTTCGCTCGCGGCGCCACGCTCAAGCTCGTGGGCGACCCGGAGCAGGTCGGCAAGGCGGCCGCCGCGTTTGACTCGCTCCAGAATAAGTTACAAAATCAGCCTCATCTCACCAGCGACGATCTCGCAGACGCCTTAGCCGATTTGGGCCGCGCCGAGTCCGCCGAAGGCAGCGATCTCATTGAGGTCTATCGTAAAGCCGCCGCCATTCGCCCGCGGACCCCCGGCCAGGTGGAATATGTCCAGGCCATCGTCGACCACGATCTATGTTTTTGTCTGGGACCGGCGGGCACGGGCAAGACGTATTTGGCCGTGGCGATGGCCGTCTCGTTGCTCAAGCGTGGCAAGATCAAGCGGCTGGTGCTGGCCCGCCCCGCCGTGGAGGCCGGCGAGAAACTGGGATATCTGCCCGGCGACCTCCAGGCCAAGGTCAACCCATACCTCCGCCCGTTGTTCGACGCGATGAATGACATGATGGAGTTCGACCAGATTAAGCGATTCATGGTGAACGACGTCATCGAGGTCGTTCCCCTGGCGTTCATGCGCGGGCGCACACTCAACAGCTCCGCGATCATTATGGACGAGGCCCAAAACGCGACCTGCCAGCAGATGTTGATGTTCCTTACGCGCCTCGGCCACCACAGCAAGATGATCGTCACCGGCGATGACAGTCAATCCGACCTCGACGGCCACGGCAAGAGCGGCTTGGTGGATGCCACGAAACGGTTGGGCCGCACCGAAGGCATCGCCGTGGTACGACTCTCACAGGGCGACATCGTGCGGCACTCGCTCGTGACGAAGATCGTACGCGCCTACGGCGAACGGACACCGGCTGAACCTCGCTAGCGCTTCGAGCTGCTTGGGGGGAGTCCCGCCTCGCCGGGGCAGGGGGTGAACTACAGGCGACGGGTGATGCGGCCTCGCGACAGGTCGTACGGGCTCAATTCCACGCGGACGCGGTCGCCGGGGAGAATGCGAATGAAATGCTTACGCAGTCGTCCGGAGATGTGGCCCAGAACCTTGTGCTTCTTGCCCTCGTGTTCAAACTCCAGCCGAAACATCGTGTTCGGAAGCGCCTGAACCACGTCCGCTTCGACTTCAATCTTGTCGGGATTCGCCATACATGCCTGCTGTCTGCCATCCAAAGCCGCTTCGCTCGGCGCCACGTCCATAACGGGAGCCGACGGCCTCCGAGCAATCCTATCGGCCAATTCTTCCGGCGACAAGAGGCGTGCCGCAAAGGGGTACCTGCGTCAGGGGGGCTGAATCCGCGCCCCGCCGGTACGAAACCGTTTTTCTCACCCACCCACCCGCCGGGGGGAGCATCGGCGTCGCGCCGGTGCGAGACCGTTATTCTTACCCGCACACCGGCCGGATCTCCGTTTGACAGGCACCGCGCGTGCGTGTTAGCGTTTCGGTTGTTGGAGACGGGCGCACATCGCAGTCTTAGACCAGGGAGGCTCAGCCGTGACACGCACACTCGCTCATTGGCCGCTCAAAGCGTCGCTGGTTCTGGCGGTGTCTTTGGGGGCGGCCGGGTGCAATTCCGCTCTCGTCGGAAGCTGGAAGGCTGAACCGGCTCCCGAGGAGGAGTCGTTCTTCATCAATACGGCGAGGTTCAAGGACGACGACACCTTCACGGCCGTCGCCAAGAGAGGTGAGGACGACATCATGCTCGCCGGGGGATACGACTTCAACGGCTTCAAGCTCACGCTGAAGAGCGCCGGCAAGGCTCCACGGGTTTATCCGGCGACCTACTACCTCAACGGCACACTCGATCTCACCGTTGACGGCAAGAAGTATAAGATGAAGAAGCAGTAGCGTTCGACGGATCAGCACCAGGGCCGGCTAATCTTCCTCGTCGAAGTTGCCCTTGAGGCGAGCTTGGCGTTCGTGGGTTCCCTTACAGTTCAAGCAGCGCAGGGCAAACGGCAGGATCTCCAGGCGCTTTCGCGGAATCGGCTTGCCACAATCTTCGCAGAGGCCGTAGCTTCCCTCATCGATTCGCTCGATCGCAGCGATGATATCTTCGATTTGGGCCGCCTCAATCTTCAGGAGACCGAGGGATAGTTCGTCCTCGAAACCTTCCGTCGCCTGATCAATCATATCCGCCAAGCCGGTCTGCTTTTCAGCCATCTGAGCTTGTGTCGTCTGCATCATCTCGACCAACTGCCGCTTTTGGTAGACCAGCGCTTCGCGGATCGTGTTGATGAACGCGGGATCCACCGCCGGCTTGCGAGGTTTGGCAGGCTTAGGCGGCCGGGACTTGGCGGTGCTCTTCTTTTTTTCGGGACCGGCCACCCCTTTTTTCTTGCGGGCGTCCGAGGCCTTGGCCGAGGATGCCGCACCCTCGGATGGAGGGCTCTTGTCGCCGGCCCGCTCCTTTTTCACCGCGCGCGCAGTCGAGGCCTTCTTCTTGACCTTCTTAGGAGAGCCTTTCGACGACGCCTTCGGCGACTTGGTCTTGCGGGAAGTAGCCATTGTAAAGCAGTAATCCTTACTACGCGTGCCCTAAAGCCGCCGCCGGGGCTCGAAGGACCCCATCGGCCCTCACGAAAGCCGCAACAGGATCGTTGCCTGCTACGCCTAAGTCAAGGGGCCCACGGCACCCCGCAATCGGGCCTGGCTTGAGGCCTCGTTGCCTGATTGCACCGAGCCGGGACAACCTGGGCCGGAGGCATCCATCCTGTCCCAACCGGATCGGCTGCGGCCGCTCATGACACAGCCGTGGCCTCTGCGGAACACCGATCAAGACTATTCTGGTGTCTTGATGAGGTCAGGCTGAAGCCGCCACCACCCCACGCACCGCGCGGGCCGCCCGAACCGCGCGCCGCAGCTGGGAAGCGGTCGTGGAGGGTCACGACGAATGACAGCACTGAATTGGGAACTCATCGCCACCATGATCGGCGCCTTGTCGATGCTCGTGGGCATTCCACTCAGCGCGATCGTCATGTATCTGCGCGCAATTCGCGAGGAGCAGCGCATGCTCCAAGTCACCCTTGCCCGCCGTGTCGAAAGAATCGAAGCCGAGTGCCAACGGGTCGAGTTGTCCGTGGAGCACGTGCAGCGCAACTACACGACCAAGGAAGAATGGGTTCGCGAAACAATGCTCGCCCGAAATCAGTTGGAGCGGCTCACGGAGTTGATGGCTCGACTCCAGGCGGAACTCGAAAGCTCACGGGGCCTGGCGACGCAATTCGTCCGCGCCACGCACGCCATCATCGAACTCACCGAGCGCCTGGGCCAGCGCCTGGCCGAGATGCCCGGCCACGGCGCTGTCGATGGTCCTCCTCGTTCCACGGTCTCGACCCAAGGCCGCGCGCCTTAGCGCCTCTTCTTGGTCGCTTTCTTCTTGGTTTTCTTTTTCGGAGAGGCGGTGCCGAGGATCGAATCCTTGGCGGCCTTGGCTACGCGGAACTTCACGACCTTCTTGGCCTTGATGCGAATCGTTTCGCCGGTGGCCGGGTTGCGGCCCATCCGAGCTTTGCGATGTTTCAACACGAGCTTGCCCAGGCCGGGCAGCGTGAAACCGTTCTTCGATTCCTTGTAAGCGGTCGTGCAAAGTGAGTCGAGGAAGTCGCCCACTTGGACACGGGTCATGTCGTTCTTCTCGGCGAGGTGGCGGATCAACGCCGTCTTGCTCATCGATTTAGCCATTGTCACTCCTTGCGAAAGATTTTCTGCGATGCGGCGTAAGACCGCATCATCCCACTGGAAACCACACATATCGTCAAAGTCAGGCCCATTAAAATAGCGAGATAAAGCGAAGCAATCAACGGGCTTTCGGGCGAGACCTTGCAAAAAATGCTGCCCTGCCTGATCTTTTCGTTACACCCCGGGCCGAGGCGCACTGCACGCCGAATCTGCAAAAAGCTATTGACGCGACCGGCGGCCGGCGGCTACCTTCGCCCCGAAGCGCGGTCCGGTTGGGCCATGTCGCAGTGCGATCTTGTGATTCCTCAAGACGCTGAAAAAACCCATCGAGACTGACCTTGAGTGCGGCCGCCTTACGACAGATTGACCTGCCCGGCCGACGCCCGAAGCGCGGCAAGGTTCGTGATATCTTTGACTTAGGCGATCGCCTGTTGATCGTGGCGACGGACCGCATCAGCGCGTTCGACTGCGTTCTGCCCGATCCAATTCCTGAAAAAGGTCGCGTTCTCGCCGCCCTGTCGCGGTTTTGGTTCGACCGCCTGACCGGCAGATACCCCCACCACTTGTTGGCCATGGTAGAAGACGAAGTGCCGGGGGGCTTCGAGGCCGTGGCCGGTGATCTCCGCGGCAGGGCGATGATCTGCCGCAAGGCCCGTGTGATTCCCATCGAATGCGTCGCACGGGGCTATCTCTCCGGAAGCGGCTGGCGGGAATACCAAACCAGGGGAACGGTCTGCGGGATCCGCCTCCCGGCCGGCCTGGCCTGGTCGGCGAGGCTGCCCGATCCCCTCTTCACCCCGGCAATCAAAGCCGATACCGGCCACGATGAAAACATCTCATTCGAGCAGGCGGCGGAGTTCGTAGGGCACGAGGTCATGGTCCGGCTTCGCGACGCGACCCTGGCGCTCTACACCGAGGCGGCGGCTTGTCTTGGCAATCGCGGCATCATTCTTGCCGACACCAAATTCGAGTTCGGGGTTCCAATCGACGAGGCCGGCAAGGCCCTCGACGAAGGCATCATGCTGATCGACGAAGTGTTGACACCGGATTCGAGCCGCTTCTGGCCGGCCGACAAGTATGAAGAAGGCCGTAATCAGGAAAGCTTCGACAAGCAGTTTGTGCGAAACTGCCTTCAGCGCCTTTGTGATCAAAACAAGTGGAACAAAATGGACCCGGCGCCGTCCCTGCCGGCCGACGTGATTGAAGCGACGACGGCCCGGTATCTGGAAGCCCACCGGCGGATCACCGGCAGCCCACTGGTTCGCGGTTGATTGGATGGAGAATTAGCCGGCGAGAAGCTCGGCGCCGCTGTCACCGAGCGTGGTACGGAGTTGACGCAGGGCGCGCAGCTCGATCTGGCGGACGCGTTCCCTGCTGATGCCCATCTCGCGCCCGACCTGTTCCAGGGTCTTTGCCGCGCCGGTACCGTCAAGCCCAAAGCGGCGCTGCACGATCGCCCGGTCTCGTGGCGATAGCGCGGCCAGGTGATCGGCGAGCGTGGTGCGAATCTCCTGCCGCACGGACTCAACCTCGGCATCAGCCTCGGACCGGGCCGAGCGATAGTCATCCACGGAAGCCAAGACCTCATCGTGGCCCGTGCGGAAACGGCTCTCGTGGTTCATCGCCTCGGGAACGGCCCGGGCATAGAAGCGCATGATGGCCCAGGAAGCGTAGGTGCTGAAGCGAAAACCCCTGCCGAAATCAAACTTGTCGACGGCGCGCATCAGCGAAAGATTGCCGTCACTGACCAACTCGAAGAGGTTGACCGTTGGCCGCCCCGCTGCATGGCGTCGAGCGATGCTGACCACCAATCGGAGATTGGCCGCCGTGATCCGGTTCTTGACCTCGGTGGCCTGTTCCAGCAGCGCCTCGATGGCGGCGATATCCGCGGGGTCTGCCGCGTCCGGGTCGGCCGCGATCTCTCGCCGCCGCAACTCTGCCTTATGCCGCAGGAAGTTCATCCGGCGAAACTGACAACGCTCCTCCGCGGGGGCCAGCAGCGGGGTGCGATAGAGAGACGCCAGGTATGGCGGCAGGCCGGACGGCACACCAGTGACCCTGATGTCCTCCTCACCCTTCTCGGCCGTCTCGGAATCGGGCGAAGCAGGCCCCATGATGTCGAGTTCGGCATCCGGCGCATCGAACGAGGGGTGGTGGAGGTAGGCAATCGGCTCGGCCGACAACTCCCGGGCGCGCACGCCGGTCAGTATCCGGTGGATCTGCGGCACCGACTTCGAGAATCGTTTCGCAAGTTGCCGGACGGTCCGCCCATCGACGAACGCCTGATAAATGACCTGCCGCTCGTCAAGCTCCTGAGCCTGCTCGGTGCGGTCGAAGAGCGCCTGGGAAGGATTCTCCCGGTCGAACCGGCGCAGCGTCTGGCGGATGGTCTCAGGCGCCCGGCCGGTCTGCTTCGCCAACCGTTGCATGACGACGTGCAGGCAGCACCGTTCCGTCGCGACCCATTCCCGCGCCTGGGCGATCATGAGGGCCTTCTCCTCCCGGCACACCGGGCGAAACGCCGCACCACGATGCACGAGATCGAGATTGCGTGACACGAAGCACTGCACGTCCCTGCCCGCGAAAGCCAGACGGGGCTTCGGTTCTCCGAATTCGTACAAACCGCCCACAAGCCCGCGACGGCACCACCGTGTGATCGTCCGAACGGTGACCCGAAAACGCTTCGCCAGCGCATCCGCCGAATACAGCCGACCCATGGCCGCACTTGCGGGAATCGGGTTCAGGGCGGTCAGGGCATTCGCCAACGTGACCAGATCCTCGATGACGTTTCTCCCATCGAGCAACACGTCCTCGGTCCGGCGAGGCCGATACCCGGTGATCTGAAAGCAAACAAAAGAGAACGGGTATTCACGCCGGGGGTCGATGAGCGAGATCGCACGGGAGATGCCCGCCAACTGGCGCAACCGATGGCGCAGCGGAGCAAGCGTCAACTCGTGCTTGAGTCGGGCGATCTCTGTGCAGCGAAACGAACTCATCGGCAGCCTCACAAGCGGGGAGAGCGGGTGCTGCTTGGGCATCGGGCCGGTAGGCTTGGTCACAGCGCGGTGACGCGCGAGCCGGCGGCGGCGGGCGGCAGGTGAAGGGTACCCATCCCACCGGCCGTTGGCACGGCAAGAGGCACACCACCTTACCTGATAGATTATCGCCACGAAATGGCCGGAAGTCAATCCCAGACTCGGCTCATGCCCTCCTGGACACGCCCGATGCGAGGCGACACCATACCCCACGTTGGTTGGGCAGCTTGGCGTGGCCGCTGTCCCGATCAGCTCCAGGGGACGCCGAAAATGCCCACAATCGAGCCCTTTCGAGCAATTCGATATCACCGGGAGGATGTCTCCAATCTCATTGCCCCGCCATACGACATTCTCAGCCGCAAGGACAAGAAGGCCCTCCTGCGCAAAGACGATCACAACATCGTGGCCCTGGACCTGCCTCACCTGCCCCCAAAAACGGCCGGCCCGAACAAGGCCTATGCACAAGCCGCGGGAGACCTGACCTGTTGGATCGACGTTCACACCCTCGCCTATGATCCCAAGCCCGCCATCTACGCCTACCACCAAACCTATGACCTCGCCGGCAAGACCCTGACGCGCAAGCACTTCTTCGCGCGCCTCAGGCTTGAGCCATTCGGCAAGGGCAACGTCTATCCACATGAGCAGACTTTCGGCGGCCCCAAGGAAGATCGCCTCAAGCTCACCGCGGCCACAAAGTGCAATCTCAGCCCGATCTTCGGACTCTATCCCGACGAGAAACATGAAGTCGCCGGCATCATCGATGCAGCCATCCAACGGGAGCCGGATCAACACGGGCAGCTCGACGGCGTCGAAAACAAGCTCTGGGTGATCGACGACTTGCCAACCATCAAGAGCCTCCAGGTTCGGCTCCTGGAAAAACCCACCTTCATCGCAGACGGACACCACCGATACGAAACGGCGTGGACCTACCGGCAATCCCACGTCGAGGACATCGGCGAACCGGCGGACGACGATCCGATCAACTTCGTCCTGACCGTCCTGGCGGAGATGGAGGATCCCGGCGTGACGATCCTGCCCTACTTCCGCACGATCGCCGATCTGTCACGCCTGACCGCCAACGACTTGCACCAGGCCCTGGCTGACGACTTCACCTGGACGCCGACGGCCCTCCCCAGGAATGCGACGGAATTGGCCAAAGCCCTGGCCAGGGCCGGGCCGCAGGCCATGATGTTTTACATTGCCAAAAACGATGCCTGCACAACGATCGTGCCGAAGAAGCCGGACTTCCTGGTCTCTCGTGAGCCGGATCGCGCCGCGGCATGGCGACAACTGTCTTATACCATCCTGCATCGGTACGTGATCGAGGAAGTCATCGCCCCGCACTTCAATCAGGGCATGCCGCCGACGATCCACTACCACAAGTCACTCGATGAGGCCGTTGACGACGCTCGCAAGTCTTCCGGCCTGGCGGCGTTGATGCCCGCGACCACGATGACCCAACTCCGCGAGATCTGCACGGCGGGAGAATTGATGCCCCAAAAATCAACCTACTTCCACCCAAAACTCGCCACCGGCCTGGTGATCAACCCGCTCTACTGACCACGCAACAGAACGCCGTCCGACCCGCTCGCCGTCGAGCCCCGCCGAAGGAACGCCACAGAGCCGGGCTCTGAGTGGGCGCAGCCCTGTTCGGAGTAACACATGCGCTCCACCGACCTTGGGCGTCACACGCTGTGGGCCGGTTTGGGTAGGTCTTCGGTGATCTTTTGTTGCTGGGACTGTTCGCCGTCGAAGCTGAAGAGGACCATTTCGTCGTTGATCAGGGCCTGAAGGTGGGTCGGCCGGCGCCAGATACGTTGCACGTTCTTCAGCGTCTCCACGGCATACTTGATATCCAGATCGACGCCGTTGTATTGGTGGGCCAGGTAGAGTTCGCCGCGATTGGCGTAGTTGCCGTCCACAACGAAGATGTACGGCTGCATGTGATTGGTCAGCATGAACAAGAGCTGCGCTTTGATCTTGTCGAAATCGCGATTCACCACGACCATCCGCCGCGTCGCGGGGTCGTAGCGGTAGTGGTACATCTTGAACCGCTCGACGAACTCCGGCGTGAGGAACTCGTCGATGAAGGTCACGTCGTTGTATATCCGGCGCACCTCGAAGATTTTCTCCAATCCCCGGCCCAGCTTCTTGTCCCATTTCCGGGCTTCGGCCATGGAGGTGCAGTCTTCGTACTCCTTGCCAAACCGCCCCCGGTTCCAACGGTCCTCGATGTCGCGGAACAACTCCACGCCGATCTTGTAAGGATTGATCTGGCCCGGCGCCATCGCGACCGTGCCGCTGTGGTGGTCCGCGTAGTTGACCAGTTCGCTATCGCTGAGAATCTTGTTGGTCATCAATCGGGTATGCCAGAAGGTGGCCCAGCCTTCGTTCATGATTTTGGTCTGGCCTTGCGGGGCGAAGTAGTAGGCCTCCTGACGGATGATGGACAGGATATCCGCCTCCCAGTCCTCAAGCGGCGCGTGCTCCAGGAGGAATCGCAGTACGTCTCGCAACGGCTGTTCCGGCAACGCACTCTTGGCTTTCTCGTGGCGGGAAATGAGTTCCTTTCGCTGGCGATCGGCATCGCGCCGCGGGTTGATCCAGTTCTCCATGTAAGGCTTGGCCTTGAACCGGACGATCTGCTCCTCCACGTGGTGGCGCTCGCCCCGGCCTGTGTGGCCCGCCTGCTGACTGCTAACCTCTCGCTGCATGAAAGCGGAAAACGGGTCAATCAGATTATCGAGCGAGAAGCACCTGTCGACGAATAATTCGACGGGCTCATAGCCCTCACGGTCGACGTGGCGTCGAATGCGCGTGGCATGGTTCGCCATCTCGTCCATCATCTTTCGGTTGGTTTTACTGAACCAGTAGTTATTCTTGAAGAAGTCGCAGTGGGCATAGACATGGGCCATGACCAGCTTCTGATCCACGATCTCATTGTCGGCCACGAGATAGGCGTAGCACGGATCGTTGTTGATCACCAGCTCATAAATCTTGCCCAAGCCGTAGACATGCTGCTTGCGGAGCTTCTCGTATTCCATCCCAAATCGCCAATGGGGATAGCGCTGTGGAAAGCCGCCGTAGGCCGCGATTTGCTGCATGGTGTCGAAGTCGACCAACTCGAACCGGGTCTCGAAAAAGTCCAGGCCGGCTTCGCGGGCGATCTCCGTAATCTCATGTGCCCATTTGGCGAGTTCGGGCCTTTGTTGATGGAGTGACTTTCCGTGCATCCTGTTACTTCCCGGGAGTGAAAAAAGTCTTGAGCGAATCGTAGATGTCGTCTTTGGTATTCACCCTGCTGGTGATCACGTTTTCCTCATCGGCCAGATGCTCGTGAATCACGTTGATGAAGTTCCCGCTGCCGTAGGCACTGGCCACCTGGCAGTATCCGAAGAGGTTGACGTGCGGCAACATCTGCTCGCGTAACATCTTGCAGCACTGGCGCGAGTCGCTCTCGCTCGAATTGTCTCCATCGGAAAAGTGAAACACGTAAACATTCCATTCCGAAGGGTTGTAGTGGGTTTCCAGCACCTTGCGGCACAGGTTGAACGCGCTGGAAATCTTGGTGCCGCCGTCCTCGCGCAGATGGTAAAACGTCTGCCGATCCACCTCGGCCGCGCGGACGTCGTGCACGATGTACCGGCTCTCGATGCCCTCATAATTTCGACGAAGCCAGGCATCGATCCAAAATGCCTCGAGCCGAACCAACTCCTTCTGTTCGTCGCCCATCGAGCCGGACACGTCCATCATGTAGACGATCACCGCGTTGGACTGAGGCTTGAGCACCGTCTTCCAACTGCGGTAACGCCGGTCCGACCGGACTGGAACGATGATCGGATTGTCGTGGTCGTAGAGCCCCGCCGTGATCTGCCGCCGGAGTGCCGCGCGAAACGTCCGCTTGAAGTGCCGCAGGGATTCGGGGCCGGTCGCGCGAATCCCGCTGTACTGATCCTTTTCGCTGGTGATCTGGTGTTTGCCCTTGGGCTTGATGCGGGGCAACTTCAATTCGTCACCGAGGATGTCCGCCAATTCGTCCAGGGACACCTCGACTTCCATGATGTGTGAGCCCGGCGCCGTGCCGCCCGGACCGTCGTCGGCCTGCCCGTCGACCGGATCACCGGTATTGCCATCACCGGCCCCGACGCCGCCGTCGTTGTTGTCGCCGTATCTGAAGTGAGGGATATCGATCCCCCTGACCGGGATGCTGATGAGCCTTTTACCCTCTTTGCCCAACAGCTCGCCGCGGGTGAGGAACTTGCGCAGGTCGTCGCGAATCTTACCCTTGACGATCTGGCGAAATCGTTGGTGGTCCTTCTGAATCTTCAGAGCCATCGGAATCCTCGGGTGTCTAGCCTATTCAATTATAGGAAACCCGCGAGTTTGCCGAGCCCCGCGCTCGACGCGTTCTGCACCCGGCGTTCGAGTGACGCAACGCGGTCCAATACAGAAAGTTACCCCGCACGGAGCCTGGCCTCGGCGTCGTCACCGATGTCATGGTGAATATCGGACAGGCATGGACCCCACTGAAGAAGGCGGTGCAACCAAATCCTGCCGATGCGCCTGAGCCGCTCGCCGTCGGCTCCAGATGGCCTCTGGGGGCGATCGGGTCTGCCAAGGGGGTCTGGACCTTCACCGATAGCCCCCCGCAAAGAGACAAGCGGACGTGGGGGCAGGGTTGCGAAAGCTAGCTCGTGGCGACCGGAACCTTGTCCGGCTTCTTTGCCGCCGGCTTCTTCAATTCGGTCACGCACAGCTCAAACATCTCGGCGCTGCGCGACAGGAAAACCTCCAGAGGAACTTCCTCTGAATCCACCCTGCTCAGCAAGAGACGCTGGGCCTTGTACTCGATGTTTTCGATGCCGGCCTTGCTCTGAAGCAGCCGCCATGACTTACGCCGCTCGACGCAGAACAGCACCATTTGTCTCGATAGGGTGAACGTGCGAACCTTGCCATCACCGATATCCGCCCGCAAGTACACGCCAAAGTCCGGCACGAATGATCGATGGGTCCGGCTGATGTAGCGGCGGTTCACGACGTCGTCCTGGGTGATGCGAACCAACATGTCCTCCAGGTGGACCAGGCCCTCGGTTTGCTCCTCGCCGATCGTCTTGAGGTGGCGGCGGAATCGGGCTTCGGTCGCCGCCCAATGGGCCACCGTGTAGCGATAGCTCTCGCGGGTGGCCTTGAATTGCGTCTTCCACCAGTCGCCGTCGATCGTCGGATTACCCTTGACGTCGAGGGCCTCTGCATAGGTCTCGCCGATCGCCGGATTGAAGATAAACTCCGGCATGCCGCGAGAGTCTCGCACGGATTTGGCCTGCATGGTGGCCATGTCATCGCCGACGCCGTGTTCCGGTTGGCACGTTGTGAAGGACTGTAGAAACGCCGTCCCGCGATATTCCAGGGAATCGAGAATCGCCCGATAGAACTTGGCGGCATTGGCCATCGACACCTGTGCGACATACGGCGAGCCGTGGCCTGCCGTGAAGATCTCGGCGAGCCCCTTCTTCTCGACGAGCTTGCCCTCGGACGCGGCGCCAAACTGATTCATGTCGAACCCGCCCGGCGCGGGCGAGGAGTCGGAGTTCTGCCCGCCGGTGTTGGAATACACCTGCGTGTCGAGCATGATCATCTTGACGTTGGGCCGATTCTGGAGGATGACCTTGGAGACATTCTGGAAGCCGATGTCACCGAAGGCTCCATCGCCGCCGACCGCCCAGGCCTTGGGCAATTCAATGATCTCCCGATTGGACATCATGGTGTCGCTGAAGTGCGTGTAGTCGAAGAAGTCTTTCTCGCTTATGACGTCCTTGTCGCGATCGAGCAGCCGGTCGGTCAACCGTTCGGGGACCACGGACCGTCGGGCGTGGTCCATGATAAAGCTCTCGCCGATGATCCAGGAGATCGTCGCCCCGTCCTGAAACAGCGAGTTCATCCACGGATAGGGGTGAGGATTGTTCGGCGGCGTGGAGCCGTACACTGTGTTACAACCCGTGCTCGCTCCCATGGCCATGACGCACATGCCGTTGGCCAGGTGATTCTCGACCGCTTGAAGGTCCTTATGATTGAATGCATCCTGGCGCAAAACCGTCGTCATCGCGCCAATCAGTTGGCCGTCGGAAATGTCTCCGTGCTGCGCGATGCGGATTTGAGTGTCCTCGTCGTTTTCCCCACCGAGCCCCATGATGGCGTGGGCGATCGCTCGACGGAGGATTGCGTATTCCTCCGGGCTGCGCTCGGCCAGTCTCGCCGCCCCTTCCTTTTCCAACCGGTCGGCCTTGGCCCGCAGGCGATCCGCCTTGGCATGATAAAGCGGCCGCATGTAGGCCTCGGTGATCGTCGCGACGGCGCGTAACACGCTCTTTTCGCCGCAGCCGGCGCAGGCGCCGTCCCCGGAGACGAGGGCCTGGTAGTTTCGCCGGACCATGAGGTGGTTTCGCAATACGGCAGCCCGCGATTCCTGCGGACTCTGATTGTCATACAAGCCGAGGTATTTCTGATCGGTGTCAGGGAGAAGATCGAAGAATGCATGAGTCGAGGCGTATCGAGCGTTGAGCTCTTCGCTGTCGGGCTCCATCCGAAGGGCTTCGTGGTCGCCGCATTCGGTCACGCACTCGGCACAGCCCTTGCACAGGTCAGCGACGAAAATCGCAAAGAGCCCGCCGTTGCCGGGCGTTTTCTTCTCCATGTTGGAGAAGATGGCGTTGGCCTTGGTGTAGGCCAATGGGAGGATGTCGACGATGGCGTAGACCTGCTCCTTGGCCTCGGCGGAGACATCCGCGATCCTGCCCATCTCTTGACGGACAATGTCCTTGAACGGAATGCTTTCCTTAGACTTGGCCGCGGCGAACATGGATTGCCGAACGCGCTCTTCCAGTTCCGGCATCGCAGCCAGGAGTTTCTTGGTTTCGTTCCTGTCGGTGACGTAGCTTCGCACGGCGGTCTGCAACACCGTGCCGATATCCTGGGCAGTGTTGGGTAATGCCGTATCCGGGCAGGCGGCGATGCACTCCATACACTGCGTGCAATTCTCGGCGATGAAGACGGGCGTCTCTCGCCTTGCGACGGACTTCGACGCCGTTGCCCCGGAAGCCGAAGCCATGACACCCACCGATGCCAGCGGAGAGGCAGGCTGATGGTACCCCAGGCCGGCACGAAACTCGCGATCAAACGTGCCTATCTGAAACACCGACGCCCGTTCCACCTGTTCCGCGGGGGTCGAGCACATGCCGCACCAACTCTGGGCGTGGCCGTTTCCATTTCCGTTCGCCTTCTGCGGCAACAGCGGCAGGCCCTTCATGCTGGAGCGGTCGACGTCATCGACCGGGCCGTGGGGCACTTCGATCACACGGTCGAAACCGGCCCGCATAACCTCCATGTTGGACGCGACGACTGCATCGCCGAACCTTCCGAATTTCTTCTTGTACTGGTCATGGACGACCTGATTGAAGTGCTCTTCGTCAATGCCGTTTTGCTGCAAGAATGGTGAAACTCGGAAGAACGCGCCGAGAAAGGCGTTGCCCTGCATCCGCAACTGAAGGTCCGGCCGAGACGTCGCATTCCTGGCGATGTCGAATCCGGGAAGAATATAGACGCGAATTTTCTTGTCGATGACCTCCTGCCGGAGCCGCGGGGGAATGCGCTGCCACGCATCTTCGGGAGACTCGGACGATTCCCATACGAAGGCGCCCTCCTCGGCGAGCCCCTCGATCGGATTGGTGTGCGTGAAGGCCTTCGGATCGCAGCAGAGGACGACATTCACGTGCCGCAGGTCGCAATTGACGCGAATGCGCTCGGGGGCGACGACGAGGAAATAGTTGGTCGGCGCGCCCTTTTTCTCCGAACCGTACTTCGGATTGGCGCTGACGTGGACCACCTCTTGCAGCCGGCCGTACTCGTCGTACTCGTTGTCGCGTTGGGCGATGTATTCACCGAACTTGCCGATGATGCCGCCGAGGTTTTTGCCCGTGGTGATCATGCCCCAGCCGCCAATGGAGTGCAGCCGCACGGCGATCGCGCCGTCCGGAAGCAGGGAAGGCGTCTCAGCGGAACGAACCTCGAAGGGATGATCCACCCCCAGGACGAAGAACGACACGCCACCGGCGGCGGCAGCGCCGTCCTGCCGCTTCAGGACATCGGTGGCATACTCATAGGCGCCAAGGATGGCCTCGGGGCGGAAATCTCGGGAGCCCAGGCCATAGACCCCGCGCAAGACCCGGGGCACCTCATCCGCCGTCAGAACCGGCAGGCCGGCATGCGCCGCCCGTCCTTCAAAATGCAGCGACTTGTGCAGGGCCGTGCGGATGTCGCGCCCCAGCGGATTGTCGCCCGCCAATGGCTCGTCGGTGCGCTCCAAAACGATGGCGTTCTTCTTGCCGCGCAGCGCCTCGACGATGGCCGCCTCGGGAAATGGTCGCAAGACATTGACGTGAATCGAGCCGACCTTCGCGCCGCGGGTCTTGCGAAGGTGGTCCACGGCGGCTTCGATGTTCTCAGCGGCTGATCCAAGCGACACGAAGACCGTTTCCGCATCCTCCGTCTTGTAGCAGGAAATCATGCCGTAGCGGCGGCCCGTCAACTCCCCGAACTTCGCATAAGACTCTTCCAGGAAACCGAGGATCGGATCGGAGAAGCAATTTCGCCGGGCCACGACCCCGTTCATGTAGTGTTCCTGATTCTGCACCGGGCCGAGCAGGATGGGATTGGTGAGATCAAGCATCACCGGGACGCGCCGGCGCTTGGGCCCGAACAGCTCGCGTTGGGCCGGGGTAGGGCAATCGATCAAGTCATCGGGTGCGCCGAGGAATTCGCGAATCAGCTCCGCCTCGTGCATGAAAAACGTGCGTTCGAGGTGAGACGTGAGGAAGCCGTCCTGGGCATTGATACCCGGCGTCAGGCTCAACTCCGTCACCCTGCGGAGGATGAGGGCCTGGTCCGCGGCCTGCTGGGCATCCTTGGCAAACAGAACGATCCAACCCGTGTCCAGCGCCGCGTAGACGTCGTCGTGCCCACAGTGGACATTCAAGGCGTGTTTGGTCAGAGCCCGGGCCGCAACTTCGAGCACCATCGTCGAGCACTTGCCCGGAGCGTGGTAATACTGCTCGAGCCCATAGACGATCCCCTGACCGGAGGTGAAGTTCACGGTGCGCTTGCCGGCCACCGAAAAGGCGATCGCCCCGCCCTGGGCGGCATGCTCGCCCTCGGCTTCGACCGCCAGCTTGGATCCGCCGAAGACATTGAGTTTGCCTTCGGCAAAAGCCTGCTGAAACATCTCACCCGCTTCCGTCGAGGGCGTGATGGGATAGAAAATGCCACCGTCGGCAATCCGGGCCTCGGTGTGGTAGCTGATCAGTTGGTTGCCGTTGGTGGTGACGCGGATGCCTGGGAATCGTGGTTTACTGCTCATGACGTCCTACCGTGGTGAATCAAAGGGAGCCGATGGTTTGATTTGACCGATTTCTTATTTCCGGGGGAATTGTAGTCTACATATTTGGATACGGAAAGTGCCAATTGCCCGGTCCAGGTCCGGCACGGCTGCCACGTCGCGCCCCCAGGCGAGGTTGCCAGAAGGCACATCGGTTGCGGCGCAGGGCGGACTGGAGCCGTAGTGAATCTCACCTGCATCGTTCGAGTTCCATCTCGCCGGCGGGTTTCGATCAGGCCGCACCTGAGGGCACCTGTTCCAGGTCTCGGTCCATTTCCGGGCGCGGGAGCAAATACTGGTGCTTGAACTGCTCGGAGGTGCCGGCACGTCGGCGGCGCAGCGTTTCGTCGCGGAGGGACAGGGCGCCGTCGGGGAGTTCGGCCAGTTCCACCGCCTCCAACCTCAGCGAACTCCGCTTGGAGGCGTATTCGAGGTTCACCTCGCCCAGGGCTCGATCCAAGCGTTCATGTAGGCGATCCAGCCGCCGGGCGGCGTCGGCTTCCACGTAGAGCCGGTAGCGTGGAACCTCCCCCCAGCGCGGGGCAAGCACGAAATCAACGATCGGCGTGGGGCCCTCGTCGCAGACCTGGCGCATGGCCATGACCACCTGGTCTTCGGTCAGCTTCTCACCGGCCATCGACGCGGTATGGGCATCACGGCTCAGAAACTCGATGAGGGGGGCCTGGCCCAGCCGGCCGGTCACACGGACCCGGTCGCCCATGTCGTAGCGATACAGCCCTCCGGCGTTGGTCAGGACCAGGAAATACTCTTCGCCTTCTCGAAGTTCATGGCTCCTGAGCGTCGGGACTTCGCGGCCGAGGGCTGCGTCGTATGCCTCGGCCGGGATGAACTCGAAGAACTGGCTTCCGATCGCGAGGATGCCGGAGGCCGTGCCGTCGTCGACGGGAATCGACATGCGCCCTTCGCTGGCGATCAAGCCGATGTCCCGCGCCGGCACCTGCCCATAGTAGCGCGGGAACTGTGACTCATAAAGGCCCATCGTGCCGCCGCACCAGTGCGCCCGAAAGCCCAGGTTCCAGTAATGTTTGGGATACATGGCCCCCTGCTTGGCGATAATGGTTTCCAAGCGCCGGGCGCAGGTCGGGTCCGGCCTCAAACGCGGGGCGAGTTCGGCCCGGATGTCTGCCGCCACGGGTAAGTCTTTCGACAACGCACCGTCACGGATGTCCCGGATCATCTGCTCGCAACGGTCGTTGGCGGTCTTCGCCAAAAGCAAGAGCGTCGCTGGATTCGCCGTCACTACCCAGGCCACGTCCCTGGGAATGGCCAGTCTCATGATGGTGTAATACTTGCTCAGCGCATCGGAAATGCGGGCGATAGCCAATGGAGACGTGTAATAGCGGAGCACGAGCTTCTTCTGCGTCGAGGCCAGGAGCCCGGTGATCGCGCCACAGGGGACGCCTGACGCGGTCCGATGATCGTCCATGGGGCTGGTCACCTGGAGGATGTGTCGCAGGAATACGTCGGGATGATCGAGAACCGCCTTGCCCCCCCAGACGCCCCAGCCGCGCCGACTATCCGCCAGCACTTGAGGCGTAATCGGAATGTACTTGGGCTTCGCCGTCGTGCCGCTGGTAAGGGCAAACATGAGGATTTTTTCACCGGGATGAAAGAGTGCCTTGACTTCGCCGCGGCAGAGCCGATCGATGTACGGCGCGAAGTCCGCATAGGAGCGAATCGGCAGGTTCGCCTTGAAGTCGGCATAGTTGCGGATTCTGTCGAAGTGGTGTTCCCGCCCAAAATCGCTGTCGGCGTGGCGGGCCAGGACGCCGGCCAGCAATTCATCCTGCACGGCAGTGGCCCGTTCGGCGGCCTTGAAGAAGCGACGGGTCAGGTTCGACACGTGCATCATGGCCAGCCGGCCGGCGATTCGGTCCAGCAAGTTTTTTCGCGCCACGGGTCTCACCTGTCGAGCGCGATACCTTCGCGGTCCGCGGTGCGGGGCCGAACGCGAGACGCCGAGATGCGCTCAACGGCCTTCTCGCTACGGGCGATAGTCTCGAAGCGGCCGGCGTTGAAGATGTTGTCGGCATCTTCGCGACCGGCAAGAAAACGGTCGAAGAACTGGACGGTCCGGCGTGCGTACTCATCCGGCTCTATGTCCACCGACTCGTTGTGCTTGGCACGGGCGACGGTCCACAAGTATCGCGGCTGGGCGCTTTGGGCGTAGAGGAGTCGCGACTGCTCGACGGGGATGTAGCTGTCCCGCTGACCGTGGATGAACAGAATGGGACGGGGAATCATCCGAGTCAGCGTCTTTCGCACGGACGGAAACGTACACTTGAGCTTGAATCGACAGGTCAGGAACACACTCCACCGAAGAAAACGCCAGAACTCCGGAGGATGGTTTTCATAAACGACCCGCACCTTGGCAAAAATCTTGGCATACCGCTTCATGAAGTGTTCGAGCGTGCAATCGGAAGAAAATGCGCTGTCGCACACGATGGCCTTGACCGAAACGCAGGTTTCGCTTGCCAAGACCGCCGATGAAGCGCCGCGGGAGATGCCAAACAACCCCATCTCGATGGGCCGGCCCTGGTCGCTCAACCATTGTTCCGCAAAAGCGATGGCGCCGGTCATGTCGGACAACTCTCGATCGCTGGCCCACTGCCGAGGCGTATAGTTTTCTTCGGTCGAAGATTGTCCGTGACCCCGGAAATCGATGGAGAAAATGTCATACCCGGCTTCAAGCAAGGGCCGGCAGTAGCGGGAACAACTCCGGCGATCACTCTTGAACTCTGGCGCGAAGACGATCAGGCCGAGCGGCTCCGGCGTCTGCGCCCTGGACAATGTCCCGCGCAGTCGAACCCCGTCGGCGGCGTAAAAGTCCTTCTCCTCGCCGACGAAGGGCACGAATCCGAAGCGAGGCATGAACAGCGGCGGCTCGCTGTCGCGCATGATGTTGAGGCAGATGCGAACGTACTTGAGGATGATGAGGCTGGGAATGACGATCAGCAGAAACAGGGTGATGAGAATCGACGTCAGCGCCCAGTTGTGCGAGACGATCTGCCAGATCCCCGCCAACATCAAGGTCGGAATCGAGCCCGGATCATCCAAAGCCTGTCGCTCCTCCCACACACGTCCCCGGCCCCGCGCGCATCGGACCGCTCAACGCATGGGCGAAACAAGGAACATACCGGCGGCCCGGGACTTGGTAGAGCCACCGACCTCATCGAAGCCGATCATAGCGGATCAGTCCATCACCGGCCAGGGAATAAGGACATCCAGGGTCCGTGACACTTTCGGCGGCCCCGAATGGGGCCGAGGACTGTTGCCACGGGTGAAGCGAGGGCCGGCAGGCCCGAGCGGAACCCGTGGGCGCCAATCCACAAGGAACTGCCGGCCCCGTCAGGGGCCGAGGAATGCTCCACCGCTGGAGCGCGTGTGCAGCAATTGAACTGCCTCCGCCCCATCCGGGGCGGGAGTACATTCTCACAAAATGACCACGGGTTCCGTCCCGGCAGGCCGGGACTCCACCCGTGGCTACATTCCTGCGCCCCTTCGGGGCGAACACGCGCGGCCGAGTGCCCGCAACCCTTCGGTGCGGAGACTTTGCCGCCGAAAGTGTCACGGACCCGGACATTCATCGTCCCGACGGCCTGCCGGGCACCCGAATGGGTTCCTTGCGGCCGACCGACGGCCTTGATTTGCCGCGAGATCAGCCCCCCTTTCCTCAAATCAGCCTAGTGCTCCGTCACAGTTGATCTTTCGGGTGGTACGGGCGTCTCGCCCGTCCGGAACGGGCAAGATGCCCGTACCACCCAACCCGAAGAATTGATTGTGACGAAGCACTAGGGGTGGTGGGAGTTGAAACGGGACTGATCGCGGACGGGCGCAAATCCAACCAGTCAGAACGACGGTACTTTCTGTGCGTCACGGACTGCGCGATGGAGAGCCCCCGGCAAGTTACCGCCATCGCACGAATTGAAGCCCCTGTGCACTACAGCGCTGATGCGACGCGTCGAAAGTGGTGTCCGATGATCGCCAGCGTCATCGCCTCCGGAAATGCGCGGCGGTGGAAAAGCAGCGACTTCGTGAAGAACTTCCAGTACTCACGCCTGCCGCGGGTCAGGACACCCATGACCCACAGTGATTTCAGGAACGCCTTGATGTCGCACCACGACAAGTGGATGCGCTGTCCCTGGGGCCGGTATTCACGCAGAAACGTGAGGATGCGCCGATAGTACAGATGCGGCGTGTAGAGGCGCTTGACCAGCGAGCGGTAGCCCTCGATCAACACTTCACGATCAAGCTTGGGGATGAAATTCAGGCTGACTTCGACGTTGTTTCCGCTCGCGTCGTGGAGGATCCGGCCCTCCTGCTTGAGCCTTGAGAAAAGCCGCGTGCCCGGCAGCGCCTGGAGCAGGCCGACCATCGCCGTCACGACGCCGGCTTCCTGGATAAACTTAATCTGCCGCTCGAAGATGTTGGGCTTGTCGCTATCGAACCCGACGATGAAGCCGCCCATCACCTCGAGGCCCGACTTCTGAATGGTCTTGACGGCGCTGAGCATGTCGCGTTTCGCGTTTTGTACTTTCGCGCACTCGAGAAGACCGTCCATCTGCGGCGTCTCGATCCCGACGAAGACCTTTTTGAAGCCCGCGCGGACCATTAGGTCGAGCAATTCCTGATCGTCCGCCAGGTTCAACGAGGCCTCGGTCGTGAACTGAAGCCGAATGCCGCGGCGCTGTTTCCATGCGATCAGTTCGCGCAAGAACGCCTTCACCCCAGCCCTGTGTCCGATGAAGTTATCGTCCACAATGAAAATCGGGTCCGTCCAGCCCTCGTCCACGAGGCTGTCCAGCTCACGGATCATCTGCTCGTTGGATTTCAGGCGTGGGACCCGGCCGTTCATCACGATGATGTCACAGAACTCACAATTGAACGGACAGCCGCGGGAGAACTGAATCGCCATCAGGGCATAGTGCCTGAACTTGATCAGGTCCCATCGGGGCACCGGCGTCAGCCGAATGTCGGGCCGCTGTACACGACGGTAGAGCGTCTTGAGATCACCGGAGATCATGTCGGCCACGAGTTCGGGCATCATGTCTTCCGCCTCGCCGAGGACGAAGTGCTTCACCTCGGGGAATGCCGCGTGGCCGGTGGTGAACAGGGGCCCGCCCGCGACGACGGTCTTGCCCAGCCTGCTACACCGGGCAATGACTTCTCGAGCGGACGCGACCTGCGCGAGCATGGCCGAGACAAACACGTAATCCGCCCACTCGAGTTGTGCATCGCTGACCGAAGCAACATTGAGATCGACGAGCTTGAGGTCCCACTGCCTCGGGAGCATTGCCGCCACGGTCAAAAGGCCCAGCGGTGGAAAGCACGCCTTCTTGGAGATGAACGGCAGGACGTGCTTGTAACTCCAGAAGGTATCCGGCGTGGCAGCGGAGACCAGTAACACTCTCATCGCAAAACCTTTCACAATGCTGGCAGCCGCGGGTTGATTCGCTCTGGCCGCCAACCCGGTTCAGACTTCCATGATACCCGGATGTCCTCGCGACAACCGAATCCCGGCTTAACAGGAGGGGCGCCCGACCATCATAAACTGGACACACGGATGATGCCTCATCCTAACGCACTCCAACAAGACCTGTGGCACTGGCGTCCAGCCTGTGTCTCCACCGCCGGGACGGCGGTGCCACAATAGAGTGTTGCTAGAGTGCCTAAGTGAGTCCTCTGCCATCCGCCCGTATCATAGGCGGCGGGTGGCCAACGGAGCCCCACACAAGCGAGCACAGCCTACCGCCGGAGCCGGGGGTCCGTGACACTTTCGGCGGCAAAGTCTCCGCACCGAAGGGTTGCGGGCACTCGGCCGCGCGTGTTCGCCCCGAAGGGGCGCAGGAATGTAGCCACGGGTGGAGTCCCGGCCTGCCGGGACGGAA
>Ga0326597_10000369_pt1 | contig 82583 bp, 76 predicted proteins | sample RVTome_12_FD_203789 | JGI IMG/M metagenome (GOLD analysis project Ga0326597, IMG submission 203789) | Soil microbial communities from uranium-contaminated site in the Upper Colorado River Basin, Wyoming, United States - RVT100D185 | ecosystem: Environmental > Terrestrial > Soil > Contaminated >...
CCGCTACGCCTTCAGGACGGCGCCTTGCCTGACCGTCCTTGCGCCACGCTGAACCTGCCATAAGACCCGTGACAGGACACTAGTACTCGCCGTCCTTGGGCCACATCTCCGGGGTGAAGTGGATCACCCGGTTGCGGCCGCGCTCCTTGGCCTGGTAGAGGGCGACGTCGGCGTATTTCATCGCCTGCCAGAAGGTGTCGGAGTCCTTGGGGAAGTCGGCGACGCCGACCGAGATGGTCTTCTGCAGCGTGCCGCCGGGGACCTGGAACTTGGTCGCCTCGACCGCTTCGCGGATCTTTTCGGCCACCTCGTCGGCGTAGTTCTCGCCGGTGTCGAGCAGGATGATCAGGAACTCCTCGCCGCCGTAGCGGATCACCAGGTCGGAGGTGCGCACGCACTCGGCCAGCACCTTGGCCAGGGTCTTGAGCACGGCGTCGCCGGCGTCGTGGCCGTGGGTGTCGTTGACCTTCTTGAAGTAGTCGAGGTCGAGCATCAGCACCGACACCTGAGTCTTGCGCCGCTGGGCCGTGGCGACCACGGTGTCGATGTACTCCTCGAGGAAGCGGCGGTTGTGCAGCCCGGTCATCGGGTCGCGCAGGGTCGACTCGCGCAGCGTATCCATCAGCCGCTTGGCCTCGATCACCGGGGCCGCCTCGCGCAGGTAGACCTGCAGGTAGGGCACGGCGCGCTGCACCGCCGGGCCGACGTCGGGGTGGAACACCAGCTGCACCACGCTGCCGACCGAGCCGGACTGGATCACCGGCAGGCAGATGTGCTGCAGTGCGGCGTCGCCGCCGGGGCGGAAGGCGTTGCAGATGCCGGGGGTCTCGACGCTGTCGATCAGGTGGCCGGTGCGGCGCGCGCGGCAGGTCTCGGCGCGGATCAGGATCTGCGGGTCGCACCAGCGGCAGTCGGCCTGCTCGTCGCCGTCGACCACCACCGGGGTGATGCGGTTCTTGCTGTTCGCCACCTCGTAGATGGAGTAGTTCTCCAGCCCGAAGTCGTCGCCGATCACCTGGCCGAGGCGGCGGTAGACCTCGCGCCGGGTCTCGTCCTCCTCGATCGACTGCTTGAAGTGGGCGGCATCGATCAGCCGGTTGACCATGTCGCGGGTCGACGCCAGCTGGTTGCCGGCGGACGGCTGGCAGCGGGTCAGCCGGGCGACGTCGCCGTTGATGGCGCCGAGGCCCTCGCGCAGGAACGCCATCAGCTGGTTCAGCTCGTTGGCGATCTGGCCGATCTCGTCGCGGCTGTGGGCCTGGATGCGGCCGTTGAAGTCGCCGCGCAGGGCGTCGTGCACCGCCTCCTGCAACTGGTCGGCGGTCTTGCCCAGCGGGACGATGGTCCGCCGCACCAGGTAGACCAGCAGCAGGGCGAGCAGGATCACCGGCACCTGCATGAAGCCGATGGTCTGCAGCGCCTGCTGCTTCAGGTGGGCGATCGACAGGGTGATGGTGATGGCGCCGAGCACCGTGCCGCGCTCGACCTGGTGGCAGGTCAGGCAGTTGGGCTCGCCGCGGTCGTCGGCGATGTACGGAATGGTGGCGCGAAAGATCGGCTCGCCGCTGCCCTCGTCGATCTCGAAGTACGGCTGCCCGGTGGCCAGCACCTGCTGGTCGATGATGTCGTGCGCCTGTTCGCGCTGCAGGCCGCTGCCGTGCTGCTCCTTGACCGCCGGGCCGCGCACCACGCGGGCGTCGCGCAGCCCTTCGACCCCCTGCAGCCGCTGCAGGAAGGTCTCGCGGCGGGCGATGACACCGTTGATCATCGACTCGGTCAGGCTGACGCGGACGATCTCGGCCGCGGTGCGCGCCAGCTTCTCGGCCGAGTTGATCGAGAAATGGCGGAAGGCGAACAGGCTCAGCGCGACCAGGATCAGCACCATCAGCGTGACCAGGGCCAGCGTCAGCAGCGTCGTCTTCGGAATCAGTCGCACAGCCCCTCCCCCTCATGCCTTCCTGGCGGGTCGGCGCGGGTGCGCCGGATGGGGGGGGATTCTAACAAATGGGAAACCAAAACCCATGGTTTTTTTCGGGTCATCTCCGCCCGCAGCGGCCGACCTCCCAGCGCCGCCCCTGGCCACGGCGTCCGCAACCCGCCCCCGCGCGCGACGGGCGCCCCGGCAAGGGTCGCCAAGCGTGCGGCGGTACACTATAGTGTGCTGCTTCACCCTTGGCGGCCCATTCAGCGCGCTGCTGGCCGGTGAGATGTAAGACGCGCTGGCGCCGGCAGGGCCACCCCCTGTCAAGCCAGCGCAACGCCGCAGATCGCCGGCCAGCGACGCGCCCGCAGGGAGTCCCCCGAAAGGGCCATGGCGGCGTTGCCGCACTTGACCAGGGCGGGCCATGGCCGGCGCGCGGCGCCTTGCCCTGACCCTTTCGGGGGACTCTGAAAGGGTCGCCAAGGGTGAAGCAGTACACTAGACTGCGCCCCTTCCCGCGGTCGCCTGCCGCTGCCCAGCCGATGCCCGAAACCCGACGCCACTCCCCCTTCGACCCGCCCCTGCCGGACCACGACGGCCAGCAGCTGACCTGGGGTCACCTGCCGCCGAGCGCCACGGCGCTGGCGCTGGCCGCGGCGGCACGCCGCCATCCGGGGCCGCTGGTGGTGATCGCCCCGGACACGCCGACGGTCGACCGGCTGGAGAGCGCGCTGCACTTCTTCGCCGGCGCCGACGGGCCCGAGGTGCTCGGCCTGCCCGACTGGGAGACCCTTCCCTACGACCTCTTTTCGCCGCACCAGGACATCGTCTCGCAGCGCCTGGCCAGCCTCTACCGGCTGCCCGGGCTGCGCGCCGGCATCCTGCTGCTGCCGGTGTCGACACTGATGCAGCGGCTGCCGCCGCAGGCCTACGTCAGCGGCAACGTGCTGCTGCTCGACCGCGGCGAGCGGCTCGACCTGGACACCTTGCGCCTGCGCCTGGTCGCGGCCGGCTACCGCAGCGTCGCCCAGGTGATGGAGCACGGCGAGTTCGCTGTGCGCGGCGCCCTGCTCGACCTGTTCCCGATGGGCAGCGAGACGCCGCTGCGCATCGACCTGTTCGACGACGAGATCGAGTCGATCCGGGTGTTCGACCCGGAGACCCAGCGCAGCGGTGCGCGCAGCGACCGCGTGCGGCTGCTGCCGGCGCGCGAGTATCCGCTGACCGAAGCGGGCATCGCCCGCTTCCGCCAGACCTGGCGGGTCCGCTTCGAAGGCGACCCCGGGCGCTGCCCGGTCTATCGCGACGTCGGCCAGGGGTTGGCGCCGGGCGGTCTCGAGTACTACCTGCCACTGTTCTTCGAGGCGACCGCAACGCTGTTCGACTACCTGCCGGACAACGCCCTGTTTGTGCGCCTGGAGGGGAGCATGGAGGCGGCCGACGCCTTCTGGGACCAGGTCGGGTCGCGCCACGAGCAGCGCCGTCACGACAGCGAACGGCCGCTGCTCGACCCGGCGGAACTCTACCTCGACCCCGCGGCGGTCAACGGTGTGCTCAAGACGGCGCGACGAATCGCGGTCGGCATCGCCGAGACCACCACCTCTACTGCGCGCGGCGGGATCAACTTCGCCGCGGCGCTGCCGCCGCCGGTCGCGGTGCAGGCGCGCGCGCCGGAACCGGCCGCGGCGCTGCAGCGCTTCCTCGCCGGGTTCGACGGCCGCGTGCTGTTCACCGCCGAATCGGCCGGGCGGCGCGAACTGCTGCTCGAACTGCTGCACGGCTGGGGTCTGCAGCCGCAGGCGGTGGACGGCTGGGGGGCATTCGCCGCCGGCAGCCAGCGCCTGGCGCTGACCGTCGCGCCGCTCGACCAGGGGCTGCTGCTGCAGGCGCCGCCGCTGGCGCTGATCCCCGAAAGCCAGCTGCTCGGCGAACGCGCCCCGCAGCAGCGCCGGCGCCGGCGTCCCGGCAGCGACCCCGACCAGGTGGTGCGCAACCTGACCGAGCTGCAGCACGGCGCCCCGGTGATCCACGAGGAGCACGGCATCGGCCGCTACCTCGGCCTGCAGACCATGACCGTCGGCGAAGTCGCCACCGAGTTCCTGACCCTGGAGTACGCCGACGGCGACCGCCTCTACGTGCCGGTGGCGTCGCTGGCGCTGATCTCGCGCTACAGCGGGGCCGACCCCGACAAAGCGCCGCTGCACAAGCTCGGCAGCGGCCAGTGGGAGCGCATCCGCAAGAAGGCGGCGCAGCAGGTGCGCGACGTCGCCGCCGAGCTGCTCGACGTCTACGCCCGCCGCGCCGCCCGCCAGGGCCACGCCTTCACCCTCGACGAGGCCGACTACCGCGCCTTCTGTGCCGCCTTTCCGTTCGAGGAGACCGCCGACCAGGCCAGCGCCATCGCCGCGGTGGTCGACGACATGCGCGCCGGCCGGCCGATGGACCGGGTGGTCTGCGGCGACGTCGGCTTCGGCAAGACCGAGGTGGCGATGCGCGCGGCTTTCGTCGCCGTCCAGGGCGGGCGCCAGGTCGCGGTGCTGGTGCCGACCACGCTGCTGGCCGAGCAGCACGAGCAGAACTTCCGCGACCGCTTTGCCGACTGGCCGGTGCGCATCGAGGCGCTGTCGCGCTTTCGCAGCGCCAGGGAGCAGAAGGCGATCCTCGCCGACCTCGCCGCCGGCAAGGTCGACATCGTCATCGGCACCCACCGGCTGCTGCAGAACGACGTCAACTTCGCCAACATCGGCCTGGTGATCGTCGATGAAGAACACCGCTTCGGCGTGCGCCACAAGGAGCGGATCAAGGCGCTGCGCGCCGAGATCGACATCCTGACCCTGACCGCGACGCCGATCCCACGCACCCTGAACCTGTCGCTCTCCGGGCTGCGCGACCTGTCGCTGATCATGACCCCGCCCAACGAACGGCTGGCGATCAAGACCTTCGTCAACCGCTGGGACCGGGCGCTGATCGCCGAGGCGATCCAGCGCGAATTGAAACGCGGCGGCCAGGTCTACTTCCTGCACAACCACGTCGAGACCATCGCCAGGACCGCGGCCGAGGTCGAGCGCATCGTGCCCGGCGCCGCGGTGCGGGTGGCCCACGGCCAGATGCCCGAGCGCGAACTCGAGCAGGTGATGCTCGACTTCTACCACCGCCGCTTCCAGGTGCTGGTCTGCACCACCATCATCGAGAGCGGCATCGACGTGCCGAGCGCCAACACCATCATCATCGACCGCGCCGACCGCCTCGGCCTGGCCCAGCTGCACCAGCTGCGCGGCCGCGTCGGCCGCTCCCACCACCGCGCCTACGCCTACCTGATCGTGCCCGAACGCAAGGCCATGACCGCCGACGCGCTCAAGCGGCTGGAGGCGATCGCCTCGCTGGAGGCGCTCGGCTCCGGCTTCCTGCTGGCCACCCACGACCTCGAGATCCGCGGCGCCGGCGAGCTGCTCGGCGAGGACCAGAGCGGCCAGATCGAGCAGGTCGGCTTCAGCCTCTACATGGAGATGCTTGAGCGCGCCGTGCAGGCGCTGAAGTCGGGGCGCATCCCGGAACCCGAGCGGCCGCTGCACCACGGGCCCGAGGTCGACCTGCGCGCCCCGGCCCTGCTGCCCGAGGACTACCTGCCGGACGTCAACCTGCGCCTGATCTTCTACAAGCGCATCAGCGGCGCCGCCGACGCCGCCGCGCTGCGCGAGCTGCAGGTGGAGATGATCGATCGGTTCGGCCTGCTGCCGGAGCCGGCCAAGACCCTGTTCCAGCTGACGGCGCTGAAGCAGCGGGCGACACCGCTCGGCATCCGCCGCATCGAGGCCGGCCCCGAGGGCGGCCAGATCGTCTTCGACCCGGCACCGGCGATCGATCCGGCCCGGCTGGTCGAGCTGATCCAGACCGAGGCGCACACCTACCGCCTGCTCGACGGCCAGCGGCTGCGCTTCACCCGCCCGCTGGAGACGGTCGCGGCGCGGCTGCAGCTGGTCGACGCCCTGCTCGAGCGCCTGCGCCCGGCCGCCGCCTGACCGGCGTAGGCTAGAATGGTCGCCATGCGCCGCCCTGCCCTGCTGCTGCTGCTGCTGGCCTGGCCCGCCCTGACGGCGGCCGAACCGCGCTGGTTCGATCTCGAGCTGCTGGTCTTCGCCCGCTCCGGGCCGCCGTCGGGCGACGAAGTATGGCCGGAAGATCCGGGACTGCCGGACACCGCCGCGGCGGCGCCATCGGCCAGGGGCAGCGCCCCGCTGCGGCTGACGGCCGCGGCCGACCGCCTGCGCCGCCAGCCGGGATACAGCGTGCTGCTGCACACCGCCTGGCGCCAGCCGACCGCTGGCCGGGCACGCGCGGCCTGGGTGCAGCTGACCGGCAGCGGCGCCGCGGCGGCCACCCTCGACGGCATCGCGCGCCTGAGCGTCAGCCGCTACCTGCACCTCGACCTCGACCTGGTGCTGATCCGCGACCTGGCGCTGCCGGCGCGGGTGCCAGAGACCGGCACCGTCGCCATCCCGCTGACCGGGCCGGGCAGCGGCGCACCGTCTTCGCCGGACGGCGCCCTGACCTACGTGCGCCAGCCCTTCCGGCTGGTCGACAGCCGGCGCATGCGCAGCGACGAGGTGCACTACATCGACCATCCCGCCTTCGGCGTGCTGGCGCTGGTAACGGCCTACCAGCCACCGCAACCGGCGGCCCCCGACGCATCGACGGCGACGGAGGAGACCGCGGGTTCGGCTTCCGGCGACGCGGGCAGCCCACCGGCGGCCGGGGTGCCGGCCGACGCGGCCGCGGCACCGGCACCGGCCGCGGCGGCCGAGCCCGGCATGCCGTCCCCGGAGCCGCGCCCGACCGCCCCCGGCGGCTGACCCCCGTCAGTGGCTGTGATCGAGGTCGATCTGCACGACCTCGTGCAGCAACGCGCGCACCTGCTCCATGCCGGCCTTCAGGTTGGTCTCGATGTCGTCCATGCTGATCACCCCGGGCACCCGTCCGGCGGCCCGGTTGGCGACCACCGCGCAGGCGGCGTAGCAGAGCCCGAGTTCACGCGCCAGCACCGCCTCCGGCATGCCGGTCATGCCGACCAGGTCGCAGCCGTCGCGCGCCAAGCGCTCGATCTCGGCCGCGGTTTCCAGCCGCGGCCCCTGGGTCGCCCCGTAGACGCCGCCGGCGCGCGGATCGACGCCGGCGCGCATCCCGGCGCTGATCAGCGCCTGGCGCAGCGTGCCGCAGTAGGGCTCGGTGAAGTCGACGTGGGTGACCGGCCGGTCGTCGCCGTCGAAAAAGGTGTGGGCGCGGCCGTAGGTGTAGTCGATCACCTGGTCCGGAATCGCCAGCACCCCCGGCGCCATGTCGTCGCGGATGCCGCCGACCGCGGCCACGGCGATGACGTGGCGGACACCGATGTGCTGCAGCGCCCAGAGGTTGGCGCGGTAGTTCACCCGGTGCGGCGGGATGGTGTGGGCGCGCCCGTGGCGCGGCAGGAAGACCACGCGCGTGCCGAAGAGTTCGCCATGGGTCAGCGGACCCGACGGCTCGCCGTAGGGGGTCTGCACCATTTCGCGGCGGATGATGGTCAGGGTCTCGAGCGAGGTCAGGCCGGTGCCGCCGATCAGTGCAAGCGTGGTCACGTGGGGATTCCTTGAGGGTCGGGAGGGGGGCCGTCGTCGGGACGGTCGATGGCGATCGGTTCGGGGACGTGCAGGGTCGAGGTCGGGTAGGCGATCTCGGCGCCGTGGCTGGCGATGATCCCGGCGATCTGCAGCAGCACGTCGTGCTTGACCTCGTGGTACCTGACCCACTGCGTGGTCTTGGTGAAGGTGTAGACGAAAAAGTCGAGCGACGAGGCGGCGAACTGGTTGAAATTGACGATCAGCGTCTGCGTGGTGTCGATCTCCGGGTGCGCCTCGAGCATGGCGCGGACGTCGCCCACCACCGCATCCATGCGCCCGATGTCGTCATAGCGCAGGCCGATGGTCTCGTAGATGCGGCGGTGGCTCATGCGCGACGGGTTGACCACCGCGATGCTGGTGAAGGTGGCGTTGGGGACGTAGATCGGACGCTTGTCGAAGCTGCGGATCCGGGTCAGGCGCCAGCCGATCTCCTCCACCGTGCCCTCGATGTCGCGGTCGGGCGAGCGGATCCAGTCGCCGACGGCGAACGGCCGGTCGAGGTAGATGGTCAGGCCGCCGAAGAAGTTGGCCAGCAGGTCGCGCGCGGCGAAGCCGACCGCGATGCCGCCGATGCCGCCGAAGGCGAGCACGCCCGAGATGCTGAAGCCGAGCGTCTGCAGCATCACCAGGCCGGCGGTGATCAGGACCGAGACCCGGGTCAGCTTGCCGATGGCGTCGAGGGTGGTGCGGTCGTAGGGCTTGGCATCTGCCTGATGGCGGGCGATGACGTTCTGCTCGACCCCGCGGATCAGCCGGATCAGGAACCAGGCCAGGGCGCAGATGACGCCGATGTCGCGCAGCGGTCCGGCCGCCTCCAGCAGGGTCACGTCGGCGGCCGCGCCGACGATCTGCGCGGCGAAGGTGATGCCGACCACCCAGATCAGCAGCGACAGCGGCCGGCGCAGGGCGTCGACCAGGGCGTCGTCCCACAGGTTCGATGTCACCAGGGCGCGGGCGTAAATGCGGATCAGGACCCGCTTCTGGACGAAGTCGAGCAGCAGGGCGACGAAGACCACGACAAAGGCCTGGATGACCCAGGTCAGGGTCTGGTGATGCTGTTCGAACTGGTCGATCAGGTCGGTCATGGGGCTCCCGTGGTGTGGTGGTCGGCGGACGCTAGCGCCGAAGTATACCGGCCCCCGTGGCCCGCCAGGGCCGTCAACCCAGCGAGCGTTAACAAGCCCTAGAGGTCGATGTCGAGCAGCGGTTCGCGTTCGAGTTCGGTCAGCAGGCGTACCGCGTCGCGCCAGCGGGTCGAGCGGCGCAGGCGCTGCGGATCGACCGGGTGCTTGCCGTGCAGGCGCACCCGGCGCAGCTGCGCCACCGGATCGACGTAACCCTCGAGCGCGGCCAGCACCTCGGCCACCGCGTCGGGGGCGTTGCACACCAGCAGCATGTCGCAGCCGGCATCGAGCGCGGTGCGGGCGCGCGTGCCGTAGCCACCGATCTCGCCGGCGCCGGCCATGCTCAGGTCGTCGCTGACGACCACGCCCTGGAAGCCGAGCCGCTGGCGCAGCACCTCGCGCAGCCAGAACGACGAGTAGGTGGCGGGCAACGGCCCGACCTGGCTGTAGAGGATGTGCGCGCTCATGATGCCGGGCACGCCGGCGGCGACCAGGCGTTCGAACGGCACCAGGTCGCTGGCGGCGATGTCGGCGTACGGGCGCCGGTCCTCGGGCAGGGTCAGGTGCGAATCCTCGCCGACCCCGCCGTGGCCGGGAAAGTGCTTGGCCACCGCCGCCATGCCTGCATCCTGCATGCCGTGCATGCAGGCGATGGCCAACTCGGCGACGGTGTCGGGGCTGCGGGCGAAGGCGCGGTCGCCGATGACGCCGCCGGTGTGCCGACCCAGGTCGAGCACCGGGGCGAAGCTGAAGTCGATGCCGACGGCGCGCAGCTCGCTGGCCATCAGCCAGCCGTGTTCACGCGCCAGCTGCAGCGCCCGGCCGTGATCGTGGCGGTAGCAGTCGCCGAGGCAGGCGACCGGCGGCAGCCGGGTGAACCCTTCGCGGAAGCGCTGCACGCGCCCGCCTTCATGATCGACCGCCACCAGCAGCCGGGTCTGGCGCAGGTCGTGGATCGCCCGCACCAGTGCGGCGACCTGCTCCGGTGTGCTGTAGTTGCGGGCGAACAGGATCACGCCGCCGATCAGCGGGTGGGCCAGCAGCTCGCGTTCGGGGTCGCTCAGGGCGGTCCCGGCGAGGTCGACCATCAGCGGCCCGAGGCTCACCGCGCCACCTCGCCGGCGGGCAGCGCAGCCTGCCCGTCGTCGTCGACGCTGACCCGGTCGCGCCCATCGCGCTTGGCCTTCTGCACCAGCGCCTCGGCGCGCCGCAGCGTCTCCGCCAGGCTGTCGCCGAGGTGGCGGGTGACGCCGATGGAGACGGTCACCCGGATGGTGTGGCCGGCGTAGCCGATCTCCAGCGCGGCGATCCGCTGGCGCAGCCGCTCGATGGTCTCGAGGTAGGCGGCGCCGGCGTTGACCGCAATGACACAGAACTGCTCGGCGTCGTAGCGGGCGAAGAGGTCGGTGCGGCGCAGCGCGCGTTCGAGTTCGGCGGCGACCTGGCGCAGCACCTCGTCACCCGCCTCGTGGCCGTAGGCGTCGTTGATGCCGCGCAGGTAGTCGACGTCGAGCACCGCGATGACCAGTTCGAGGTGGTTGCGGCGCGCGTTCTCGAAGTACTTCTCGCCGAGCTCGAGCAGGTAGTGGCGGTTGTAGGCGCCGGTCAGGTAGTCGCGGTTGGCGCGCGTGCGGATCTCGCGCACCAGGTCGACCAGCTCGACGTTCTGATTCACGCGGCAGGCGAACTCCTCCTGCGAGAAGGGCTTGACCAGGAAGTCGTTGGCGCCGCGCTTGAGGAACCGGGCCGACAGGGCGCCGCCGCTCTCGGCCGAGATGCCGATGATCGCCAGCCGCTCCTTGCTGGCGCGCTTGCGCAGCTCGGTGACCAGTTCGAAGCCGTCCATGCCCGGCATCTGGTTGTCGGTGATCACCAGGCGGATGTCGGGATGGGCGGCGATGGCGGCCAGTGCCTCGGGTCCGCTGCCGGCCTCGTGGACGACGTACTTGTGCGGCTTGAGATGCTCGCGCAGCTGGTAGCGCGAGGTCGGCGAATCGTCCACCAGCAGGATCTCGGTGCGCTGGTTGAGCTCGATCCGCCGCAGCAGCTGCACGATGTAGTCGAAGTCCTCCAGGCTCTCCTTGACCACGTAGTCGAGGATGTTCCTGGCCAGCGCCGCCTGGCGCGTCGCCTCGTCCCGGATGGAGGTCAGGACCACCACGCTGATGCCGCGCGCCAGCACCAGGTCGACGATCTCGCCGTTGGGCGCGTCGGGCAGGTTGAGGTCGAGCACGGCGGCGAAGACGTTGTCGCCATGCTCGTCGAGCAGGTGCCGGGCGGCCGCCAGGCTGGGTGCCACCAGCACGCCGAAGGCGAGATGGCGAGTGATCCGCCGGCGCAGCAGCTCGGCGTAGGTGCGGCTGTCCTCGACGATCAGGACCGACTGCTTGGCGCTGGACGTGGGCATCGTCGGTCCTGCTTTCGCTGCGACGGGGTGGGGACGGGGTGCGGCAGGCCCCTGAGCGGGCCGGGGCACGGGCTGCGGCCCTTGTATCACGGGCCCCGGAACGGGTCAAAGCATTGACGGACCTGGGTCAATTGCGGGTCCGGGGACGACGGCTATACTGCCACGAACAGAACAAAGGGATGGGGACATGGCCGAGAAACGCAAGCTGCTGCGGATCAAGAACGACTTTCAGCAGCGGCTGATCCTGCAGACCCTGGCCGCGCTGTTCATCTCGATCAACGTCATCGTCATCTACCTGTTCCTCGGCCCGCTGAAGTCGGGGCTGGTGCGCACCGACATCATCGGCCCGGTGATCGCCATCCTCGAGGTGGTCGCGTTCGTCGTCGTCTACCGGCTGAGCCTGATCGCCAGCCACCGCATCGCCGGCCCCGTCTACGTGCTCGAACAGGGGCTGAAACGGATGGCCGAGGGCGACCTGACCGTGGAACTGAAGCTGCGTAAAGGCGACAACTTCCACGAGGCTGTCGACATCTTCAACTTGGCCATCGGCGACCTGCGCGAACGGATCGTCCGCGCCAAACAGCTGATCGAGCAGCCCGACAACCCCGCGGTGCAGGAAGAGGCCCGGGCCGCGCTGGCCGGGTTCAGGACCGCCAGTGAACCGACGGTCGCCAACCAGGACGAGGTACGCTGAGCATGCCGCAATCGATCCGCGACCCGGTCCCGCAGCCACGGCGCCAGGGCAGGCCAGGGAGTGGCTTTACCATCATCGAGCTGATGATCGTCGTTGCCGTGATCAGCGTACTGATGGTGATCGCCATCCCGATCTACCAGTCCTACACGGCACGGGCGCAGCTTTCGGAAGGGTTCAATCTCTCGGCCGCGGTCAAGCAGAAGATCTCCGAGGTCAAGACATTCCAGGGGTCGGTGCCCAATGTAGATCCCGCCAACGAAGCCATGGGACTGCCGCCGCCAGAGCAGATCAATGGCCAGTACGTAAGCGCCGTCAGGGTCAGGAGCAACCAGGCATGCCAACCCACGACAGAGCCCATCACCTGCGGGTATCCCGCTGACGGCACCATCGAGATCGAGTACAAGGTTGCCTCGGCGTTCGGTGGCAACCGGATTCATGGGATTCAGCCCTATTTCCTGACGGGGTCGATCAAGTGGGACTGCGCCTCCGATGCGTTGCAGCCCGGTCACGTTCCGGTCCAGTTCCGCCCGCCCGCCTGCAGGCCCTGAAGGCGACCGAACGCGCCATAAAAAAAGGGCCGCCCGGAGGCGGCCCTTACTGTCGGCCTGGAAGCGAGGGGCTTCAGGCGGCCTTCTTCGCCTTGGCGGCGGGGACGGCCGGGATGGCGAAGGCGTAGAGGTCGGCCAGCGACTCCTGCAGCTTCTTCGCCTCGGCACCGTTCTGCTCGGCCAGGCTCACCAGCTGCGACTTGAAGGTCTCGCCGAGGGCGACCTGCTTCTCGATGACGTCGCCGATGGAGGTGACCTTGCCGGCCTGCTGGGCGGCGGACAGGACGCTCTCGAAGGCGGCGGCCACGAAGGCGCTGTTGCGCTTGCTGAAGCTCTCGACGAACTGGGTGTTCAGCTCGAGGGCCTTGGCGTCGGCGGCGACTTTCTTCTCGACGAGGGACTTGATCTGGTCGTACATGGATGACTCCTTGAAGTTTTGTTAACCGCGCAGTGCGTTATGCGCTGCACAACTTGGAGCCTATTCTGCGGATCACGCTGCCGTATGTCAACCGTATTTTGTGCGCTGCGATAGATTTTTTAGTTATTATATATTTAAATTCTTATTGCTTATGCATATAAGCACGCAGTTTCTATTGGATAATTTGTTAAACATATCATTTTGTCAGAGTAAATTTCAGCAACGCATAATTAAAGTTCCAGGCTGTTGCATGCGCAAACCAGGATTACTTCTTGTCGTCATTCCGGTTGCCGGTGCCAAGGTTGCCGACCGTCTGCCAGAACTCGGCGTACTGCTGGGTCAGGTCGGCGAGGATCTTGTCCGGGGTGTTCTCCATGGCCGTGCGCAGCTGGCTGCGCACCTGCTTCTCCTGCTCGACGAAGGCGGCGATGCTGCGCTCGATCAGGGTACCGAGCACCCCGCCCATGGCGTCGCCGTAGAAACGGATCAGGTCCTCGAGGATCTTGTTGGTCAGCACCGAGGCGTGCCCCTCGCTCTCGAGGTCGGCGATGATCTGCAGCAGCGTGGTCCGGGTCAGGTCGGCGCCGCTCTTGGAGTCGATGACCTGGAAGGTCTCGTGCCGCAACACCATCTCGCGGACGTCGCTCAGGGTGATGAAGCGACTCTCCTCGGTGTCGTAGATGCGCCGGTTGGGGTACTTCTTCAGCAGTCGCATTGGCTAGGGCCTGTTAACGCTAAATGGATTGTCGGCGCAACAGCGCGGGATTATAGCGCCAACGACCAGCCTGCGCGGCCGGTCACCGTTTTTTCGGCACGTAGAGGTCGGTCACCGTCCCCTCGACCACCTCGCAGGCGAAGTTGAAGGTCTCCGACAGGGTCGGGTGCGGGTGGATGGTCAGGGCGACGTCCTCGACGTCGGCCCCCATCTCCAGCGCCAGGGTCGCCGCCGCGATCAGCTCGCCGGCATTGGGGCCGACCATGCCGGCGCCGAGGATGCGCTTGCTGGCGGGCTCGACCAGCACCTTGGTCAGCCCCTCGCTGCGCCCGATGCTGAGGCTGCGGCCGCTGGCCGCCCACGGGAACGCCCCCTTTTCGTAGGCGATTCCCTGCGCCTTGGCCGCGGTCTCGGTCAGCCCCATCCAGGCCACCTCGGGATCGGTGTAGGCGACCGACGGGATGGTGCGTGCATCGAAGCGCGACTTCATGCCGGCGATCACCTCCGCCGCCACCTTGCCCTCGTGGGTCGCCTTGTGCGCCAACATCGGCTGGCCGACGATGTCGCCGATGGCGAAGATGTGCGCCACGTTGGTGCGCTGCTGGTCGTCGACCGGGATGAAGCCGCGCTCGTCGACCTCCACCCCGGCCGCCTCGGCGCCGATGGCGCGCCCGTTGGGGGTGCGCCCGACCGCCAGCAGGACGCGGTCGAAGGTGTCGTCGGCCGGCGCCTTGCCCCCCTCGAAGCTGACCTTCAGCCCCTTCTTCAGCGCCTTGATGCCGGTGACCCGGGTGTCGAGCCAGAGGTTCTCGTAGCGGGCCCGGATCCGTTTCTCCAACGGCCGCACCAGGTCGCGGTCGGCGCCCGGGATCAACTCGCCGGTCAGCTCGACGACGCTGACCTTGGAGCCGAGGGCGGCGTAGACGCAGGCCATCTCCAGGCCGATGATGCCGCCGCCGATCACCAGCAGCCGGCCGGGGATGTCGGGCAGCTCCAGGGCGCCGGTGGAGTCGACCAGCCGCGGGTCGTCGTAGGGCAGGCCGGGGATGCGCGCGCTCTGCGAACCGGCGGCGACGATGGCGTGGTCGAAACGGATGGTCTGGCGGCCGGCGCCCGTCTCCAGCGCCAGTTCGTGCGCCGCGGTGAAACGCGCCTCACCCTGCAGCACGCGCACCTGGCGCTGCTTGGCCAGCCCGGCCAGCCCCTTGGTCAGCTGGCCGATGACGCCGTCCTTGAAGCCGCGCAGCTTGTCGAGGTCGATCTTGGGTGCGCCGAAGGTGATGCCGTGGGCCGCCATCTCCTGCGCCTCGCTGAGGATCGCCGCGGTGTGCAGCAGCGCCTTGGACGGGATGCAGCCGACGTTCAGGCAGACCCCGCCGAGACGCGGGTAGCGTTCCACCAGGATGACGTCGAGGCCGAGATCGGCGGCGCGAAACGCCGCCGTGTAGCCGCCGGGACCGGCGCCGAGCACCACCAGCTGGCAGCTGTGGTCGGCCGGGTCGCCGCTGGCTGGCGCCGCCCGGGGTGCGTGAGCCTCCGGCGCCGCGGCGGTGGTCGCCGCCGGCGCCTCTGCCGTAGCCGCCGGGGCGGACGCCGGCGCCGCGGCCGTGGCGGCCGGCTCGAGTTCGAGGATCGGGCTGCCCTCGGCCACCCGGTCGCCGACGGCGACCTGCAGTGCGACCACCTTGCCGGCCTGCGGCGCCGGCACCTCCATGCTCGCCTTGTCCGACTCCAGCGTGATCAGCGACTGCTCCTCGGTCACCGTGTCGCCGGCGGCGACCAGCACCTCGATCACCTCGACGTCGGCAAAATCGCCGATGTCGGGCACCTTGATCGTGACGGTCTCGCTCATCGGGTTCTCCAGGTCAGCGGTCGCGGGGCCACGCCCGCGTCTCCAGGGGTGTTCGCCGTCGCCTGCCGGTCGGGGTCACGGCCGTCAGAGCAGCAGGCGGCGGATGTCGCCGAGCGTCTGGCACAGCCGGGCGCAAAAGCGCGCCGCGGCGGCGCCGTCGATGACCCGGTGGTCGTAGGTCAGGTCGAGCGGCAGCAGCAGCCGGGGGATGAAGTCACTGCCGTCCCAGACCGGCTGCATGCGCGCCCGGGTGACGCCGAGGATCGCCACCTCGGGGGCGTTGACGATCGGCGTGAACGCCGTGCCGCCGATGCCGCCCAGGCTGGAGATGCTGATGCAGCCGCCCTGCAGGTCGGCGGGCGCGAGCTTGCCGTTGCGCGCCTTGTCGCTGAGCTCGGCCAGTTCGGCGGAGAGGTCGTAGAGCGACTTGCCGTCGACCCCGCGGATCACCGGCACCACCAGGCCGTTGGGGGTGTCGACGGCGATGCCGACGTTGAAGTACTGCTTGCGGATCAGCTGGGTGCCGTCGGGCGCGAGCGAGGCGTTGAAGTCGGGGAAGGCACGCAGGGCGTCGACCAGCGCCTTGATGATGAACACCAGCGTCGTGACCCGCACGCCGCGCTTTTCCGCCTCGGCCTTGAGCGAGCCGCGAAACGCCTCCAGGTCGGTGACGTCGGCCTCGTCGTGGTGGGTCACCATCGGCAGGTTGAGCCACGCCCGGAGCAGGTGCGGGCCGGAGAGGCGCTTGATCCGCGACAGGTCGACCGTCTCGATCGCCCCGAACTGGCTGAAGTCGACCGCCGGGATCGGCGGGATGCCGGCACCGGCCGCCGGGCCGGACGCGGCCGGGGCGGCGCCGGAGAGGCGGCCCTTGATCCACGCCTTGACGTCCTCCTTGAGGATGCGCCCCTTGGGACCGCTGCCGTCGATGCGCCCGAGATCGGCACCGAGTTCGCGCGCGAAGCGGCGCACCGCCGGGCTGGCGTGGGCGCGGCGGAAGGCCCCCTCCTCGACCGCCGGCAGCGGCGCCTGACGGGGTCGCGCCGGTGGGGTCGCGGCCGCCGGTTCCTCCGCTGCCGACTTCTCCGGCGTGCGCTCGGCCGCAGGCGCCGCGGCTGCCGGCGCGTCGCCGCGCACCGCCTCGAGTTGCAGGATCGGGCTGCCCTCGGAGACGCGGTCGCCGACCTTGACCAGCACCTGGGCGACCCGACCGGCACGCGGCGCCGGCACCTCCATGCTCGCCTTGTCCGACTCCAGCGTGATCAGCGACTGCTCCTCGGTCACCGTGTCGCCCGAGGTGACCAGCACCTCGATCACCTCGACGTCATCGAAATCGCCGATGTCGGGGACGCGGATCTCTTCGGCTGCGGCGGTGGCTGCCGCCGGTGCTGCCGGCTTTTCGGCTGCCGCCGACTTCTCGGCTGCCGCCGGCTTTTCGGCTGCCGCCGATTCCGCCGACTGCTCGGCTGCGGCGGGCGCCTCCGGTGTCGCGGCCTCGTCCAGCTCCAGCACCACCATGGGCGAGCCCTTGGCCACCCGGTCGCCGACCGCCAGCTTGAGTTCGACCACCCGGCCGGCGTGCGGTGACGGCACCTCCATGCTCGCCTTGTCCGACTCCAGCGTAATCAGCGACTGTTCCTCGGTCACCGTGTCGCCGGCGGCGACCAGCACCTCGATCACCTCGACCTCGTCGAAATCGCCGATGTCGGGGACGAGGATCTCTTTCTGCTGCGCCATCGTTCGCCCTCCGTTCAGAGCCTGTGAAAGTATCGGCCGCCGTCGCGAGACGCCGCATGGGCGTGGCTGGCAAGGCGCGGGGGTGCATGAAAGTGCGCGCGTAGCCCCGCTGCGTAAGCGCTTTTGGGGGTCTCCGCAACGCTGCCAGGGGCGGTCAGGGGGCGGCGCAGCAGGCGTGGTGATGCTTGCACAGGCGCTCAGACCGTCACCGGGTTCGGCTTGTCGGCGTCGATGCCGTACTTGGCGATCGCCGCGGCCACCGTGTCGCCCGGCACCGCCTCCTCCGCGGCCAGCGCGCGCAGCGCCGCCAGCACGACGTAGTGGCGGTCGACCTCGAAGAAGCGCCGCAGCGCGCGGCGCGTGTCGGAACGGCCGAAGCCGTCGGTGCCGAGCACCGCGTAGCGCCCGCGCACCCAGGGGCGGATCTGGTCGGCATGCAGCTTGAGGTAGTCGCTCGACGCCACCACCGGGCCGTCGTGGCCGTCGAGGCACTGCTGGACGTAGGCGCGCCGCGGCTCCGCGTCCGGGTGCAGCAGGTTCCAGCGCTCGACGTCGAGGCCGTCGCGGCGCAGCTCGGTGAAGCTGGTCACGCTCCAGACGTCGGCAGCAACGCCGAAGTCGAGCCGCAGCAGCTCGGCCGCAGCCAGCGCCTCGCGCAGGATGGTGCCCGAGCCGAGCAGCTGCACCCGCGGCCCGCTGCCGCCGGAGGGCTGCAGCAGGTACATGCCGCGGACGATCCCTTCCGCGCACCCCTTGGGCATCTCCGGGTGCGGGTAGTTCTCGTTCATGCAGGTGACGTAGTAGAAGACGCTCTCCTGCTCCTTGACCATGCGCCGCATGCCGTCGTGCAGGATCACCGCCAGTTCGTGGCCGAAGCAGGGGTCGTAGGCGACGCAGTTGGGGATGGTCGAGGCGAGCAGGTGGCTGTGGCCGTCCTGGTGCTGCAGCCCCTCGCCGTTGAGGGTGGTGCGCCCGGCGGTGGCGCCGATCAGGAAGCCGCGCGCCTGCATGTCGCCCGCGGCCCAGGCCAGGTCGCCGACGCGCTGGAAGCCGAACATGGAGTAGAAAACGTAGAACGGCAAGGCGTTGACGCCGTGACAGCTGTAGCCGGTGGCGGCGGCCATCCACGACGACATCGCCCCGGCCTCGTTGATCCCCTCCTCGAGGATCTGCCCGGCCTTGTCCTCGCGGTAGTACATGATCTGGTCGCGGTCGTGCGGCTCGTAGAGCTGACCGACCGAGGAGTAGATGCCGAGCTGGCGGAACATCCCCTCCATGCCGAAGGTGCGCGCCTCGTCGGGCACGATGGGCACGATGTACTGGCCAATCTTCTTGTCCCGGGTCAGCGCCGTCAGCGCGCGGACGAAACACATGGTGGTCGACATCTCGCGTTCGCCGCTGCCCTTGAGCAGGCCGTCGAAGATCTCCAGCGCCGGCACCTCGAGCGGGACCGCCAGGGTCTTGCGCACCGGCAGCGGCCCACCGAGCGCTGCGCGTCGCGCCTTCAGATAGAGGTACTCTTCGCTCTCCTCGCTCAGGGTGATGTACTTGGCTTCGCGCACCTCGTCGTCGTCGAGCGGCAGGTGGAAGCGGTCGCGGAAGGCGATCAGCGCCTCCTCGCCGAGCTTCTTTTGCGAATGGGTGATGTTCTGCCCCTCGCCGGCCGCGCCCATGCCGTAGCCCTTGACCGTCTTGGCCAGGATCACCGTCGGCTGGCCGGTGTGCTCGGACGCCGCCTTGTAGGCGGCGTAGACCTTGTGCGGGTCGTGGCCGCCGCGGTTCAGGCGCCAGATGTCCTCGTCGGACATGTTGGCGACCAGCGCCTTGAGTTCGGGGTACTTGCCGAAAAAGTGCTCGCGCACGTAGGCGCCGTCCTTGGCCTTGTAGTTCTGGTACTCGCCGTCGACCGCCTCCATCATCCGACGCTGCAGCAGGCCGTCCTTGTCCTTGGCCAGCAGCGGATCCCAGTAGCTGCCCCAGATCACCTTGATGACGTTCCAGCCGGCGCCGCGGAAGACGCTCTCCAGCTCCTGGATGATCTTGCCGTTGCCACGCACCGGGCCGTCGAGGCGCTGCAGGTTGCAGTTGACGACGAAGATCAGGTTGTCGAGGCGCTCGCGTCCGGCCAGCGAGATCGAGCCGAGCGACTCCGGCTCGTCGGTCTCGCCGTCGCCGAGGAAGGCCCACACCTTGCGCCCGCTGCTGCTGGCCAGGCCGCGGTCATGGACGTACTTCATGAAGCGCGCCTGGTAGATCGCCTGGATCGGGCCGAGCCCCATGGAGACGGTCGGGAACTGCCAGAATTCGGGCATCAGCCATGGGTGCGGGTAGGAAGAGAGGCCGTCGGCGCTGACCTCGCGCCGGAAGCCGTCGAGCTTGGCCTGGTCCAGGCGTCCCTCGAGGAACGCTCGGGCGTAGATGCCGGGGGCCGAGTGGCCCTGGATGAAGACCAGGTCGCCGCCGTGGTCGAGGCTCGGGGCGTGGAAGAAGTGATTGAAGCCGATGTCGTAGAGCGTCGCCGCCGAGGCGAAGCTGGCGATGTGGCCGCCGAGGTCGGGATAGTCGCGGTTGGCCCGCACCACCATCGCCAGCGCGTTCCAGCGGATGTAGGAGCGCAGGCGCCACTCGATTTCGTTGTCGCCCGGCTTGCCCTCCTCGAGATGGGCCGGGATGGTGTTGACGTAGGCGGTGTTGTTCGAGATCGGCAGCGAACCGCCGGAGCGCCGGGTCTTGTCGACCAGCCGCTCGAGCAGGAAGCAGGCCCGCTCGGGGCCCTCGACCTCGATGACGGCGTCGAGCGCCTCGAGCCACTCCTGGGTCTCCTGGGGATCGTGGTCAGGGATGTCGGCCATCGTGAAACCTCGGCTCGGCTGGTTGCGCGTGGCATCCGTGCGCCCGGACCGGGCGTCGCGGTCGCAGGCAGGAAGTACCACGCGGGACGGTCAGGGCAAGCTTAGACCATCGCCGGTGGCGGACCGACGCCCCGGCTTGAGGCAGGTCATGCCGGCGTGCGACAGTGGCTCCCCGCCCCCCCGGCGCCGCCGCCACGCCACCATGGAACCTCGCATGCCCGATCCGGACCCGACCGAGACCCCGTTTGCCGGCCTGACCCCGGAGGCGATCCTGGACGCGGTCGAGACCACCGGGCGGCGCTGCGGCGGCCAGCTGCTGGCGCTCAACAGCTACGAAAACCGGGTCTACCAGATCGGCCTCGAAGACGCCCCGCCGGTGGTGGCCAAGTTCTACCGGCCGGGCCGCTGGAGCGATGCGGCGATCCTCGAGGAGCATGCCTTCACCGCGGAACTCGCCGGCCACGAGCTGCCGGTCATCCCGCCGCTGTGCGCGGCCGACGGCCACAGCCTGTTCACCCATGCCGGCTGGCGGTTCGCCCTGTTCCCGTGCCGCGGCGGCCGGCTGATCGACCTCGACGACCCGGAGCGGCGGCGCCTGCTCGGCCGCCTGCTCGGTCGCCTGCACGCCTGCGGCGCGACGCGGGCATTCCAGGCGCGCCCGGCGCTGACCGTGACCCACCACGGCGACGCCTCGCTGGCGACCCTGCTCGACGGCCAGTTCATCCCCGACGACCTGGTCGACGCCTACCGCAGCGTCGCCGGCGACGTGCTCGAACGGGTCACGGCCGCGTTCGCGCGTGCCGGCGACGTGCGTCAGCTGCGCATCCACGGCGACTGCCATGCCGGCAACCTGCTCTGGACCGACGACGGCGTCCACCTGGTCGATCTCGACGACTGCCTGACCGGCCCCGCGGCCCAGGACCTGTGGATGCTGCTCAGCGGCACGCGCGAGGAGATGGCGCAGCAGCTGACCGAGGTGCTCGAGGGCTACCGCCGGTTCCACGATTTCGACTTGCGCGAGCTGCACCTGATCGAGCCGCTGCGCGGCCTGCGCCAACTGCACCACGCCGCCTGGATCGCGCGCCGCTGGAACGACCCCGCCTTCCCCCTCGCCTTCCCCTGGTTCGGCGGCCAGCGCTACTGGCAGGAGCAGGTGCTGGCGCTGCGCGAACAGATCGCCGCGCTGGACGAGGGACCGCTGGAGCTGGAGCGTTTCTGAGCCGCATGCGGCGTGGTCGGCGCAGGCGCGGCGGCCGCACCGGTCGCCGTCGCCCGAGCGCGGCCAGGCCGTCACGGCGCCGCGCAAGCTCGACCCCGAGCCCGGCATTACACTAAGCTTGGCACCCCCCGCAGGTGACGGCACGCCAAGCCGGAAGCAGTGACCATGAACCAGCCAGCGAAGACCGAGCGAGAGGTGGACCGCGACGCCCTGGTCGCGGCCCTGCGGCGCGCGCTGCCGGCCGACGCCGTGCTCGACCATCCCGAGGACCTGCGCCCGTACGAGTGCGACGGCCTCTCCGCCTACCGCCAGCTGCCGCTCGCCGTGGCCCTGCCCACCGACACCGACCAGGTCGCGGCAGTGCTCGCGGTCTGCCGCGCGCACGGTGCACCGGTGGTGGCGCGCGGCGCCGGGACCAGCCTCTCGGGCGGCGCCCTGCCGCTGGCCGACGGGGTGGTGCTGAGCCTGGCCCGGCTCAACCGCATCCTCGCCATCGACCCGGTCAACCGCACCGCCCGGGTCCAGCCGGGGGTACGCAACCTGGCGATCAGCGAGGCGGTCCGGCCGCACGGCCTCTACTACGCCCCCGACCCGTCGTCACAGATCATCTGCTCCATCGGCGGCAACGTCGCCGAGAACGCCGGCGGGGTCCACTGCCTGAAATACGGCCTGACGGTGCACAACATCCAGGCCCTCGAGGTGCTGACCATCGACGGCGAGCGGTTGCGCCTGGGGGGTCCGGCGCCCGACGCCCCCGGTTATGACCTGATGGCGCTGATGATCGGCTCCGAGGGCATGCTCGGCGTGGTCACCGAGATCACCGTCAAGCTGCTGCCGCTGCCGGCCTGCGCGCGGGTGCTGCTCGGCGCCTTCGACGCCATCCCGGCGGCCGGCGACGCCGTCAGCCGGATCATCGCCGCCGGCATCACCCCGGGCGGGCTGGAGATGATGGACGGCCCGGCGATCCAGGCCGCCGAGGACTTCGTCCACGCCGGCTACCCGACCGACGCGGCGGCGATCCTGCTGTGCGAACTCGACGGCACCGTCGCGGAGGTCGAGGCGCAGATCGACCAGGTGCGCGACCTGATGCTGGCCTGCGGCGCCAGCGAGGTGCGCGTCGCCCACGACGAAAAGGAGCGGGCGGCGTTCTGGTCCGGGCGCAAGAACGCCTTCCCCGCCGTCGGCCGCATCTCGCCCGATTACTACTGCATGGACGGCACCATTCCACGGCGCCACCTGGCGCGCGTACTCGAAGGGATCACCGCGCTGTCGCAGGAGTACGGCCTGCAGGTGGCCAACGTCTTCCATGCCGGCGACGGCAACCTCCACCCGCTGATCCTGTACGACGCCAACCAGCCGGGCGAACTCGAGCGCACCGAGGCGTTCGGCGGCAAGATCCTCGAACTCTGCGTCGAGGTCGGCGGCACCATCACCGGCGAGCACGGCGTCGGGGTCGAGAAGATCAACCAGATGTGCGTGCAGTTCACCGCCGAGGAGATCGAGCAGTTCCATGCCGTCAAGGCGGCGCTCGATCCCGCGCGGCTGCTCAACCCGGGCAAGGCGATCCCGAGCAGCGCGCGCTGTTCCGAGCTCGGCGGCATGCACGTCCACGGCGGCCAGCTGCCGTTCCCCGACATCGAGCGCTTCTGACGTGGCCGACGGCAACGACCGCACCGACATCCTGGCCGCGGCGGTCGCCGCGGCGAGTGCCGAGGGCCGGCCGCTGCGCCCGGTCGGCGGCGACACCAAGCGCGACTACGGCCGCGCGGTGGCGGCCGAGCCGCTGCCGTTGGCCGACCACACCGGCATCGTCGAATACGAGCCGACCGAGCTGGTGGTCACCGCGCGCGCCGGCACGCCGCTGGCCGAACTCGAGACGGCCCTGGCAGCCCAGGGGCAGATGCTCGGCTTCGAGCCCCCGCACCTGGGTGCCGGCGCCACCCTCGGCGGCACCGTCGCCTGCGGCCTCTCCGGCCCGCGCCGCCCCTACGCCGGGGCGGCGCGCGACTTCGTCCTCGGTGTGCGCCTCATCAACGGCCGCGGCCAGCCGCTGCGCTTCGGCGGCCAGGTGATCAAGAACGTCGCCGGCTACGACCTGTCGCGGCTGATGGCCGGCGCCCAGGGCACCCTCGGGGTTCTGCTCGAGGTGTCGCTGCGGGTGCTGCCGCGCCCGCCGTGCGAACTGACACTGGTCCAGGAGCTGACCGCCGACGCGGCCCTCGCCGCCGTCAACCGCTGGGCCGGCCAGCCGCTGCCGATCAGCGCCGCCTGCCACGACGGCGAGCGGCTGCGGCTGCGCCTCTCCGGCACCCGGGCCGGGGTCGACGCGGCCCGCGCCCAGCTCGGCGGCGAGATCGACGACGACGGCGCCCGCTGGTGGCGCGACCTGCGCGAACGGCAGCTGCCGTTCTTCGCCGGGGACGGCCCCTGCTGGCGCCTGGCGGTCACCCCCGCCGCGCCCCAGCCCGACCTGCCGGGGCGCTGGCTGCTCGACTGGGGCGGCGCCCAGCGCTGGCTGCGCAGCGACGCGCCGACCGCGACCGTGCGCGCGGCGGCCCTCGCCGCCGGCGGCTATGCCACGCGCATCGACGCCGCCGGCGACGACGCCGGTCCGTTCCAGCCGCTGCCGCCGGCCGTGTTCGGCGTCCACCGCCGGCTCAAGGCGGCGCTCGATCCGGCCGGCATCCTCAACCCCGGCCGGCTCTACGCCGGGCTCTGAGCGCCATGCAGACCCGGATCGCCACCGAGTTCCGTAACGACCCCGCCGTCCAGGCGGTCGAGGGGATCCTGCGCAACTGCGTCCACTGCGGCTTCTGCCTCGCCACCTGCCCGACCTACCAGCTGCTCGGCGACGAGCTCGACAGCCCGCGCGGGCGCATCTACCTGATCAAGCAGCTGCTGGAGGGGCGGCCGGTCACCGCCAGAACGCGCCTGCATCTCGACCGCTGCCTGACCTGCCGCGCCTGCGAGACCACCTGCCCGTCCGGTGTCACCTACGGCCGCCTGCTCGACCTCGGCCGCGAGCTGGTCGAGAGCCGTGCCCCGCGGCCGCTGCCGCAACGGCTGTTGCGCCGGCTGCTGCGCTTCAGCCTGGCCGACCGCACCCGCTTCGCACTGCTGGCAAGACTCGGCCGCCTGTTCCGCCCGCTGGTGCCGGCGACGCTGCGCGCCGGCCTGCCGGCGCACGCCCCGACGGCGGCGGCCCCGGCACCGGCCGTCGCCGCGGCCCGGCGTACAGTGCTGCTGCTCGAGGGCTGCGTCCAGCCGACGCTGCGCCCGACCATCGACGCCGCCGCCGCCACGCTGCTCGGCCGCCTCGGCATCGCCACCCGCAGCGTCCCGCAGGCCGGCTGCTGTGGGGCGATCGACCACCACCTGGCCGCGCCCGACGCCGCCCTGGCCCGCATGCGCCGCAACGTCGACGCCTGGATCCCGGCACTGGAGGCCGGCGCCGACGCCCTGGTCGTGACCGCCAGCGGCTGCGGGGCGATGGTCAAGGAGTACGGTCACCTGCTGCGCGACGACCCGGCCTATGCCGAACGCGCCGCCCGCGTCGCCGCCGCCACCGTGGACCCGGCCGAGCTGTTCAGCGGCCTCGACCTGACCCCGCTGGGGCGGCCCGGGCGCGGCCGCCGCATCGCCTTCCACGCCCCGTGCACCCTGCAGCACGGCCAGCAGCTGCCCGGGGTCACCGAGGCGCTGCTGACCGCCCTCGGCTTCGAGCTGACGCCGGTAGCCGACGGCCACCTCTGCTGCGGCTCGGCCGGCACCTACGCGGTGCTGCAGCCCGACCTCGCGCGGCAGTTGCGCGCGAACAAGGTGACCCACCTCGAGGCCGGCGAACCGGAGCTGATCGCCACCGCCAACATCGGCTGCCTGCACCACCTCGAGGCCGGTACCGGAACCCGCGTGGTGCACTGGCTGGAACTGGTCGCCGAGACGCTCGACGGCTGAGAGCATGAAAAAGTGAATCAGTGCGTCCCTTCTCCCCCAGGGAGAAGGAGAGGATGAGGGGATCGAGAAACCAGAGGGTTGGCTCGATTCACCCCCTCACCCCAACCCTCTCCCTGAGGGAGAGGGAGTCTATGGGACAGCAGTGAACTGATATGTCTGGTCGCTGCGCTCCTTCCGCCTTGCGCTCAAACCGCTCGCTACGATTTCTTCTCAAGCTCTGACGTCTCACGGCAGCGGCAGCGCCGTGCGCTCGACCACGCGCCGCAACACGAAACTCGACTGCACCCCGGTGACCCCCTCGATGCGGGTGATCCTGTTCAGCAACAGATCCTGGTAGGCGTCCATGTCGCGGACCACGACCTTGAGCTGGTAGTCCGCCTCGCGCCCGGTGATCAACAGGCATTCGAGCACCTCCGGCAGGGCGGCGACGATGGCGTCGAAGTGGGCGAAGCGTTCCGGCGTGTGCCGGTCCATGGAGATGCTGAGCAGGGCGATCAGGCTCAGGCCGAGCTTGTTGGCGTCGAGCAGCGCCCGGTAGCCGGCGATCACGCCGGACTCCTCGAGCGCCCGCACCCGCCGCAGGCAGGGCGACGGCGACAGGCCGATGCGCTCGGCGAGTTCGAGGTTGGTCAGGCGGCCGTCCTGTTGCAGCTCCTCGAGGATGCGGCGGTCGTAGCGATCAAGCTCCATCGTTTCGGATCCCGTAGGTGACTTATTTCTACATTCGCCACATTACTGGCATTTAATTGCTCTAGTAAAGGCAAACAGCACCCATTTCGCAATCACATTTCGCTGCCATGCCGCTAATCTGTGCCCGTCCCCCAACCAGGGGACCCACGCCCCGGCCCCGCCACACCCGGCGGGCCGTCACGGGGCCCACCCCACCAGGGCGGGTCCGGTCAGGCCTCCACCCAGGGCCGGCCAACCGCAGCGGCGTGATCCATCAGCTACGGAGCAGCCGCATGACCTTCGATCACCGCAAGTACCGGCCGGCGCCGGAAGTCCCCCTCCAGGGTCGACAGTGGCCCGACCGCGTCCTCGAACGCGCCCCGCGCTGGGCCAGCGTCGACCTGCGCGACGGCAACCAGGCCCTGCTCGAGCCCATGGGGGTCGGTGACAAGCGGCGGTTGTGGGCCCTGCTGGTACGCCTCGGCTTCAAGGAGATCGAGGTCGGCTTTCCGTCGGCGAGCCGCCCGGACCACGACTTCCTGCGCTGGTTGATCGAAGCGGAGCAGATCCCCGACGACGTCACCGTCCAGGTGTTGGTGCAGTGCCGCGAGGAGCTGGTCGCCAGGACCTTCGACGCCCTGCGCGGCGTGCACCGGGCCACCGTCCATGTCTACAACTCGACCTCGACGGTGCAGCGCGAGCGGGTGTTCGACCTCGACTACGCCGGTATCCGGCAGATCGCCGCCAACGGTGCCGAGATGGTCCGCCGCCACGCCGACCGCCACCCCGAGGTCGACTGGGTGTTCCAGTACTCTCCGGAGAGCTTCACCAGTACCGAGCCCGATTTCGCCATCGAGGTGTGCGAGGCGGTGATGGACGTCTGGCAGCCGACCGCCGGGTGGCCGTGCATCATCAACCTGCCAGCCACGGTCGAGGTGGCCTCGCCCAACGTCTTCGCCGACCAGATCGAGTACTTCTCGACCCGCATCCGCCGCCGCGACGCCCTGGTGCTGTCGGTGCACACCCATAACGACCGCGGCTGCGCGGTGGCCGCCGGAGAACTGGCGTTGCTGGCCGGCGCCGAGCGGGTCGAGGGGACGCTGCTCGGCAATGGCGAGCGCACTGGCAACATGGACATCGTCACCCTGGCGATGAACCTCTACAGCCAGGGCATCGACCCCGGACTCGACCTGGGCCGGCCGGACGAGATCATCCAGGTCTATAGCGAGTGCACGCGGATGCCGGTGCACCCGCGCCATCCGTGGGTCGGCGAACTGGTCTACACCGCCTTTTCCGGCAGCCACCAGGACGCCATCCGCAAGTGCCTGGCGCGGCAGCGCGCCGACGAGCCGTGGCAGGTCGCCTACCTGCCGATCGACCCCAAGGATCTCGGTCGCGACTACCAGGCGGTGATCCGGGTCAACAGCCAGTCGGGCAAGGGTGGCGTGGCCTTCGTGCTGGAGCGCGATTTCGGCCTGCTGCTGCCGCGCTGGCTGCAGGTCGAGCTGGCCCAGGTGGTGCAGCAGGTCAGCGAGCAGCAGGGCGGCGAGGTCGACGGTCCGGCCATCCACCGCCTGTTCGTCGACCACTTCGTCGCCGACCGGGCGCCGGCCCGGCTGCTCGGCTACCAGCTCAGCCGCAACGGCCATGACGTCATCGAGGCGCATGTGGCCGACGACGGCAGCGAGCAGACGCTGCACGGCGAGGGGGTCGGGGCGATCGCCGCCTTCGTCGACGCCTGGTCGCGCCACAGCGGCCACCAGGTCAGCGTGGTCGACTACGCCGAGCACGCGGTCGGCGGCGGCACCGACGCCGAGGCGGCGGCCTACGTCCAGCTCAACGTCGACGGCCAGCGGATCTCCGGCGCGGCCTTCGACCGCGACACCGTCAGCGCCTCGCTCAACGCGGTGCTCTCGGCCCTGAACCGGGCCGCGGTGCGCAGCGCCCGCGCCGCCTGACCCGCGCCTGACCCGCGCCTCAGGCCGCCGGCAGCTCCAGCCCGGCGGCCTGGACCGCGGCCAGCAGCTCCGCCCCGGCCGCCGCCGCCAGCGGCTGCAGCGGCGGGCGCACGCGGCGCCAGCCGGCATCGCCGTGGATGCGCGCCAGCAGGAGCTTGACCGCCGCGATCACCGGGTGGGCCTGGACGGCGCGGCGCACCGCACCGGCCGCGGCCTGCAACCCATCGGCGGCCGGCTCCTGCCAATGGCTGTAGACCGCGCGGATGCCGGCCGGATTGACGTTGCCGGTGGCGGTGATGCAGCCGGCACCGCCGTGGCGCAGGCCGTCGAGCAGGAACGCCTCCGAACCGGGAAAGATCGCCAGCTGCGGGTACTCGGCCAGCAGCCGGGCGGTGTGTTCCCAGTCGCCCGAACTGTCCTTGATCCCGGCCAGCGTGGCCGGGTAGCGGGTCGCGAGTTGGCCGAGCAGGCCGAGCGGAATCCCGACCTGGGCGATGGGCGGGATGTGGTAGAGGTAGAGTCGCAGCCGCGCATCGCCGACCCGCTCGACCAGTTCGGCGAAGTAGCCGAGCAGCCCGTCGTCGGCGATCCCCTTGTAGTAGAACGGCGGCAGCATCAGCACCCCACCGCAGCCGAGGCCGACGGCGTGCGCGGTCAGGCGCACCGAGTCGGGCAGCGCGCAGGTGCCGGTGCCGGGCAGCAGCCGGGTCGGCGGGATGCCTGCCGCGACCACCACCTCGAGCAGCGTCAGGCGCTCGTCCAGACCGAGCGAGTTGGCCTCGCTGGTGGTGCCGAACAGCGCCAGGCCGTCGGCCCCCTGGTCGAGCAACCAGCGGCAGTGGCCGACCAGCGCATCGGCGTCGACCGAGAGGTCGTCACGGAACGGCGTGGCGACCGGCACCAGGACACCACGAAAGGCACCTTCGACCATCGTTCCGGACCCTCCTGGTGAGTTTTTGGCGGGGTCGCCATCCTAGCGCTGGCGCGGCCGACCCGCCACCTCGATGACACCCTTGACTGATCCCTGACCACCCGCAGGGAAGGCCGCCGTCTGCCGGTGGCCGTGGCCGGTGCTCAGGCCGCGGCCAGCAGGCGCTCGATCTGGCGCAGCACCGGCGCCGGGTCGTTGTAGTCGTGGGCCAGCAGATGGGTTTCGACGGGTGTGGCCAGCACCAGGCTGGGGAAGCTGTCGGCGCCCATGGCGCGCCCCTGCGCGATCTGCCGCTCGACCTCGGCCTGGGTGGCGGCGGCGCCGAGGTCGGCGGCGAAGCGCTCCGGATCGAGACCCAGTTCGGCGGCCAGGGCGACCAGCGTGGCGGTGTCGGACGGGTTGCGCGCCTCGAGGTAGTAGGCGTGCTGGATCGCCCGGATCATCGCCTCGCCGTGCTGCTCGCCCTGCAGGCCGGCGGCGACGACCGCGCGGCAGGCCGGGTAGGTCGCGCGTCGCGGTGCACAGTCGCTCCAGAAGGCGAAATTGAAGCGCGTCCCGGGCACCACCTGCTCGATTCGCCGCCAGGTCGCCTGCAGCTGGTCGCGCAGCGCCGCGGGCATCGGCTGGTCGGTGTCCGGGGCCAGTCCGCCGAGCAGGCGGCGCACCTCGATGCCGGCGGGCAGCGCCGCCACGATGCGCTCCCAGGTCGGGCGAAAGGCCCAGCACCAGCTGCACATCGGGTCGTGGACGTAATAGAGGGTCATGCGCATCGGTGACTCCGGCCACGCGCCGACGCGTGACTATAATGGCGGCTGCTCCTGCGAGGATTGTACCCAATGAATCGGCCCGCGCCCGACTACAACGCCACCCTGATCGAACGCCACGACATCACCCCGCGCCTGGCCGTGTTCCGCGTGCGCCCCGATGCCGAGGATTACAGCTTCGTCGCCGGCCAGTACACCGTGGTCGGCCTGAAGCGGGGCGAGGCGCGCATCGCCGAGGCCGATCCGGACGAGGCCGGCGACGCCGACGCCGACAAGCTGATCCGCCGTCCCTACTCCATCTGCTCCTCGGTGCACCAGCCCGAGGCGCTGGAGTTCTACATCTCGCTGTTGAGCGGCGGCGAACTGACCCCGCGGCTGTTCAACCTGCAGGCCGGCGCACGGCTGTTCGTCGGACCGCAGGCGCGCGGCACCCTGACCCTGGAGCGGGTCCCGGCCGACAGCAACGTGCTGCTGGTCGCCACCGGCACCGGCCTCGGCCCCTATGTCAGCATGCTGCGCAGCCACGCGCGTGCCTTCCCGGCACAGCAGGTCGCGGTGATCCAAGGCGCGAGCTACAGCCGCGACCTCGGTTACCTGAACGAACTGACCCACTACGCCAGCGAGTTGCCCAACCTCCACTACCTGCCGACCGTCTCACGACCGGACGAGGATCCCACCTGGCAAGGAGCCAGCGGCCGGGTCCAGCACTGGATCTGGTCGGCCGATTTCACCACCCGCTTCGGCTTTCCGCTGCAGCCGGGCCGGACCCACGTCTTCCTGTGCGGCAACCCCGGCATGATCCTGGAGACCCAGGAGCTGCTGCTCGAACGCGGTTTCACCCTGGATGCCCGGGGCGTCGAGGGCGACCTGCACGTCGAGAAATACTGGTAGCGGGTACGGGTGCGCGGGCGCGCACCCGTACCCGCCCTGCCCGGACTACTTGCGGGCCGTGGCCTGCGGAGTCTCGCCAACCGTCAGCACCTCGCGGTTGCGTTCGATCAGCTTGGGACCGATGCCCTTGATGGCCGTCAGTTCGTCGACACTGGCAAACGGCCCGTTGGCCTCGCGGTAGGCGATGATCGCGGCCGCCCGCGCCTCGCCGACGCCGTTGATGGCGGCGGCCAGGGTGGCGGCGTCGGCGCGGTTGATGTCGACCGGGGCGGCCGCCAGCGGGCCGATGCCGGCCACCAGCAATGCGGCAAGGACGAGGTGACGTAGTGCTTTCATCTGCTGACTCCTTTGTGCAGCTCTGGAGCGGACGCGGAATCGCGCCCGCCGGGGTTCCATCCCCGCGGTCAGGCTAGCAACGGATCAGGCGTCGAGGACAGAGGCGATTTCGGATTCGAGTGTCAGCAGAACCGCCTCCGGGTTGTCGGATTTGGTCACGGGACGACCGACGACGAGGTAATCGGCCCCGGCGCGGATCGCCTCGGCCGGCGTCATCACCCGCTGCTGGTCATCGCGGGCCGCGCCGGCCGGACGCACGCCCGGGGTGACGAGACAGAAACGCGGGCCGAAGGTGTCGCGCAGCGTCCTGGCCTCGCGCGCCGAGCAGACCACGCCGTCGAGGCCGGCATCACGCGTCAGCGCCGCCAGGCGTAGGACCTGCGCCTCGGGCGACGCGTCGACCCCGACCGCGCGCAGGTCGGCCGCGGTCAGGCTGGTCAGCACGGTGACCGCGATCAGCAGCGGGCCGCCGGGCGGCAGCGCCGCGCGCGCCGCCGCGAGCATGCCCGGGCCCCCACCGGCATGGACGTTGACCATCCAGACGCCGAGGTCGGCCGCGGCGCGGCAGGCGCCGGCGACGGTGTTGGGGATGTCGTGGAACTTGAGGTCGAGGAACACCGCGTGACCGCCAGCGACCAGCGCGCGCACCAGCTGTGGCCCACCGCGGGTGAACAGCTCCTTGCCCACCTTCAGGCGACAATGGGTCGGCGGCAGCCGTTGCGCCAGCGCCAGCGCCTCTTCCGGCACGGCAAAGTCGAGGGCGACGATGACCCGCGGAGCGCCGACCCGGGTTGCGGCCGCCGCCTGCGGTGGGTCGCTGGCGGCCACTCAGACCCCCTCGATGCCCTGGATTGGCTTGACGCTGCTCCAGTGCTTGCAACTCGGGCACTGCCAGTGCAGCGTCTTGCCCTCGAAGCCGCAGTGGCCGCAACGGTAGAGCGGCTTGTCCGCCACCATCTGCGCGACTAGCCGGTGCAGCACCTCGAGGATCTGGCGCGTGCTCCCGGTGGTGAGTTCGAGACTGAGGTCGATCACCCGGTCGAGGCCACGCAGCGAGGGCCGCTCCTCGAGCTGCCGGATGATGAACTCACCGGCGGCCCGCTCGCCCTGCTGCTGACGCATCAGCTCGGCCAGCGCCAGCACCGGGGTGATGGCACGGCAGCGTGCGATCTGGTCGTGCAGGAAGTCGCGCAGCTCGTCCAGATGCCCGAGGGCGGTGTACTCGGCCTGGAGCCGCTCGAGCACTTCGGGCAGGTATTCGGGATCCTGGTCGGCGACCCGGCGGTAGGCGCGCACCGCCGCCTTGCCATGGCCGCGCGCGCTCTCCAGATCACCCTGGAGCATGCTGGCGCGGACGCAGCCCGGGTCGACCGACAAGGCGCGCGTGACCTGGGTCAGCGCGCGCGCGACCTCCCCGGCGGTCCTGAGTTCGTCGGCCAGTTCGCAGTGGTAATGCGCGATCTGTACGTCACGCGCGACGCCGGTGCGTGACGCCAGCCGCCTGGCGGTGTCGATCGCCTTGTCCCACTCGCTCTCCTGCTGGTAGATCTCGAGCAGTTCGCGCAAGGCGCGCTCGGCATGCGCCCGCACCTCGGCCAGCTCCAGGAAGATCTCCTCGGCACGGTCGTAGAGACCGGCACGGGCGTAGTCGAGGCCCAGCTCCTGCAGCGCCTCGGCGCGCTGGGTCGGGTTCAGGGTCGGACGGGCGATCAGGTTCTGGTGGATGCGGATGGCGCGGTCGACCTCGCCACGGCGTCGGAACAGGCTACCGAGGGCGAGGTGGATCTCGACCGTCTCGCCCTCGGCCTCGAGCATGCGGATGAAGACCTCGATGGCCTTGTCCGGCTGTTCGTTGAGCAGGTGGTTGAGACCGCGAAAGTAGTCGGAACTCAGGCGTCGACCGGCGCTCCGCGACGGCGTGTTGGCCGCACGCCGGCCAGCCATCCAGCCCGACGCGGCGGCCACCGGCAACAGCAGCCAGAGCAGTTCGAGCATTCAGGGCCCATCCCGCAGCGGCAGGGCGCGCAGGTTGCGCACCTCCTCTTCGGTGGCGCGCGCCGCGCGGCGCAACTGCGCCATCTCGTGCTTGAGGCGCAGGACCCGGGCCAGACCGACCAGGCTGCCGAGCAGCGCGCCGAACACCAGGGCCGCGACCAGCAGCAGCGCCAACGGCACCTGGAACTGGCCGAGGTAGTAGTCGACGGTGACCGGATCGGCGTTGAGGGCGGCAAAGCTGAGGGCGGTGACGAACAGCGCCAGCGCGAGCAGTGCATAGATCAGCTTGAGCATCGGTTCCTCTCCGTTGCGGCGGCTGGCTGGGATCGGGAGTGCCCGAGCGGCATGACCATGGCATACCACGCCCGGCGGCCGTTGCCTGAGCGCTGCCGCGACCCGACCCGCCGATCGACGTCGGGTCTACCGGTCCCAAGTTTCGGCCAATGCCGGAACGCCGGCAAGGCGGCCCGGGCGGAAGGTCAGCTGGCGGCCTGGCTGCGGATCTTCCAGGCGTTGTCGACGCGCTCGCGCAGCTCCTTGCCCGGCTTGAAGTGCGGCACCGCTTTCGGCGGCAGGTGCACCGCCTCACCGGTCTTCGGATTGCGTCCGAGACGGGCCGGGCGGTGGTGGAGGGAGAAGCTGCCAAAACCACGGATTTCGATCCGCTCGTGGCGCGACAGGGACTGGCTCATCAGGTCGAGCAACGTCTTGACTGCCAGCTCGACGTCCTTGACGGGGAGGTGGTTCTGCTTGCTGGACAGCACTTCTATCAACTCGGATTTGGTCATGCTTTTGTCCCTGGTCGATATGGCGGCGGCCCCCACGGACCGCCGCCTGACACTGTGCCTTATCGGTGACTAGTCGGTCTTGCTTTCCAGCTGTTCCTTGAAAATGTCACCAAGGGTGGTCGTGGCGCTGCTCGACGAACTGCGGGTGTAGTCCTTCAGGGCGTCGGACTCCTCCTGGTGATCCTTGGCCTTGATCGACAGCGTGATGGTGCGGTTCTTGCGATCGACGCCGGTGAACTTGGCCTCGATCTCCTCGCCGACCTTGAGCAATGTGCGCGCATCCTCGACCCGGTCGCGGGAGATGTCCGAGGCGCGCAGGCGCCCCTCGACGCCGTCGGCCAGGTCGATGATCGCCGCCTTGGCGTCGACCTCGCGGATCACGCCGGTGACGATCGACCCCTTCGGGTGCTGGGCGACGAAGTCCGAGAACGGATCCTGCTCCAGCTGCTTGACCCCGAGCGAGATGCGCTCGCGTTCGGAATCGATCGCCAGCACCACGGCCTCGAGCTCGTCACCCTTCTTGTAGTTGCGCACCATCTCCTCGCCGCCCTCGTCCCACGAGATGTCGGACAGGTGAACGAGGCCGTCGATGCCGCCGTCGAGGCCGATGAAGATGCCGAAATCGGTGATCGACTTGATCTTGCCGGCGACCCGGTCGCCCTTGTTGTGAAGCGCGGCGAACTCGTCCCAGGGGTTGGACTTGCACTGCTTGATGCCGAGCGAGACCCGGCGCCGCTCGCTGTCGATGTCGAGGATCATGACCTCGACCTCGTCACCGATCTGCACCACCTTGCTCGGGTGGATGTTCTTGTTGGTCCAGTCCATCTCGGAGGTGTGCACCAGGCCCTCGACCCCCTCCTCGATCTCGACGAAGCAGCCGTAGTCGGCCAGGTTGGTGACCTTGCCGAACAGCCGGGTACCGACCGGGTAACGGCGGGCGAGATTCTCCCACGGATCCTCGCCGAGCTGCTTGAGACCGAGCGAGACGCGGTTGCGCTCGCGGTCGAAGCGCAGCACCTTGACCGAGATCTCGTCGCCGAGGTTGAGCACCTCGGAGGGGTGCTTGACCCGCTTCCAGGCCATGTCGGTGATGTGCAGCAGGCCGTCGACGCCGCCGAGATCGACGAACGCGCCGTAATCGGTCATGTTCTTGACGATGCCCTTGAGTTCCTGGCCTTCCTGCAGGTTTTCGAGCAGCTTGTCACGCTCGGCGCTGTACTCGGCCTCGACCACGGCACGGCGCGAGACGACGACGTTGTTGCGCTTGCGATCGAGCTTGATCACCTTGAACTCGAGGTCCTTGCCCTCGAGATAGGTGGTGTCGCGCACCGGGCGGACGTCGACCAGCGAGCCGGGCAGGAATGCGCGCACCTCGCCGATCTCGACGGTGAAACCGCCCTTGACCTTGCCGTTGATGATGCCGGTGACCGGTGCGTCGGCGGCGAACGCCTTCTCCAGCTTGGTCCACCACTGCGCGCGCTTGGCCTTTTCGCGCGACAGGCGGGTCTCGCCCCAGCCGTCCTCGACCGCGTCGAGGTGCACCTCGACCTCGTCGCCGACCGTGACCTCCAACTCACCGCCGGGGCCCTTGAACTGCTCGATGGGGATCAGCCCCTCGGACTTCAGTCCGGCATTGACGACGACGTAGTCGGACTGGATCTCGACGACGATCCCGCTGACGACGGTGCCCGGCCGCATTTCGGCATTGGCCAGGCTCTGTTCAAATAACTGCTCGAAGCTTTCGCTCATTCTGGATTGACCTGAAAATTCCGCGCCCGCGGGCCCGGACCCATGACATGACGCTTGCGCGTCGGGTTGTTTACACCACCCGGGCCCAACGGCCCGGGACCAAAAAACGTCGAGGCGCCACCCGGCGCGCTGACGTATCCACTCGCCTCAGTCGAGACGCTGTCGGACGATCACGAGGCAGCGTTCGAGACAGGCCGGGATGTCCAGTCCGGTCGAATCGACAACGACCGCGTCCACCGCTGGCTTGAGCGGCGCCGTGGCCCGTTCGCTGTCCCGCCGATCACGTTCGGCAAGGTCCGCCGACAGATCGGGGAGATTAGCATCTATTCCTTTCTCCTTCAACTGCTTATATCGCCTCTCGGCACGGGCCTCGGCGCTCGCGGTGAGGAAGATCTTGACCTCAGCGTCGGGGAAAACGACGGTGCCCATGTCACGCCCGTCGGCCACCAGTCCGGGGGCCGCACGGAAGGCGCGCTGGCGTTCGAGCAGGGCTGCGCGCACCTCGGGGAGCGCCGCAACCCGCGATGCGCCGGCCCCGGTCGCCTCGCTGCGCAGCGGGTTTCCTACCGGCGCACCGTCGAGCAGGATCCGTTCGCCGTCCGCGTCGACCTCGAAACGGACGTCGAGCGCGGAGGCCAGGCGGGCCAGGCCGGCGGGGTCGTCGAGGGCGACGCCGTGGCGGGCGGCGGCCAGCGCGGTCAGCCGATAGAGGGCGCCGCTGTCGAGGTAGTGCCAGCCGAGCCGCGCCGCCAACAGCTGGCTGATGGTGCCCTTGCCCGAGCCGCTCGGGCCGTCGATGGCGACCACCGGGGCCGCGTGGGTCGCTGGGGTCACGCTACTGCTCCCGGATGGCCTGGAAGCGGATGTCGGGCCAGCGCTCGATCGCCAGCTCGAGGTTGACCCGGGACGGGGCCAGGTAGACCAGGCGCCCGGCGCCGTCGAGCGCCAGCTGGTCGTGGTGCTTGTCGCGGAAGCGCTGCAGCTCGCGCGGATCGTCGCAGTCGACCCAGCGCACGGTGGCCAGCTGGACGTTGCTGAAGACGCAGTCGACGTTGTACTCGTTACGCAGGCGGAAGGCGGTGACATCGAACTGCAGGATGCCGACGGCGCCGACGATCAGGTCGTTGTTGCGCAGCGGCATGAACAGCTGGCTGGCCCCCTCCTCGCACAGCTGTTCGAGCCCCTTGCGCAGCGCCTTGGCGCGCAGCGGGTCGCGCAGCTCGGCGCGGCGGAACAGCTCCGGGGCGAAGTTGGGCACCCCCTGGAAGCGCAGGCTCTCGCCCTGGGTGAAGGTGTCGCCGATCTGGATGGTGCCGTGGTTGTGCAGGCCGAGGATGTCCCCGGGCCAGGCGCTCTCGGTCTGGCCGCGCTCGTCGGCGAGGAAGGTGATGGCGTTGGCCACCTGGATGTCGCGCCCGAGACGCACGTGACGCAGGCGCATCCCGCGCCGGTAGCTGCCGGAGCAGACGCGCAGGAAGGCGACCCGGTCGCGGTGGGCCGGGTCCATGTTGGCCTGGATCTTGAAGACGAAGCCGGAGAAGTTCTCCTCGTCGGCGGCCACCTCCCGCTCCACCGCGGCCCGCGGCTGCGGCGGCGGCGCTACCTCGATGAAGGTGTCGAGCAGCTGGCGCACGCCGAAGGTGCGCAGCGCCGAGCCGAAGAAGACCGGGGTCTGGCGGCCGGCCAGGAACGCCTCGCGGTCGAACGGATGGGCCGCCTCGCGCACCAGCTCGAGCTCCTCGGCCAGGTCGGCGTGGGTGCCGCGCAGGCGGCCTTCCAGGGCGGGGTCGTCCAGCGCCACCAGGCGGCCGTCCGGGTGGGCGTCGTCGAACAGGCGCACGGCCTGTTCGCGCAGGTCGTAGACGCCGATGAAGTCACGGCCCATGCCGATCGGCCAGGTCAGCGGCGCACAGTCGATGCCGAGCACCGACTCGATGTCGTCGAGCAGCTCCAGCGGCGCGCGACCCTCGCGATCGAGCTTGTTGACGAAGGTGACGATCGGTGTGTCGCGCAGCCGGCACACCTCCATCAGCTTGACCGTGCGCTCCTCGACCCCCTTGGCACTGTCGATCACCATCAGTGCGGCATCGACCGCGGTCAGCGTGCGGTAGGTGTCCTCGGAGAAGTCCTCGTGACCCGGGGTGTCGAGCAGGTTGACGATGCAGTCGCGGTACGGGAACTGCATCACCGACGAGGTGATCGAGATGCCGCGCTGCTTTTCCAGCTCCATCCAGTCCGAGGTTGCATGGCGCGTCGACTTGCGCCCCTTGACCGTGCCGGCGAGCTGGATGGCGCCGCCGAACAGCAGCAGTTTCTCGGTCAGCGTGGTCTTGCCCGCGTCCGGGTGCGAGATGATCGCAAAGGTCCGGCGGCGGGCCGCTTCGGTGGCGGTCGAGGGCATGCGGGCACTGGGTCGGGCGGCAACGGGGCGCGGATTATAGCGCAGCGGCAGCGCCCCTGCTGCGCGGCGTCAGAGCGCCAGCGACAGCACCACCGCGTCCTCGCGCCCGTTGCCGTCGGGGTAGTAGTTCTTGCGGTAGCCGGCCTCGACAAAGCCGGCGGCGTGGTACAGGCGCAATGCGGGCGTGTTCGACGGCCGCACCTCGAGATAGACCGTGCGCGCCCGGCAGCGCGCGGCCTGGCGCAGCAGCAGCTCGAGCAGGTGGCGGCCCAGGCCGTGGCCCTGGCGCTCCGGCTCGATGCACAGGTTGAGCAGATGGGCCTCGCCGGCGGCGATCGACAACAGGCCGTAGCCGACCACCACCGCCCCCTCCTCGATCACCCAGCAGTCGTAGCCGACCCGCAGGCAGTCGTTGAAGATGCCCTCGGTCCACGGGTTGGGGTAGGCACGGCTCTCGATGTCGAGCACCGCGTCGAGATCGTCGCTGCCCATCGGTCGCAGCCGCAGCGGCAGCCGGTCAGAGCGGACCGCCATGCCCGTCGTCTCCGGTCAGTGAGCGCGCCAGCAGCAGGTCCTGCCAGGCGCGCCGTTTCTGCTCCGGCGAACGCAGCAGATAGGCAGGGTGGTAGGTCGCGACCACCGGGAACCCGTACCCGGGCAGCTGGTGCACCCGGCCGCGCAGGCGGCCGATCGGCTCGTCGCTGCCGAGCACGGCCTGGGCGGCGACGCGCCCGACCAGCAGCAGCAGGCGCGGCCGGACCAGGGCGATCTGGCGCTCGAGATAGGGGCGGCAGGCGGCCAACTCGTCGGCCCGCGGGTCGCGGTTGCCCGGCGGGCGGCATTTCAGGGTGTTGGCGATGAACACCTGGTCCCGCGCCAGGCCGACGGCGCGCAGCATGGCGTCGAGCAGCTTGCCCGCGGCGCCGACGAACGGTTCCCCCTGACGGTCCTCCTCGGCCCCCGGGGCCTCGCCGACGATCATCCAGTCGGCGTCGTGCCGACCGCAGCCGAAGACCGTCCGCTGGCGGCCCTGGTGCAGGCCGCAGCGCTGGCAGGCCGCCACGGCGGCGGCGAGGTCGTCCCAGTCGAAGTCTTCGACCGGCGTGGGTGCATCCGCGCCAGCGACCGGGGATGCCGCGACCGGCTCGGGTGATCGCGCCCCACCGTCAGCAGCCACGGTCGCCGGCTCCGGCGGTCGGGCCGACACCGGCGGCCGGGTCTGCCAGAGATCGACGCCAAGCGCCTGCAGGTAGTGCCGTCGGCGACTCTCGTCCATGGTGCGCGCGGGGGTCAGAGCCGGTGCCAGCAGCGCCCGCCGTCGCGAGACGCCGTTTGGGCGTGCCTGGCAGGTCGCGGGGGTGCACGGCGCGTTAGCACCGCTACGTAAATGCGTTTGGGGGACCTCGCAACGCCGCCAGGGGCGGTCAGGGGGTGTCGCAGCAGGCGTGGTGATGCTGGCACAGGCTCTCAGACGTCGCCGCCTTGCGGATGGCGGCGGGTCGGCTCCAGGGTCAGGTTGTTCAGGGCGTTGAGGTAGGCCTTGACCGAGGCGACGACGATGTCGGTGTCGGCGCCCTGGCCGTTGACGATGCGCCCGTCGCGCTGCAGGCGCACCGTCACCTCGCCCTGCGCGTCGGTGCCGCTGGTGATGGCGTTGACCGAGTAGAGCAGCAGCCCGGCGCCGCTGGCGACGATCTCCTCGACGGCGCGGAAGGCCGCGTCGACCGGCCCACTGCCGCTGGCGTCGGCGCGCTGCTCGCTGCCGTCGACCTGCAGCGTCAGCCGCGCGTTCGGGGTCTCGCCGGTCTCGGAGCAGACGCGCAGCGAGACCAGCCGGTAATGCTCGTTGACACTGGCCAGGTTGGTCTCGGTGACCAGCGCCTGCAGATCCTCGTCGAAGATCTCGTGCTTCTTGTCGGCCAGTTCCTTGAAGCGGGCGAAGGCGCCGTTGAGCTCCTCTTCGGAAGCGAACTCGACGCCGAGTTCGGCCAGCCGGCTGCGCAACGCGTTGCGCCCGGAGTGCTTGCCCATGACCAGCCGGTTGGCGCTCCAGCCGACGTCCTCGGCGCGCATGATCTCGTAGGTCTCGCGGCTCTTGAGCACGCCGTCCTGGTGGATGCCCGACTCGTGGGCGAAGGCGTTGGCACCGACGATCGCCTTGTTCGGCTGCACCGGAAAGCCGGTGATCCCCGACACCAGGCGCGAGCAGGTGACGATCTGGGTGGTGTCGAGGTCGGTGCTGCAGGAAAAGACGTCGCTGCGCGTGCGCACCGCCATGACGATCTCCTCGAGCGCGGCGTTGCCGGCCCGCTCGCCGAGGCCGTTGATGGTGCACTCGACCTGGCGCGCGCCGTTCTGCACCGCGGCCAGCGAGTTGGCCACCGCCAGGCCGAGGTCGTTGTGGCAGTGGACCGAAAAGATCGCCCGGTCGGCGTTGGGGACGCGCGCGATCAGCTCGGCGATCAGGCTGCCGAACTGGGCCGGCACGCTGTAGCCGACGGTGTCCGGGATGTTGACCGTGGTCGCCCCGGCGTCGATCACCGCCTCGAGGATGCGGCAGAGGAAATCGCGTTCCGAACGCCCGGCGTCCTCGGGCGAGAACTCGACGTCGTCGGTGAACTGGCGCGCGCGCTTGACCGCGGCCACCGCCCGCGCGACCACCTCGTCGGGCTGCATGCGCAGCTTGTCGCGCATGTGGATCGGCGAGGTGGCGATGAAGGTGTGGATGCGGCCGTTGTCGCAGCCGCGCAGTGCCTCGCCGGCGCGGTCGATGTCGGCGTCAGTGGCGCGTGCCAGGCCGCAGACGCGGCTGTCGCGCACGCTCTCGGCGATCGCCCGCACCGCGGCGAAATCGCCCGGGCTGGCGTTCGGGAACCCGGCCTCGATGACGTCGACCCGCATCCGCTCCAGCGCCCGCGCGATGCGCAGCTTTTCGTCGCGGGACATGGTCGCCCCGGGGCTCTGCTCGCCGTCGCGCAGCGTGGTATCGAAGATGATCAACTTGTCGCTCACGGCCGTTCTCCGTCTGCTTGCACCGGGCGCGGGATGGTGGGCCTCATGGCCCCGGGCGGTCGCCACCGTGGCGCTCGCGCCGGCGGCGCTGCAACTCGATCAGCGTGACCACGATTCCGGACAGGGTGTAGACACTGGCCAGGGTGAACAGCACCAGCGGCGGCTGGATGAAGACGATGGTGAACACCAGCATCACCGCCACCGCCATCATGAACGGCATGCGGCCCTTGACGTCGACGTCCTTGAAGCTGCGGTAGCGGAAGTTGCTGACCATCAGCAGCCCGGCGGTCACGGTGATCGCGAACGCCACCAACCGAAGGTCTTCGCCGGGGATGCCCAGGTCGACCCCGACCCAGACCAGCCCGGCGACCAGGGCCGCGGCGCTGGGACTGGCCAGCCCCTGGAAGTAGCGCTTGTCGACCACCCCCTTCTGGACGTTGAAGCGCGCCAGGCGCAGGGCCGCGCCGGCGGTGAAGACGAAGGCCGCCAGCCAGCCGCTCTTGCCCAGCGATTCGAGCGCCCAGGCGTAGACCACCAGCGCCGGCGCCAGGCCAAACGAGACCATGTCCGACAGGCTGTCGTATTCGCCGCCGAAGTCGCTCTGGGTCTGGGTCAGCCGGGCGACCCGGCCGTCGAGGCCGTCGAGCACCATGGCGACGAAGATCGCGATGGCGGCGGTATCGAAACGGTCCTGCATCGCCGCCACGATGGCGTAGAAGCCGGCGAACAGCGCCGCCGTGGTCAGCATGTTGGGCAGCAGGTAGATGCCGCGCCGGCGCTTGGGGGGTGCGTTCTCGTCCACGGTCGGTTGTTCGTCCTGCATGCTCATCCGTCCCTTACTATCCACCAAGCCTAGCCCGAATCGGCGCCTCAGTCGTGCAGCAGGGTCGCCACCGGATCGATCCCGGCCGCGACCTGCTGGCCCGGCGCGACCAGCGCGCGGCCGTGGCCGGCGAACAGGACTGCCGCCAGGCCACCGAACGGCAGCAGTCCGAAGACATGGCCATGACCGATGCGCTCGCCCTGGGTGGCGCGCAGCATCAGCGGCCACGGCAGGCGCGAAGCGAAGGCGAGCACCACCTCGTCGCCCTCGTCGGTGCGGATGGAGACCGCATGCCCGCTGCGGCGCGCCGCCGTGCGCGGGTCGCGCCACTCCGGCCAGACCGTCTCGACCCGACCCTCGATCGGGCTGCGCAACAGGTACGGGCCGAACCAGCTGCCGTGCAGGACGACGGCGTGCCCCGCCTGCATCCGGTAAGGGTCGGTGACCGCATCCACCGCGGTCACCGTGCCGTCGACCGGACTGACCAGGCTCAACGGACGGCCGTTCCAGTGCCGTGGCGGATCGCGGAACAGCCACAGCAGCAGCAGCGTGACGGCCCAGAACGGCAGCGCCGGCAGCGCGCCGGCGAAGAGGTGGACGGCCGCCGCGACCGCGCTCGCGGCAGCCACCAGCGGTCTCGACTCGCGCAGGATCACGGCGTCACGGCCGCCGCCAGAAGCGCGGCGTGGCCGCGCTCAGTTCTTGCTCTTGTCGACGATCTTGCCGGCCTGGATCCACGGCATCATGCCGCGCAACTTGTCGCCGACGGTCTCGATCAGGTGCTCCTGGCCGATGCGCCGCTTGGCCTTGAGCACCGGGGCGTTGGCCTGGTTCTCGGCGATGAACTCGCGGGCGAACTCGCCGTTCTGGATCTCGGCCAGGATGCGCCGCATCTCGTTCTTGGTCTCGTCGGTGATGATGCGCGGTCCGCGCGTCAGGTCGCCGTACTCGGCCGTGTTGGAGATCGAGTAGCGCATGTTGGCGATGCCGCCCTCATACATCAGGTCGACGATCAGCTTGAGTTCGTGCAGGCACTCGAAGTAGGCCATCTCGGGCGCGTAGCCGGCCTCGACCAGGGTCTCGAAACCGGCCTGGACCAGCGCCGTGCAACCGCCGCAGAGCACCGCCTGCTCGCCGAACAGGTCGGTCTCGGTCTCCTCGCGGAAGCTGGTCTCGATGACGCCGGCACGGCCGCCGCCGTTGGCCGAGGCGTAGGAGAGCGCGGTCTCCTTGGCGCGGCCCGAGGCGTCCTGGTAGACGGCGATCAGGCTCGGCACGCCGCCGCCCTGGGTGTAGGTGGAACGGACCAGGTGGCCGGGGCCCTTGGGCGCGATCATGAACACGTCGAGGTCGGCGCGCGGCACCACCTGGCCGAAGTGGATGTTGAAGCCGTGGGCGAAGGCCAGCGCGCCGCCCTGCTTGAGGTTGGCGGCAATGACGTCGCGGTAAAGCGCCGCCTGATGCTCGTCCGGCACCAGCACCATGACCAGGTCGGCCGCCTTGACCGCCGCCTCGGGCGCCTGCACCGTCAGCCCGGCCTGTTCGGCCTTGGCCACCGAGGCCGAGCCGGCACGCAGGCCGACGACCACGTCGACGCCGGAATCCTTGAGGTTGTTCGCGTGGGCGTGGCCCTGGGAGCCGTAGCCGAGAATCGCGACCTGCATGCCCTGGATGATGGAGAGATCGGCGTCTTTGTCGTAGTAGACCTTCATTTCGACTGTCCTTAACTTGGCTGTCTGGTAGTACGGGAAGGGAAGGGATCAGGCGCGCAGGCTGCGCTCGCCGCGGGCGATGCCGTTGGAACCGGAGCGCACCACCTCGAGCAGCAGCTTGGGGTCGAGGGCGCGCAGGAAGGCGTCGAGCTTGCCGCTGTCGCCGGTCAGTTCCATGGTGTAGGTGGTGTCGGTGACGTCGATCACCCGGCCGCGAAAGATGTCGATCAGGCGCTTGATCTCCTCGCGGTCGGTGGTCACCGCGCGCGCCTTGACCAGCATCATCTCGCGCTCGATGTGCGCCCCCTCGGTCAGGTCCTGGAGCTTGACCACGTCGACCAGCTTGTTCAGCTGCTTGGTGATCTGCTCGATGATGGCGTCGTCGCCGCGGGTGACCAGGGTCATGCGCGACAGGCTCGGGTCCTCGGTCGGCGCGACCGCCAGCGACTCGATGTTGTAGCCGCGCGCCGAGAACAGCCCGGAGACCCGGGACAGGGCCCCGGCCTCGTTTTCCAGCAGGATAGAGATGATGTGTCTCATTCGGTAAGGCCCGTTACACCAGGATCATTTCATTGAGGCCGCCACCGGCCGGGATCATCGGGTAGACGTTCTCGGTCTGGTCGGTGATGAAGTCCATGAACACCAGGCGGTCCTTGAGCTTCATGGCCTCCTTCAGCGCCGGCTCGACGTCGCCCGGCTGGTCGATCAGCATGCCGACGTGGCCGTAGGCCTCGGCCAGCTTGACGAAGTCGGGCAGCGCATCCATGTAGGACATGGAGTAGCGGCCCTGGTAGAAGAACTCCTGCCACTGCCGCACCATGCCGAGGTAGCGGTTGTTCAGGTTGATGATCTTGATCGGCAGGTTGTACTGCTTGCAGGTCGACAGCTCCTGTATGCACATCTGTATGCTGCCTTCGCCGGTCACGCAGGCCACGGTGGCATCGGGGTGGGCGAACTGGATGCCCATCGCCGCCGGCAGGCCGAAGCCCATGGTGCCGAGACCGCCCGAGTTGACCCAGCGTCGCGGCAGGTCGAAACGGTAGAACTGCGCCGCCCACATCTGGTGCTGGCCGACGTCGGAGGCAACGAAGGCGTCGCCGCCGGTCACCTGGTAGAGCTTGTCGACCACCATCTGCGGCTTGATCAGCTTGCTCTCGAGGTCGTAGCTCAGGCACTTCTTGGCCCGCCAGCCCTCGATCCGCTCCCACCACTCGGCCAGCGCCGCGCCGTCCGGGCGGCGCTCCCCGGCCTTGATCAGCTGGAGCATGTCCCCGAGCACGCTGCTGACCGGGCCGACGATCGGCACGTCGACCTTGACGTTCTTGGAGATCGAGGCCGGGTCGATGTCGACGTGGACGATGCGCGCAGTCGGACAGAACTTCTCGATGTTGCCGGTCACCCGGTCGTCGAAGCGCGCGCCGATGGCGATCAGCACGTCGCAGTCGTGCATCGCCATGTTGGCCTCGTAAGTGCCGTGCATGCCGAGCATGCCGACGAACTGCCTTTTCGACGCCGGGAAGCCGCCCAGCCCCATCAGCGTGTTGGTGCACGGGTAGTTCAGCAGCTCGACCAGTTCGGTCAGCTGCGGCGCGGCGTTGCTCAGGATCACGCCGCCGCCGGTGTAGAAGATCGGCCGGCGGGCGTCGAGCATCAGGTCGACGGCCTTTTTCACCTGGCGCGAGTTGCCCTTGACCGTCGGGTTGTAGGAGCGCATGGAGATCGACTTGGGGTAGACGAAGGGGATGCGCACGTTGGGGTCGGTGACGTCCTTGGGGATGTCGACGACCACCGGGCCGGGGCGGCCGGTGGTGGCGACGTAGAACGCCTTCTTGATGGTCAGGGCCAGGTCGCGCACGTCCTTGACCAGGAAGTTGTGCTTCACGCACGGCCGCGTGATGCCGATGGTGTCGACCTCCTGGAAGGCGTCGTTGCCGATCATGTGGGTCGGCACCTGGCCGGTGAAGACCACCAGCGGGATCGAGTCCATGTAGGCGGTGGCGATGCCGGTGACGGCGTTGGTCGCCCCCGGCCCGGAGGTGACCAGGCAGACGCCCGGCTTGCCGGTCGAGCGGGCGTAACCGTCGGCGGCATGCGTCGCGGCCTGCTCGTGGCGGACCAGGATGTGGTTGACCTCTTCGGCCTGGTAGAGGGCATCGTAGATGTGCAGCACCGCCCCGCCGGGATAGCCGAAGACATACTCCACGCCCTCTTCCTTGAGGCACTGCACAAATATCTGGGCGCCATTGAGTTCCACTTCACAGATCTCCGTCGCTCCGGCCCCTGGCTGCCGGACGAGTTGCGGGGCTTCGAATCGGGGTCGACCCGGACATCCCACCGGCCGCCATGCGGGTGATCCATCCGGGCTTAAAGGCCTGCCATGACTGGCGAAACCGGTCGCTTCGAGAACCCGGGACACTACTTGGTCTGCCCCCGCAGGTCAAGCCGGAACGGGCCCTGGAAAGCCCGCCGGACCGCCCTTTAACCCACCGCTTCCAGGGGCTATAGTGCGCCCATGATCGCGGCCGTTCGAACCTGCAACCGCCTCCTCCTGGCACTCGCCCTGGCGCTGGCCGTAACGGCGTCCTGGGGGGCCACCTACCGCTGGACCGACGCCGCCGGCAATGTGATCTACGGCGACCTGCCGCCGGCCGGCGTCGAGGCCGAACTCCTGGGTGCCCCGCCCCCGCCAGCGGATCGGGCGGACCCGCCCGCGGCAGCGGATGCCGGCGAGTCCAATGCCGCGGGCAACGGCGCACCCGACGCGGCCGATGCCGCTGCCGCACCCGCCGAGTCCACCCCGTCGCCGGCGGCGCTGCAGCGCGACCAGCTGCGGCGGGCCCAGGAGGCGCGTCAGCTGGCCGAGACCCGGCGCAAGAATTGCGCGGCCGCGCGCCACAACATCGAGTTCCTGGAGCGCAACCGCCCGCTGCGCCTCGACCAGCCGGACGGGGAGCGCACGCGCTCCCGGCGGCTCGCCACCGCGGAGCGTACGGAGCGGTTGCGCGAGGCCCGGCAGCAGCTGCGCGACAACTGCGACTGACCCCGCCTGCTGTACCCCGGTCGCGGCCGGCGGATACAATTCACCCTTCCGACCCCCTTCCCTGCCGCCGGCGGAGTTGCCCGAGCATGCGCGTATCCCAGTTTCCCCTCTCCACCCTCAAGGAGACCCCGTCCGACGCCGAGGTGCTCAGCCACCAGCTGATGCTGCGCGCCGGCATGATCCAACGCCTCGCCGCCGGCATCTACACCTGGATGCCGCTCGGCCTGCGCGTACTGCGCCGGGTCGAGCGGATCGTGCGCGAGGAGATGGAGGCGGCCGGCGCGCTGGAGCTGCTGATGCCGGCGGTGCAGCCGGCCGAGCTGTGGCAGGAGTCGGGGCGCTGGCAGGCCTACGGTCCGGAACTGCTGCGGCTGCGCGACCGCCACGATCGCGAGTTCTGCTTCGGACCGACGCACGAGGAGGTGATCACCGACATCGCCCGGCGCGAGCTGCGCAGCTACAAGCAGCTGCCGCTGAACTACTACCAGATCCAGACCAAGTTCCGCGACGAGATCCGCCCGCGCTTCGGCGTCATGCGCGCGCGCGAGTTCCTGATGAAGGACGCCTACTCGTTCCACCTCGACCCGGCCTCGCTGCAGGTGACCTACGCGCGCATGCACGCCGCCTACAGCCGGGTGTTCGAGCGCTGCGGCCTGCGCTTCCGCGCCGTGGCCGCCGACTCGGGCGCCATCGGCGGCGCGGTGTCGCACGAGTTCATGGTCCTGGCCGACTCCGGCGAGGACGCCATCGCCTTCTCCGACGGCAGTGACTACGCCGCCAACGTCGAGACCGCCGAGGCGCTGGCCCCGGCCGCGCCGCGCCCGCAGCCGAGCGAGGAACTGCGCCTGGTCGACACCCCCGACACCCGGACCATCCAGCAGCTGGTCGAGCAGCACGGCCTGCCGATCGAGCGAACGGTCAAGACCCTGGTCGTCGCCGCCGCCGACGACACTGACGCCGACCTGATCGCCCTGCTGGTGCGCGGCGACCACGAACTGAACCCGATCAAGGCCGAGAAGCTGCCGCAGGTCGCCGCCCCGCTGCGCTTCGCCAGCGAGGCCGAGATCCGCGCGGCGGTCGGCGCCGGCCCCGGCTCGCTCGGGCCGATCGGCCTGCCGCTGCCGTGCATCGTCGACCGCGCGGTCGCCGCCATGAGCGACTTCGGCGCCGGCGCCAACGTCGACGACCGCCACCACTTCGGCATCAACTGGGAGCGCGACCTGCCGCTGCCGGAGGTCGCCGACCTGCGCAACGTCCTGCCGGGTGACCCCAGCCCCGACGGTCGGGGGACGCTGGCCATCGCCCGCGGCATCGAGGTCGGCCACATCTTCCAGCTCGGCGACAAGTACAGCCGGTCCATGGGCGCGACCGTGCTCGACGAGGCCGGGCGCGAGCAGCCGATGAGCATGGGCTGCTACGGCATCGGCATCTCGCGCATCGTCGCCGCGGCCATCGAGCAGAACCACGACGACCGCGGCATCGTCTGGCCGGCGCCGCTGGCGCCGTTCCAGGTGGCGCTACTGCCGATGAACCTGGCCAAGTCGCAACGGCTGCGCGAAGCGGCCGAGCAGCTGTACGACCGGTTGGTCGCGGCCGGTATCGAGGTGCTGTTCGACGACCGCCCGGTCCGGCCCGGGGTGATGTTCGCCGACGCCGAGCTGATCGGCCTGCCGCACCGGGTGGTGCTGGGCGAGCGCGGCCTCGATCGCGGCGTGGTCGAGTACCGCGGCCGCAGCGACCCGGCGGCGCGCGACCTCCCGCTGGAGCAGATCATCGCCTTCCTGCAGGCGCCATCCACGACTTGAGATGATGCGCCGCCTGCCACTGCTCGGCCTGGCCCTCCTGTTGCTCGCCGCCCCGGCCCTGGCGGAACGCGAACGCCCCGACGCGGTCCTGCGCGAACTGGTGCACCAGGCGGTGGCGGCCAGCGACAGCTTCGCGGACCGCTTCGAGGCCGAGGTCTGGCTGGTCGACATGGATGCGCGCCTGGCCCGGCGCGCGCGCGCGCCCACCCCCGAGGAGCGGCTGGAGCTGCTGCGGCTGGTGCACCAGGAGGCGCGCCGGGCCGGGCTGCAGCCCGAGCTGGTGCTGGCGGTGATCGAGGTCGAGAGCAACTTCGACCGCTTCGCCATCTCCGAGGCGGGCGCGCTGGGCCTGATGCAGGTGATGCCGTTCTGGCTCGAGGAGCTGGGCCAGCCCGAGGCCAACCTGCTCCGGCTGCGCACCAACCTGCGCATCGGCACCACCATCCTGCGCTACTACCTCGACCGCGAGCAGGGCAACCTGCGCCGCGCCCTGGCGCGCTACAACGGCAGCGTCGGCAAGGACTGGTACCCGGATCGCGTCTTTCGCGCCCTCAACCGGCGCTGGACGCCCTGAACCGGCCCGGCGGGCGCGGAGCTCCAGCGCTCACTCGTCGGCACCGGGCGCGACGTTGAGCACCTCCTCGACGGTGGTTAGCCCGGCCGCCACCTTGCGTGCCCCGGACAGCCGCAGCGGGTGCATGCCCTCGCGGTAGCAGGCCTGGCGCAGGTCGGCGACGTCGGTGGTGGCGCTGATGTGGCGGCGCAGCTCCTGGCTCACCAGCAGGCTTTCGTACAGGCCGATGCGGCCGCGGAAGCCGGTGCGGCGGCACTCCAGGCAGCCCTCGGCGGCGTAGGCGGTATCCGGCCGGGCCACCTTCCACGGCGCCACCAGCGCCTCCCAGTCCGGCTCTTCCAGGGTCGTCGGCTGGCGGCAGTGGGGGCAGAGCGTGCGCACCAGGCGCTGGGCCATCACCCCGAGCAGGGTGGCGCGCAGCATGTGCGGGGCGACGCCGAGTTCGAGCAGCCGGGTGATGGCCGACGGGGCGTCGTTGGTGTGCAGGGTCGACAGCACCAGGTGACCGGTCAGCGCCGCCTGGATCGCCATCTCGGCGGTCTCCAGATCGCGGATCTCGCCGACCATGATGATGTCCGGGTCCTGGCGCATCAGGGTGCGGATGCCGCTGGCGAAGGTGACGCCGATGCCGGCCTGCACCTGCATCTGGTTGAAGCTGCTCTCGACCATCTCGATCGGATCCTCGACCGAGCAGACGTTGACCTCCGGCCGGGCCAGCTGCTTCAGGGTCGAGTAGAGGGTGGTGGTCTTGCCCGAGCCGGTCGGCCCGGTCACCAGCACGATGCCGTTGACGTGGCCGACCATCGCCTGCCAGCGCGCGCGGTCGGCCTTGCCGAAACCGAGGTCGGTGAAGCTGCGCACCAGCACCTCGGGGTCGAAGATGCGCAGCACCATCTTTTCGCCGAAGGCGGTCGGCATGGTCGACAGGCGCAGCTCGATCTCGCCGCCGGACGGGGTCTTGGTCTTGATCCGGCCGTCCTGAGGCCGGCGCTTCTCGATCACGTCCATGCGCCCGAGCGACTTCAGGCGGGCGGTCACGGCGACCAGCACCGTCGCCGGCATCTCGTAGACCGCGTGCAGCACGCCGTCGATGCGGAAGCGGATGTGGCCGAGTTCGCGCCGCGGCTCGAGGTGGATGTCGCTGGCGCGCTGGTCGAAGGCGTACTGCAGCAGCCAGTCGACGATGCTGACGACGTGCTGGTCGTTGGCGTCGAGCTTGCCGGCGCGCCCGAGCGACACCAGCTGTTCGAGATTGGTGATGCCGCTGAGCGGCGCGGCGTGTTCGGCCGTGGCCCCCTTCATCGAGCGGCTCAGGTTGTAGAACTCGTCCAGGTAGCGGCTGATGTCGAGCGGGTTGGCCACCACCCGCGCCACCGGCTTGCCGAGGATGTGCTGCAGCTCACCCTCCCACTCGCCCAGGTAGGGCTCGGCCGTGGCGAACACCACCCGCTCGTCCTCGACCGCGACCGGCAGGATGCGGTGGCGATGGGCGTAGGCGTAGGAGACCGCCGTGGTGACGGCCGCGACGTCGACCTTCAGCGGGTCGATGCGGAAGTAGTCGAGGCCGTGGCGCTCGGCCAGCCAGTGGGTCAGGTAGTCGAGGGTCAGCGGCGCGTGCGGCGGCTGCCGGGAGCTGAAGTTCTGCTCCGCCACCAGCACCAGCGGATGGATCGCCGGCCCGCTGCGGCGCTGGTTGGTGATGCGCATCTCGGTGGCGTGCGCCTCGTCCAGCAGCCCCTCGCCGACCAGGTCGCCGAGCACCATCTCCAGGGTCAGGCGCTGGTTGGCGCGCCCCGGCGGGATGCGAGCCGCGGCGGCGCCGCTGGCGGTTTCGTTCATGTCGTTCACCCCGTCGTGAAATCCACCGGGGGAACCCCGCTCCAGGGCTCCTCCATGACCGCGTCGACCTGCGCCGGCGGCGGCCCCCGGTGGAGCCAGGCGCGCAGCCGGTCGAGCGCGTCGTCCGCACCGCAGGCGATCACCTCGACCCGGCCGTCGGCGAGGTTGCAGGCCGTGCCGCGGAGTTCCAGCGCGCGCGCCCGGTCGCGGGTCGCGGCACGGAAGAACACACCCTGCACCCTGCCACTGATCAGCCAGCGCCGGCAAGCCACGCGGCCGTCGCCCGCACTCATCCGCGGCCCTCGTCCAGGCGGCGCCTGCGCGTCCCCGGGTGACGCGGACGGTTCACCGCGGCCGCGTCCCGGCCGTGGCCAGACCGGCCGCCAGCAGCAGCGCACCCAGCAGCCCGGATTTGACCCACCTGTCCATTGCTCGCTCCTTGCCCGCAGTCGCCGGCGACCGGGGCAGGCCGATTATAGTCAGCTGAGGTTCGCGGGCCGGCGATTCGCCGGCACGGTAACCGGACGCAAGGGTCCGCGGAAGGGTCTGTACCGATGACGGCACGGCAGGCTGCCGGCCGCCGGGGAAAGCGACTAGAACTTGGCCTTCTCGGCGCGGGCCTGGGCGATGCACGCCTCGGCCTGGAACTGCGCCTTCTGCGCCAGGATGGCGGCCGCGGCATGGTCGCCCCGCGCACGCGCGCCGCGCGCCGCGGCCAGGGTCTTGGAGGTGTCGCGCCAGAGATTGCAGACCGGCCGGGCCTGTTCCATGGCCGCTTCGGCGGCCGCGATCGCCGGCGCGCAATCGGACACCGGCGCGGGATTTCCCGCCGCCAGCGGTTGACTCGCGCAGCCGGCCGCGAGCAACAGCGGTGCCAGCAGGGCGACGACGGGGCGGCGGGCAGCGGTCCAGTTGGTCATTGTGGTCATGGGGCGGCACCTCTGCGGGTGCCGGGGCCTTGGTGGGTGCCCGACCGACGCTACTGAGGCCCCCGCAGGCCGTCAACCGCCCCAAAGGGATAAGCGGACCGGTTCCATTGACCTTTGCCGGCACAGCCGGAGGTTTGCGCAGGGTATCTGCCGGCGCGGCGTCAGCGGGCGGCTTCGGCCCGCGCCCGCACCTCGAGGGCATCGACCTTGGCGGACGCCGCGTGGCGCCGGGCATCGGCGTAGCGGCCCGCCTCCAGGGCCGCCTCGGCATCGCGCAGGTTGCGCTCGGCGTTTTCCAGCTGGACGCGGTCGGCCGGCTGCTGCACCACCGCGCGCGCGGCCTGGATCGCCTGGCGCGCGTCGCTCATCTCCTGGACCGGGGCCTGGGCACACGCCGCCACCAGCAGCAGCGGAACGAGCAACCTGCGCAGCAGTCGGCGAGGTGACATGGGGAGGGAAGGCCTCAGGTAACAGCGTGCCGGCAGCTTGCACCGCGACCGAAACAGCGTCAAGCGCCCGTCCCGGGACCCGCCGCGGCTTGCCTTGCCCGCGGCCGCGGCCTACCCTCCCGGGCCAGTTCGTCAGCACACCCGGTCATGCCATCCGCGTCACAACTGCCGCTGGCCCTGCGCCTGAACCCGCAGGCCACGTTCGACAACTTCGTCGCCGGAGCCAACGGCGAGGCGGTCGCCTGGCTGCACGCCCTGGCGACGACCGGCGGCGAACCGGTCACCTACCTCTGGGGCGCGCCGGGCTGCGGCCGCAGCCACCTGCTCCAGGCCACCTGCCGTGCGGCGGACGCCGCCGGCCAGCGCACCATCTACCTGCCCCTGGCCGCGGCCGCAGACGCCGCGGAGCGGCTGCTCGAGGGGGTCGAGGAGGCGCAGCTGGTCGCGCTCGACGACATCGACACCCTGGCCGGCGCCGGCGCCGCGGAACGGGCCGCGTTCGCCCTGTGCCACCGCCTGCGCGAAAACGGCGGCCGGCTGCTGGTCGCGGCGGCGACGCCGCCGGCAGGGCTCGGCATCGGGCTGCCCGACCTGCACTCGCGCCTGGGCTGGGGCCCGGTGTTCCAGCTGCGACCGCTCGATGACGAGGGCAAGCTGCAGGTCCTCGCCCAGCGCGCCCGCCAACTCGGTTTCGAACTGCCGGAGGAGGCCGGGCGTTACCTGCTCGCGCGCAGCGTGCGCGGCCTCGACCAGCTGCTGCGACTGCTCGACTCCATCGACCGCGCCGCGCTGGCGGCCCAGCGTCGGGTCACCGTCCCGTTCCTGCGCGACCATCTCGGCACGCTGGAGTGATCACGGGCGCTGCGTCCGCAGGCCGCGGTAACGGCGACTCCAGAGCCAGACGTACTGCCCGCCGCTGACCACGACGCTGGCGGCGACGGCCAGCTCGAGCCCGGCGACCAGCCCGGCGGGCAGCACCACGCCCGCCGCGACCAGCAGCACGGCGATCACCAGGGTGATCTGCAGGAAGGTGTTGACCTTGCTCGCCGGGGTCGGCTCGCCGGCGAACGGTCCGACCAGCACCCGGTAGGCGGCGGCGCCGCTGAGGATCAACGCCTCGCGCAGCAGCGCCAGCGCCACCAGCCAGGCCGGCAGCAGGTCCATCCAGGCGAGCAGCACGAACACCGTGACCAGCAGCAGCTTGTCGGCCAGCGGATCGAGCAGCGAGCCGAGCCGGCTGGTCCAGCCGTAGCGCTTGGCCAGGAAACCGTCCAGGGCGTCGGAGATGCCGGCCAGGGTGAACAGCGCCAGGGTCAGGCCGAAGCGCTCCTCGGCCAGGCTCCAGGCCACCGGCCCCACCAGCAGGATGCGCCCAACCGTGATCAGGTTGGGCAGCTGGCTCCAGTTCACGGCCGCAGGCGGAACAGCGGCAGCGCGCCGAGCGGCTGCCCCGGGTCGATCACCGGCACCAGCATGCCACCGAGGGCGATGGTGCGCAGCAGCGACTCCGGGGCGACGTCGGTCACCAGCTCGAGCTCGAGCGAGTCGCGGCCGGCCAGCACCGGACGCAGGTCGGAGACGGCGCTCAGGCCAGCGAGAAAATCCAGCGTCCGGGCGTAGTCCGCCGGGCTGGCGATGCCGACCACCGCCAGGCGCAGGCGCTGCTCGCCGGACCCCGTATCGGGGACGTAGCGTCGCGCCAGGCGATCGGCGAGTTCGCTGAGGCCGGCCTCGAGCGTGGTCGCGAGCGGGCCGCGGCTGGTCCACGCCTCGCGCTCGCGGCCGAGATGCAGCGTCCACTGCGCGCGCCAGGCGCCGGCCGCCTCGTTGAACAGCCGCGCGACCAGCACCGCATCCGGCCCGTAACGGGCCCGGATCCGTTCGATGGTCTCGGGAAAGCCGGCCCACACCTCGGTGAAGGTGAGGGTGGTGCGGTCCTCGAGATCCATCAGCGGCTCGAGCAGCGGGATGCCCCGGCGATCGCTGGCGGCGGTGATCGCCGCGGCTGCGGCCGGCAGCGCGTCCGGGGTGTAGATGTAGCGGTTGGCGCCCTGCTCGACGGCGACCAGCAGCAGCGTCGCCGGGCGCGTGTCGCCCCACACCGGCAGCTGTTCCGCCCGCATCAGCGCCTCGACCCCCTGGCGGTCGAAACGGACCGTCAACAGGGTGCGACGCGACGCCAGCGGGTCGCTGCCGGCAGCGGCGACCTCGCTGCGGTAGCGGTATTCGACCAGCAGGCTGTCCGCCGCCTGACGCAGCCGCGGCCAGGCGGCAAACGCCTGGGGGTCGGTGCGCCCGGTGACCTTGGTCAGCACCCCGGCGAACGCCGCGACGATCCCTTCGCTGCGCACCGCCGCCGAGGTGTCGGCGACCTCGACCTCAGCCTCGAACAGCGCCTCCCCGGCCGCCCCCGCCGGCAGCGGCAGGCAGGCCAGCCAGAGGGCCAGGAAGAGGGCGATCAGGGGCGGGGCGGGGGTGGCTGGCAACGGGATTCCCGGGCGATTGACGCACTGCAGGCGAACGTGGCGGAGATCGTCGCACAGCCTCCGGATGGCGTCCAGCGAGGCCCGAGCGGCGGACGGCGGGCGCACGCCCGCGTTCCCCTGCGTCGTGGCGGGCTGTTAGAATCGGCCCGCCGCCAGCCACGCCGACAGCACCCCCGTGAACGATCGAAGCAAAGCCCCCCCGACGGCATCGCCGGCCCCGGATGCCGGCCTCACCTACCGCGCCGCCGGGGTCGATATCGAGGCCGGCGGGGCGCTGGTGGAGCGGATCAAGCCGGCGGTCGCGCGCACCCTGCGTCCCGAGGTGCTGACCGGCCTGGGCGGTTTCGGCGCCCTGTTCGAACTGCCGCTGGAGCGCTACCGCCGCCCGGTGCTGGTCTCGGGCACCGACGGCGTCGGCACCAAGCTCAAGCTGGCGATCGAGCTCGACCGCCACGACACCATCGGCATCGACCTGGTGGCGATGTGCGTCAACGACGTCCTGGTCCAGGGGGCCGAGCCGCTGTTCTTCCTCGACTACTTCGCCACCGGCCGGCTCGACGTCGAGCGCGCCGCCCGGGTGATCGGCGGCATCGCCGCCGGTTGCGAACAGGCCGGGGCCGCGCTGGTCGGCGGCGAGACCGCCGAGATGCCCGGCATGTACGCCGCCGGCGACTACGACCTGGCCGGCTTCTGCGTCGGCATCGTCGAGCGCGACGCCCTGCTCGACGGCACCCGCACCCGCCCCGGCGACCTGCTGCTCGGCCTCGACGCCAGCGGCCCGCACTCCAACGGCTACTCGCTGGTACGGCGCGTGCTCGCCCAGGCCGGCACCGACCTGGCCCAGCCGTTCGACGGCGCCACCCTCGGCGAACGCCTGCTGGCGCCGACCACCATCTACGTCAAGCCGCTGCTCGAGCTGCTCGCCGCCCACCCGGTCAGCGCCCTGTGCCACATCACCGGCGGCGGCCTGCCGGAGAACCTGCCGCGGGTGCTGCCCGACGGCTGCCGCGCCGTGGTCGACGCCGGCAGCTGGCGCTGGCCCAAGCTGTTCCGCTGGCTGCAGGCGCAGGGGCGGATCGAGACGGCCGAGATGTTCCGCACCTTCAACTGCGGCATCGGCATGGTCGTGGTCCTGCCCGCGGCCCACCGCGACGGCGCCAGCGCGCTGCTCGCCGCGGCCGGCATCGGCAGCCGTGTCATCGGCCGCATCGAGGCGAGTGCCGGCCCGGCGACGGCGGTGATCCAGGGAACCCCTCCGGCGTGAGCGACCCGCGCCTGCCCGCCGTCGTCCTGATCTCGGGCAGCGGCAGCAACCTGCAGGCGCTGCTCGACGCCGCCGTTGCCGACCTGCCCCTCGACCTCCGCGCGGTGATCAGCAACCGGGCCGACGCCTACGGCCTCGAGCGCGCGGCCCGGGCCTGCGTCCCGACCCGGGTGCTCGACCACAGCCGCTTTCCCGACCGGCCCGCGTTCGAGGCGGCACTCGGCGAGTTGATCGACAGCTTCGCCCCGGAACTGGTGATCCTGGCCGGCTTCATGCGCATCCTGACCCCGGCCTTCGTCGCCCGCTACAGCGGCCGGATGATCAACATCCACCCCGCCCTGCTGCCGGCCTACCCGGGACTCGACACCCACCGCCGCGTGCTCGCGGCCGGCGACGAAGAGCACGGCGCCAGCATCCACTTCGTCACCGCCGAGGTCGACGGCGGCCCGGTGTTCCTGCAGGCACGGGTGGCGGTCGAGCCCGACGACGATCCGCAGACCCTGGCCGCCCGCGTGCTGGCCGTGGAACACCGCCTCTACCCGACGGCGGTAAGCTGGATCTGCGCCGGCCGGGTGCAGCTGCGCGACGGCCGGGTCTGGCTCGACGGCGCCCCGCTCGACCGCCCGCGCCAGCTCGGCGCGGCGGATTGAGCGGCCGGGGACCGTGCATGCGCGCCGACCCACCGCGCCTGCGCCCTGCCCTGGTCCTGGCGGCTGGCCTGTACGCCTTCAGCCACCTGCCCGCCGCCAGCGCCGCCCCGGAACCGTTCCGGCTCAGTTACCGGCTGACCAGTGACGGCACCGAGATCGGCGAGCTGGTGCAGACCCTCCGCTCGACCGGGCCGCAGCGCTGGCGCTTCGAGTCGCGGGTCAACCCGGCCGGCTTCCTGACCGCACTGGTCACCGGACGCATCGAGGAGGTCACCGAGCTCGAGCAGGCCGGCGCGGGGCTGCGTCCGCTCAGCTACCGCTTCCGCCGCCGCGGCCTGGGCCGCGACCGCGACGTCCGCGTCCGTTTCGACTGGCCGCGCCAGCAGGTCCACAACGAGGTCAACGGCAGCCGCTGGTCGATGGCGGTCCCGGACGACACCCTGGACAAGCACGCGCTGGTGCTGGCGGTGACCGCCGACCTGCGCGCCGACCGCCTGGCCGCGGCCTACCCGGTGGCCGACGGCGGCAAGCTCAAGACCTACCAGCACCGGCGCGCCGGCAGCGAGCGCCTGACCACCGACCTCGGCCAGTTCGACACCGTCAAGGTGCGCCGCATCCATCCGGGCCGGCAGCGCGACACCCTGTTCTGGCACGCCCCGGCGCTGGACCACATCCCGGTGCGCATCGAGCGCCTGGACGGCGACGGCCGCCGGCTGCGCCTGAACCTGGTCCGTTACGAGCGCGACCCCGACGCGGCGACGCCATGAGCCGTCCGTCGACAGATGCCGGTCCGGCCTGGATCGCCTTCGCCCCGGTGCTGTTCGTGCTGCTCTGGAGCACCGGTTTCCTCGGCGCCAAATTCGGCCTGCCGCACGCCGAACCGCTGACCTTCCTGCTGATCCGCTTCGCCCTGGTCTGCGCCATCCTGCTGCCGGTGGTGGCGCTGACCGGCGCGCGCTGGCCGACCTCCCGGATCCAGGTGCTGCACATCGCCGTCGCCGGCCTGCTGATCCACGCCACCTACCTCGGCGGGGTGTTCGTCGCCATCCACCGCGGCCTGCCGGCCGGCACTGCGGCGCTGATCACCGGCCTGCAGCCGCTGCTGACCGCGCTGGTCGCCGCCCCCTACCTGGGCGAGCGGATGTCGCGCCGGCAGTGGCTCGGCCTGCTGCTCGGCTTCGGCGGCGTCTTCCTGGTGGTCGCCGACAAGGCCGGGCTGGCCGAGGCGTCGCTCGGCAACGTGCTGCCGGCGTTCGTCGCCGTGCTCGGCATCACCGTCGGCACCCTGTACCAGAAGCGCCACGGTGGGACGATGGACATCCGCACCGGCTCGGTGATCCAGTTCGCCGCCTCGGGGCTGGTGATGGCCCTGCTGGCGCCGCTGTTCGAGACCATGCAGGTCGCCTGGACCGGCGAGTTCCTGTTCGCCCTCGGCTGGCTGGTGCTCGTGCTGTCGCTGGGGGCGATCTCGCTGCTGATCCTGATGATCCGCCACGGCGCCGCGTCGCGGGTGGCCAGCTTCTTCTACCTGGTGCCGGCGACCACCGCGCTGTTCGCCTACCTGATGTTCGGCGAGGCGCTGGGGCCGATCAGCATCGCCGGCATGGTCGTCACCGCCCTCGGCGTGGCGCTGGCCAACCGCTGAGCCGCGGCCGGTGACCGAACGGCAACGCCACCGCTGGTCGCGACGGCTGCTGCTGCTGGCCGCGCTGCTGGCGCTGGCCTGGCTGGCGGCGCCGGCGCTGCTCGGCGCCGCCGGCCGCTTCCTGGTCAGCGACGACCGCAGCAGCGTCGCCGACGCGGCGCTGGTGCTGGCCACCGGCATCGACTACTACCCGCGGCTGATCGAGGCGGCGGCGCTCTACCGCGAGGGGCGGGTGGCGCGGGTGGCGATCGACGGCAACCGCAAGACCGACGTGCTGCGCGACCTCGAGGCGCAGGGCTTCGTCCCGGCGGCGCCGTGGGACGAGGACAGCCGGCGCATCCTGGAGCTGCTCGGCGTGCCGCGCCCGGCGGTGCTGTCGGTCAGCGCCGAGGAGGCCTACGACACAGTCAGCGAGGCGCGGCTGGTGGCGCCGGCGCTGCATGCGGCCGGCATCGCCAGCATCCTGGTCACCACCAGCAAGTCGCACACCCGGCGCGCCGGCTACATCTGGCGCCGGCTGCACGGCGACCGGCTCGCGATCGCCAGCGTGGCCGCGCGCGCGGACCCCTACCAGCCCGACGGCTGGTGGCGCAGCGGCCGGCAGATCCGCTGGGTCCTGGCCGAGTACGGCGCCTGGCTCTACCTGCATTGGAAACTGGCGACCGGCGCCCACTGAACCATGGCCGCCCACTTCCTCAGCGAAACGATCCGCTGGCGCCTGGTCAACCTCGACAACCTGGCACTGCTGCTCTACCCGCTGCTGCTCGGCCTGGCGCTCGGCCTGGTCCACCCGGCCTACCAGGCCTGGGCGGTGGGCGCCATCGCCGCGCTCGGTCTGGTCGCCTGGCTGCGCGCCTACCGCCGCTACCGCGCCGTGGTCGACACCCCGCGCTCACGCCTGGCCAGCGCGGCCCAGGGCTACGTCGAACTCGAGGGCCGGGCCGCGCTGTTCGGCCCGGGCGACGGCATCGGCTTCGCCTGGACGCCGCCGGCGGTCTGGCTGCGCTACGCCATCTACCGCCAGAGCGGCGGCAGGCCGCGGCTGGTCGAGCGCGGCCAGAGCGCCAGCGTCTTCGTCCTCGAGGACGGCAGCGGCAAGGCGCTGGTCGACCCCGAGGGGGCCGAGGTGATCACCGGCCGCCGCTTCAGCGAGCAGCGCGGCGACTTCCTCTACCGCGGCGAGTACATCGCCCCGGGCGATCCGCTCTACGTCCTCGGCCAGCTGGTCACCGAGGGCGGCGACCACCAGCCGGACGACCCGGCCGGCGACGTCGGCGCGCTGCTCAGCCACTGGAAGCGCGACCGCCCGTTCCTGCTCGCCCGCTACGACCGCAACGGCGACGGCGACATCGACCTGGCGGAGTGGCAACGGGCGCGCAGCGATGCCGAGCGGACGGTCGCGGCCAGGCTCGAGGCCGAGGGCCACCTGACCAACCCGGTGCGCCACCGCCTCGGCGCCAGCCACGGCTGGCGGCCCTACCTGCTGGGGAGCGTGCCCGAGGCGCGCCTGGCCACCCGCTTCCGGCGCTGGGCGGTCGTCCACCTGCTGCTGTTCCTGCTCGCCGGCAGCGCCACCGCCCTGCTCGCCCAGATCGCACCCCCGGCACCGGCACCGCCGCAGCGCGAGGTGTTCGTCTCCCTGCCGGCCGGGGCCGCGCTGACCCTGAACGGCCGCGCCACCCGGCCGGCGCCGGTGACCGACCGCGCCGGCACGACCGCCACCGCCTTCGTCCGCGGCGCCGTCCCGGTGGGGCTGCTACGTCTCGAGCTCACCCTGGCCGACGGCCGGGTGCAGCGGCACGACATCGAGGTGCCGGCGGCCGACCGGCTGCTGCTGATCACCCTGACCGGCGACGCGGCGCGGCCGTTGTCGCTGCGCTGAACCGGCTACAATCGTCCCCTCGCCCCCACCTCCGGCGGCGCCCCGGCGCCGCCCCCGCCCGGAGCTCCGCATGCCCGAACCGATCCGCCTCGCCGACTACCGCCCGCCCGCCTTCAGCGTCACCGCCGTCGACCTGCGGGTCGAACTCGACCCCGACGCCACCCGGGTGCTGAGCCGCCTGCAGGTGCGCCGCCAGGGCGCCGGCGACCTGGTGCTCAACGGCAGCGAGTTGCGGCTGCTGGCGCTGCGCGTCGACGGCCGCACGCTGGACGCCGCCGACTACACCATCGACGGCGAGGCCCTGACCCTGCCCGGCCTGGCCGACACGGCCGAGATCGAGGTCGAGACCGAGATCGCGCCGGCGGCCAACAGCGCCCTGGAGGGGCTCTACCTCTCCTCCGGCATGTACTGCACCCAGTGCGAGGCCGAGGGCTTCCGCCGCATCACCTGGTACCCCGACCGGCCCGACGTCATGGCCCGCTACACCACCACCGTGGTCGCCGACCCGGCCAGCTGCCCGGTGCTGCTGTCGAACGGCAACCGGGTCGCCGCCGGCCGTCTCGACGACGGCCGCCACTGGGTGCGCTGGGAGGACCCGTACCCGAAGCCGAGCTACCTGTTCGCGCTGGTCGCCGGCGACCTGGCCTGCGTACGCGACAGCTTCACCACCCGCTCCGGCCGCGCGGTCGCGCTGGAGCTCCACGTCCAGCACCACAACGCCGACAAGTGCGCCCACGCCCTGGCAGCGCTGCAGAAGGCCATGGCCTGGGACGAGGAGAAATACGGCCGCGAGTACGACCTCGACACCTACATGATCGTCGCCGTCGACGACTTCAACATGGGGGCGATGGAGAACAAGGGGCTCAACGTCTTCAACTCGGCCGCCGTGCTGGCGCGGCCGGAGACGGCGACCGACGCCGACTTCCTGCGCATCGAGAGCATCGTCGCCCACGAGTACTTCCACAACTGGACCGGCAACCGTGTCACCTGCCGCGACTGGTTCCAGCTCAGCCTCAAGGAGGGGCTGACGGTGTTCCGCGACCAGCAGTTCTCGGCCGACACCTACTCGCCGGCGGTGCAGCGCATCCACGACGTCAACCTGCTGCGCACCTACCAGTTCGCCGAGGATGCCGGGCCGATGGCCCACCCGGTGCGGCCCGAGCAGTACATCGAGATCAACAACTTCTACACCATGACGGTGTACAACAAGGGCGCCGAGGTGATCCGCATGCTGCACACCCGGCTCGGCGCGGCGGGCTTCCGCCGCGGCATGGACCGCTACTTCGAGCGTCACGACGGCCAGGCGGTGACAGTCGAGGATTTCGTCGCCGCCCTCGGCGACGCCAACGCCACCGACCTGACCCCGTTCCTGGCCTGGTACCGCCAGGCCGGCACCCCGATCGTCGCCGTCGGCGAGCGCTGGGACGGGGACGCCGGCCGCTACACCCTGACCCTGGAGCAGCGCTGCCCGCCGACCCCGGGGCAGCCGGACAAGGCGCCGCTGCCGATCCCGGTGGCGCTCGGCCTGCTCGGCGGCGACGGCCGCGAGCTGCCGCTACAGCTCGCCGGCGAGGCGGCGCCCCAGCCGGAGGCGACCCGCGTGGTCGAACTCGACGGCACGCGGCGCGAGTTCACCTTCGTCGGCCTGGCGGAACGCCCGGTGCCGTCGCTGCTGCGCGGCTTTTCCGCCCCGGTGCGCCTCGACTTCCCCGGCCGCGCGACCCGGCTGCCGCTGCTGATGGCCCACGACCCCGACCCGTTCAACCGCTGGGATGCCGCCCAGCAGTGGGCGCTCGGCCTGCTGCAGCAGCTGGCCGACGACTGGCGCGCGGGCCGCCCGCTGCAGCTGCCCGAGCCCTTCCGCGACGGCGTTGCCGCGACCCTGGCGGCCGACCTCGACCCGGCGCTGGTGGCGCTGGCGCTGAACCTGCCGAGCGAGGTCTACCTGGCCGAGCAGGCGACGGCAGAGATCGATCCCGACGCCATTCACGCCGCCCGCACCTGGCTGCGCGGGGCGCTGGCCGAGGCGCTGGCCGACGCCTGGCGCGCCACCTACGAACGCCTCGACGGCCGCCGCGCCTACCGCTTCGTCGCCGCCGAGGTCGGCCGCCGGGCGCTGAAGAACCTCGCCCTCGGCTACCTGATGGAACGGCCCGACGCCACCGTCGTCGCCCGCTGCCGCGACCAGCTCGAGCAGGCCGACAACCTGACCGACGCCCTGGCCGCGCTGGGCGCGCTGGCCAACGCCGACGTGCCCGAACGGCAGCCGGCGCTGGACGCCTTCCGCGCGCGCTGGCGCAACGACCCGCTGGTGCTGGACAAGTGGCTGTCGCTGCAGGCCACCGCGCGCCTGCCGGGGACGCTCGACCGGGTCAAGGCGCTGATGCGCGACCCGGCCTTTTCGCTGCGTAACCCGAACCGGGTGCGGGCGCTGGTCGGCGCCTTCTGCCACGGCAACCCGGCCCAGTTCCACGCCGCCGACGGCGCCGGCTACGCCTTCCTCGGCGCCCAGGTGCGCACCCTCAACACCAGCAACCCCCAGCTCGCCGCGCGCCTGCTCGGCGCCTTCGGCCAGTGGCGCCGTTACGACCCGGCACGCCAGGCCCGGGTCCAGGCGGAACTGGAAGCGATTCTGCAGCTGCCGGAGCTGTCGCGCGACCTGTTCGAGGTGGCGACCAAGCTGCTCGCCGCCCCGGCCCGGGCTGGCCGCTAAGGCCTACCCGGAGCCGTCGCGGAAGGCGCGCAGCTGGCGGCGGTCGCGCTTGGTCGGCCGCCCGTGACGCGGCATCGGGCCGGCGGCGGCCAGCTCGCGCCGCCGCTCCGCCGCGGCCAGGCGCTCGCTCCGGCTGGCCGCACTCTCGGCGTAGAGCTGCTCCGCCTCGGCCGCCGGGCCGCGGCGCGTACCAAGCTGCAGGACGGTCACCTCGTAGCGCTCGTCAGCACGCCGGATCTCGATCACGTCGCCGGGCCTGACCGCCCGCCCCGGCTTGACCCGCGCCCCGCCGACATGGACCCGGCCGCCGTCGACCGCCTGCCGCGCCAGCGCCCGGGTCTTGAAAAACGGGCGTACCAGAGCCAGCGGTCGAGGCGAGTCTTGAGCTGTGCGGTCATGGTGGGTTGCCGACAGCGGCGTCAGCGCGACGCCTCCGGCTCGTTGGCGACGCCGTGCGGCACGTGGCCGGTGGCGACATGCCGGCGCGCCGACTCGCAGTGGCCCTGCTGGTCGTCGAAATAGATGTCGGCGGCGAAGGCGCGCAGGAACGCCCCCTTGTCGGCCCCGCCGAGGAACAGCGCCTCGTCGATGCGGATGTTCCAGGCGCGCAGCGTGCGGATCACCCGCTCGTGGCTGGGCGCGCCGCGCGCCGTGACCAGCGCCGTGCGGATCGGCGCCGCCGCCGCCGGGTAGGCGCTCTGGATGCGGTAGAGGGCGGCGAGGAAGTGGCGGAACGGCCCGCCGGCCAGCGGCACCCGGGCCGCCGACGCCTCGCTCGCCTCGAAGGCGTCGAGGCCGTCGCTGCGAAAGACGCGCTCGGCCTCGTCGGAAAAGAGCACGGCGTCGCCGTCGAAGGCGATGCGCAGTTCGCGGTCGTCGCCCGGGCTCGGCGCCGACGGCAGGATGGCCGCCGCCGCGACCCCGGCCTCGAGCGCGCCGCGCACGTCGTCGGGACGCGCCGACAGGAACAGGTCGGCAGCGAAGGCGGCGATGTAGCGGTACGGCGTCTCGCCGTTGGTGAAGGCGGCGCGCTGGATCCCGAGGCCGTGGTGCTGGATGGAGTTGAAGATGCGCAGCCCGGTGTCGGCGCTGTTGCGCGACAGCAGGATCACTTCCACGCCGGGGTGGTCGGCGCCGTCGCGGTTGAGCGCCAGCAGCTTGCGCACCAGCGGGAAGGCAACGCCGGGGGCGAGCGGGTCGTCCTCGTGCGCGATCTGGTAGCGGCAGTAGGCCTCGACCCCCTCGGCCTCGTAGACGGCGTTGCTCTGCTCGAGATCAAACAGTGCGCGCGACGAAATCGCGACCACCAGCTTGCTGTCGCTAGCAACCGCCATGGCGCGGTCTGGACTCAGCTGTCCGGGAACAGCCGGGTCACGCCGCCGAAGCTGCCGATCCAGAGGCTGCCGTCCTGCGCCTCGGCCATGGAGAAGACGTTGTCCGAGAACAGGCCGTCGGCCTGGGTCATGACGTCGAAGCCGCCGTCCTCGCGCATCATCGCCAGCCCCTGGCTGGTGCCGACCCAGAGCTTGCCCGCCGGGTCGAAGCGCAGCATGAAGACGTGGTTGGCCGGCAGCCCCTCGTTGACCGTGAAGTTGGTCCAGCTGGTGCCGTCGAAGCGAGCCAGGCCGCCACCCCAGGTGCCGGCCCAGACGGCGCCGTCCGGGGCAAAGGCCAGGGCGACGATGTAGTTGGGGTTGTAGGCGACGTCGACCCCCTCGAGCCCCTGCTCGACCTTCTGCCGGGCGTGGTGGCTGGAGACCTTGGCCGGGTCGTTCTTGAACTGGATCGACTCCTTGACCACGTCGTAGGGGGCGCCGAGGCCGTCGTCGTGCTTCCAGTTCTGCCATTTGCCCTCCTCGTACCGGGCCAGCCCGCCCTCGGTCGCCATCCAGATGACGCCGTCGGCGCCCTCGACCAGGCCGTAGACCCAGTCGTTGGGCAGGCCGCCGCCGGTGTTGGCGACGGTGAAGGTGTCCCACTTGCTGCGGTCGGCCAGCTCGCCGCCACGGATGCGGTTGGCACCCGACCAGGTGGCGATCCAGACGTCACCGTTCTTGGCCTCGAGCACGCCGTAGACGAAGGCGTCGGCCAGGCCGTGCTGGATGTTGTAGTGGTCCCAGAGGTCGCGGGCCTCGTCGTAGATCGACAGGCCGCCGCCGTAGGTGCCGACGCTGATCCGCCCGCCGACCTTGCCGACCCAGAAGATGCCGTTGGAGAGCAGGCCGCCGCGGTTGTCGAACAGCCGGTGGGTGTCGCTCTTGAGGTCGTAGCGCACCACCCCGCCGGAGGTGCCGACCCAGACCTGGTTGCCGTCGGCGAGCATCGCCTTGACGTTGCGATTGCCGACGCGGAAATGGGTGAACTTGCGGTTGTTGGCGGTGCCGTCGTCCACCGGCGCTACCGGCGCGGTGGTGCCGGGCAGCGGCGGATGGCCGCTGGCCGGCAGTTGGGCGCCGGGCTGCAGGCGCTCGGCCTGGGGCGCGGCCGGCTGGGCGGGCGGTGCGGGCGGCGTGGCGGCCACCGGCGGTGCGGGCGGTGCGGTGCGGGTGCCGAGGTAGTAGCTGCCGGCCACCAGCAGCAGCCCGGCGGCGGCGAGGAGCAGGACGCCCTTGGTGTCGAGTTTCACGTCGTCGTCTCCATGTCGATCGGTTATTGCGGGGCGGTGCCGTCGGGCGCCACACCGATGCGGGTGACGCCGCCGAGGGTCCCGGCCCAGAGGTTGCCGTCGCCGTCGACGGCCAGGGCATAGACGTTGTTCTCCAGCAGGCCGTCGCGGCGATCGATGGTCTGCCAGCGGCCGTCGGCGTAGCGCGACAGGCCGCGGTGGGTGCCGAACCAGAGCGCCCCGTCCGGGGTCTGGACGATGCTGTAGACGATGTTGCCGGCCAGGCCGTCGGCCGCGGTCAGGTTGTGCCACTTCTCGCCGTCGAAGTGGCTGACGCCGCCGCCCCAGGTGCCGACCCAGACGCTGTCGTCGGGGGCGATGTGGAGCGAAAAGACGTAGTTCGGGTTGTAGGTCGCCTGGCCGCCGGAGAGGATGCCGAGGTCGTGGCGGCGGCGCGTGCCGAGGCCGGTGTTGTCGCTCGCCGGCAAGGCGGCCGGGTTGCCTGCGCCCATGCCGTCGCCGTGGGTCCACTCGGTCCAGGTGGTGCCGTCGAACATCGACACGCCGCCCTCGGTGCCGAACCAGACCCGGTCCCTGGAGTCGACGTCGATGGCGTAGACCCACTCGTTGACCAGCTCCTCGACGTAGGTGGTGAACTCGCCGGACTTCGGATCGTAGCGGTTGGCCCCGGCCCAGGTGCCGATCCAGTAGCTGCCGTCGGCCTGCTGGTCGAAGGAGTAGATCCAGTAGTCGGCCAGGCCGTGCAGCGGGAAGTAGACCTGCCACTCGCCGTCGCGGTAGCGCGAGACGCCGCCGGCGTTGGTGCCGAACCACTTGTAGCCGTCGCGGTCGATGCCGATGGCGAAGACGTACTCGTTGGCCAGGCCGTCGGCGCGGGTGAAGGTGTTGCGCAGGCCGCGGGTGGCCAGGTCGATCTCGTGCACCCCCCCCGAGGTGCCGACCCACAGGGCGCCGCGCGCCGGCTCGACGGTCAGCGAACGGACGTAGACCCCCTGGCCGACGTTGAAGGTCTCCAGCACCCGTGGCGCCGGGGCCATCGGGGCGCTGTCGGCCGCCCCCTGGATCGGGGCCGTGGCGGGAGCCGCGGGGGCGCTGTCGGCCGCCCCCTGGGGCGGGGCCGCCGGCGGCGGCGACTCGCCACAGCCGGTGAGCAGCAGGCCGGCGGCAAGCAGCAGGGGCAGGATCGGCATGGGGACGCGCGGGGTCATTCGGTTGGGGCTCACGGGAATGGATTCTTGCCTGGTGGAGGCCGGTCGGGCGACGCCCGCAGGTGCCGGAGGGCGTAGTTTACTGGCCGCCGACGGTCAGGTCACCGTCGGCGCCCGGCCTACGGCTTGGCCTGCTGCGGCGCCGCCGTGCCCGCCTCCGTCTTGGCCGCCGCCGCGGCCCGGTCCGCCGCCGCCCGCGCGGCGGCCTCGGCGCGGTCGATGGCCTCCAGGCCCGATTGCGCCTGCTGGAACCCGGCGTCGAGCGCCTGCCGGAACAGGACGCGCGCCTGGCCGTAGTCCTGCGCGTAGCCCATGGTGCCGTTCAGGTAGGCGTAGGCGATCTGGATGGTCGCCGGGATGTGGCCCTGGGCCTGCGCCATCTCGAACCAGTTGCGAGCCTCCATCGGGTCCCGTTCCACGCCCTCGCCGGCGAGGTACATGCGGCCCAGCTCGAGCTGCCCGCGCGGGTCGCCGGCCGCGGCCGCCTGGCGGTAGATGCGCACCGCCTCCTCGTTCTCCTCGGACCAGTCGAGGATGTAGCCGAGCAGCAGCTGCGCCTCGATGTGACCGGCCGCGGCCGCGCGCCGCAGCGGCGGCATGGCGCCGACGATGTCGCCGCGCTTGCGGTAGGCGTCGAAACCGGCCTGGTAATCCTCGTCGGGGCCGGCGCTGGCCGCCAGCGGCAGGGCCAGCGCGAGCGCCAGCACGGTGCTGACCCCGAGCCGGCAAAGTGATCTGATGTTGCTGCTCACCTGTCCATCAACTCCCTGTGTAGTGGTATATGACCGCACGCCCCGTCACGGGTTCGTGCCCTCCTCCTCGAGTTTGCGGTAGAGCGTCGACAGGCCGATGCCGAGGCGCCGCGCGGCCTCCTTGCGGTCGCCGTCGGCGGCGTCGATGGCGTCCATGATGACGTTGATCTCGAACGCCCGCACCCGTTCGCGCAGCGACTGCAGCTCGACCCCGATGTCGCGCTCCCCGACCTGGTTGCCGCGCGCCAGCTGCGGCGGCAGGTCGGCCACGCCGATGCGGTCGTCGTCGGCCAGGATGTGCGCCCGCTCGATGACGTTCTCCAGTTCGCGCACGTTGCCCGGCCAGTCGTGCTGCAGCATCACCTGCTCGGCCAGCGGGTCGAGGATGAAGGCGGCACCGCGCCCGAGCAGGTGCGCGTGCCGCTGCATGAAGTGGCTGATCAGCTGGACGATGTCGCCGCGCCGCTCGCGCAGCGGCGGGATGTGGAAGTGGACCACGTTGAGACGGAAGTAGAGGTCCTGGCGGAACGCCCCGCTGTCGACGTCGGCGGAGAGGTCGCGGTTGGTCGCGGCGATGATGCGCACGTCGACCTTGCGCGCGCGCTCGCTGCCGACCGCGCGCACCTCCATGTCCTCGAGCACGTGCAGCAGCTTGACCTGCATCGCCAGCGGCAGTTCGCCGATTTCGTCGAGGAACAGCGTGCCCTTGTCGGCCTCGACCAGCAGCCCCTTCTTGATCCGCTCGGCGCCGGTGAACGCCCCCTTGACGTGGCCGAACAGCTCGCTTTCGAGCAGGTTCTCCGGGATGGCGCCGCAGTTGACCGGAAGGAACAGGGCGTTGCGGCGCTTGCTGTGGTTGTGGATCGCGCGCGCGACCACCCCCTTGCCGGTGCCGCTCTCGCCGGTGATCAGCACCGTGCTGTCACTCGGCGCCACCTTCAGCACCAGGCGGTCGATCTTCTGCATCGCCTCGGAGTTGAAGGTGCAGAAGCCCTCGTCGGTGGCGAAGACGATGTCGCGCAGGGTGCGGTTTTCGTCGCGCAGGCTGATGATGTCGGCGATCTGGTCGAGGCGCCGCAGGACGTCCTCGTTGCGCAGCGGCTTGATCATGTAGTCGTAGGCGCCGGCGCGCATCGCCTCGATCGCGGTCGCCACCGACGCGTAGGCGGTCATCATCAGGAAGGTGGTGCCGACGGCCGCCTCACGCGCCTGGCGCACCAGCTCGATGCCGTCGATGCCGGGCATCTTGATGTCGCACAGGGCGATGTCGAAATCGCCTTCGCGCAGGGTCGCCAGCGCCTGTTCACCGTCGTTGACGTACGCGGCCTCGTAACCGCCACGATGGATGGCGTCGGCCAGCACCTGGCAGATCGCCGCCTCGTCGTCGATCACCAGCACGCGCAGCCCCTTGTCGCCGCTCATGCCTCGTCTTCTCCGTCCGTCCGCGTGGCCACCCGGCCGTCGATCGGCAGGACCACCCGCACGCGGGTGCCCTTGCCCGGCCTGGACTCGAGGCTGATGATGCCGCCGTGCTCGCTGACGATGGTGTAGCAGAGCGGCAAGCCGAGCCCGGTCCCCTTGCCGGCCCCCTTGGTGGTGAAAAAGGGATCCAGCGCCTTTTCCAGGGTCTCCGGGTCCATGCCGCAGCCGTTGTCCCTGATCTGCAGGCCGATGTCGGACCCGATCCGGAAGGTCGAGAGGGTTATCTCCTTGACCGCGTCCAGCTTCCCTTCCATGGCGTCGGCGGCATTGATCATCAGGTTCATCAGCAACTGCACCAGCTGGTCGGAGACGCCGTAGATCGCCGGCAGTCCCGGATTGAGGTCGAGCACCACCTCGACATCGCGCAGGCGCCGGTCGAAGCGCAGGAACCGGTTGGTGTTCTCGATCAGGCCGTTGAGGTTGAGCAACTCGCGCTTGCCCGACTGCGGCACGGCGAAGTCGGAGACGTCGCGTGCGATCGCCGCCAGGCGCTCGACCTGCTGCTGCACCATCTGCAGCTTGTCGAAACGGTCGTCATCGGGCGCCCCGGCGGTCTCCCGGTCGGCCTGTTGCAGAGTGTGCAACAGACCGGAGATGGCCGCCACCGGGTTGCCGATCTCGTGCACGATGCCGGCGGCCAGGGTGCCGATCGAGGCCATCTTCTCCTGCTGGAAGGTCTTGCGCCGCTCCAGGTCGAGGTCGTCCTCGCGCTGGGCCAGCTCGTCGACCATGCGGTTGACGTCGTGGGTCAGCTGGCCGAGCTCGTCGCGCCGCCGCACCGGCAGCGGCGCGCCGCGGTAGCCGTGCATGACGTCGTCGACGCGCTGCTCGAGACGCTTGATGTCGCGCGTCATGCGGGCGAAAAAGAGCATCGCCACCAGGCCGATGCTGAGCACGCCGAACAGGCCGAGCAGCAGCGAGTTCATCGCCGCGGCATCACCGAGGGCGTAGTACTCGTCGGCCAGCTGGCGCTGGCGCCGGGTGATCTGCTCGGCCAGCTCCTGCAGGTGCTGCTGGGTGCCGGCGAGCTGGACCCGCACCCCGGCCAGCGTTTCGGGGCCCGGGTTGGTGATCGCCCGTGCCAGGGCGTGCGACAGTTCGGCGAAGGTCGGGGCGATCTCCGGGTAGCGGGCCATCACCGCCTGCTGGCGCTGCTGCAGCGCCTGGATCTGCTCGCGGATGTGCTGCGGCCGGCGGTCCGACTCGCTGTCGATGAACAGGAAGAACTCGGTGATGTCGCGCAGCGCCGCCAGCTCGGTCAGCAACAGCTCACTCTCGCTTTCGTGCAGTTCGCGCAGCTCGTTGAAGCGGTCGAGCAGGTGGTTTTTCTGTGTGGTGGCGTAGATCGCCAGCGACAGGGCGTAGACCGCCACCAGCAGCAGCATGCCGACCCCCTTGGTGCGCAGCGTCGGGCGTGTCGGCAGACCGCGGCGCAGGGCGGGCGGGTTGGCCGGTGAAGAGATGCTCGTTGGCTCGTTCATGCTGCCTGTCAGGTGGCGCGGCCTCGGCAGGATAGCGACGCCGCTCATTGGCCGCCCCCCAGCAGGCCCGAGAGCAAGCTTACCATCTCCTCGCCGTCCCAATCGCGGCCCCCGGAGACCCGCTCGGCCAGCCGGCCATCGGCGGCGATGACGAAGGTGTCGGGATAGCCCTTGACCCCGAGCAGCCCCTCGGCCACGGCCCCCGCCGGGTCGCTGGCGTTGGGGAACGTGATGCCGTACTTGAGCAGGAATTCACGCGCCAGGTTGCGGTCCTGGTCGACCGTCAGGCCGATCACCTGCAGCCGCTCCGGCGCAAAGCGGTCGCTGAGCCGCTGCAGCGACGGCATCTCCTCGCGGCAGGGCAAGCACCAGGTGGCCCAGACGTTGAGCACCACCACGCGGCCGCGGTAGGCGTCGAGCCGCAGCGGCGGGCCGTCGTCGAGGGCCGGCAGGACGATTTCCGGAAACGGCGCCCCGGGCTGCGGCCCGGCCGGCGCCGGCGTTTCGCCGCAGGCCGCCAGGGCGGAGAGCAGCAGCAGGAGCAGCCCCCGGATCGATGTCGCCTTGCTCAGCATGGTCGTCGTTTCAGACCGGTGGCGCCGGCTGCGGTTTCATCGCCGCTGCCGCGCCAGGTACGGCGGCGTGCGCGCAGGCGCAAGCACCGCGGGCGGCCCGGTCGGGCCGTCGGTCGCCAGCCGCCGGGTCGGGCGGTGGCAGCGGCGGGTCCGGAACGGCAGGCAGACGCACGGGCCGGGTCAGCAGATCCGCGGCAGCTGCTCGCCGCTGAGCCAGTCGACCAGGCGCCGGCCGCCGAAGGCGGTGTCGAGCTGCACGAAGTGGTGGTCGTCGTCGATGACGCGGCCGACGATCGCCGCCTCGCGGCCGAGCGGGTGGGCGCGCATCGCCGCCAGCAGCCGCTCGGCATCGCCCGGCGGACAGATCGCCACCAGCTTGCCCTCGTTGGCCACGTGCAGCGGATCGAGGCCGAGGAACTCGCAACAGGCGCGCACCGCCTCGCGCACCGGCAGCGCCGCCTCGTCGAGCAGCATGCCGACCCCCGACTGCTGCGCCAGCTCGTTCAGGGTCGCGGCCAGGCCGCCGCGGGTCGGGTCGCGCAGGCAGTGCAGGGTCGCCCCGGTGGCGAGCAGCGCCGCCACCAGGCCGTGCAGCGCCGCGCTGTCGGAGACCACCGAGGTGGCGAACTCCAGGTTCTCGCGGCAGGCCATGATGGCGACGCCGTGGTCGCCGAGGTGGCCGTTGACCAGGATGCAGTCGCCGGCGCGGGCGCGGTCGCCGGCGATCTCGACCCCCTCCGGGACCACGCCGATGCCGGTGGTGGTGATGAACAGGCCGTCGGCCTTGCCGCGCTCGACCACCTTGGTGTCGCCGGTCACCACCGGCACCCCGGCGGCGCGGCTGGCCTGCGCCAGCGACGCCACCACCCGCGCCAGGTCGGCCAGCGGGAAGCCCTCCTCGAGGATGAAGCTGGCCGCCAGGTAGAGCGGCCGCGCGCCGGCCATCGCGACGTCGTTGATGGTGCCGTGCACCGCCAGGCTGCCGATGTCGCCGCCGGGGAAGAACAGCGGCGTGACCACGTGGCTGTCGGTCGCCATGACCATGCGCCCGGCATCCACCGGGAAGCAGGCCTGGTCGTTCAACTGCGCCAGCAGCGGGTTGTCCAGCGCGGCGACGAACAGCTCGTCGATCAGCTGGGCCATGGCGCGGCCGCCGCCGCCGTGGGTCAGGTCGACCCGGCCGTGGGCGAGATCGAGGCGCGTGGTGTAGGTGCGGGGCATGGGTCTGGCTGATCCGGGAAATTGAACATGGAGAGTGGAGCGTCGTTTCGGGCTGGTCTTTGTAGGTCGGGCTTCAGCCCGACGCTGGCCGTTGTCGGGCTGAAGCCCGACCTACAGGAAATGCCACCTGGCTCGAGAGTTTCACGCCGCCCGGTGCCGGCCGTAGGCGTAGTGGGCGGCGCACGCCCCCTCGGCCGAGACCATGCACGAGCCGAGCGGGTGGTCCGGCGTGCAGGCACGGCCGAACAGCCTGCAGTCGGTCGGCTCCTTGAGCCCGCGCAGTATGGCCGGGCACTCGCAGGCCGGGTGCTCGCGCCCGCGGCGCGGCGTCAGCGCGAAACGACGCTCGGCATCGAAGGCGGCATACTTCTTCCTGACCGCCAGCGCGCTGGCGGGCACCTCGCCGAGGCCGCGCCACTCGAACACCCGGCGCAGCTCGAACACCTCGGCGACCAGCGCCTTGGCCTTGGCGTTGCCGTCGCGGGTTACCGCGCGTGCAAACTCGTTCTCGACACACGCCTCGCCGCGGTTGACCTGGCCGACCAGCATCAGGATCGCCTGCAGCACGTCGAGCGGCTCGAAGCCGGCGATCACCACCGGCTTGCGGTATGCCGCGGCGAACTGCTCGTAGGGCCGACTGCCGATCACCGTGCTGACGTGGGCCGGGCCGATGAAACCGTCGAGCGGCACGCTGCCGAGTTCGCGCACCTGCGGCGACTCGAGGATGCTGCCGATCGCCGCCGGCGTCAGGACGTGGTTGCAGAAGACGCTGAAGTTGCCGAGCCCGAGCGCCTCGGCCTGCTTGATCGCCGCCGCGGTCGGCGGCGTCGTGGTCTCGAAGCCGATGGCGAAAAAGACCACCTCGCGCCCCGGGTTCTGCTGCGCGAGCTGCAGCGCGTCGAGACACGAGTAGACCATGCGCACGTCGGCACCGGCGGCCTTGGCCCGGATCAGGCTGGTGCGCGCCGAGCCCGGCACCCGCAGCATGTCGCCGTAGCTGCAGAGGATCACCTCGGGCCGCTGCGCCAGCTCGATGGCCATGTCGATGCGCCCGATCGGCAGCACGCAGACCGGGCAGCCGGGGCCGTGGACCATACGGAGGTTGTCCGGCAGCAGCGCCGGCAGGCCGTAGCGAAAGATGGCGTGGGTGTGGCCGCCGCAGAACTCCATGAAGGCGTAGTTGCGCCCGGTGTCGGCGGCGACGCCGATGGCCGCGGCCAGACCGCGCGCCAGGGTGCCGTCGCGGAACTCGTCGATGTATTTCACGCTCCCTCCCTGGCCATGGCGCCGGCCGCCGCCATTTCGGCGAACAGCGCCAGCGTCCGTTCGGCCTCGACCGGGTCGATCCGGTTGAGCGCATAGCCGACGTGGACGATGACGTAGTCGCCGACGGCGACGCCGTCGACCAGTGCCAGCGAGATCTGTTTGCGCACGCCGCCGAGGTCGACCGTGGCCAGGTCGTCGTCGAGCAGCGCCTCGACCCGGGCGGGAATGGCGAGACACATCGGGATCAGCCCTCCTTGTCGGTAGCCTGGCGCAGCGCGATCCAGGCCTGGCCCAGCGCCAGACCGCCGTCGCCCGGTGGCGCCTGGCGCGCCTCGAGCACGGTCAGGCCGAGCGCCGGCAGTTCGCGCCGCAGCACGCCGCACAGCAGTTCGTTGAGAAAACAGCCGCCGCCGAGGGCGACCGTGGTCAGCCCGGTGGCGGCAGCCGCGCGGTCGACCCAGGCGACCAGCCCGGCGGCCAGGGTGGCGTGGAAGCGGGCCGCGGCCGGCGCCCGCGCGGCCGGCGCGGTGTCGGCCAGCCGGGCGAGCGCCGGCAGCAGGTCGAGCTCGCCGGCCGGGCCGATGCGGTAGCCGTCCGGCCACGGTGCGGCCGGCCACGCCGTCCCGGCCAGCCCCTCCAGCAGCTGCGCCGCCTGGCCCTCGTAACCGGCCACCGGCGCCAGCCCGAGCAGCCCGGCGGCGGCGTCGAACAGTCGCCCGGCGCCGCTGGTCGGCGGGCAGCGATTGCCGCGCGCGAGCAGCGCCGCCACCGCCGCCCCGGCCGCGCCGGGAAAACGCCGTTCGATGGCGTCGCCGCGGCCCAGGGCGTGCAGTGCCGCGGCCGCGAGCCGCCACGGCTCGCGCACGGCACGGTCGCCGCCGGGCAGGGCCAGCGGCGCGAGGTGGGCGAGACGGTCAAAGCCCGCGGGCCCGACCCGCAGCAGTTCGCCACCCCAGGCGCTGCCGTCGGTACCGAGGCCGACGCCGTCCAGCGCCAGGCCGAGGCAGTCGCCGGTCACGCCGTGCTCGGCGGCGACTGCGGCGATGTGGGCGTGGTGGTGCAGCACGGCGACGCAGGCGAGCCCGCGCTCGGCGGCGAAGCGCTCGGCGAACTGGCTGCTGTAGAAGTCCGGGTGCAGGTCGCGGGCGACCAGCGCGGGGACCACCTCGAGAACATCGCACAGGTGGGCCACGGTGGCATCGAGGGCGTGGCAGCTGGCGGCGTTGTCGAGGTCGCCGACGTGCTGCGACAGGAACGCCTGGTCGTCACGGGTGATGCAGACGGTGTTCTTCAGGTGGCCGCCCAGCGCCAGCACCGGGGGTCCGCCGGCGGGCAACCGGATCCCCTGCGGCACCCGGCCGCGGGACCGGCGCAGAAAGGCCGGGGCGCCGGCGTGCACGCGCACCACGCTGTCGTCGCAACGCACCCGGATCGGGCGGTCGTGCAGCAGCAGCAGGTCGGCGATGGCGCCGAGCCGGGCGATCGCCTCGGCGTTGTCGATCACCAGCGGTTCGCCGCCCGGGTTGGCGCTGGTCATCACCAGCGCCAGCGGCTGGGCCCGGTCGCGCCAGCCGGAGTCGGCGGGCTGGCCGGCGGCGGCGTGGAACAGCAGCCAGTGCAGCGGCGTGTAGGGCAGCAGCGCCCCGAGCCAGCGCACGCCGGGCGCCACCCCGGGCAGCGCGGCGTCGCACTCCGGCCCCTTGGGCAGCAGCACGATCGGCCGCCACGGCCGCTCGAGCATGGCGCCGGTGTCGGTCGCCACCTCGGCCAGGCCGCCCAGCGACGCCGGGTTGGCGACCATGATCGCCAGCGGTTTCTGCTCGCGCCCCTTGCGCCGGCGCAGCGCGGCGACCGCCGCCGGCTGGCGCGCGTCGCAGGCGAGATGGAAGCCGCCGAGCCCCTTGAGCGCGACCACGGCGCCGGCGCGCAGCCGCGCGACCACTTCGGCAAACGGGTCGGCCACCGCCAGCGGGGTGCCGTCGGGCGTGGCCAGCGTCACCCGCGGCCCGCACGCCGGGCAGGCATTGGGCTGGGCGTGGAAGCGGCGGTCGGCCGGGTCGGCGTACTCGGCGGCGCAGGCCGGGCAGAGGGCGAAGCCGGCCATGCTGGTGTTCGGCCGGTCGTACGGCAGGGCGTCGGTGATGGTGTAGCGCGGGCCGCACTGGGTGCAGTTGATGAACGGGTAGCGGTGGCGCCGGTCGGCCGGGTCGAACAGCTCGGCCAGGCAGTCGGGGCAGGTGGCGATGTCGGGGGTGATGGCCGCCCGGACCGCGCCGCCACGGCTCGCCTCGATGCGGAACGGACCGGCCTGCGCAAGCCATGCCAGTTCGGTCGCCTCGACCCGGTCGAGGCGGGCCAGCGGCGGCGCCTCGGCGGCCAGGCGGCGGCGGAAGGCGGCGACCGCGTCCGCCGCCCCCTGGACCTCGATGCACACGCCGCCGGCATCGTTCCAGACCCGCCCGCCGAGGCCGAGCTCACGTGCCAGCCGGTAGACGTACGGGCGGAAACCGACCCCCTGCACCTGGCCGGCGATGCGCAGCGCGAGCCGGGTCAGCGACGGTAGGGCGTGGGCGGTGGCCATGACGCCTCAGGTCGCTCCGGCCGGCTGGGCAGCGACCCGCGCCACGCCGCGCCGCAGCCAGTCGAGCCAGGCGACCATGCCGTGGCCGTTGCGCGCCGACAGCTGCAGCACCTCGATGTCGGGGCGCACGCGGCGGGCGTAGTCGAGGCACTGGGCGACGTCGAAGTCGAGGTGCGGCAGCAGGTCGACCTTGGTCAGCAACAGCAGGTCGGCGGCGTGGAACAGGTCCGGGTACTTGAGCGGCTTGTCCTCGCCCTCGGTGACCGACAGGATCGCCACCTTGTGGTGTTCGCCGAGGTCGAAGGCCGCCGGGCAGACCAGGTTGCCGACGTTCTCGATCAGGATCAGCCCGCCGGCGAGGTCGGCGAAGCGCTCGACCGCGTGGCCGACCATGTGGGCGTCGAGGTGGCACCCCTTGCCGGTATTGATCTGCACCGCCGGCACGCCGGTGGCGCGGATGCGGTCGGCGTCATGGCTGGTCTGCTGGTCGCCCTCGACCACCGCCAGCGGCAGTTCGCCGAGCAGCGCCTCGAGGGTGCGCGTCAGCAGCGTGGTCTTGCCCGAACCGGGACTCGAGACCAGGTTGAGCACGAACTGGCGCCGGGCGGCGAAGGCGGCCCGGTTGGCGGCGGCGTAGCGGTCATTCTCACCGAGGATGTTCTGTTCGATGGTGACCATGCGCCGCTGCGACAGCCCCGGCGCGTGGGCGCGCGCCGGCCCCTGGCCGAAGTGCAGGTCGCCGTGATGGGCGTGGTCGTCGTGGTGGTGGCCGTGCTCGTGGCCGTGGTGGTGGGCGTGGTCATGGGCATGCTCATGGCCGTGCTCGTGACTGTGCCCATGACCGTGACCGTCGTGGCCCGCCGGCTCGATCCGGGCGCCGTCGCCCTCGCCGCATCCGCATACCGTACACATGCTTTTACCTCACTCGACCTCGAGATCCCTGACCCGCATCCCGATGCCGCCGGTCGCCTCGACCCGGTAGCCGCCGCAGTGCGGGCAGGCATCGTAATGGCTGCCGATCGGCACCTCGCGGCGGCACGCCGGGCACCAGCCGCGGCCGTCGACCATGATCAGCTCCAGGCTGGCGCCAGCGGCCAGGCTCTCGCGGGTCACGGCGCCGAAGCAGAAGCGCAGCGACTCCGGCTCGACCTGCGCGAGGCGGCCGATCTCGAGCCGGACCGCGAGCACCCGGCTGAAGCCCTGACTCCGGCCCTGCTCCTCGAGGATGCGCAGAACCCCCTCGGCCAGTGACATTTCATGCACCGTCAGCGACCCCGTGTCAGCGCGTGCCTGGAACGGCCGTCAGGATACCCGATGCGCGCTGACCGGGTGACATCGCTCAACCCTCGGCCGGCGCCCATGCCGGCCGCAACCGGTCGTCGTTGATGACCGCGGCGCGATTCGGAGGTCACGGCTCGACCAGCGGCTGCGACAGGATCCACAGCGACAACATCGTGTAGCCGGACATCAGCGCCAGCAGCGGCAGCTGGCTCCGGCGCACGGCGCGGCGCGTGGCGAACAGCCGCAACGCCACCCCGTGCGCCAGCCAGACCGCGCAGACGTGCCCGGCGACCACCGCGACCAGGGCCGTGTACCACGCCTCCTGGGCCGTCATCAGCGTGACCTGGAGGGTGTAGCCGGCCGTGCCGAACAGGTCCCAGCCGAAGCCGAACGGGTCCGAGAGGCGCGGGATGATCAGCTGCCCGGCCAGCAGCAGGTAGGCGAGGTAGTGGGCGAGGTGGTAGCCGATGGCGATCGGCACCAGGGTCAGGGCGAAGCGGCGCGCCACCTCCCAGCCCCCGATGCCGCTCCCCGAGGCCCACGCCACGAGCCGGCAGAACGCCAGGTAGACGGCCAGGAACAGCAGCGGTGCGCCCAGCAGCGCCAGCCCCTGCAGCAACGCCAGCACGTCCACGCCGCGCGCCTGCAGCGCCAGCAGCGGTCCGTGCAGCGGGCCGGCGACGACCCGCTCGAGCAGCTCCGACCAGGCCACCGTCTCCATGAAGCCGTCGAGCGAGACGGTGGCCAGCATGCACAGCACGAACAGCAGCAGCCCGGCCGCGTGCGGACGCGCGTCGAGCAGGCCGACCGCCCACGGTCGCAGCGCCCAGCCGCCGTCGCCACTCGGCGCCCCGGCGCCGAAACGACCGAGCAGGGTGAAAAAGACCGACACGCCGTCGGCCTGGCGCAGCCAGGTCGTGACCCCGAACAGCGCCATCCCGGACCAGGTGTAGAGCGAGTAGCCGACGACGATCCACGCCAGCGTCCGTGGCCGCTCGCCGGCCACCGCCACCAGTTCGAGCCAGACGACGGCCAGGAACAGCGCCACCGCCGGCCCGTGGCCGAGCCATGCCGGGTAGCGCAGCGGCAACGAGGTCATCCCCGTCCTGGCCGACAGCGCGCCGACCCGGCGCCCGAGCGCCGCCCACGGATTGAGCAGCGCCCAGACGTCGCCGCACAGCACCTGGACGAAGGCCAGTCCGACCCACCAGATGATCCAGGTGAACACCGTGGCGAAATTGCCGGTCGCGCTCTGGGCGCCGAGCAGCCCGGTCGCGACCACCAGCGCGAGCAGCGCCAGCGCCAGCCCCTGCACGACCACGGCCATGACCCGTCCGATGGGACCGGGACGCAGCACCATCCAGGGCTCGCGCGCGACCTGGCGCGGGGCCGCGACCCATTCGACGACCAGGAACGACAGCGCGACCACGCCGGCGGCGGCGAGCAGGAACAGCACCAACGGCAGCGGCAGGTCGTGGCGGGCACCGAAGGCGTGCGGCCAGGCCGGGGCGGCGGCGCCGGCCAGCAGCAGCGCGAGCCCGCTGCGCCCCGTCGGTCCTCCGGCCGCTTCAGCGGCGATCAACGGCGGAGCGACGGACATGGGGCACCTTCCGGTATGGCGGCAATTGACTATAGTCATTGTCTGTCCATCCGCTCCGATCGTGAGGTCCGCCATGCCCCGCACCCTGCCGCTTTGCGCCCTGTTGCTGCTCGCCGTGGCCGTGCCCGCCCGGGCCGAGATCCTGGCGATGATGAATTACGAGAGCAAGAGCCCCGACTCGCTGAAATCGCTGAAGCTGGGCAGCCCACCGGAACGTCGCGAGGGCATCGCCGTCATCGACATCGACCCGGAGTCGCCGAACTTCGGCGCCACGCTGGTCGACCTGCCGCTGCCGCCCGACCTGGTCGCGCACCACATCTTCTACGACCGCACCATGACCAAGGCCTACGTCACCGCGCTCGGCAAGGGCGAGTTGCGGGTCATCGACATGACGCGCAACCCCTACCGGGTCAAGCTGATCCCGGTCCCCGGCTGCAAACTCGGCGAGGACGTGGTCTTCGACGAGAGCAACACCACCTGGTACCTGACCTGCATGGCGTCGGCCAATGTCTTCGTCGGTGACGTCGCCAGCGACAGCGTGCGCCGCGAGATCGCCATCCCGGACACCTTCCCGCACGGCATCACCGTGCACTCGGGCATCGACCGCATGCTGGTCACCAGCACCGTCAGCGCCGACCTCAAGGACGCCCGCGAGACCATCACCGTGCTGGAGGCGAGCAGCGGCAAGATCCTCGGCAGCCACAAGCTCTCGCACAAGCCGTCGCCGTCCGGCGAGGCCCCGGTCGAGGTGCTGTTCGTGCCGCAGAGCGAGCCGCCGGTCGCCTACATCACCAACATGTTCGGCGCCACGCTCTGGAGCGCCACGTGGAACCCGGGCAAGGGGGATTTCGACGTCGCCCAGGTGTTCGATTTCAATCCCCTGGGGGCCGGCGTGCCGCTGGAGATGTACTTCGACGAGCTCGGCACGACCCTCTACCTGACCACCGCCAAGCCGGGTGCGCTGCATGTCTTCGATCTCGCTTCCGGGCTGGACCAGCCGCGGCTGGTCAAGAGTTTCGCCACCGGCGAGGGGGCCCACCACGTCGGCCTCACCCGGGATGGCCGCTACGCCTTCGTGCAGAACGCGCTGCTCAACCTGCCCGGCATGAGCGACGGCTCGGTGACCGTCGTCGACCTGCACAAGGGCGAGGTGGTCGCCTCGATGGATGCCCTGAAGAGTGCCGGTTACAACCCCAACAGCCTGGTGCTGCTGCCGGAGTGGAACAGCCTCGCCGGCCATTGAGCCGGGCGGCCGGGGCCGCTCGGAACGGGTTCCAGGTGCGCTTGAGGGTGGCGTTCATTCGGCGCCCTCGCCGAAGCACGCCGCGGTCGCCTGCAGCACCTCGGCCCGGTCGCAGGTCGCCTGCTCGGCCGCGGGCAGCGGCGGCGCCCGCCGCAGCAGGGCGCACGGCAGATGCCGGGTGATCCGGTTCAGGGGCGTGGGTCTGTAGCCTGACGGGGTGACGCGGCGGCGTCCGCCGCCTCGCCGCCGCGGCCGTACACCTGCTGCAGCCGGTCGACGATCCCGCGGATGACCTCGAGGCAGCGGTCGACCCCCGCCTGGTCCTCCTGGCGCCGGCAGGCGTTCATCCCGGAGAGGGCGATGTTCAGCGCCGCGTGGTAGTTGCCCGCCGTGACGAACCCGTCCACCCGTGCCAGGTACGCTTCGAAATCCATCGGCCCGCTCCCCGTAGCCTGCTAGTGCATGGCGCTGCACGCCCGCGACCCGGTCGTGCACTGCGCTGGTACCGACCGCGTCACCGGTGCACCGAAATGGAAGGTTTCATGCCGCTCAGCCGCGGCCCGTTTGTGACTAATCAGTCACTTGTATTCTGGCACGCCCCTTGTATGAACTTTAACCGAAAAGTTCCTAAACCGGATCGTGACCTGGAGCGCCCGTCGCATGGCACCGCTGCCCGCCGACACCCTCGCCCTGATCGCCGTGGTCTTCGCGCTCGGGCTGCGCCACGGCCTCGACGCCGACCACCTCGCGGCCGTCGACGGCCTGGTCCGCGCCAACAGCGAGACCAACCCGCGGCTGGCGCGCTGGGCCGGGGCCTGGTTCTCGCTCGGCCACGGCAGCGTGGTCACGCTGGTCGCCGTCGCCTGCGGCCTGGTCAGCGCCCGCTGGCTGGTGCCGGGCTGGGTCGACTCCTTCGGCACCGGGTTCTCGATTGTCGTGCTCTGCCTGCTCGGGGCGCTCAACCTGCACGCCATCCTGACCGCCGCGCCGGACGCGACCGTGCGCCCGCTCGGCCTGCGCAGCGGCTGGCTGCTGCGGCTGCTGACGGCGCGCCAGCCGCTGAGCGTGGTGCTGCTCGGGGCGCTGTTCGCCCTGTCATTCGATACCCTGACCCTGACCGCCACCTTCTCGATCGCCGCCTCCGGGCTCGGTGGCTGGCAGGCCGCCGCCGGACTCGGCCTGCTGTTCATGGCCGGCATGGCGATCAGCGACGGCCTCAACGGCTTCTGGGTCGCGCGCCTGCTCGGACGCGTCGACCGCCGGGCGCGGGTGGTGTCGCGCTTCGTCGGCCTGGTCATCGTCAAGCTGACCTTCGTGGTCGCCCTGTTGGCCCTGCTCGGCCTGCGGGTCCCCGCCGCCGGCGGCTGGATCGACGCACACGCGCTCTGGATCGGCCTGGCCATCCCCGCCCTGCTCCTCGCCAGCTACCGCCTCGCCATCCGGCTCGCCGACGGTCGCGGCCCGCGCCCGGCCGGCTGATTCACTCCGCGCCGACCTGCGCGCCGCTACAATGGCGCGATGAACGACCTGCTCCACCTGATCACCTGGTACCCGCTGTTCGCCATCCCGGCCGGCATCGGCTGGACCGCGGTCTACGTCACCGGCGGCAAGAACTTCGACCTGCAGGTCGGCGACAAGGCGCTGCTGCTGGCGCCGTGGCTGATGCTCAACCTGGCCAGCTTCGCCGCACCAGGTGACAAGACACTGGCCAACCTGGTCGAGATCACGGTGATCGCCGGCGCCGTGCCGCTGGCGCTGCTGCTGCGGGTGGTGGTCGGTCGCCGGGTGGCCGACCAGAAGCGCTTCGCCCGCCAGCTGGTGACCGGCGTCAGCCTGCTGGCCATGCTGCTCTGGCTGCTGGTGCCCAACCTCGCCGTGGCCGCCGCCGGCCCCGCCCTGCGGTGAAGCGCGGCGCCCGGCCCCGCTACCGGCCCGACCGGATCGAGGCGCGGGTCGCCGCGCTGATGGCGGCGGCCGGCGCCGCCGGCTGGCCGCTGCGCGCCTGGGAGGTGCGCCACGACCTGCGCGGCCGGACCGCCGGCCAGGCGTGGCCGCAGACCGGCCGGCTGCGCTTCAACCCGGTGCTCGGCGCCGAGAACTGGGACGACTTCCTGCACCAGACCGTCGCCCACGAGGTGGCCCACCTGCTCGCCTGCTGGCGCGACGGCGCCGCCGCCCTCGGCCACGGCCCGGCGTGGCGCGAGGCCATGGCGCTGTTCGGCTGCACGCCGCGCCGCTGCCACGGCTACGACACCCGCAACAGCGAGGCGTGGCGCCAGCGCCGCTGGCCCTACCGCTGCGGCTGCCCCGAGCCCTACCTGCTGACCACCACCCGGCACAACCGGGTGCAGCGCCAGCGCTGGGTCTACCGCTGCCGTAGCTGCGGCGCCGCCCTCGCCTACGCCGGCTGACCCTACTCCGTGCGCAGCTCCAGCACCCGCGCCAGCAGCGCCGGATCGTCCCAGGCGCGGCCGCCGATCGCCCGGTAGGCGACGCGCCCGCCTGGGTCGACGACAAAGGTCGACGGCAGGCCGCGCACCGGCCAGTTCTCGACCACCGCGCCGTCGCGGTCGAGCAGCAGCGGAAAGGTGACCGGGTAGTCGGCGGTGAACGGGAAGATGGTCTCCTCGTCCTCGCCGACGTTGATCGCCAGCAGCATCACCCCCTGGTCGCGCAGCCGCTGCCAGGCCCGCTCCATCGACGGCAGCTCGTCGCGGCACGGCGGGCACCAGGTGGCCCAGAAGTTGATGATCACCGGGCGGCCGCGGTAGGCCTCCAGGCGGTGGCTGACGCCGTCCATGTCGACCAGGGTGAAGGCGGGGGCCTCGGGCCGCGGCTCGATCGGCGTCAGCGTCTGCGGCGCCGGC
>Ga0326597_10000370_pt1 | contig 82392 bp, 76 predicted proteins | sample RVTome_12_FD_203789 | JGI IMG/M metagenome (GOLD analysis project Ga0326597, IMG submission 203789) | Soil microbial communities from uranium-contaminated site in the Upper Colorado River Basin, Wyoming, United States - RVT100D185 | ecosystem: Environmental > Terrestrial > Soil > Contaminated >...
CCTCATCGCGCATCCCTCCGTTAGCCGGCGGAATACACCTTAACCTCCTGTCCGATTTTCCGGGACCACCTCAAGCAGACACCGAAACTGTAGCTGTAAATTACAGCCGAAACTGTCCAACGAACCGGGACCACCTCAGTTGCGGTTGCGCCGCAGCAATTAATGGGAATAATTCGGTCGTCACATACGCGACTAATTCGAATAGCTAACCTCCAGGGAGAATCCAGATGAAAGAACGTTCCCTAATTGCGTCCGTACTTGCGCTCGCCGTCCTGATGCCGGCGTCCGGTCACGCCGCCGGTGCCGATTATTTCAAGGGAAAGACGATGAAGATCGTCATCCCCTACGGTCCCGGCGGCACCTACGACAAGTACGGCCAGACCTTCGCGGCGCATTTCGGAAAGCACGTTCCGGGCAACCCATCCGTCATTGTCCAGCACATGCCCGGTGCCGGCGGCGTCAAGGCCATGAACTGGGCCTACAACGTGATGCCGAAGGACGGGTTGAACCTGATCGTACCGCTCGACAATTCGGTGGTTAATCAGCTCATGCGGCCGGACAAGATGCGCTACGACGCGCGCAAGTTCCACTGGGTCGGGGCCAGCAACCAGACCAACATCGTCATGGCCATCCGCTCGGATACCGGCGTCCGGACCTGGAAGGACATGCGCGGCAAGAACCTGATCGCATCCTCGAGCGGGCAGGATACCAGCTACATCGGCTGCAACCTGGCCAACGGGCTGCTCGGCGCCAACATCAAGGTCGTTAGCGGCTACAAGGGATCGTCGACCGCGATGTTCGCCATTGAACAGGGCGAAACCCAGATGGCCACCTACAACTGGCTCGCCTGGGGCTCGAAAGTGCCCCACTGGTTCACCGGCGACAAGCCGTTCGCCCGCCCCATCCTTCAGATCGGCTTCTGGCGCGATCCCGACGTGTCCAAGGACGTGCCCATGCTGTCCGACCTCGTCACCAGCAAGGAGGACAAGGCGGTGGCCGCCTTCATCGGATCGCTCGGCGCGCTCGGTCGCGGTCTGGCTCTGCCCCCGGGGTCGTCGGCTGACATGGTCAAGACGTTGAGCGCGTCCTATGACGCCATGAATGCCGACGATGCGTTTGCCGCCACCCTGAAGAAGCGGAAGCTCCGCCTTATCCCATCGAAGGGCGAGGACATCCAGAAGATCGTGCTGGACGCCATCAATAACGCCACCCCGACCGTGGTGGCGCGCGCCTCGAAGATGATCTACGGCAAATAGGACCACACCTGGCCGGTTCGCGGGGGAACGGACGGCGAAACAGCGGCGCGCGAGCGCCGCTGTTTCGGTTTGCGCCGTCCAGTCGGCCCGCCTTGCCCGTTCTCCACCTCCGGTCTAGGCTGGCCCGGCAAAGAGGCCGTCCCATATGACCAGCGAACCGCTTCCCGTCGTCCTGACCGAGCGCCGGGATGGCGTCCTCATCGTCACCCTCAACCGCCCCGACAAGCTGAACGCGCTCAACCGTCAGATGCTCGGTCTTCTGTCAGACGCGTTCGAAACCGCCCAGGGGCCGGAGGTGCGCGCCGTGCTGCTGGCCGGCACCGGACGCGCCTTCAGTGCCGGCGCCGACGTGAAGGAGATGGCCGCCATGGCCGCCGGCGAGCCGGTGCCCCACGGACGGCCGGGCATCACGCTGGGCAGCGTACTGGCGATGATCCCGGCGTTGCCCAAACCGGTGGTCGCCGCCGTGGGCGGCGTCGCGGTGGGCGGCGGCTTCGGACTTGCTCTGGCCTGCGACCTGGTGGTAGCGAGCCGCGAGGCGACGTTCGGCCTGCCCGAGATCAGGATCGGCCGCGCCCCCGGCGGGTTGATTCCTTATCTGGCGCGCCACGTGGGGGCCAAGGTCGCGTTCGACCTGGCCGCCACCGGCCGCACCATCGATGCCGCCGAGGCACTCGGCTACGGCATGATCAGCCGCATGGTACCGCCGGAAAAGGTGATCGACGAGGCACTGACGGTGGCCTCCCTGCTGGCCGGCTATGCGTCCGACGCAATGGCGGAGATCAAGGCGCTGATCGGCGCACCAGCAGCGCACGGATGAGGTTCCGGGCGGGAACCCAACCTTCTACCTTAACTTGAAAAAGACAATAAATTTGATATAAAACAATCGTTTATATTGTTTTTTTAAGGTGATGCCGAGGTGGTCATGGCCGAATTCTGCGTTGACGAGTTGGCCCGCCAGGTCATGTACCGCATCGCCAACGCGCCGGTGCGCGCTTGGCCCTTTCCCCACGTGGCGGTCGAGGACGTGTTTCCCGCCGACTTCTATGCGGCGCTGCTCGACGCCCTGCCGCCGGTAGAGACCTATCACACCATCTCCGACACGGGGCGGGTGGCGGAGGCCACGGCCGATGCCTACCGCCAGCGCTACACCATCGACATGGTGCGGCCCGAACCGGAGCGCTTTCCCGAGGCGCACCGGCCATTCTGGGGCAGCTTTCTCGACTGGTTGACCGGCGAGCGCTTCGCCATGTTCGGGCTCGAGCAGTTCGGCGCGCTGGTGAACGCCCGGTTCGGTCCGCGGCTGAAGGACGCCCGCTTCTTTCCCGAATTCCAGCTCGTGCGCGATTTCACCAACTATGCGCTGGGACCACACACGGACAGGGTGGAAAAGGTCGTCGTGTTCCTGTTCTACCTGGCGCGGCCGGGCGCCGACGAGGGGCTTGGCACCTCGCTCTATATGCCCCGCGACGACGGGTTCCGCTGCGAGGGTGGCCTGCACCATCCGCGCGAGCAGTTCTTCCGCGTCGCCACCATGCCCTACCGGCCCAACACCCTGGTGGGGTTTTTCAAGACCGCGCGATCATTCCATGGGGTTGAGCCGGTGACGGCGCCCGGCGCCTCGCGCGACCTGATCCAGCTTTCCTTCTGCCACCGCCTGCCGGGCGATCCCGGCTTCGCCCCTGTTCCGCGGGATTAGGCGCCGCCTACGCCGTACCGCCCGCGGCGAGCTCGCCGGCGCGGGCGGTGAGCGACTTGCGGTCGATCTTGCCGGCGCCGGTCAGCGGCAGCGCGTCAACGAAGATCACCCGGCGCGGATGCTGATAGGCGGGCGCGTTGGCAAGCGCGTATTTCTTCACCGCGTCCTCGCTCAGCCGCGCCCCCTCGCGCAGAACGATAAAGGCGACCGGAAGCCGATGCTTCACCGGATCGGGCACCGCCACCACCGCAGCCTGGTGGATGTCCGGGTGGCGCTCCAGCATGTCTTCCACCTCGCCAGGGAAGATGTTGTTGCCGGCGGAGACGAACATGTCGTCGGCCCTGTCGAGGAAATAGAACCAGCCGTCGGCGTCGCGTCGCAGCACGTCGCCGGTGTGATACCAGCCGTCCTGTAGCCGCTTCGCCGTCTCGCCCGGATTGTTGTGGTAGCCCAGCATCATGCCGGGGCTCTTCACCAGCAGCATGCCCTCGTCCGCCGACGGCCCGTCGATGAAGCGGAACGCATTTCCCGGAATCGGCCAGCCCAGCGAATGGCGCGGGCGCGGCTCGCGTTCCGGGTGCGGGCCGAACAACGCCGCACCGGTTTCGGTGATGCCGTAGATCTGCACGATCTCGGCGCCGGGGAAAGCCTCCGCCACCGCGTCAATCAGCGGGTCCGAGGCCGGCGCACCGCCCATGGTGATGAGCCGCACCGAGGAAAGGTCGGTGCGCTTCACCAGATCCTGCTCCTGCAGCATCAGGGCATAGATAGTGGGCACCCCGGACAGGATGGTGATGCCGTAGCGGCCAATGACGTTGAGAAAACCGCGCGCGCCGAAGCGCGGCAGGATGACCATGGACCCGCCCGCCCACAGCATGGACTTGACCGCATTCATAGCGTTCTTGTGATAAAATGGAGCGGCGACGACCATGCGGTCGGCGGTGGTGATGTCGCGCACCTCCGAGATGGTCTTCGACACCCACACATGCGCCCTGTGCAGTAGAAGTACGCCCTTGGGACGCCCGGTGGAGCCGGAGGTGTAGGGCTGGAAGCAGACGGCGTCGTCGGGCGGGTCCCAGACGGGGAACGACCCCTTGTCCTCATGCGGCTGGCGGAAGGCGGCATAGCTGCGCTCGCCTGCGCCGTCGATACCTATGACGCGCGCCCCGTCGGGGCACAGCTCCCGGTGGGCATCGTCGACGAACACCAACCGGCAGCCGGAATCGGCGACGACCCATTCGACCGTCTCCTTCGGCACCCGGCCATTGATGGGCACGGGCACGATTCCGGCGCGCATGGCGCCGTAGAAAATCTCCAGATACTCCAGCCGGTTGTCCGACAGAAGGCCGAAACGGTCGCCGACTCCGAGCCCGGCGGCGGTGAACGCGTGCGCCACCGCGTTGCAGGCGGCCTCGAATTCCGGATAGCGCACTTCCCTGGGCCGGTCAGGGTCGAGCAGGTCGATGATGACAACGCGGTCGTCAGCGCGGTGCGCCGCCCACAAAACGCCTAGGTTACGGGGCACGGTGGTGCTCACGGGTTGAGTATGACCTTGCCGAAAACTTCGCGATCCTCCAGCACGCGCATGGCCTCGCGCGCCTGCTCCAGCGGCAACACCCGGTCGATCACCGGGGCAAAGCGTCCTGCGCTCACCGCCTGCAGCACGGTGTCGAGATCGCTCGGCATGTAGCCGCGCGAGCCGATGATGACGATTTCGCGGTGCCAGATGTAGCGCACGTCGATGCGGCAGTCATGCCCGGCGGTGGAGCCGCAAGTGAGGATGCGGCCCTCGCGCGCCATCGCGCGCGTGGTGGGAATCCAGCTATCGCCGCCGGTGAAGTTGATCGCCACGTTCATACCGGTACGGCCCGACAGATCGAACGAAGTCTTGGCGAAGTCATCGCGGGCGTAGTTGATGACGTGATCGGCACCCAGCCGCTTGAGCCGCGCCGCCTTGTCCTCGCCGGACGTGCAGGCGAAAACCTCGGCCCCGAGCATCTTGCCAATCTGCACGCAGGCGGTGCCTACTCCGCCGCTGGCGCCGAGAATCAGCAACTTTTCCCCCGGCTGTACCTTGCCGCGTGTCACGAGCATGCGGTGCGCCGTGCCGTAGGCGATGGGCAATGCGGCGGCAGCGTTGAAATCGACGCCCCCGGGGATGGCGTGAAGCTGGCGGTGGTCCACGGTCATGAACTCGCACGCCCCGCCATTGGCGTGCTCGCCAAGAATGCCGCCCTGGGGCATGCGCGGGAACAGGGCGACTCGCTGCCCCACCCATCCGGCGTCCACGCCGTCGCCCACCGCGCACACCACACCGGCCACATCGCCGCCTGGAATACGCGGCAGGGTCACCGGCAGGTCGGGCATGCCGCGGCGCACGAAGATGTCGAGGTAATTGAGCCCGCAGGCACGTACCTCCACCAACGCCATGCCGGGGCCCGGCTCCGGCATGGGCCAGTCGTCGAGTTGCACCTGCTCCAGGCCACCATGGGCCCGGACCGCCACGACACGCATCAACAATTTCTCCCTGCGACAACGACAGCCGCCCGGTTGTTGGCGTTATAATGACCGTGCTATGGATATGGCAACCTGCAACCCCGAAACTGCGGAGCTTTGCCATGCACCCCAACGAGCGTTTCCAGGGTCTGTTCATCCCGCTGGTCACGCCCTTTGACGAGCGGGGCAGGCTGGATGCGGAAAGCCTTGACCGGCTGGCCCGCTACCAGACCGCCATCGACGGCATTGCCGGCTTGTCCGCCTGTGCGCGCATCGGCGAAGGCCCGGTGCAGAGCGTGGAGGAGAAGAAGGAGGTCTACCGCATCGTCGGCAATGCGGCGCGCGCGAATGGCAAGCTGCACATTGCCACCATTTTTCCCCAGTCCACTGACGAGGCCATCAGCATCATCAACGGGCTGGATGGGCTGCCGGTGGACGCGGTGATGGTGGCACCGCCACTGCTGCTCGCCTGGGGCAAGGTGCACGACGAACTGAAGTTCCACTTCTGGCAGGACCTGGACGCAGCCAGCAAATTGCCGCTGGTGCTGTTCCAGGTGCCGGTGGTCAACTACCAGTATAACGCCGACCTGATCTGCCGCATCTCGACCCTGGACAAGGTAGTCGCTTACAAGGAAGCCTCGTTCAACAAGGCGCTGTTCGAAGAGACCTGCCGCAAGCTCAAGGCGCAGGGCAGCAACATGCAGGTGCTGACCGGCAACGACCGCTTCGTCGGGGAGAGCTACCGCATGGGCGGGGTCGGCGCGCTGATCGGAATTTCCAATGTGGCGACGCCACGCTGGGGCCAGCTCGATATCGCCGGTCGCGCCGGCAGGTTCGACCAGGCCATCGACCTGCAGAAGGAACTGGAGGAGATCAGCGAGCTGGTATTCGCCGAGCCCATCGTCGAGGCGGTGGCTCGCATCAAGATTATCCTGCAACACGAGGGGCTGATCCGCACGGCGCATGTGCGCCGGCCGCAACTCGGCGTCAGCACCGAGGAGCGCGACCGGCTGATCGCCGGATATCAGCGGCTCACCGCCGCGCGGGCGGCGGCCGAATAGGCAACCGGTTTCCCGGACACGCAAGGGCCGCAGGCACTGCCTGCGGCCCTTTTTTTTCGTGTCGGGCGAAGCCTGCCTGGCCTCGAACCGCGACACCGTGCGTGACGCCCGCCAGCCGAGACCAGCCCCCCGTCTCGTTACCGGCGCTACCCCGGACGTCTAATATTCCCCATCCCGACCGGCCCCACATGGGCCGGCGCCAGGACGGTCACTTCACTCCGCCGCCTGGCGGATCAGCATTCCCGCCTCGCCGAGCGCGGCGCGGATTCTCTCCACCTCCGCCGGCTCGGGCTGACGGATCGGCGGCTGCACCACCGACGACTTCAGCCGACCCGACATCACCATGGCCACCTTCATGCGCGCATGGGCGTCGCCGGTCGGTTCGCCGGAGCCGTAGATGGCGTCCTTGAGCGGGTTGATGCGCCGCTGCAATGCCATCGCCGACTTCATGTCGCCGTTGCATACCAGACGGTAGAGTTCGGTAATCATATCGGGGATGAATGAGCCGAACCCCACCAGCGCGCCGTCCACGCCCTGCACCATGGTCGGCAGCAGATATTCGTCGTGGCAGGTAAGGATGGTGACGGTCGGATCCGCTTCGCGAACCGCGCGTATATCGCGGGCGTACTTGTTCATGTCACGGGTGCCAAGCTTGATGGACCTGACCCACGGCAGGCGCGTCAGTGCCGCGAGGGTCGATTCCGCATAACTCGCCTTGCACCAGGACGGATAGACGTGGACCACCAGGTCGAGGCCGCTGGCTTCGCCAATGGCAGTGAAATAGTCCACCACGTGGGCTTCGCGCATACCGAAACGCAGCCAGTAGTGCGGCGGCATGACCAGCAGCGCGGCCGCGCCCGCTTCCCTGGCCATCAGCGCGTGTTCCGTGGCCTCGGTTATACCCTCGCAACACAAGCCGGAAACCACCGGTATGCGCCCGGCCACTTCCCGGGCAACCGCACGGGTGACTTGGGCCCGCTGCTTCGCGGTCAGGGCAAAGACCTCACCGGTATGTCCGTTGGGAACCAGGCCGCCGACGCCGTCATGGCCGACCAGCCAGGCGGTCAGGCGGCACAGCTCCTCCTCATCCACGGAAAAATCGTCGTGGAACGGGCACTGCATGGCCGGAAAGATGCCCTTATAGACCCAGTTCTTCTTGGTCACGATCCGCTCTCCCCTGAGTGCGCCCCCCAGCACACCAATTTTAATTATCCAGCTTGGCGTTTCATCGGAACGGACGCAAGTGTTTCTTGCCCCTCCGAAATGGCAGGAAATTTCCAGCCAGCACCACGTCGGGCGCATAAAGCGACGACCCGGTCTCCCGGGCCGTCACCCCCTCCGCGAATTACCCGGGGTTGGCGTCAGGTAATCCGCTTTTGGCCTCGCCACACCCGGCCCGCTTGTCGACGGGCCCAAGTCTCGTACTGCCCACGTTGCAGCGTCTGCCGCAGCGATCACGCAACTGCGAAAAACGCGCTGCTACGGGGATTCATGCAAAAGGCGTGCCAACCTAGCTAATTCCTTTTTTTTCAATGCTTTAGATTGAGTTCTCCAAAAACCCGGCGATAAAACTGTAAAATCTGCCGACAGCGGACGGCTGGTGCCAGCGGCGGTGACGGGCCTTTTGGCCCGCTATAGAGTGCCGACATGTCCGCCCCTCTTCTCATCGCCCCCGAGGTCGCCGCTGCGCTCAGCGCCGGTGCGCCGGTGGTGGCTCTGGAGAGCACGGTGATCGCCCACGGTCTGCCGTCGCCCCATAACCTTGAGGTAGCGATGGCCATGCAGGCGGCGGTTCGCCGCGCCGGCGCGGTACCGGCAATAACGGCGGTGCTGGGCGGGAAACTTTGCGTCGGGCTCGACGATACGGCCATCGTGCGGCTGGCAGCGGACCGCGATATGCTGAAACTCGGCCGCCGCGACTTGGCCCACGCCGTTTTGGCGCGGCGGGACGGAGCGACGACGGTATCCGCCACGATGATCTGCGCCCGACTTGCCGGTATCACGGTGATGGCGACCGGCGGCATCGGCGGGGTTCATCGCGGCGTCGAAGGAACGCTGGACATCTCCGCCGATCTGGACGAACTGGCCATCAATCCGGTTACCGTGGTGTGCTCCGGCGCCAAGGCCATCCTGGACCTGCCACGTACGCTGGAATACCTGGAAACACGCGGCGTTCCGGTGGTGGGCTTCGGCACCGACGACTTCCCCGCGTTCTTTCTGAAGACGAGCGGCCTTCCCGTCACCTGCCGCGTCGACAGTGCGGCAGCGCTGGCCGCCATGATCGCCGCCCAGCGCGCGCTGGGGCTCGGTGGCATCGTTGTTGCCAATCCACCACCCGACGGTTCGGCCCTCGACCCGTCGGCGACCGAGGCGGCTATCGTTGCCGCGGTGGCGGAGGCCGATTCACGTGGGGTGCGAGGAAAGGAACTGACCCCCTTCCTGCTCGAAAGGATCGCCCAGGCCACCGACGGCGAGAGCGTGCTGGTCAACCGCGCCCTTCTGGAATCCAACGCCGTCCTGGCGGCGCGCATCGCTGTCGCGGTGGCGACGGATCAGGGCGTCAGACCGGCGCCGATCAGGGAAGAACGCGCTCAGCCGCCATAGAATACGTTGGCGCCCAGATCCTTCATGTGCAGCACCGCCTCGTCGGGACGGCCGTCGGGTGCTTTGGCAATCAAGGCATTAACGACCTCGCCTACCACGATATGGTGGTCGCCATGCTTGACGATTTCCGTCACGGCGCACTCGACGCAGGCGGGTGCATTAACCAGCACCGGCGCGCCGGTGCTGCCGACGCGGATCGGCTCACCCCCCAGCGTGTCGCCGTCCTTCTGGACCGGCTTGAAGAACGCAAAGGCGAGGCCCTGCTGGCCCTGGCCCAGAATATTGAGGGCGAAACGGCCGGCCCGCTCCACCACGTCATAGGCATTGGAATCCGCCTTGACGCCGACGGCCACCAACGGCGGGTCGAACGAGGTCTGGGTAACCCAATTCACGGTAGCGGCCGCCACGCTGCCGTCAGGCGCCTCCGCGGTGAGCACATAGATTCCATAGGGAATCATGCGCAAGGCAGTCTTCTTCGCATCCGCGTCCATTTTTCGTCTCCCCGGTGAAGCGGTTGGAACCGACGCCGCAATCCGGCGCCGGGACAGCCCAAACCTAGTGGCGTCGAACATTCTCGGCAACGGTCATTCGATCAATCCCCCACAGGGGCTTGACGGTAAGGGCATTGCTGAAAACAATCGCCGCCACGAAAGGAGCCACCCCATATGGTCGTCAGCAAGAAACCCGACGCGCTCGAATTCGAGCAACCGCCCCTCGATATCCCCTTCGCTTCCATCCGCTCGGTGCTGGACGCCTACAAGCAGCGCCACCCGGAAAAGATTGCGCTTTACGATCTGGACCAGGACACGTTGGCGACGTGGGACGAACTGCACGAGATGGCCAACCGCATCGCCCTCTGGCTTGAGTCGCGCGGGATAAAGAAAGGCGACCGTATCGGGCTGCTGTCCGACGAGGGGCTGGAGAAGATGCTCATCTGGATGGGCATCTGGCGTCTCGGGGCGGTGGTCTGCCCGCTGAACGTTGAAATCAACGAAGCCCACATCCGCGAGCTGCTGCAATCCATCCGCCCCAAACTGACCCTGTGGAACATGGAACTGGACGGGCCGAAGCTTACCGAAGGTGTCGGAGGCGACACGCTGCGCTTTACAAAATGGGACCGCACGGCGAAAGGCAATGCCGGCGCAGCAGAGTTCTTCGCCCAGGTGGCCGCTGTCGCGCCGACGCCCGAGGTCACGAGCGAGAACGGGCCACACGACATTTCGTGCATCTTCTGCACGTCGGGCACCACCTCGAGGCCCAAATGCGTGATCTACGACCATATGGCCTACTGGCTGAACGGGCTCAACACCATCGACTTCCTCGGCCTGACGGCCGAGGATCGCACGCTGGAGTACCGCTCGTTCGGCTGGAACTCGGCCCAGGTGCTCAGCCTGATGCCCTGGATCGAAACGGGTCTTTCCATGTATATCGCACGCCGCTTCTCGCGCACCCGCTTCTTCGACTGGATCAGGAAGCACAACATCACCTTCGCCGCCGGCGTGCCCACCGTGGTCAACATGCTGCTCAATGAACCCATGGGCGTGACCGCCGAGGACATCCCGTCGCTACGACTGATGACCTGCTCCACGGCGCCGCTGTCGCCTGAGCAGTGGAAAAATTTCGAGGAAATGTACGGCGTTACCCTGTTGCAGCTCTACGGCATGTCGGAGGCCGGCTGGATCTGCGGCAACCGCCATTACCGCCGGCGCATGGGCACCGTCGGTCCGCCGTCGAAGCATCAGGAGTTCGCCGTCCTCGATCCCGACGGCAATCCGGTGCCGCCGGGTACCGAAGGCGAGGTTTCCATCGGCGGTCCGCAGACCTGCGTCGCCACCATCACACCAGAAGGGGTCTGGGAGGAAAACGCGGGCCGGCGCATGCGAACAGGCGACCTTGCCATCATCGATGAGGACGGATTCGTGCGCGTCACCGGGCGCACCAAGGACCTGATCATCCGCGGTGGGGTCAACATCGCGCCGCTGGAGATCGACAACGCGCTGATGGAGAACCCGGCTGTCAGCGAGGCAGCGGCCATCGGTATTCCCGACAAAATCTACGGCGAGGAGGTGGTCGCCTATGTGGTGCCCAAGCCAGGCGAAACGCTCACCGAAGAGGCGGTACTGGCTGTCTGCGCGGCGAAGTTACCCGCTTTCAAGCGCCCGAAGCGGATCTTCATTGTCGATTCTCTGCCCAAATCCGACCGGGGCAAGGTTCGACGCGACGACCTCAAGGAAATATGGGCGACTGAAAACGCCGATTCCTGAACCCGTCGCGGGTTTACGCCTCATTAAACATGCCGATGGTAAGGATTCGGGGATTAGCACGTCGTGCCGCCCCCGGTTTCGAGAGGTTATCGGTGTCCACCCCCGCAATTCCCGCCACTGGCTCCAGCGAAGGCGCCGCCACCGACGTGGCGGAGACATTCGGCATCGCGGCGTCGGGCCCCATTCGCATGCCTGCCACCTTCACCTTCGACTGCTACGGCATCCCGTTCGATGCAGCGATGGTGGTGGCCGAGAACGAGAGCGGCGCGCGGCTGACCGTGCGCGGCCGACTTGGCACCGTGCCGTACAGCGCCGAATGCCCGACGACACGCCAGTACATGCACGCCATCGTCGACGCCGGCAAGGAGTTGCCCTTCGCCGATCTGTCTCTCACCAGCGGTCAGGCGGTGGTCGCCCGCGGCACAATGGATTTTCCCGAGATGCCCAGCCCGGCTTCGGTCGCCGCCGGCGCGTCGGTTATCGTCGTGGCGTTGAAACCGGTGATCGAGCTGATGACCGCCTGCCGCGAAATGGCAAAGGCGCGCCGCGCCTAGGTTTGATCGCTTCGCTCGGATTCGAAACGGCAGTCAGTTGACCCGAGGCACCAGGAACACCTGACCCGGATAGATGAGATCCGGATTTCGGATCTGCTCCCGGTTAGCCTCGAAGATCACCGAATACTGAATTCCCTTGCCGTAGACGCGGCGGGAGATGCGCCACAGGCTATTGCCCGGCTGAACGAATACGACCGCGTCGCGCGGCAGCGCGCCCAGCGGCTCGGCACGTACGAACCGTGTCTCCACCCGCGCGACTACCTTGCCACTGCGGTCCACCTGGTCCACCCGCAGGGTATATAGCCCGGGCGGAACCGGCCGCGTCGGCAACACGCGCCAGACCTGATCCGCGCCGCTGGTGCCTGCACCAAGCAGCCGGTTGTCAAGATAGACATGCACCCGAGCCCCGTCGGGCGCATGGCCGCTCACCGCGAGCCGTCCCGCGTCATCGTAATCGATGGCGTCGAGAGTCAGGGCGGGTGGCGGTTCCGATGCCGGCCCCGCGCCCGAACCCGCGTCCGTCACCGCTCGGCCCCGCAGCCCCTCGCCCGGAGCCGGCACAGCGGCAGGCTCGCCGCCCGGTTTCTGCAGCACGGTGCTGCCGAGACCGCCGCCGCTCGGGACGCGGAACGCCAGCACCCCGGTCTTTTCTGTGGCCTTCTTGCCGGCGATGTCCTCGCCCTTCCTGGGCACCACGACTACCACGTTTTCCTGCGAGGCGGACTTGCCGCCCGTCGCAGTCTGCGCGCTCAGGTTCAACTCGCGGCTGCCCGGTGCCAGCGGCGTTTTCGGCACCAGCACCCATTCGCCACGGGAATCAGCCTGGACCTTTCCAATTTCCTTCTCGCCTTCACGAACGGTCACCTCGGCGTTGGGCTCGGCGCGTCCGGCGATGACCGCATCGCCCTGAGGATTGACGCGCACCACGTCGAAGCTCGGCGGAGCCGGCTTCTCCACCACGGATGGGGCCGCCAGCGGCGGCGTTCCGTTACGCGGAGCGGCAGGCGAGGTCGCAGGCGGCGCCGGCTGTTCCTGGCCGGGGGCCTTCGCCTGTTGGTCGGGAGTACGGCCGCGATCGACGAAGAACGTCAGCGCAATCGCGGCAACCACGATCACGCCACCTGCGAGTCCAACGACAAGCGGTCTACCGAACCCGCTGCGCCGTCCCTGCTCTTCGTCCTGGGGCGTCATTGCTTACAAGGTAATACCGGTACAGACGGCGTGCAACGCGGGCATCGGACCGGACCCGAATTCGAAAGTTCCAAAAACCGTCCCGAAATCCGGTGCTTGCGTTATTTCCCGGCCTTTTTTCGGCCCACGGCGCGAATCGGCGGCAAGGATTTCAGATAGACCACGATGGCCGCGCGGTCCGCATCCGTCAGCTTGCCGGTACTGCGCTCGATTACATCGGCCATCAGCGAACCCGCGACGTCGCCCTCGGGATCGAGCCCGGTGGCGAGATAGGAGGCGACGTCACCGGCTGACCATTTGCCGATACCGCTTTGCGGATCGGGGGTGATGTTGGGCACTGACTCGCCTTCCGGCCCACTGTCCGTACCGGCGAACCGGCGATCCTTTTCCAGCCCACCCAGCCGGTTACGCGGGGTATGGCATTCGCCGCAATGGGCCACGGCCCGGACGAGATAGGCGCCGCGATTCCATTCCGGCGACTTCGACGGCTCGGGGTTGAACGGCCCCTCCTCGAAGAACAACCATTTCCAGAACAGCTGCAGGAACCGCAGGTTGAAGGGAAATCCCACCTCGTGCGGACGGCTTGGCTTCGCCACCGGCTTCAGCGTGAAGATGTAGGCCTTGATCGCCTTCAAGTCCTCGTCCGTCATCAGCGTGAACGAGGTGTAGGGAAAAGCGGGGAAAAAGTGCTCGCCCGCATCGGGGTCGACCCCCTCGCGGAGCGCGCGGATGAAATCGGCATCCGACCATTTGCCGATGCCGAATTCGGGATCGGGGGTAATGTTGGGACCGTAGAACGTACCGAACGGCGTCTTCAGCGGCGAACCGCCCGCGGCGACGGGGCCCTTGTTCTTGGTATCGGTATGGCAGCCGCCGCAGCCGGCCGCGGCGAAAAGATAGCCGCCGCGCTCCACAACACTGCCAGCGTTCTGGGCCACGGCCGGCAGGCCGCCGCAGGCGAACGCCAAACCCAGCGCCGTTACCCGGACGACAGTTCGCGCGTTCCGGCGGCTTGCGCTCATGATGCTAGTTCAGTTTCTGGCGAAACGTCTTGTGGCAGCCGCCGCAGCCATCCTTGCCCACCTTTCCGAACGCAGCGGCGAATGCCTTCTCATCGCCGGAGGCGGCCGCCTTCTCCGCCGCCGCGGCCAGCGTCATCAGCTTGTCTGCAGCCGCCTTGAAGCCTGCCGCATCGGACCAGATCTCGACCTTGGCGCCGGTCTTCTTGCCGGGAAAGGCATTCATGCCGGTACCCTTGGGAAACAGCGCAACGATGCGCCGTGCAGTGCCCGCGATGGCCTGGACGCGGATTTCCATATCGCCGAGTGTACCCAGCGCCTTTACCTTCTTGGGATCGTTGGTGCCCTTGAGGAACGCGGCGATCGCCTTGTTATGGGTGGACAGCTCCTTCATTGCCGCGCGGCGCACCTTGATTGTGCGCTCGGCATCCTGGGCGAACGATGCCGCGACCGGTGCGACGACGACGGCACCGGCCACGAGAGCGAGCAGCGCGGTGCGACTGATCCGTATGCGCATGATTCCCTGCCTCTTTACTGCACGGCACGCGGCGCCATCCCCACCGGGGGGGGGCGCGGCCGGCAGATTTCCTATCTTTGCCGACCGGGGTCAAGTAAATATCTGAATCCCGTCCGGTACGGCATCAAACGGTGGAAATTTCCGCCAAAACGTTAAGGGATCGGCCCGTGCAAGGTATCGGCTCGCTGTGTGTTTTCTGCGGCTCGTCGCCGGGCCATGATCCGCGCTTCATCGCCAACGCGCGCACGCTCGGCCGCCTGCTGGGGGAATCGGAGGTGCGGCTGGTCTATGGTGGCGGCCACACCGGCATGATGGGTGCGCTGGCAGATGCCACGCTGGACGCGGGCGGTGCGGTGACGGGGGTGATTCCCGGTCATCTCATTCGCCGCGAGCTGGCCCACGAGGGCGTCGAACTGGTGGTGGTGGGCAGCATGCACGAGCGCAAGCAGCGCATGTTCGAACTGGCCGACGGATTCGCCGTGCTGCCGGGCGGGGTAGGCACGCTGGACGAGACGTTCGAGATTATCACCTGGAAGCAGCTCGGCTTGCACGACAAGCCCATCGTGGTTGTGGACGTGGCCGGCTACTGGCAAGCCCTGGACGGCATCGTCGCCGCCGCAGCAGCGGCCGGCTTCGCCAGCCCCGCAACCCGGGGGCTCTACACGGTAGTCGACGACGTCGCAGAGGTGCTGCCAACCCTTGCCCGCCTGCCCGCCCCCGCCCTGAGGACCGATACCGGGCGGCTCTGAGCCCGGCTCAATGCCGCAGGCACCATTTCCGCGGTTGCGCTCGGGCCCTTCGGTGCTTATTTTGCGCGCCGGCCGCACCGGAATCGGTGCCGCAGCCCCGGCATGCGCCACGCGCGGGCGTTCGGCGCCCCCCGACAGGGAACCAGGAGAACGGTATGAGCAAGATCAAGGTCGCCAATCCGATTGTCGAAATGGACGGCGACGAGATGACGCGGATCATCTGGGCCTTCATCAAGGAGAAGCTGATCCTTCCCTACCTCGATGTCGACCTGAAGTATTACGACCTGTCCATCCAGAAGCGCGACGAGACGAACGACCAGATCACTATCGATTCGGCGGAGGCCAACAGGAAATACGGCGTTGCCGTCAAGTGTGCCACCATCACCCCGGACGAGGCGCGGGTAGAGGAATTCAACCTCAAGGCCATGTACCGTTCGCCCAACGGCACCATCCGCAACATCCTGGGCGGCACCATCTTCCGCGAACCAATCGTTATCAGAAACGTGCCGCGGCTGGTGCCGGGCTGGACCCAGCCCTTCGTCATCGGCCGCCATGCCTATGGCGACCAGTACCGCGCCACCGACATGCTGATTCCCGGCAAGGGCAAGCTGACGCTGCGCTTCGAGCCCGAGGGCGGTGGCGCCGCAATCGAGCGCGAGGTGATGCAGTTCCCTGGCTCCGGCGTCGCCATGAGCATGTTCAATTTGGACGAGTCCATCATCGGCTTCGCCAGGGCGTGCTTAAATTACGGGTTGTCGCGCGGCTGGCCGGTGTATCTCTCGACCAAGAACACCATCCTCAAGGTCTATGACGGCCGCTTCAAGGACCTGTTCCAGAAGATCTTCGACGAGGAGTTTGCCGACAAGTTCAAGGCGAAGAACATTACCTACGAGCATCGCCTCATCGACGACATGGTGGCCGCTGCGCTCAAATGGTCAGGCGGCTATGTGTGGGCGTGCAAGAACTACGACGGCGACGTGCAGTCGGACACCGCCGCGCAGGGCTTCGGCTCGCTCGGGCTGATGACCTCGGTGCTGATGACGCCTGACGGCAAGACCATCGAGGCCGAGGCCGCGCACGGCACGGTGACGCGCCACTACCGGCTGCATCAGCAGGGCAAGGAGACGTCCACCAACCCGATCGCCTCCATCTTTGCCTGGACACGCGGAATCTACTATCGAGGCACGTTCGACAAAACGCCCGACGTGGTGAAGTTCGCCGAGACGCTGGAACGGGTATGCATCGAGACCGTCGAGTCCGGATTCATGACCAAGGACCTGGCGCTCCTGATCGGCCCCGACCAGCCGTGGATGAACACCCGCGACTTCCTCGACAAGCTGGACGCCAACCTGAAGAAGGCCATGGGGGCGTAAACGGGCCGAACCTGTCGCCGAAACAAGAAGCCCCGGGCAACCTCCGGGGCTTCTTCATAGCGTGGCTGCGCTGCAATCAGCCCGAATTCCCGGCCAGCGCGTTTTCGATTGCCGCTATGGCGGCGTCGCCCTTGTCGGCATCGGGACCGCCGGCCTGGGCCATGTCGGGTCGTCCGCCGCCGCCCTTACCGCCCAGTGCCGCCGAGCCGGCGCGCACCAGGTCGACGGCACTGAACCTCGCGGTGAGATCGTCGGTTACTCCCACCACCAGAGACGCCTTGCCGTCGGCCGACGAATACACGGCGACCACGCCCGAGCCCATCTGGCGCTTGAGGTCGTCGGCCACCGTCTTCAGTTCGCGCGCCGGAACGCCGTCGAGCACGCGGCCGGCAAATTTGATCCCGCCGACGTCCTTATATGCCGCCGCGGCGCCCGCCCCGCCGCCGATGGCAAGCTTGCGGCGCAACTCGCTCAATTCGTTTTCCAGCCGCTTGCGCTCATCCACCAGCGCGTTGATGCGCGCCGGAAGATCGTGCGGTAAGGTGTTAAGCGCCGACGCCGCCCTGTGCAGGAGCGCTTCGGTATCTTCCAGGTAGGCGAGCGCGGCGGCGCCCGTCACCGCCTCGATGCGGCGCACGCCGGCGGCCAGCGCGCCTTCGCTGACGATCTTGAACAGGCCGATGTCGCCGGTTCGGCGCACGTGGGTGCCACCGCACAGCTCCACCGAATAGGGGCGGTCCGCATCGCCCCCCATGGCGACCACGCGCACCTCGTCGCCGTACTTCTCGCCGAACAGCGCCATGGCGCCGGCGTCAACGGCTTCCTGCGGTGTCATCAGCCGTGTCGCGACCTCGGTGTTGCGACGAATCTCGCGGTTGACCTCGTCGGAAATGCGCGCCGCCTCGTCAGCAGCGATCGGTTTCGGGTGCGAAATGTCGAAGCGCAGCCGGTCGGGCGCCACCAGCGAGCCTTTCTGGCTGACGTGCTTGCCCAGCGTCCGGCGCAGCGCCGCGTGCAGCAGATGGGTAGCCGAGTGATGGGACCGTAGCGCCGAGCGTCGCTCGTGATCGACGCGCAACTCCATTACGTCGCCCACGGCAATCTCGCCCTTGGCCACCTTTCCGTAATGCACGTGCACGTCGCCGACGCGCTTCCTGGTATCGGTGACGGAGATCTCCGCGCCGCCGGCGTTGAACATCACGCCGGTATCGCCGGTCTGGCCTCCGGATTCGCCGTAAAACGGCGTCTGGTTGAACACCACCGCCACGTCGCTGCCGACACCGGCACGCTCCACCTCGGCGCCGCCCTTGACGATGGCCACCACCTGGCCTTCCGCCATCTCGGTAGCGTAACCGAGGAACTCGGTGGCCCCGTGCCGTTCACGGATGTCGAACCAGATGGTTTCCTCCGCCGCCTCGCCCGAGCCGGCCCAGGCCCGCCGCGCGTCGGCGCGCTGGCGCTGCATGGCGGTCTCGAACCCGGCCACGTCCACCGTGCGGCCCTGAACCCGCAGCACGTCCTGGGTCAGGTCGAGGGGAAAGCCGAAGGTGTCGTAAAGCCGGAAGGCGACCTCGCCGGGCAGCGCCTCGCCCGTACCAAGCCGGTCGGTCTCGTCGAACAGCAGCTTGAGCCCGCGGTCCAGAGTCTGCTTGAAGCGCCGCTCCTCCAGTTCCAGAGTCTCGGTCACCAGGGGCTCGGCGCGCGCCAGCTCCGGATAGGCCTTGCCCATCTCGCCCACCAACGCCGGCACCAGCCGGTGCAGCAGCGGGGCATCGCACCCCATCATGTGGGCATGGCGCATGGCACGACGCATGATGCGGCGCAGCACGTAGCCCCGCCCTTCGTTGGACGGCAGCACCCCGTCGGCAATTAGGAACGACGCGGCGCGCAGATGGTCGGCGATCACGCGGTGCGACACGGCGTTCGGTCCGTCGGCGGGCACGCCGGCGGCAGCGGCCGAAGCCTCGATCAGCGCGCGCAGGGTGTCGGTGTCGTAGTTGTCGTGCTTGCCCTGCAGCACGGCGGAGATGCGCTCCAGCCCCATGCCGGTGTCGATGGACGGCCGGGGCAGCGGCCGGCGCGTACCATCCTTGCCCTGGTCGAACTGCATGAACACCAGGTTCCAGATTTCCACGTAACGGTCGCCGTCCTGGTCGGGGCTGCCGGGCGGGCCGCCGGCGAGTTCGGGGCCGTGGTCGTAGAAAATCTCGGAGCATGGGCCGCACGGCCCCGCATCGCCCATGGCCCAGAAATTGTCGGAGGTGCTGATGCGCACGATGCGCTCCTCCGGCAGACCGGCAATCTTGCGCCAGTACGCGAAGGCATCGTCGTCGTCATGGAAGACGGTGACCCATAGCCGGTCCCTGGCGAGGCCGTATTCGCAGGTGACCAAGTTCCACGCCAGCTCGATAGCGCGCTCCTTGAAATAGTCGCCGAAGGAGAAATTGCCCAGCATCTCGAAGAAGGTATGGTGGCGCGCGGTATAGCCGACGTTCTCCAGGTCGTTGTGCTTGCCGCCGGCGCGCACGCATTTCTGCGCCGTCGCCGCGGTGGTGTAGGCGGGCGTCTCCAGTCCGGTGAAAACGTTCTTGAACTGCACCATGCCCGCGTTGGTAAACAGCAGAGTCGGATCGTTGTGCGGCACCAGCGGCGAAGACGGGAGTACCTCGTGACCGTTCTTCGCAAAATAGTCCAGGAACGCGGCGCGGATCTCGCTGGTGCTGGTCATGTACTGGCTCTGGGGCTGGGGTTTTCAGACCCTGTTTGACAACTCTTCATGACGGCACCGGGCGCAGTTCGGGCAAACATCGGGTGCGGAAGAGACGAAGCCCTTGACCAAATAAGCCGCACCGGCCTCCGGATTTCTCCTGCCACAGGCCGCACTTCTCTTGAAACACGGCTCATAAGGAATTCTCTACCAGGCTCTTACAGGCCGCCCAGCGCGGCGCCGGGAGGCGGACGGCTGTTTTATCCGCCGGTCCCGCCCCTGTCCAGACGCGTGAAAATCGACAGGAAGGCGCGTCCGTCGCCTTTTCGCCGACGGGTAGCCGTGTACCCTGCCCTGCCCGTCATCGGCCAGGGGAACAGGCACCGATCAATGCTGTTCCGCACCGACACGACACGACGCACGGCCCGCTTCGGAAAACGGACCGCGCGCCGGGCTGCCGTCCGGAAAGTAAAACTCAGTCGTCCGCCGGCTCGGCGGGAAGATCGTCGGAGCCGATAGCCATGGCGGCCTCGGCGATCAGACCGGCATTGCCGCGGATGCCCCGCTCGATGGCCTGGGCCATCTCCGGATTGTCCTTGAGGAACTGCTTGGCGTTCTCGCGTCCCTGGCCGACCCTCTGGCCATCATAGGAGAACCAGGCACCCGACTTCTCGACGATACCGGCCTTGACCCCGAGGTCGATCAGTTCGCCGGTCTTGGAGATGCCCTCGCCGTACATGATGTCGAACTCCACCGTCTTGAACGGGGGAGCGACCTTGTTCTTCACCACCTTGACGCGGGTCTGGTTGCCGACCACCTCGTCGCGGTCCTTGATGGCGCCGATGCGGCGGATATCGAGCCGCACCGAGGCATAGAACTTGAGCGCGTTGCCGCCGGTAGTGGTTTCCGGATTGCCGAACATCACCCCGATCTTCATGCGGATCTGGTTGATGAAGATGATCATGCAGCGCGAGCGCGAGATGGAACCGGTGAGCTTGCGCAGCGCCTGGCTCATCAGCCGCGCCTGCAGCCCCACATGGGCGTCGCCCATTTCGCCTTCGAGTTCGGCCCGCGGCACCAGGGCGGCCACGGAATCGATGACGATGACGTCGATGGCGCCCGAGCGCACCAGCGTGTCGGCGATCTCCAGCGCCTGCTCGCCGGCGTCGGGCTGCGAGATCAGCAAGTCCTCGACCTTGACCCCCAGCTTGCGGGCGTAGGACGGGTCGAGGGCGTGCTCGGCGTCGATGAAGGCGCACTGGCCGCCGCGCTTTTGCGCCTCGGCAACGAGATGAAGCGCCAGCGTGGTCTTACCCGAGGATTCCGGCCCGTAGATCTCGACCACCCGGCCGCGCGGCAGCCCGCCGATGCCGAGCGCTATGTCGAGCCCGAGCGAGCCGGTGGAAATGGCTTCCACCTCCACCACCTGCTGGCCCTGGCCGAGGCGCATGATGGAGCCCTTGCCGTGGGCGCGTTCGATCTGGGTCAGCGCCGCTTCGAGCGCCTTGCTCCTGTCCATGTCGTTCTTTTCCACCAAGCGGAGTGCGGGATCGGCCATCGGATATCTCCTTATTCCACGGCAGCGGGATTCGATCAACGTGGGGCCGAATGTACCTGTTTTGTTCTGTCTGGCAAGTAAAATTTTTAACGAAATAAAATCAATAGTTTACATAGTTATGTTCTGGTTATGTTCGTATTACAATCCGCCCTCGGCCATGATCTCCTTCACCTTGCCGGCGAGCTGCTGGAGGGTGAAGGGCTTGGCGAGGAAATGGACGTTGCCTTCCACGTCCATGCGCTTGCGTACCGAATCCTCGGAATAGCCGGAGATGAAAATCACCTTCATGTCCGGATGACGATCGCGCACCTGGCGCACCATGGCAGGGCCGTCCATGCCAGGCATCACCACGTCGCTGACCAGCACGTCGATGCGCTCCGCCCCCTCATCGAGCAGCTTGAGCGCCTCCTCGCCGGACGGGGCCTCGACCACGTTGTAGCCCTTGTTGCGCAACGCGCGGGCGCCGAACATGCGCACCGCGTCCTCGTCCTCCACCAGCAGCACGGTGCCCATGCCGGTCAGGTCGAGTTCGGGCTCGGCGCCGCGCGGGGCCTCGACACGCGACTCCACCACCGCCACCCCTTCGTGGCGCGGCAGGTAGATGGTGAAGCGGGCCCCCTTGCCGGGATCGCTGTCGACGAAAATGTGTCCGCCGGTCTGCTTGATGATGCCATAGACCGTGGAAAGGCCGAGCCCGGTACCCGAACCCACCGCCTTGGTGGTGAAGAACGGCTCGAAGATCTTGTCGACCTTGTCCTTCGGGATGCCGCAGCCGGTGTCGACCACCTCGATTACCACGTAGTCGGCCGCCGGCAGCGGGCCGTGACGGGCGCCGGCAGCCTCGGCCGCGGCCAGGTTACGGGTGCGGACGGTCAGCGTGCCGGCGCCTTCCATGGCGTCGCGCGCGTTCACCGCGAGGTTGATGATTACCTGCTCAAACTGGCTCTGGTCCACCTTGACCAACCCGAGGTCGCGCCCGTGCACCAGCCTGAGCTCCACCTGCGCGCCGATCAGCCGGCGCAGCAGGTGCGATAGCTCGGCCAGGACGTCGGTGACATGCATCACCTTGGGCTGCAGGGTCTGCTGGCGCGAGAACGCAAGGAGCTGGCGCACCAGGTTGGCGGCGCGGTTGGCGTTCTGCTTGATCTGCATGATGTCGGCAAAGGACTGGTCCTTGGCCGAGTGGCGCTGCAGCAGAAGGTCGCAGAAGCCGATCATGGCGGTGAGCAGGTTGTTGAAGTCGTGCGCCACGCCGCCCGCGAGCTGGCCCACCAGATCCATTTTCTGCGACTGGAAGAACTGCGCCTCCAGCCGGCGCTGCTCCGTGTGATCGAGCGCATGCAGCACCAGTCCCGGCCGATCGGAGTCGTCGATGAAGCGACGGGCGATCAGGGAGGCCACCGCCTCTCCCTTGCCGAGGAAGGAAACCTGCAGCGGCTCGGGCGGCTCGTCGGAAGCGATGGCGCCGGCGATCCACTGGTGCGTAATTTCGCGTCCGTCGTCGTCGACCAGATCGGCCAGCGGCACCGATACCGGCGATGCCGCAGCGTCGCCCGCCGATCCGCCGGCGCGCACCATGCTGGCGAAGGCGGCGCTGCATTCGGTGACGGTACCGGTCTCGTCGAGCACGGCGATGCCCACCGGCGCCTCGTCGAAGAAGCGGTGGAAGCGCTCGCGCGATTCACGCACGGCTTCCTTGCGCCGCTTCTCTTCCGTCAGGTCGCGCACAAAGGCGCGCGCACACGGCCCGCCCTTCTCTTCCGGCAGCAGCGACAGGGCGATGCGGGCGCGAAACGGCTCGCCGCCGCTCCCCTTGAGCAGTACCTCGCCCTCGCCCTCGCCGTCGGGGAACGGGCTCCACGGGGGACAGCCGGCCACGTCCCCCGCGACCGCGTCATGCAGCCGGTGCTCGCACCCAAGCAACGACTCGCGCGACACGCCGAGCCAGTCGGCCAGCGTGCTGTTGGCGGCACGGAAGCGTCCGTCGCGGTCGATGGAAAAGAACCCGAGCGGCGCGTCGGACAGCAGCGAGTCGAGCCGCACGTGCTCGCTCAGGATCGCGTCTTCCAGGGCGTTGCGCCGGGCGGCGTCGGTCAGCAACCAGAGAACGCTTCCGGGGCGGCCGGGAACCCGGTGTGCGGCGATGTGGCACCAGCGCTTGCGGCCTTCGCGACCCACCAGCGCGATCTCGGTCTCGGCTGGCTCTCCCGACGCACAGGCGGCGCGCAGCCGCACCAGGTCGGCGCGCAGCTCCGCCGCGTCGTCCGCCCGTGCCTCAAGCCCGGCCAGGGGCCGCGTGCCGGCGTCAGGCATCAGCCGTCCCCACGCCGCGTTGGTCCACTGCTGCGTGCCGTCGGCGGCGGTCACCGCCACAGCGCCGGGCAGGGAGTCGAAGGCGGCGGAAAGGGTACCAGCATCGTCGACGGCATGCGCGGCGCGGCGTACGGCCATGGCGGCGAGAAGAACACCGATCAGGGCAAGAAACGATGCCGCCGCCACGGCGGCCCAGGCGAAGGCCGGATCGCCCCACGAAACGGCGGCCGCCCGTGCCGGTGCGGCGAAAACCAGTGCCGCGCACACACCGGTCGCGCCGGCCGGCGCAAGCCGCACCAGCATCGAGTCCGGTCGCTGTCCTATCGCCCGCTCCCTCGCCAAGACACCCCCGTTACGCGTCCGGGTCCGCCCCGGGTTCCCGAAGTTACGATCCGCGACGCTTCGCCGCCAAGAAGAATTCTCGGCCGCGACCGGCGCAAGCCTTGCCTCGCCGCCGGGCCCGCCAGAATTCACCCGGTCATCGAGCCAGCGTCGTGGTTAACAGATCATTAAAATCGCTGGAATTCCCGCGGGAAATCGCGCGCAGCCGTGAGGCAGGCCCCGCCCCCCGTGTTCCGCCCCTTGGACAAGGATGCGCCCCGTCGGCACAATGGCCGCCGCTGCCCGCGCTGAGGCGCCGGCATGGCGCAACCAGGGGGAATCGCATGCTGCTCGAAGGGTCGTGCCACTGCAAAAAGGTGCGCTTCACGGTGGAATCGCACACGCCCTATCCGTTCTCGCGCTGCTATTGCTCCACCTGCCGCAAGCTCAACGGCGGTGGCGGTTACACCATCAACATCATGGCCCAGGCGGCGACACTGACGGTGGAGGGCGAGGAGCACATCACCGCCTACCGCTCGGCCCTCAATGACCGCGGGCGCTACGACAAGGACGGGCTCGGCTATTCGCGCCGCCATTTCTGCAAACATTGCGGCACCATGCTGTGGAACCTCAGCCCCCTTTACCCCGACTGGATCTATCCCTTCGCCTCAGCCATCGACACGCCGCTGCCCGCAGCGCCGGAGCACCGCCATACCATGCTCGATCACAAGGCGCCGTGGGTGGAGGTGGCGAGCGGACCCGGTGAGCAGCATTTTCCGCGCTACGCGGACGAAGGCATCGAGGACTGGCATCGGACGCGCGGGCTCTATGCCAGGCTCTGACGCGCTGCCGCTCTCCGGTCCGGTGCGGCTCGACGGAAACGACAGGCGGACGGAGACCGCCGTGTTCCAGCGGCTGGTGCGCCCCCGTCTCAACCCATGGCTCGGCAGCTATTTCATCGGGCTGACCGGGCGCGCCGACGGCACCTTCGCCTCGTCGGGCCTGCCGGTGCTGCTCGGTTTTTCCCCGCCGATGGACGCGCACCGGGCGCTCGGCGACGCCCGCTGTGTCGCCGGAGGCTGCGGCACCTGCCGGGCGCCCGCGGCGGCTGAGGCGTTTCAGGCGGGAACCGGCTCCGCCAGCTTGCGCTCGAACGCCTTGCGCCATTCCGCGGCCGGCTGGAAGCTCGGGTCCTGGCGGTACTTGGCCTCGCCGGTGCGATAGAGCTCGTCGTCGTCGAGGGACAGGTTCAGCGGCTCGGCATGCGGCTGGGCGATGTACCACGGCGTCACCATATAGACCTCGACGCGCATGTCCTCCGGGTCGCGGAAATAAAGCGACCAGGCATTGCCGTGATCGATGGGGGTGAGCGCCTTTACGTTCGCCTTCGTTACGCGCGCGTGGACGTCGCGCAGGTCGGTCAGGGACTCGACGCGGAATGACACCTGGTTGACCATGCAGAATGACCCGTCCGGCCGCCCTTCCGCGATGACGAACTGGTGGTGCTCCTCTGGATTGCGGCTCATGAACACCATACGGACGCCGGCGCTGGCCACCCCCTCGTCGGTAACGGTGAACCCCAGCACCCTGGTGTAGAAATCCTTCACCCTGTCGATGTCCTTCACATGGATGCCGACGTGGCCCAGACACATGCGTGGCGCGGTTTTCGTCATGGTTTCCTCCCTGCGTTGGGCGGACGACGAGCGTCCGCGGTCCGATCCTCCCGCAGTCTGCTATCCCGGTCCAGGCGCTTCGGCCTCAGCGTATCGGCGCGCGCCGCGGTGTGGATCCCATCTTCGGCGGTTGCGGGGCGGTCGCGGCGACGCAGGGGCGGCGCTCGATACGGGCGCGCCAATGCCCGATGGCCTCGCGCCCGCCCAGAAGCGACCGGGCCTCGGGCAGACAGCCGATGTAGTAAATGATCGGATAGACGAAGAGATCGGCCAGCGTAACGGTCCCGCCGGAGAGAAACGTGCGTCCGGCAAGCTCGGCCTCAAGCACCGAAAGCTGCCGGTCGACAACGGGCAGCGCGGCACGGATCGCCGCTTCGTCCGGCCGTTGCCCCATGGCGAGCGCGGAAAGCCGTTCGACGATGACGCCCCGCGTGGTTATCGGGTCCATATAGCCGTTGACGATGCTGATCCACTTCCACATCTGCGCCCGCGACGGCGGATCGGGCGGCTGCAGGGTCAGGCCGGGAAAGGTCTCGTCCACATAAGAAGCGATGGCCGCGGTCTCGAACAGCACCAGTTCGCCGTGGCGCAGCACCGGCACGCGCGCAAACGGATGCAGTTCGCGGCTGTCCGGCGAGCCGGGTCGCACCTGCTGGAACGCGTAGGTAACGCCCTTCTCCTCCAGCACCATGCGCGCGGTACGCACATAGGTGCTTTGGGCGATCCCGTAAAGCGTTACCGACGGCGCTTCCGCCGCGACTTCCGCCATTCCCTCCAATTCCTTGTCCGGTAAGACGATCTGCCACGGATACTGTATCCCAGCGCCGGCAGGCTGGAAACAAAAGGCGGTGCCGGGTTACCGCCGCGTGGCGTTGTCGCGACCATGTGCCGCGAGCCGGGCGCGCGCCGCCGCCAGATCCTCGGGCGACATGCGGGCGGCGAGATCGTCGCGCGCCGTTGCCGCCCCGGCGGCGCCGTTCGCGGCGGCAAGGCTGAGCCAGACCCAGGCACCGACGGCGTCCCTGGGCGTGCCGTTGGCAGGAGGCGCCAGCAGCAGTCCGAGGTTAAGCTGGGCGCGGGCCAGCCCCTGGCCCGCGGCCTTGCCGTACCAGTCGGCGGCTTTCGTATCATCGTGGGCGACGCCGATGCTGCACTCGTAGAGATAGCCGAGGTTGAATTGCGCCTCGGGCAGTCCCCCGGCGGCCGCCGTCCCGTACCAGCGCGCCGCCTCGGCAGCGTCCTGTGCCACGCCGCGCCCCTGGTAATACATGAGCCCGAGGCTGAACTGGGCCAGCCGATGGCCCTGCTCGGCGGCCTTGCGGTACCACCGGGCGGCGGCGGCGGGATCGTGCCGGCGGTTGGTACCCTCCTCCAGCATGCGGCCGAGCAGGAACTGGGCGGTGGCGGAGCCCGAGGCAGCCGCCCGCTCGTACCAGCGGACGGCGTCGCCATAGCTGGCCGGCGGTTCGGCTGCTTGCGCGAGACCGGCGATCAACAGGAACGCCAGCGCCGCGCCGCCCGCAATAGGCTTCATCGACGACCTCGTCAGCGCGGAGGTGGACCAGTTTACGGGCCGCGCGCGCGAATCGTCATGCTGTGGGGAAAGGAAGTTTGCCGTCAGTAGCCCTCAGGCGCGAACATGCCGATCAGACGGCCGCGCTCGCGCTGGGGCTCCGCCGCGGTATAACAGTCCGCCTCGGCCAGGGTGCGATAGCAGTAGATGGGCTCGGGCGGCACCTCGGCGCCGACGATCCAGCCCTTGCTCAGTTCCTTTTCCTCGGTAAAGGCGTATTTCTGCTGGAATTCCTGGAAATACGGCAGATCGCACCCGGCGAGAAGGGCAAGGGTGGCGAGCAGCAGGGCGGCAACCAGCGGCGCGCAGACGATCGATCTCATGGCGTCCTGCCTCATCGACAGCGGCTTCCTGCCCCCCGGCGCCGGCGACCTGCCGGCACCCGTCAAGACTAACCCGGCGGCGTTAAGCGCGTGTTACGGGAGTCGGTAAACGACCGTTAACCATGGCGACCAAGGCGCGTGCCTTCACGCGGCCAGCACGTCGAAGGCGTCGCCCTCGGGCGCGTGGCCCTCGATCTGGATGCGGTGCCACAGTGCGAAAAAGAGCAGTATCCAGGCGGCGAACCCGCGCCGCTTGCCCCCCGAGCGAAACAGCGCCTCCACCGCCACAGGATCGCAGAACCGGACCACCCCGGCCTGACGCGCCACCAGCGGCCCGATCCGCGGTCCGCTGCGCGCGATCCACTCGCCCACCGGCACGGTAAAGCCACGCTTGCGTGCGAACGGATCGGCAGCCGGCAGCCGCTCGTCGAGCCATTTACGCAGAATCCACTTGCCCATGCGCCCGCGCACCTTGAGCGAGTCCGGAAGGCGGAAGACGGCCTCGGCCACAACCGGGTCGAGCAGCGGAGTGCGCCCCTCCACCCCGTGCACCATCAGACAGCGGTCCACCTTGACGAGCAGGTCGTGGGCGAGCCAGTCGGTGCAGTCGGTGGCCTGCGCGACCTGAAGTCGGGTACGCCCGGGTTGAGCCGCGGCCGACTCGCTGGCACCGATACCGCGCCGCCAGTCGCGGCTCGCGTCCCGCAGTACCTCGAGGCCCTCCAGCGCGCCGTGCGCCCGCATGGCGCGGCGGTACTTCCACCAGGGCCGTATCACCGCCCGGTAGCGGCCGTAGCCGCCAAACAGTTCGTCGCCCCCCTCGCCGCACAGGATGACCTTTAGCTCGCGGCCCGCCACTTCGGCAAGCCGATAGGTAGGCAGTTCCGCATAGTCGGCCACCGGATCGTCCATGGCCGCCGCCACCGCCGGCAGAATGCGCCAGAAATCCGCTTCGTCGAAGGCGATCTCCACGTGTTCGGCGCCCGCGGCGGCGGCTACCATGCTGGCGTGCGCCCGCTCGTCGGCGGCGGCGGTGTCGGGAAAGCCGACAGTGAAGGCGCGTACCGGCCGGTCGTTCAGTCGCGCCATCAGCGCCAGCACCACCGCCGAGTCCACCCCGCCCGACAGGAACATGCCGTAGGGCACGTCGCTGCGCTGGTGCACGGTCACGCTGTCCACCAGCGCCGCGTCGAGCCTTGCCAGCGCCTCTGCCTCGCCGATCTGTTCCGGCCCGCCGTCGGGCAGCGCCGCACGGCGATAGCGGCGGGCGATGCGCCCCGCCTCGACCACCAGCGTCTCGCCCGGCAGCACCCGATAAATTCCGGACAACATGGTCTCCGGCCCGGTGGTGAATTGAAGCTGGAACAGTTCGGCTGCGGCTTCGATGCGCACCGTGCGCTGCACCAGTCCGGCGGCGATCAGCGCCTGCGGCTCGGAGGCGAAGGCAAAGCCGAACGGTCCCTCGGTATAGTAAAGCTGCTTGATGCCGAACGGGTCGCGCGCCAGCACCAGACGGCGACCTTCCGGGTCATGGATGGCGATGGCGTACATACCGCGCAGGGATTCGGCGAACTGCTCGCCGTCGCGGCGGTAAAGGTGCAGCGGCACCTCGCAGTCGGACGCGGTAGCGAAATTGACGCCTCGCATGGCCGACCTGAGCTCCAGGTAATTATAGACCTCGGCGTTGGCGATCAGCGCCGTACCGTCATCGAGCACGAACGGCTGGTCGCCGGTTTTCAGATCGATTATGGCGAGCCGCGTCTGCACCAGCCCCACATTGTCTGCGAAGTGCGTCCCCTCGCCGTCGGGACCGCGATGGGCCAGTGCGCGCTGCATGGCGCCGAGGGCGGCACGGTCCGGCGGCGCGCCCGAGGCGGTCATGATTCCGGCAATCCCGCACATCAGCCGGTCAGCCGCTCGAACAGTTCCACATAATGCCGGACCACCACATCCTCCGTATAATCACGCTCATAGGCGACGCGCCCGCCGACGGCAAGCCGCCCGGCCAGACCCGGCTCCGAAATGAGGCGGGAAAGCGCCGCGGCAAGGGCAGCCGCATCGTCGACCGGAACCAGCAATCCGCTTGTCCCATCTTCGATCAGCGCCCCCGGCCCCTGGCTCGCCGCCGCGACCACCGGCACGCGCTGCGCCCATGCCTCGATTATGATATTCCCGAACGGCTCGTGCCGCGAAGAACAAACGAATGCATCGCAGGCCGCGAACAACGCCGCCGTATCGCGCCGCCAGCCGAGAAAACGCACCCGGTCCGCCACTCCCGACTCGCCGGCCAGGCGTTTCAGCGACTCATCTAGGGGCCCGCTGCCGGCGATCCACAGAAAATGGCCGGGCAGGCGAACGAGCGCGCGTATCAGCGTATCGAACCCCTTGTTCGCGTGCAGCCGACCCAGCGCCAGCAGCAGCGGCGCCCCGTCCGGCGTGTCGAGACCGGCGCGCGCGGCCGGCGCCGCCGTCTCGTCAGGAGCGAAGTTGGGAATGACCGAAACCTTCTCCGCCGGCCAGCCGGCGCGCCCGTAGAACCGTGCCAGGTCGTAGGTGGTCACCACCAGATGGTCGCAGCGGCAATAGTACTTCGGATCGTAATAGCCGCGCGGGGTGCCCACGTGCACGAAGCCGTCGCCGGGACAATGACAGGTCGCGCGGTTCATCCAGCTCACCACCACGTCGGGGCGGAAGGCGGCGATCTGGCGGCGAAAAATGCCTCGTGTACGGACATCGAATACGCCGCCAAACGGCGCCGTCGCCACGTCGACCCCTGCGCTGCGCAGCACTTGCTCGCGCGGCCCGTCGGGGCGGATCAGCGCCCGCTGCGTCACGCCTGCGCGGGCGAGCGCCGGTACCAGCCGGGCGAAGAAATTCTCCGCTCCGCCCACCGGCGCGCCCGCCATGGCCTGAAGAATGCGCATCAGACCAGCGCCTCGAACGCGGCAGCGGCCTCGGTCCATCCCCACCGGCGCTGCAGGGCCAGCGCCGCCACGCTCTGGTTCCGCCACAGCGCATCGTCGGACAGCAGGCGGATGGCGGCGTCGGCGAAGGCGGCGTCATCGCGGGCGACGAACCCGGTCTCACCGTCGATCACCCGTTCGGCGACGCAGCCGATGGGCTGCACAACCGCAGGAACACCGGCTGCCTGTGCCTCGCCCACCGCCAGGCAGAACGTCTCGCCAGGATCGCCCCGATAGAGCAGCACGCGGCACGCAGCGAGCGCCCGCGCCAGCTTCGCCTTCGCCACCGGGCCGTGGCGCACGACGCCGAGTTCGCCCATGGCGTCGGCCTTTTCCAGCACCGGGCGCATTCGCTCGGCCCGTGCTGCTCCGAACCCGCCATAGGTGGCCGCGCCGGTATAGAGGTGCAACTCCGCCAGAGGGCAGGCGGGGCGGATGCGCGCGCGCCAGATATCCAGCAACCAGTCGAGCCCGCGCAACGGGTTCGATGTGAACACCGCCCGCGGCGGCGGAACTCCCTCAGGCTGCACGGTGCGGAAGACATCGGAGATGCCGTACGGGATGACTGCCCGCCCGCCGCAGGGCGCCCAGCCGGGATAGGTGGTGGCGTGCCAGGCGCCGGAAAACACGATGGGCGGGCGGCGCAGCGCCAGTTTCAACAGATAGCGGGACTTCAGCAGATAGCGCGCCGGATTGTGGATCCAGAACACCGCCCGCTTTGCCCGCCGCGCTGCAAGCAGCAACTGGTCGCTGCGATTGGCGATGTAGAGGTCGCAACGATCGGGAATGCCGGCGGCGAGCGGCGCCCAGTACACGCCGTCGCGTTGCATGGGTGCAGCGCACATGTTGAACACGCGCACCCGGTGGCCGCGCCCGGCGAGGGCGACTGCCAGAGAGACGAAGGCAGTCTCCGCCCCTCCAAGCGGCCCGGAGGCCATGGAATCGCCGTCGAAGACGATGCCGTCATCGGCCATGACGATATCCATCACTCGTCCTCGAGCCGGGCCTTGAGATACGACAGGATGGGGTAGAGCCCCGCCAGCAGCGCGATCAGGAATCCGTACGGCCCTTCGCGCCAGCCCCTGCGCGCCACGTAGCACTTGTAGAACCGCGAGAAGATGCGCCGCACGTTGCGCCCGAACGAGCCGATATCGCCGGCGGCGCGCAGATCTCGGGCATGGGCGCTTGAGTAGCTGTCCAGCTTGCGGATCAGCCCGGAGATGTCGCGGTCCACATAATGGACGATACGGTGTTCCAGCCGCGCTCCCTTCGTGCCGGTGAAGCTGAGCTTCGGATGCACCCGCTCCGCTCCCCAGCGCTTGGCGCCCTTGCGGAACACGGCCGCGTGCGCCCCGCGCCCGAACGACGCGCCCCACCCGTAACGCACCAGCCGCGCGCCTATGTAATTGTCTACCGGAACCTCGTGCCAGTCAGCGGCGGACGTGGCGACGGTAGCGCGGATCTCGTCAGCCAGCGCCGGCGGGACGCGTTCGTCGGCGTCGATCTCCAGCACCCACGGCCCGGCGCAGGCGGCGATGCCCTCGTTGCGCCGGTCCCCTTCCAGCGGCCACGCGCCGTCGACGATGCGGTCGGTAAAGCGGGCGGCAACAGCGCGCGAGTCGTCGGTGCAGCGGTCGAGCACCACCACGATCTCGTCGGCGAAGCGCAGCGTCTCCAGGCAGTCGGCAAGCTGCGCTTCCTCGTTGTGCGCCACTACCAGCGCGGAAACCGACGACGCGCTCATGCTGCCCGCCCCTCGCAGCGCCGCCACAGATCGCGCGCCGCGGCTTCCGCCATCTCCACAGTCAGCGAGCCCATCAGGTTCTTCGTATCGCGGTGGTCGAAGTCCGCCGCGCCCACAAGCCGCTCATAGGAAACCTCGGTGACGGCAACGGCTGCGCGCGATCCCCAGGGCGCAAAATGATAGGGCGGGCTGGGCCCGAACAACCCGAGCGTCGGCGTGCCGGCGGCAGCAGCCATGTGGGTAAGCCCGGAATCGTTACCCACGTAGAACACCGCGCGGCGGAAGCAGGCCGCCGCGACGGGAAGATCCACCCTGCCCACCAGGTCGATCACCCGTCCCGCGGGAAGCGCGGCGATCACCGGATCGGCCAGGGCCCGTTCGTCCGGCGCGCCGAAGACGGCGAACCGCGCGCCGGGCAGGATACCGTCGGACGCCGTCAGCCGTTGCGCCAGCGCGGCGAAGCGATCCGGGGGCCAGACCTTGGGCAGCCAGTTGGCGGTGGGTCCGAGCGCCAGCACCGGCGGCCCCGGAGGGATCGCCCGCGCCGCCGCCGCCTCGTCCTCCGGTCCCAGCCAGAGGGTGGGCGCCGGCGGCGGATCGAGCCCAAGCAGCGCCCCTAGCCGCGCCACGCGGTGAACCTTCGCCGCCGGGCGGTCGGGGCCGAGTACCCGGCGGGTCTTCGCCACCAGACACCAGGCGAGGCCGGAACCGCGCAAATCCACCACCAGATCCCAGAACCGCCCGACACAGCCGGCCCACAGCGCCAGCCAGTGAAGCGCATGGCGGCGCTTGACCAGCGGTATGACGCGCTCGACGCCGGGCACGCGGGCAAACAGCGGCGCCGGCAGCGGGCCGCACGCAATCGTGATCCGGGCGCCGGGATGACTCGTCACAAGATGATCCAGCAACCCGGTGGACAGCACCGCATCGCCGATCCGGTTGGAGGTCACGAAGAGGATGTTCATCCGATAGGCCGCCACATCGCGCTATCGCGATCCGGGTGCGCCGCCCGTCGGGACGTTCGTCTGGGGCGAACCCTGCATGGGGTCTTATACCGTTGCCCCGCACGGCTTGCCAAGCGCCCCCGGTACATCCACCTTAGGGCCTCGACGCCACATCAGGAGCCACGGAACCGGCATGGCCGCCACCCCGACCGCCCCTTTCATTCGGCTCGACGACCGCGGGCTGATCGCGCTGGCCGGCGACGAGGCGATTCCCTTTCTGCAGAATCTCGTTACCAACGACGTGGAACCGCTGGCAGCGGGTCGAGCGATCTATGCCGCGCTGCTCACCCCGCAGGGTCGCTACCTGTTCGATTTCCTGCTCGCGCCGTTTGGCGGGCGGATACTGCTCGACTGCGAACGGGCGCGGCTCGACGACCTGAAGCGCCGGCTGACCCTCTACCGTCTGCGAACGAAGGTGACCATCGACGACATATCGGCGGATTATGCGGTCTTCGCAATCGCCGGAGTGGAGGCCGCCCGCCGCGTGGGCCTGTCCGACGCGCCGGAGGCGCGACCGCTCGGCGACGGCGTCGCCTATGCCGACCCGCGACTGGCTGCCCTTGGCGGCCGCGCGGTTCTGCCGCGCGGCACGGGCGACGCGCCGCTGGTCGCCGCCGGGCTGAACGCGGCGGCGCGCGAGACCTACGACCGTCTGCGCTATCGCCTCGGCGTCGGCGAGGGAGCGGCAGAGCTGGGTGTCGACGGAACGCTGGCGCTGGAAACGGGGCTGGAGGCGCTGAACGGCGTTTCCTTCGCCAAGGGCTGCTATGTGGGCCAGGAAGTGACCACACGCATGAAGACCCGCGCGCTGGTGAAGAAGCGGCTGGTGCCGGTCGCCATCGACGGCCCGCCGCCGGCGCCCGGCACGACCGTGCGGCGCGGCGACAGCGAGGCGGGCGAGATGCGCGCCGCCGCAGGCGACATCGGCCTGGCGCTCATGAAACTCGACGCGCTGTGCGGCAACGGCCCGCTCACCGCCGGGACCGCGACGCTGACCCCGCAACCGGCCGCCTGGCTCGGCCTGCCCTGACGCGACCGCGGAGAGGTTTCCCACGAAGGATCCTGTCCGCGCCCCGGCGCGGCGTGGTAGCGGACGCGGCGGCAGCGGTCCAGCAGGGTGTCGAGAACGGATCACATGGCGCCGTCCGCGCCGAATTCGTCACGGTACGAACCGACCTACGCTGACCGCATTCCCAAGCACCCTGCTGGCCCGTCCCCGGACAGCTACGTTGCCAGCCCCGGAGAAACTTTCGGCAGAACCTGCCACGCGGCGCCTGCCGTGACCGACGCGTCGCGGCAGCCCCCGATATGTGTGCGAACCATGCCGCCATGCGGCCGGCACAGGCTGCGAGCCGACACGGGGCGCGCGGTCATCGACACATTCCAGAATGTGGCAAGGATCCCTCCTCCGTCTGCCGTTACCTGAAAGATAAAGGCAGCCGGAGAAACGGACTGTGCCGCGCGTCACACCGGGCGAAAAAACCTTTCCGCCGTTACTTGTCCCGTTCGGCCATGTTGGTGAGCGCCGCCTGGGCTGCGGCGAGGCGTGCGATGGGCACGCGAAACGGCGAGCAGGAGACATAGTCGAGCCCGACGGAATGGCAGAACGCCACCGACTGGGGATCGCCCCCGTGCTCGCCGCAGATGCCGAGCTTGAGCTTCGGGCGTGCCGCGCGGCCACGCTCGCAAGCGATGCGCACGAGCTCACCCACCCCTTCTTCGTCTATGGACACGAACGGGTCGCGCTCGAAGATGCCCGCCTTCTCGTACGTGGCGAGGAAGCTGCCCGAATCGTCGCGCGACAGCCCGTAGGTGGTCTGCGTCAGGTCGTTGGTACCGAAGGAGAAGAACTCGGCCGTCTTCGCGATCTCGCCGGCCATGAGGCAGGCGCGCGGCAGTTCGATCATGGTGCCGACAAGGTAGTTGATCCTCACCTTTTCCGCCGCCATGACCTCACGCGCCACCCGGTCCACGATCGCCTTCATAATGTCAAACTCGCGCCGGGTGGCGATGAGCGGCACCATGATCTCGGGCAGCACCTTGACCTTCTCCCCGATCACCCGCGCCGCCGCCTCGAAGATGGCACGCGCCTGCATTTCGGGAATCTCAGGATACGAAATCGCCAGCCGGCAGCCGCGATGCCCCAGCATGGGGTTCGATTCGCGCAATTCGTTGGAGCGGACCCGCACCGCATCGGGATCGACGCCGATCACCTCGGCCACCTCGGCGTGCTCATGCTCGGCGTGGGGCAGGAATTCGTGCAGCGGCGGATCGAGCAGACGGATGGTGATGGGCCGGCCTTCCATGATGCGGAACAGCTCGACGAAATCGTCGCGCTGCATGGGCAGGATCTTGTCGAGCGCCGCCCGCCGTCCCTTCTCGTCCGATGCCAGGATCATCTCGCGCACGGCGACGATGCGGTCGGCGTCGAAGAACATGTGTTCGGTACGGCTGAGTCCGATTCCTTCCGCGCCGAAGCGCACTGCGGTGCGGGCATCCTGCGGAGTCTCCGCGTTGGCACGCACACCAAGGGTACGGATCCTGTCCACCCAGCCCATCAGCGTGGCGAACTCGCCGGAGAGCGCCGGCTCCAGCGTCGGCACCGAGCCCAGCATCACCTCGCCCGCCGCGCCGTCGATGGTGATGACGTCGCCCGCCGCCATGGTATGGCCGCGCGCCGTCAGGGTACGCAGCTTGTAGTCGATGCGGATTTCGCCGGCACCGGCGACGCAGGGCGTGCCCATGCCGCGCGCGACCACCGCCGCGTGGCTGGTCATGCCGCCGCGGCTGGTCAGGATGCCCCTGGCGGCGTGCATGCCGTGGATGTCCTCGGGGCTGGTCTCGATCCGGACCAGGATCACCGCCTCGCCCTTACCGGCCAGCGACTCGGCCTCGTCGGCGCTGAACACCACCCTGCCCGACGCCGCGCCCGGCGAGGCCGGCAGGCCGTTGGCAACGGTGGTGCGCGGCGCGTCGGGGTCGAGGGTGGGGTGCAGAAGCTGGTCGAGGGAGCCCGGCTCGATGCGCGCCACCGCTTCCTCGCGGGTGATCAGCCTCTCCTTCACCATGTCGCAGGCGATCTTGAGCGCCGCCTTGGCGGTGCGCTTGCCGGCGCGGGTCTGCAGCATCCAAAGCTTTCCGCCCTGCACGGTGAATTCGATGTCCTGCACATCGCGGAAATGGCGCTCCAGCCGCCGGCGGATGTCCACAAGCTGGCGGAACACCGCAGGCATGACCTCTTCCATGGCCGGCAGGGTGGAGCCGTTGGCTTCCTTGCCCTTGACGGTGAGGTGCTGCGGCGTGCGGATGCCGGCAACCACGTCCTCGCCCTGGGCATTGACCAGGTATTCGCCGTAGAAGGCGTTTTCGCCGGTGGACGGATCGCGAGTGAAGGCGACGCCGGTGGCGCAGTCCTCGCCCATGTTGCCGAATACCATCGCCTGTACATTGACCGCAGTGCCCCAGTCCTCGGGGATATCGTGCAGCCGCCGATAGGTGATGGCGCGCTGGTTCATCCAGCTTCCGAACACGGCGCCGATGGCGCCCCAGAGCTGTTTGTGCGGGTCCTGCGGAAACGGCCGGCCCAGTTGCTCGGCCACCTTGGCCTTGAAGGCGGCGGCTACCGCCTTCCAGTCGTCGGCGCCCAGTTCGGTGTCCAGCGTATAGCCGCGGTCTTCCTTGTAGCCTTCGAGAATGTCCTCGAAGTTATGGTGCTCCACCTCCAGCACCACGTCGCCGTACATCTGGATGAACCGGCGGTAACTGTCCCAGGCGAAGCGCGCATCGCCGCTGTTCCTCGCCAGCCCCTCGACGGTGACGTCGTTGAGCCCGAGGTTGAGCACCGTATCCATCATGCCGGGCATGGAGGCGCGGGCGCCGGAGCGCACCGACACCAGCAGCGGATTGGCCGGGTCGCCGAATTTCGCGCCCACCGTACGTTCCACCTTCGCCAGCGCGGCCGCCACCTGGCCGGCCAGTTCCTTCGGGTATTTGCGCCGGTTCTCGTAGAATGTGGTGCACACCTCGGTGGTGAGGGTGAAGCCGGGCGGCACCGGCAGGCCGAGACTCGCCATCTCGGCGAGGTTCGCGCCCTTGCCGCCCAGCAGTGCGCGCATGGCGGAGCGCCCTTCCGCCTTGCCGTCGCCAAAGGAGTACACCCATTTGGGCGTACGCCTTTGCGATCCCGCCCGGTGTGCGGGGACCTTCCTCACCGCCGCCTTTTTCGCCGCGGTCTTCCGGGCGATCGTCTTTTTTGCGACTTTCTTCGCCTCCGTCCGGCGCGGTGCCGGCTTCTTCCGCACTGCGACCTTGCGCGCGGGGGTTTTCTTGCGGGTGGTGGGTCTGCGGGCCATGGTCAGCTTCCGGCGTTGGTGTTTCGTTTCCCCCTCGCCGCGCCCGAACCCGGCCCGGGGACGGCGAAGAACATCCTAATATGCCGTATCCGGCCCCGACTCAGCCCTCGATCTGGGCGAAATCGGCGATGGCGCCCATGGCGGCACGGATACCCGACAGCAGGCGCAGCCGGTTGACGCGCAGGTCGGGATTGTCGCTGTTGACCGTAACGCGATCGAAGAACGCGTCCACCGGGGCGCGCAGCGTCGCCAGCAGCCCCATGGCGTCGTCGAAGCGCTCGTCCGCCAGCGCCGGGCCGGTCTGGCCGGCCAGTTCGCGCAGTCGGGCATGCAGGGTCCGCTCCTCCGCCGCTTCCAGCCGGGTTTCCTCCACCGCACCGGCATGGCTGGCGTTGTCCTTCTTCTCCTCGATGGCGACGATGTTGCTGGCGCGGCGATAGGCCACCAGCAGGTTGGCGCCGTCGTCCGTGCCGAGGAACGTCTTCAGCGCCTCGGCGCGCGCCACCAGCCGCACCAGATCGTCCTCGCGCCCGCCGTCGGCCTTGCGCACCGCGAACACTGCGGAGATCAGGTCGTGGCGCACGCCCTTCTCGCGCAGGTGCACCTTCAGCCGGTCGGCGAAGAAGTCGATCAGGTCATCGATAATTTCCTGAACCCGCCGTGACGGTTCCGGAGTCGCATGACGCGCCAGTTCTCCGGTAAAATGCTTCCGGGCATGATGAAAAGCCGTGCCGAGCGGGAGCCTTAACCCGTTTTCCAGGATCAACCGGATCACGCCCAGCGCCGCCCGTCGCAACGCGAAGGGGTCTTTCGACCCTGTCGGCTTCTGGCCTATCAGCCAGAACGCGACCAGCGTGTCGATCTTGTCGGCCAGCGCCACCGCCACCGAGACCGGCGCGGTCGGGCAGGCATCGTTGGGGCCCACGGGCGAATAGTGCTCGGCGATGGCATCGGCGACCTCCGGCCGCTCGCCCTCTTCCAGCGCGTAGTAGCGGCCCATGACTCCCTGCAGTTCCGGGAACTCGCCGACCATGCCGGTGGTGAGGTCGGCCTTGGCCAGCATCGCCGCGCTGCGCACCGCGTCGCGCTCGGCACCCGGCACGTCCTCGGACAGTTCTGCCGCCAGCGCCTGCAGGCGCGTTACCTTGTCTTCCAGCGTGCCGAGCTTCTCGTGGAACACCATATCGGCCAGCGCCGGCACCCGTGACTCCAGCTTGTCCTTGCGATCCTGGTCCCAGAAGAACCTGGCGTCGGACAGCCGCGCGCGCAGCACCCGCTCGTTGCCGGCGACGATGGCGGCGCCGCCGTCCGAGGGCTCGATGTTGGCGACGACGATAAAGCGCGGAGCCAGCCGTCCATCCGTCGTCACCAGCGAGAAATAGCGCTGGTGAGTGCGCATGGTGGTGGTCAGCACCTCGGCCGGCAGCTCCATGAATTGCGCGTCGATGGTGCCCATCAGGCTGACCGGCCATTCCACCAGCCCCGTCACCTCGGCCAGCAGCCCGGCATCGCGCCTGACCGTAAGCCCTTCGGCCTCGGCCAGTTTCGCCCCCTGCTGCTCGATCAGCGAGCGGCGCAGGGCCGGGTCGACGACCACCTTGTTGTGCTGAAGGGTCTTCGAGTAGTCGTCGAAGAAGCCCACCTCGAACGGCTCGGGCGACATGAAGCGGTGGCCGCTGGTGACGTTTCCGACGGGAATGCCTTCGCCCAGGTCGAGCGCGACCCCGTCCCCGTCCAGCACGCACAGAACGCGCGTCAGCGGCCGAACCCAGCGCATGGTGCCGTCGCCCCAGCGCATGGACTTGGGCCAGGGCAGCCGGTGGATGCAGTCGGCCAGAAGCGCCGGAAGCACCTCGATGGTGGGACGGCCCTCGCGACGGATGACGGCGAACCAGAATTCATTCTTGCCGGCCGCGCGCTTCTCGCACTGGTCGAGGGTCAACCCGTTGGCCTTGAGGAATCCGTCGATGGCCTTCTGCGGCGCGTCGGTCCGCGGCCCGCGCTTTTCCTCCGTGACATCCGGCTGCGTATCCGGCAGCCCGTCCACGACCAGTGCGAGGCGCCGCGGCGTGGCGAACGCCCTGGCGTCGGAAATCTGCAGATTGGCGGCCTTCAGCACCTCGACCACCAGCGACTTGAGATCGTCGGACGCGCGTATCTGCATGCGCGCCGGAATTTCCTCGGAAAACAGTTCGAGCAGAAGCTGGGCCATCTCAGCCAGCCCTTTCGCCGCCGGAAAGCCAGGCCTCGCAGCAGCCCTTGGCCAGCGCGCGCACGCGACCGATATAGCCGGCGCGTTCCAGCACGCTGATCACCCCGCGCGCGTCCAGCAGATTGAACGCGTGGCTCGACTTGATGCACTGGTCGTAGGCGGGCAGCGCCAGCCCGGCCGCGAGCAGCTTCGCGCATTCCTTTTCCGCGAACTCGAACTGCTGGCGCAGCATGTCGGTGGAGGCGTGCTCGAAGTTGTAGGCGGAGTATTCGCGCTCGGCCCGCAGGAACACGTCGCCATAGCGGATGCCGGCGCCGTTGAAGTCCAGGTCATAGACGTTCTCGACCCCCTGGATGTACATGGCCAGCCGTTCGAGCCCGTAGGTCAGCTCTACCGAAACCGGATTGCACTCGATGCCGCCGACCTGCTGGAAATAGGTGAACTGGGTCACTTCCATCCCGTCGCACCAGACCTCCCAGCCCAGCCCGGCGGCGCCCAGCGTCGGGCTTTCCCAGTCGTCCTCGACGAAGCGGATGTCGTGCAGCGCAGGGTCTACACCCAGCGCTTCCAGGCTCTTCAGGTACAGATCCTGGCTGTCGGGCGGCGACGGCTTCAGGATCACCTGGTACTGGTAATAGTGCTGCAACCGGTTGGGGTTCTCGCCATAGCGCCCGTCCTTGGGCCGGCGCGACGGCTGCACATAGGCGGCGCGCCACGGCCGCGGGCCAAGGGCGCGCAGCGTGGTCGCCGGATGGAAGGTGCCTGCCCCCACCTCCATGTCGTAGGGCTGCAGGATGGCGCAGCCCTGGCGGCTCCAGTAATCCTGGAGTCGCATTATAAGCGACTGAAATGACGGGACTTCTTTGCCGTTCGTGTTCATTGAGGAGGCCTGCCACCCTTGAAGGCGCCGCACCTTAGGCACGGCCGCGGGCCGGGGTCAAGAATGCCTGCGGAGGTGGTTCATCGGGGGTAGGGGCAGCCGTCGCGCCCGCAATGGCGCGCGCCGCGGGCCGGCACGAAGGTATCGCAGCGGGCGCATTTGACCATATCCTCGGTGTCCGGGCCGGGCGTCCCGGCATCGAGCCGTCGGCGCTCCTTCTTGCTCGCCTCGCGCACCTGGTTCAGGCGAGCGACCCACTTGAAGCCGTACCAGACCGCCAGAAGGATGACGATCAGCACAAGCAGCTTGGGCAGGCTGAACCCGAACATGTCTATTGCTCCCCCGTCACGCCGGCGGCCGTCACTGCCCGAACCGTTTCCACGTCGCCCATTCCTCCAGCACCGCCAGCACGGCCCACGCCTGGCGCTCCGGTCCGTGCGCCGCCCCCCGGCCGAGCCAGCGCCGCAGCAGATTGCCGCGCGGAGATACTTCGTGCAGCTTCACCCGTTCTCCGAAGCGTTCGCGCATGACCGTGCGCAGATTCCCGATTCCGTCGACCAGACCCAGCGACAGGGCCTGGCTACCGGTCCAGATATCCCCCTCGAACAGCTCGGCGTCGGGCGCCTGCAGCCGGTCGCCGCGGCGTTCGCGCACCATCCGCTTGAAGCTGTCGTGCACGTCGGCCTGGATGGAATGCAGCCGGGCGATGTCTTCCGGTGCCTCGGGGCGAAACGGATCGAGCATGCCCTTGCGCTTTCCCGCCGTGTGCACACGGCGCTCGACGCCGAAGCGCTCGAGCAGATCGGGAAAGCCGAACCCGGCACTGATCACCCCGATGGAGCCGATGATGGAATTCTCGTCGGCGAATATCTCGTCCGCCGCGCAGGCGAGCCAGTAGCCGCCCGATGCGGCAACGTCCTCGGCGAAGGCCACGACCGGCACGTTCTTTTCGCCGGCGAGTTCGCGGATGCGCCGGGCGATCATGGCCGACTGCACCGCCGAGCCGCCGGGCGAGTTCACCGCCAGTGCCACCGCCTTGAGATTGCGGGCGGAAAAGGCCCGTTTGATGGTGCGCTCCAGCCCCGCCAGCGTCATGCCCGATCCCACCGGCCCGATACGGCCGATCACGCCCGACAGGCGCAGCACGCCCACCACCGGCGCCGGATCGCGAAAGGCGCGCAGCGGCAGCCTGGCCAGCCAGCGCCAGGCAAGTTCGGAAAGCTCCTCACGGGACCAGTTCTTCATGGCCGCCAGATTGGCCGAGCGGCGGTCAGAAGTCGAGGGCGGCGCCGCGCAGCACCGCGTCCGCCGCCGCCGTATAGCCGCCGTCCACCTCATGCAGAACCAGACCGGCGGCGAGGGTGAGCGGCGTGCGCGCTCCCTTGCGGGCGCGCACGATGATGCGACGCGCCGGCCTCCCGGCCTTCGGCCACAGGGGGAAAACCACGATTGCGCCGGCGCGCCCGGCCAGTGCAGCCAGAAGCGCGTCCAGCCGGTCGGCGCGGTGGATCAGGGTCAGCGTGCCGCGCGGCTTCAGCACGCCCAGCATGGCCGCCACCCAGAGTGTCGGATCCGCCTCCTCCACATGCGCCGCCGCCTTCCCCGCATGGGGCGGGCGGGAGCCGCGCCCGGCCGGCAGATAGGGCGGGTTGGCCATCGCCAGGTCGAACGGGCCGGCGGCCACCGCCGGCAGGGTTGCGCTGACCGTTCCCTGTGCCACCGACACCCGGTCCGCGAGACCGTTGAGCCGCGCGTTTTCGCCCGCCAGCGCCACCAGCGCCGCCTGCGGCTCGATGCCCGTCACCCGGCAGCCGGTGCGCCGCGCGAGGCACAGCGCGGCGGCGCCGCAACCGGCCCCGGCCTCGAACACGGCATCGGCCGCGCCCGCCGGCACCGCGGCCGCCAGCAGCACCGTATCGATGGCGGCTCGGAAGCCGTCGCGCGGCTGGCGCAGCCGCACCTGGCCGCCCATCAGCGTGTCGTCGGTGAGGTCCATCGTCGGGCTAGGCAAGCTGTGCGCCCTCGCCGGCGTCGATGACGAGGCGGCGCGCCGCCTCGTAATCGTCGTCGGCCACCATCATACGGCGCGGAATGGCGCCGACACTGCCTTCCAGGACGCTGGTATGGGTATCGAACACCATCGGCTCGATGCCGGAATCGCGTAGGAGCGCCCCCAGCCACGACAACAGCACCGGATCGTTGGTGCGGACCAGTTCCCGCATGGCGGTGCCCCCTTCCCTCCAAACTCAACCGCGCGACCGAACATCGCAGCGGGTCCGCTTGACCCATGGCCCGGTTGATCTATGCTCGCCTCTCCCGCCGCCCGGATCAAGGACCGGAGAGCCCGCGTGACCATTGTCGTAAAACTTGAGGACCGGCGCGAGCCCAAGGCAACATCGCTCGATCGTCTGATCGGTCTTACCGCCACCGACATGGGGGCGGTCAACCACGTGATTCTCGAGCAGATGCAGAGCCCGGTACTGTTGATCCCGCAGCTTGCCGGGCACATCGTCGCCGCGGGCGGCAAGCGGCTGCGTCCGATGCTGACCCTGGCGGCATCGCGGCTGTGCGGTTACGAGGGCGTGCGCCATGTCAGCCTCGCCGCTACCGTCGAGTTCATCCACACCGCCACCCTGCTGCATGACGACGTGGTCGACGAGAGCGACCTGCGCCGCGGCGCAGCCACCGCCAACGCCGTGTGGGGCAACAAGTCGAGCGTGCTGGTGGGCGATTTCCTGTTCGCCCGCGCGTTCGAACTGATGGTTGCGGACGGCTCGCTCGAAGTGCTGCGCATCCTCTCGCGCGCGTCTTCGGTGATCGCCGAGGGCGAGGTGCATCAGCTCGTCACCGCCAACGACACCGACACCACCGAAGAGGACTACCTGGAAGTGATCCAGGCCAAGACCGCGAAGCTGTTCGCCGCCGCCGCGGAGATCGGTGCGGTCGTCGCCGACCGGCCCGAGGCCGAGCGCCGGGCGCTGGAGTCGTTCGGCCACAATATCGGCATGGCGTTCCAGCTCATCGACGACGTGCTCGACTACGCGGCGCGCCAGGCGACGCTCGGCAAGACGGTGGGCGACGATTTCCGCGAGGGCAAGATCACCCTGCCGGTGGTGCTGGCCTTCCGCGCCGCCGATGAGGAGTCGCGCGCTTTCTGGCGGCGCACGCTGGAGGACCTGGAGCAGAAGAAGGGCGATCTGCGCCGCGCGGTACAGTTGCTGGAAAAGACCGGGGCGCTGACCGCCACGGTGGAGCGCGCCCGCCATTACGGCCGCCTCGCCCACGAGGCACTGGCCATCTTCCCCGAGAGCGACTACCGCACCGCGCTCGGCGAAGCGATCGACTTTGCCGTCAACCGCGCCTACTGACCCGGCTCCCCGAGCCAATCCCGGTTTTTTTCCGCCGCCCGGTTGATATACTGCACAGGCGGCGGTCGTGCGGCTCGTACGGGGTGTCGCCGCAGCGGGCGGCGGCACTCAGGCACAACCGGAACGAATGAACGCCGTGCCTCCGGCAAGGGACAAGAACCGGCACGGCAGAAACAGGAGGCTTCCCATGACTCTTTCGATCAGACACCACGCCACCGTCGCGCTGGCGCTCGGTAGCATCGCTGTCATTTTCGGCGCCCCGCCGGCGGGCGCGGACGATTTCTACAAGGGCAAGACCGTCACGTTCCTGATCGGCTACAGCGTGAACAACGGCTACGACACCTACAGCCGCCTGGTCGCACGCCATATCGGCAAATACCTGCCGGGCAACCCGTCAGTCGTGCCGAAGAACATGCCAGGCGCGGGCAGCCTGCTGGCGACCAACTACCTCTACAACGTTGCGCCGCGGGACGGCACGATTCTGGGCATGATCGACCAGGCGTCGCCGGTCACCCAGCTTCTCGGCAGGAAGGGACTGAAGGCCGACATCACGAAGTTCAACTGGATCGGCCGTGTCACCAGCAACGCGGCGGTGCTTTACGGCTGGCACACCGCGCCGGTGCAGCATATCCGCGAGGCGTTCAAGAAGGAGTTGATCATCTCGGCGCCGGGGCAGAATTCGCGCATCCTGTCGAATGTGCTGAAGGAACTGCTCGGTCTCAATTTCCGTATCCTGACCGGGTACAAGGGTGCGGGTGAAAGCCGGCTCGCCATGGAGCGCGGCGAGGTCCATGCGCTGACCCAGCCGTGGTCGGTGCTGCGGGCGCAGAAGCCCGAGTGGATTCGCGACAAGAAGGTCACCCTGCTGCTCCAAGTGGGGGTTGACTCTCATCCGGACCTCAAGGGTGTGCCCATGGTCGCCGACCTCGCCACGACCGACGAGCAGCGCAGGCTGATCTATTTTTTCGCGGGTACCTCGCGCATCGGTCGCGCCGTCATGTCGCCGCCGGCACAGCCCGGGGAGCGCGTCGCGGATCTTCGCGCGGCGTTCATGAAGGTGATGAAGGACCCGCAGTTCCTCGCCGAAATCGCACGGGCGAAGCTGGATCTCGACCCCATGCCGGGCGCCGAACTGCAGGCCTATATCGAGAAGTCGGTGGACTATCCGCCGATGCTGGTGGCCAAGGCGAGGAAGCTTGCCGCCGCCGGTGGAAATCGCAAGAAAAAGAAGTAGCATTCGGCAGACTTGGAATCGACGGGCGGGGTCGCGGCAGCCGCGCGGCCCCGTCCGTCGCGGTTCGAACATCGCCATAATGCAGTGAGCGACGAAACATGGCCGACGGGTATGACGGGCTGCGCACGTTTCTGGGCGAGTGTCAGCGTCTCGGGGAACTGCGCACCATCACGGATGCGGACTGGGATCTGGAAATTGGCGCGCTGACCGAGTCGACCGCCGAGTTGATCCCCGAGCCGCCGGCCCTTCTGTTCGACCGCATCAAGGGATATCCGGAAGGGTTTCGCGTGCTAAGCCTCGCCGTGGTGTCGAAGGTGCGCACCGCGCTGGCGCTGCGCCTGCCCACCGATACCCCGCGTATGGAACTGATCCGCCAGGCCTCGCGCCGGCTGAAGAATTCGCCGCGCATCCCGCCCGAGGTGGTGGCGGACGGCCCGGTGATGCAGAACGCCATGCGCGACAATAACGTGGACCTCTACCGCTTCCCGGCCCTCAAATCGCACCGCCGCGACGGCGGGCGCTACATCGGCACCGGCGATACGGTCATCGTGCGCGATCCCGAGACGGGGTACGTGAACGTCGGCACCTACCGGCTGCAGGTGCACGAGGGCAACCTGCTGGGGCTGTGGCAGAGCCCCGGCCAGCAGGGCCGGCTGATCGCCGAGCAGTACTGGAAGGAAGGAAAGGCCTGCCCGGTCGCCATCACGCTGGGCGGCGATCCGCTGGTGATGATGACGTCCTACACCAAGTTTCCGTGGGGTGTGTCGGAGTTCGATGTGGCGGGCGGCATCCTCGGCCACCCGCTGCCGGTGATCGAGGGGCCGCTGACCGGGCTGCCGATTCCCGCCCATGCCGAGATCGCCATCGAAGGCGAGATTCCGCCGCCCGACGAGGAATCGCGCGACGAGGGGCCGTTCGGCGAATGGACCGGCTACTATTCGGGCGGCACCATCGGCACCGGCGAGCCGCAGCCGGTGATCCGCGTCAAGGCCATCTACCACCGCAACGATCCCATCCTGATCAACATGTCGCCGCAATGGATGGGTGCGCCGCATCAGGGGCCGCGTATCGCCAGCGGCACGCTGTGGGACCAGCTCGAGGCGGCGGGAGTACCCGGCATCCAGGGCGTCTATGTCCACAACTCGTTCCTCACCGCCATTTCCATCGAGCAGAAATACGCCGGCCACGCGCGGCAGACCGGCATGGCGGCCATGGGTTGCTCGGCCGTCGCGCGGCTCAACCGCTACGTCGTGGTGGTGGACGAGGACATCGACCCATCGAACCTGAAGGAAGTCGTGTGGGCGATGATTTCGCGCGTCGATCCCGCCACCGATATCCAGATTATCGACGACTGCTGGTCGAGCCCGCTGGATCCGCGCATGCCGCCCGACAAGAGCGAGAACGGCCCGCGCACCATGGCGCGCGCCATCTTCTACGCGGTGCGCCCGTGGGCGTGGCGCGACCGCTTCCCGATGGTCAACCGCATCGACCCCGACCAGCGCGAGGCGGTGGTGGAAAAGTTCCGCCACCTTCTGCCCTTCCCGCCCGTCTGACCGGGGAAACCGGGAGCGGGGGCGTTAAATCGCCACATCGTCGCGGGCGCGCTCGTAGTCCCGCAGGCTCTTTTCGTAAGCGTCGAGCGCTTCCTTCCAGCCGGCGATGCCGGCCGCGCGCAGCGCCTGCCAGTGCTTCTTCACCTCGTTCAGGGCCTCGTCGAGGCGCTTGCGCGCCTCCTGCGATGCCTCGGTCCCGGTGCGCCCCGCCGCCTCGCCCAGCCGGTCGAGATCGCGGCCGAGCCTTTCCAGCCGTCCGTCGTTTTCGCGCAGATACGCCTCGCGTTCGGATGCGGTCGCTTCCGTATCGGCCGCCCGTGCCGGTGCAACGGGCGCAAGGGGGCCGGCCAGTACGCAGACGACGCCGAGCGCCGCGAGGGAACGCATCAGGATGTGGAGTGTCATGGCGTCCTCCTTTGCTGGCGACAGCATATCGCGTCCCGGCACGGCGGGAAATCGGGGCGGGCGTGCACAACGCCCGTTCCTTGCCCGCCGAAAGCGGCGGCAATATGACGGTGACGTCCCGATGGTCCCTACAGCCACTTCATCTTGCGGAAGAACAGGTATTCGAGCACGCCGATCAGCAGGAGCCCGGCGCTGACGGTGCCGAAAGCCCATGGCCACTTGTCGCCGGGGATTCCGGCGACGTTGACCCCGAGCAGGCCGGTCAGCAGCGACAGGGGCAGGAAGATGGCGGCGATCACCGCCAGCACGTACATGTTGCGGTTGATCCGCTCGGTCATGCGGGTATTAAGCTCGTCCTGTACAACCGCAGCGCGTTCGCGTGCCGAATCCAGGTCCTCGACATAGCGGGTGATGCGGTCGGCGACCTCGCGCAGGCGCTGGCCGTTCCGGGCGTCGATCCACTCCGTCCGTTCGCCCACCAGCCGGCCCATGGCCTCGCGCTGGGGCGCGATGTAGCGGCGCAGCGCGATGGCCATGCGCCTGAGCCGCCACAGTTCGGTACGGTGCTCGGCGCCGCCGGCTGCAAGCACCCGGTCCTCCACATCGTCGATGGCGTCGTCGAGGTCGCCGATGACCGGCCCCATGCGTTCCACCAGCCGTCGCGCCAGCTCGACGATAAAATCTCCCGCGTCACACGGCCCCCGCCCGGCGGCGAATTCGTCGCGGATGTCCTGCACCGCCATCATCCTGCGCCGGCGCACCGACACCGCCCGCCGCGCATCGATGTAGATGCGCACCGCCACCATGTCCTCGGGATCGGCGCCGGGGTTGAGATTGACCCCGCGCAGGTTGACCAGCAGTCCGTCGCCCACCGGCGTACAGCGCGGGCGCACGTCCTCGTAGATCAGCGCCTCGGCGACGATGGCGGGCAGGCCGCTTTCCTCGGCCAGCCAGCATCGCGCCCGCGCGCTGTCGAGATGCAGGTGCGCCCAGACGAATCCGGCGTCCGGCCGGGTCAGCGCCTCCCAGCCGACCTCGGTCGCCCCGCCCTTTCCGTCGAGCCGGCAGGCATAGATCAGACCGTCGTCATCGTTCATGGCACCCTCCCCCCGGCCGGCCCTTGCCGCCATGGTAACGCGCCGCGCGCGCGGCAACGAATCCCTCGTGCAACGGGACCCCGATTCGGGTTCGAATCCGGTGATGGAGAAATATCTCTCCGCCGACGCCGTCGCCCGGCTGATCGAGGAGGTCCGCCGCTGGGCCGAGCAGTACCTGCTCAACCCGGCGCACCTGATCCAGATCGCGGTTATTGCCGTCGCCTACGTGGTGGCGCGCATTCTCGATTCCCGCCTCAGCGCCGTGCTCGACCGCTTCGCGGCGCGCGAGGGGATGGACCACCGCATCGCCTCCGGGCTGCGCACCCTGTCGCGCCTGTCCATGCCGGGCATCTGGCTGTTCGCACAGTGGATCGGGCTGATTGCAGCCGAACGCATGGGCTGGCCCGACTGGCTGCTCGAAATCACCGTCAGCCTGCTGACGGCGTGGCTGGTCATCCGCTTCGCCGCCACTTTCATTGCCGATCCGCTGTGGAGCCGCATCGTCGAGGCGGTGGCGTGGACCATCGCGGCGCTGAACATCGTCGACCTGGTGGACCCCACCATCCGGCTGCTCGACGAGCTCGCCATCCAGTTCGGTGCGTTGCGCCTTTCCGCCCTGCTCGTGATCAAGGGCGTGCTGTCGGTGGCGGTGCTGCTGTGGGGCGCGGTGCTGCTGTCCGACATGGTGGAGCGGCGACTCGGCAAATCGCGCCGGCTGACGCCGTCGGTTCAGGTGCTGTTCTCCAAGCTGATCAAGGCGATCCTGGTTACCATCGCGGTGGTGGCGGCGCTCAACAGCGTCGGCATCGATCTCACCGGCTTCGCCGTGTTCACCGGCGCGCTCGGCCTCGGCATCGGCTTCGGCCTGCAGAAGGTGGTGTCCAACCTGATCAGCGGCGTGATCCTGCTGCTCGACCGCTCGGTGAAGCCGGGCGATGTGATCGCGGTGGGCAACACCTACGGCTGGGTCAATACCATGAGCGCGCGCTACGTCTCGCTCATCACCCGCGACGGCATCGAGCACCTGATCCCCAACGAGGACCTGATCACCCAGCGGGTGGAGAACTGGTCCTACAGCAACAACCTGGTGCGCATCCGCATTCCGTTCGGCGTGTCCTATCGCGCCGATCCGTACAAGGTGCGCGACATCGCCGTCGCCGCGGCCGCCGACAACCCGCGCGTGCTGAAGACCCCCGCGCCGCTCTGCAACATGAAGGAGTTCGGCGACAGCTCGGTCAATTTCGAGATCCTGGCGTGGATCAACGACCCGGTGAACGGCGTGGCCAACCTGCGCGGCCAGGTGCTGTTCGCCCTGTGGGACCGGCTGCACGAGGAGGGGGTAGAGATTCCCTTCCCGCAGCGCGACCTGCATTTGCGCTCCGCCGAACCCATCCCGGTGCGCATCGTCGACCCGGCCGCGGCGGCACCGCACCCGCCTGATTGAGGACAGGGACCGCGGGCAGGCGCCTGACCGTCTGACCCTCCCCGTTCGCTCTGGAAGAACTTCTCCGCCGCGCCGAGCGCGGACTCGATCTCCCTGAGTGAATGCGCCGTCGCCACCGGGGCCAGTACACCCGCCACAAGAAGCGCGGCCGTCAGATGCATAGTCCATTTCATGGTGCCTCCCTTTCCGTCAGCACCGCTTCTCGATGAACGCGGCAATCTCCGCCGGGTCGGCGAAGATTGCCGAGGCGCGGTCGCCCATCATCCCGGCGCGCAGGATCGCGGGTTCTCCCTTTTGCGGACCTGTCTCGCTCGAATCCGTCTTGAAGCGCAGGTTGAACTCCCAGAACGGCGGCAGTTCGCCCGTTGCCGTGGTCACCCTGTAGGTGCCGCGGCAGTAGCGGATCGCGGTGACCCGCTGCGCAGGACCGACCTTCTTCAGGTTCTGAAGCTGTGGTCCGCGACCCATTCCGCCGCCTTGCGCGGTCTGGCCGGATGCACCGTCGGCGTCCGCCGATTTCAGAAAGGCGATCAGGTCGGCGCGCGCCTTCGGATCCTTGACGCCCGGGAAGGTCATGGTGTTGCCGGGAACGAACGCCCTGGGATCGGTCAGCCAGGCGTCGAGCGTCTGCTCGTTCCAGATGATCGCCGAGGATTCGAGTGCCGGCGAATAGCGGCCGAACCCCGCGGCAGTGCCCGCCTTGCGGCCCCAGATATGAGCAAGGCTCGGCCCGGTCAAGTGCCGCCCCGGTTCCATGGAGTGGCAGGCGGCGCACATGCGGAAGGCGCGGGCGCCGGCGCCGGCATCGCTCGCGGCAGTGGCGGGCACGCCCGGCAGCGGGGCAAAGAGGCCGAGAATGAGTACCGCACGCGCGGCCCGTCGCCCATACGACGGAGATGCCGGGCCCGACGGCGGGAAGAAGAGGATACCGGAAAATACTCTCATGGTCCGATCCTTTCATGAACCTGTTGAGATGAGCGCATATCGCCAGCGACGGGAAACCGCGCGGGATCGCGCCGATACGCGCCGCAGCCGAGCGGTCCGCGGCTGCGCGGCAGGATGGCCGGCCGCTGCCTTCAAGGCAGCCGCGGAGCGTCAGCCCATTCTGGCGGATCGGGGCGGATGAGGATCGGGGGCGATGGTCGCTCCCCGGACCGGCCGGATGGAGCGCCGCGCCGACTCCGCGATGTGGATTTCCGTGGCCATCGCCGGCCGCGGCAACAGCGCGGCGGATACCATGGTGCAGAGCAACAGGCAGCCGCTATCGGCGGAGGGCACTTGATCGCAGCACCCGCAGCAGGCGCCGTCCCCCGAGAACCCTGCCGGGAATGCGGCGGCGGCGACCGGCGTGCCGACGGCCATGCCGCCCGCCCGAACCGCGGACAGGTCCACGCCCAGGGCGAGCAGCGCCCCGAACACCGTCATCAGCAGCATGCGCGTACAAGGACGGTTCATGGCTCGACGAGAATGATCATAAGGGGCCGTGTGACAAGGCGAAATACACAATGGCGCGACCCGGTGCCCGCCGGGGGTGGGCTTGCGGCCGATCCACAGCCGGTCGAGCCTCCTGCGGCCGGTGCCGCGCCGCTTGCGGCAGGCAGGCATCGGGGTTATATAGCCCGGCCGATATCCACGGCACGGCGGGGCGTAGCGCAGCCTGGTAGCGCGTCTGCTTCGGGAGCAGAAGGTCGGAGGTTCAAATCCTCTCGCCCCGACCAGTTTTTTCCTGACATTTTGGGCCGGCCCCGGCCCGCCCGTCACGGCGCCGGTCAACCCGCCAGCATGGTCAGCGCCGCGCGGCGGTCGCCGGGCTTGAGTTTGAGGAACAGGGCGCGGGCCTTGCGGATGTCCTGCTCCGAGCCGCTCTCGGCGGCTGCCTTGAGGGCGGCCGCGGTGGGGTCGTCGGGCCCGCGGATGAACACCAGCGCTTTGGCAAGCTTGCCCATGGCCTCGCGGTCGATAGCGGTCTCGTCCATTCAACTGCTCCTTATCCGCCGTCCCGCCCCTACTCCGCCGGCTGGGCGGCGCGCTGCCGGCGCGCGGTCAGGATCTCGGTGGCAAGCAGCAGGACGCCTGCGCCGCAGCCGAGGAGATCGGTCCACAGCGCGCCCTTGAAGGCGCCGGCGGGGATCAACGCCAGGATTCCGGCGGCGAGGAACGCGAGCCGCATGGGCCACGACACCGCGCGCAGGAAATAGCCGGCGAGCCCGATGGAGCCGAGCCACACGCCGAGCGCGGCGGTGAGCGCGGCGAGCGTCACGTCCACGGCCGAGCCCTGCATCAGCAGGGTGGGCGAGAAGACGAACAGGAACGGCACCACGAAGGCGAGCCAGCCGAAGCGCACCGCCATGAAACCGGTGATCATCGGATCCGCCTTCGCCAGCGAGGCGGCGGCGAACGCCGCCACCGCCACCGGCGGGGTGATCATGGACATCATGCCGAAATAGAGCACGAACAGATGCGCCGCCATGCGGTCGATGCCCACCTTCTCCAGCGCCGGGGCCACCAGCGCGGCGAGCAGGGCGTAGACGCCGATGGTCGGCATGCCCATGCCGAGAACCAGGCACACGATCGCCGACAGCCCGAGCAGCAGCAGCAGCGACGTGCCGGCCACCTCGACCAGCCACAGGGTCAGCGCGAAACCGAGCCCCGAAATGGACATCACGCCGATCACGATCCCGGCGGCGGCGCACACCATGATAATGTCGACGACGCCGTAGCCCGTCTGCACCACCGCCCGGCCGATGGCTGCGAGCGGTGGCCGCTCGCCCTTGTAGCCGAACAGATAGGCCGTCGCGAGCAGGGTAAGAGAGGCATAGATCGCCGCCGTCTCGGGGCGCAGATGCAGCGAAAACAGCGCATAGATCAGCACCCCAAAGCTGATCGGGAAGTGCCAGCCGGCGCGCATTACCCCGCCAAGGCGCGGAATGAGCGCCTCGTCGACGCGGCTGATGCCGAGCCGCGCCGCCTCGAGGTCGGCCTGGATGAACAGCCCGATGTAATAGAGCAGCGACGGCAGGATCGCCGCCACCACCACCTCGGCGTAGGACACCTGCAGGAACTCGGCCATCAGGAAGGCGGCCGCCCCCATCACCGGCGGCATGAGCTGGCCGCCGGTGGACGCCACCGCCTCGATGGCGGCGGCGTGCTGCGCCGGATAGCCGCCGCGACGCATCAGCGGAATGGTCACCACCCCGGTCGAGACCACGTTGGCCACCGCGCTGCCCGAGATGGAGCCGAACAGCGCCGAGGCCGTCACCGAGATCTTGGCCGAACCGCCGCGGTAGCGGCCCATCAGCGCCAGCGACAGATCGGTAAAGAAGGTGGATGCGCCCGTCGTCTGCAGCAGATTGCCGAACAGCACGAAGGCGATCACGATGGTGGAAACGACGATGATCGGCGTGCCGAGGATGGCGCTGGCGTCGAGCGCGAAGTAATTGGTGAGGCGCGCATAGTCCGTCGGCCGGCCGGTGAGCCGCCCCGGGATCAGGTCGCCCCACAGCCCGTAGGCGATGAACACCAGCACCACCGCCACCAGCGCCCAGCCGGTCGTGCGTCGCAGCCCCTCGATGGAGGTGACGACGATGATCGAGCCGAACAGCACGATATCGGGCGGGCGAAAATACTGCATCTCGCCGAGTTCGGGATAGCGCACGGCGATGTACCCTGCGGAGACGAACCCTGCGACGCCGGCGATCAGATCGTACCAGGGCGGATGAGGGCGCGGCACCCCCTTGCGCGCCGGCACGACGAGAAATACCAGCAGCAGCCCGAGCGCCAGCATGGCGGCGCCGAACTGCTCGATGTAGAGAACCAGCCCGACCGGCCGGTAGAGATCGGCCGACCAGGCGATGGAAGCGAGCACCAGGAACGCCGCCAGCGCCGTGGCCAGCCGGCCGGGGGCGCCGCCATACGGCGTCGGCGACGTTGCCGCGTCCGGCCCGCTCATGGTGTCGCTCCGGATACCGCCGGTTCTACTCCTTCGGCGGCCAGACGCCCTTTTCCTTGTAGAGCCTTATGGCGCCGGGATGGTACTGGATGGGCGCCGGCGCCTTCTTGGCCATGGTCGCCGTACCGAACAGCGCAAAGCCGGCATAGGACTTCTTGAGTTCGTCCTCATGCTCCCACATCGCCTTGGTGATGCGGTAGACTTCATCTTCGCCCTGCTTCGCATTGGTCATGAAGATGGCGTCATAGGCGATCACGTGGGTCGGCCCGACCACGCCCGCCAGCCGTTTCGACGGCTTCTCCAGCCGCAGATAGGCGACCGGGATGTGCTTGCGCACGGCGGCGAGGTTCTGCGGCGTATTCGGGATGTCGAGGGCGCGGATACCGCCCACCGCCGCGTCCGCCTCGGCCACCTTGCCCGAGCCGAGCGCGAAGAACAGCGAGTCGGCGCGGCCGGCGACGAAATCGTCGGCGCCCCGCGCCACGTTGGGCACCGGCACGGGCACGATGTCCTTCGAGGTGATTCCGGCGGTGGCGAACTCGGCGGCCATCAGCGGAATGATGATCTTCTGCTGGTTATAGCCGTAGGGAACGCGCTTGCCCTTGAGATCGGCGATGGACTTGATGGGCGAGTCCTTCTTCACGAAGATCGCGACACGCAGCGGCGAGGTCAGGCTGATCAGCCGCAGGTTGGGGTTCGGCCGGCCCTTGAAATGCGCCTCGCCCTTCATGGCGAGGTAGAGCTCGTAGATATTGCCGAGCCCATATTCCAGATCGCCTCCATTGACCGCGGGGAAATAGACCCCGGCACTGGAGAACGGCTGTACCCGGGCCTGCACCCCGGCCTTGGTCGAGACGACCTTGGCGATGGCCGAGCCCATGGAATGGTAGAACGATCCCGGCGTCGAGGTACCGATGCCGACCGTCTGCGCCCCGGCGGTGCCGGCGGCAACAAGGGCGGCGGCGGCGGTCAGGACAAGCGCTGCGTGTCTCATGACGTGCTCCCGTGCTTCCATAAGGTTTCGTTGTTCACCGGGACCATAACAGACTCCACGACGACGGGCAAAACGGAGTGGCCGGGTTGACGGAGTCTCGCTGCGCTCCGCTATGCCGCCCCCATCAGCGCGTCGGGCAGCCAGGTGGCGATGCCGGGAAAGACGCAGAGCAGCAGGATGGCGACCACCATGCACAGCATGAACGGCACGGCGCCGCGCAGTACCGTCTGAAGCGGCACGTCGGGCACGATTCCGTTGATGACGTAGAGGTTGAGTCCCACCGGCGGGGTGATCAGCCCCAGTTCCATGTTCACCGTCAGCACCACGCCGAACCAGACCGGGTCGAACCCGGCCTTGGTGATGATCGGGATCAGGATCGGCGTGGTCATCAGGATCACCGCCGCCGGCGGCAGGAAGCAGCCGGCCACCAGCAGCAGGATATTGATCCAGAACAGCAGCATCCAGCGGTTGACATCGAGCGCCGCGATCCACTCCGCCACCGATTGGGTGACGTAGAGCAGCGACAGCATGTAGCCGAACAGGATGGAGGTGCCGATGATCATCAGGATCATCACGGATTCGCGCATCCCGTCGCGCATGATGACCCACAGGTGCTGCGCGCGCCACACGCGGTAGACCACCACCACCAGCGCCAGCGCCAGAACCGCGCCGACGGCCGCCGCCTCGGACGGGGTGGCGATGCCGCCGTAAAGCGCGATGACCACGCCGACGATCAGCGCCAGGAACGGCACTACCTTCGGCACCAGTTCCAGCCGCTGGCGCAGGGTATAGCGCTCGCCCGCCGTGTCCAGGTGCCCCGTGCGCTTCCAGCTGAGGAACAGCGCCCACAGAACGAACAGTCCCGCCAGCATCAGCCCCGGCAGCACGCCGGCGAGGAACAACCGGCCGATGGAGGTCTCGCTGGCGATGCCGTAGAGAATCATGGTGATGGACGGCGGGATCAGAATGCCCAGCGTGCCGCCGGCAGCGATGGCTCCGGTGGCGAGATCGGCGTCGTAGCCGCGCCGGCGCATTTCGGGAATGCCCATGCGCCCGATGGCGGCGCAGGTGGCGGGCGAGGAGCCGGTCAGCGCCGCGAACAGCGCGCACGCCCCGATGTTGGACACCACCAGGCTGCCCGGCACGCGGTAGAGCCAGCGCGCCAGCGCCTCGTAGAGATCGGAGCCGGCGCGCGACGAGGCCACCGCCGCCCCCATCAGCACGAACATGGGGATGGACACCAGTGTGAAATCGTTGAGCCCGGCGTAGAACGTATCGGCCATCACGCTGAGGCTGGCAATGCCCTCGAAGGCCACCAGAAAGCCGATGGCGACCAGGCCGAGGCCGAAGGCGACGGGAATGCCCGACGCCATGACGGCCAGGGTAACGAGCCCCACCAGCAGTCCGATGACCAGCGGGCTCATGGTTTCATTTCCGGTTCCATGCCGAACGGATGGGCCCGCCCCGCCGCGACGCACCAGATATCGGCGACGTATTGCAGCACCAGCACGAACATGCCCACCGGCAAAGCGAGATAGGGAATCCACAGCCGCGCCCGCCACAGGCTGTCGGTGGTCCAGTCGCCGTCCCAGGCCTCCAGCCACCAGCCGACGGCATAGCCGAACAGAAGCCCGCAGAACAGCAGCCCGGCGCAGCCGGTCACCAGCGCCAGCACCTTGCGCGACGTCTGGCCGAGATAGAGCGGCAGCAGGTCCACGTTCACGTGGCCGCGCACCATCAGCACGTAGGGGCTGCCGATCAGCGTCGCAGCGACCAGGGCGAAGGTGGCGAACTCGGTCTGCCACACCACGGCGCGGCCGAGCAGACCGCGCACGACCACCATGTGGCACACGGCGAACATGGCGACGACGATCAACGCAACCGCGACGATGCCGCAGAGACGCGACAGGCCGCCGACGATGCGGACGTAGCGATCCATAAGGAAAAACCGGCGTGACTGGGTCAGGAAACGGCGGGACGGCGGACCGGCCGCCGCCCCGCACGGCACCGGCCTATTTTACGGAGAGCGCCTTCTTGATAAGGGCATCGCCGCCCTTCACCTTCTCGGCGAAGGACTTGTACGAACTCTTCTGTGCCAGCGCCCGCCAGGCAGCGAAATCGCTGTCCGACAGGCTGACCACCTTGACGCCCGCCTTCTTGAAGGCCGTGACCAGACGGTCGTCGAGCCCCTTGGCGGCATTGGCGAAAAAGTCCTCGGACTTCTTGGCGGCGGCCATCAGCGCCTTCTTCTGCGCCGCGTTGAGCTTGTCGAAGCTCTTCTTCGACATGAGCACCGGCTCGTACATGAACCACAGGGCGTTGTCGCCCGGCGCCGTGATGCACTTGAGCTGCTCGTAGAGGCGGAACGAGACGAAGCTGCCCGACGAGGTGTCGGTGGCATCCACCACACCGGTCTGCATGGCGTTGTAGACCTCGTTCGACGCGATGGAGACGATGGATGCGCCCGCCGCGCGCCACATCTGTGCGAAGGTGGCGCCCGCCGAGCGGAGCTTCAGCCCCTTCACGTCGGCCGGCTTCATGATGCAGCCCTGCTTCGAACCGAACGCGCCGGCGAGCCAGGCGTCGGCCAGGACGATGACGCCGCCGCGCTCGATCTCGGCCTTGATGTCCGTCATGAACGGCGAGTCGTTCAGCCGCTTGGCATGATCATGGTTCTTGACCAGGCCGGGCATCAGCGTGGCGCCGAACTTGGGATGGCGGCCGCTGGCGTAATCGAGCGGAAAGGCGGTGATGTCGAGCTGACCCTTCACCATGGCGTTCCACTGCTCCTTGGCCTTGAACAGCGAGGCGCCCGGATAGACCTTGATGTCGAGGCCGACGTTGGCCTTGGCAACTTCGCGCGCGATGATCTGCACCATCTCGTCGCGCACGTCGCCCTTGCCGCCGGGGAACTGGTGCGATGCCTTGAGCGTCAGCGCCGACGCGGACGACGCAACACAGGCGAACGCGGCAACCGCGCCGAGCGCAGCAACTGAAATCCTCTTGTGACTCATTATGGCCTCCCGGATTTGCACCGCTCCGCACCGGGGACTACCCCCGGCCAGCCGCGGCGGGTATGGATAGGATCGATTTAACGACGGGCGCCCCCCCGGACGCAAGCGGACTCGCACGTCCCTTATCCCCGCAAAAAGCCCGGTTTTTCACAAAACCCCTGCTCCGAATCGGAACCCCTCGCCGGGCCCTTCATAGTGGATGATCTCGAGCACGTTGCCGTCGGGATCGCGGAAATAGAACTGACGACCGGTGAACATGCCCTCGGTGCGGTGCTCGACACGCACGATCTCGATGCCGCGCGCCTTCACCTGTGCCATGGCGTCGTCGAACGCCTCGCCGTCGACCATGAACGCGTGATGCACCGTGGTGCGGCCGTCGGGGTTGGACTCCACCGGCGCCGGGCATTTGGCGAGGATGAAATAGTCGCCGCCGCTCTGCATGAACGACATGTGGCCGCTTCGCGTCGCCTCGCGGCAACCGAGAAGTTCCGTATAGAACGCGGCGCTCCGGGCGAGATCCGTCACCGGAAGGGTAAAGTGCAGAACGCCCGTCGTCCTGATCATCGCTCGCCTCCCATCGAAGCTCCTGTTCGTAACGCCGCCGCGCGCGGTAACCGAATATCACGCCGCGCCACGCGACGGGAAGCGTGTCACGCCCGACCGTGTAATATCGACACGCTCCGCATGTGATTACGATCGAAAAGAATTTTTGCACAGTGAAATTAACGAATAAGATCGACGCGTAATACCGGATGGGGCATTTGCATGGGGGGCAAATGTATCAGGTAAATACAGAAACCGCGCGCGCGGCAGTAATGTTTGCCGTCATCGCGCTGGGATCGGCCCCGGCGGCGGCCATCACCCTGAGCAACGGTCCGGGCGACGGGACGGTCAGCGTCGGCGTCGACGCGTTCGGCTCGTTCGGCAACGGGCTGTTCGTCGGCGCCCCGCCACCGGGGGTCCATGACGCCGACTACGATCCGGTCGGCGGCACCGGCCCGACCGGAACCGTCTTCCAGTCCGGCATCGCCATCGGCGTCGGCGGCAGCCGCACCTTCATGTCGAGCGGCACCATAGGCGGCAACGGCGGCGGCACGGTCGGTTCCCCCGTCATCGGTGGCGGCATCTCGGCGGCGAGCGCGTTCACCTTCGGCGGGCTGTCTGTCACCCTGACCCAGTCGCTGACGGCGCTGTTCACCGGCGGAAGCCGGACCGGGACCGTGCTGGTCCAGAAATACGCTCTGACCAACGCGAGCGGCGGGGCGCTCGGCTTCGACGTCTACCGCTATCTCGACGCGGACCTCCTGTTCGACAACGATACGAGCGCCGATGGCGGCGGCCGCATCGTTCAGGACGGGATCGAGGTCCTGTTTGCCACCGACACCGCCACCAACGCAGTCGACCCCGTCACCTCCGTCGGCATTGCGGCGCTGGGCGGCGCGCTACCTGCCGCCGGGCGCCACGAGGTGGATGCGTGGTCCGTGGTGCGCGACCACATCCGCGACGGCGGCGCGCTGGACGACACGGTCGCCAACGACGCCGACGCCAACGGCATCGTCGATGCCGGCAATGGCCTCGACATGACCATGGGCCTGCGCAACAGCTTCGCCCTGGCCGACGGCGAGACGGCGATCTACACCACGCTGATCATCTTCGGTAACGGCGAGACATCGTTGTGGGACGCGATCCCCGGCCCCGCCCCGCTATCGACCCTCGTCGCGGGCCTCGTCGGGATGGGCCTGCTGCGCCGGAAAAGGCGGATCTGAAGTCTGATCCATCAGAGCACGACCGTCCGGCCATCCGTCGTCGGCATCGCTGGAGCGGGGGAGCGCCCCGGCGCGAGTCCGCGCTAGCGGATCGGACCCGAGGGGGACGTCCAGCCGGCCGTGCCGAGAATCTTCGGCCAGCGCGCCACCCAGCAGCAGCGGTGGTCGAACCCGGCCATGACCACCAGCCGTGCCGGCGCGGTCGCGCCGAGCGCGTCCATCAGCGTGCGCACCGTGGCGACGGGAACCGTGTCGTCCCTGTCGCCGGCCAAATGGACCTGCGGAACGGCGCCCAGCCGCGCCGCCACATCCATCGGCGACAGCGAGCCCGACAGCGGCGCCACATCGTGCGCGCGGGTCCATGCGGCGGTATCGAGCGGCGCCGCGACGGTCACGAGACCGGCCACATCGGCGCGGCGGGCGGCCAGCAGCGCCACCACCACCCCGCCGCCGGAATAACCCGCCAGTTCCACCCGGCGCGCGCCGGCGACACGCATGGCCTCGGTGATGGCGGCGTCGTAGGCGGCGAGCAGTACCGGCGCGAATCGGGCCTCGGCCCAGTACGCCGCCGTGCACGGGCCGGCGGCGCCGAGGGCGCGATACTGGCAGGCGCGGGCAAGATAGAGGGTCCCCGGCGCGCCGTCGGCGACCGCAAGGCGGAACGCAACGGGATCGCGCGGCGTCGGATCGGCGGGCGGCGTGAAGCGGTTGGACCACCCGGCGCCGTCGCCTTCGACATAGACCCGGAGCACGTCGCCGCGCAACCGGCCCGGTGCGCCATAACCCACCAGCACGAAGTCGCCGACGCGAAAGCGCCGGATCTGCCAGCCGTGGCGCGCCGCGAGGTCGACCGCCGTCCGTTCCGGCGGCGCAAACGAATCCGGCAGCATGCAGCCGGACACCGCAGCCACCGCCAGGGCGCAAAGAACAGTATGCAGAAAAGCGGGGGCGGACGAAACCGCTTCCCGGTTTCGCCCGCCCCGTTGGCCGAGAATGCCGATCAGATCAGAACTCGACTCTGATCGTCCCGTACACCGAATAGTTCTCGGTATCATCGCGCCCCTGCACGGTGGTCGCCGACAGGTTGCCGGTGATGCCGTCCAGGTTCAGGTAAACGCCGAGGCCGAGAACCGCGTCCGCGTCACTTGAGCTTCCCCCGTCATCATAGAACCAGCGCCCGCGGGCCGACAGGTAGGGTTCGACCTTGCCGAAGCTGTAACCCAGCAGGCCGCCGACGTGAACCAGACCCACGTCGGTGGTCTTCGCGGCCTGGACGACGCCGTTGCTTTCGGTAAAGCCATCGCGGTCCTCGCTCGCGTGAACCGCACCGGCCTTCAGCCCGTAACGCCAGGCGTCGCGGGAGAAATGGCCGGTCACATTGGCCGTACCGTGCCACCGCGTGGCATCCGTGGAACCCGTGATGGAGGTCAGGGTGATCGGGTCCTTGCGGGTCAGGTCGTAACTGAGCGACGCATAGCCGAAGCTGGCATCGAGGCTCCACGCCCTGTTGATCAGAAAAACGGCGTAGGGCGACACGGTGAATCCGTCGCTCTCCTGCGTGCCCTGGTTGAACGCGGTGTCGAAATCGCCGCTTTCGTAACCGACGGCGAGACCGGCGATGAAACGATCGCTGAACCGGTAGTCGGTGCCGATCGCACCGGACCAGATATGGCCGTCGAAAGCGGAGCCGGACTTGTCAAAGTCAAGACTGCTGTAACCGCCGTTGACCCACAGCCCAAGCTTCGGCGAACCGTTACCCGCCGCAAGGCCCGACTGCCGATCCGCGTCCCTGGTCTTGCCGGTAGCGATATTGCCGTTCGACCCGACAGCGATGACCCCGAGCCGCTGGCTCGGGCCGAGGGAGGCGACCGAGGGAGCGCCGCCCCTGGCAAACGACGAGATACGGTCGGATACCAGCCCGGCGGTCTGGGTGATCGCCTGCAGCACGGTTTCGCTCGACGTTACGGTGGTGCTCGCCGCATTGCGGTTGTCGGAGCACTGCGTATAGGTGGTGGTGTAGCCCGCCGTGGTACAGGAGCCCGTCTGCGCCCGCGCCGTTTCCGGCGTCAGCGTGACGAGCGCCGCGACCAGCACAGCCGCAAGAAGTGCGGAAACGAGCCGCAAGTGCATCTGCATTTTTTCAAACCCCCTTTATCACCACATGCCGATCGCGACGGACGTCGGCTTAATGCGGTCAACCGCGCCGGTTTACGAACCAGCGGCGACGTAGCACCCAACAACATTACCAAGAATACTGAAATACACATTAACCACAATGGGCGGGAATTTCAGCAAAAAATTTCTATGTCTGGCTGCACCAACGACGCAGCCCGACGATTGCCGCCGCCCTGATGCAGTTTCGCAACAACCGGGGCCAGCCTTGACCGCAGGGTGCACAAAGCGCTGAATTTTCTTAATATATCAACAAGCGATCATGCCGAATGGACCGCTCTGCAGGCCGGGAATGCCGTCGCCCCGGGACGGGGACGCGGTGCGCAGGTTCCCGTATCCCGCGCCGTACCCATAACAATCAGGTGGAATCAGGCGAGCGATCGGCGCGCGCGCACCGATCCGCAACGAAAGTATTCCTTCAATCGAACCCGGCCGCGACGACGGCCCCGCCAGGCCTGTTTGGGTTTTCTCGCCGGCTAGTTCTTTTCTGGCGTTGACCGGACCTGCGGCGCCGATTCCAGGTTCTTCTTTTTTCCTTCCGTCTTACGCGCTTTCGCCTCCGCCTCGGCGCCGGCGCGCCTGGCCGGTTCCGTCGCCTGGTCGATGGCGCGCGGCACCGATTCGGTCTGGGGCAGGACGGTCTGCGACGGTGGCGCACCGATCTGGGCGAGCGCCGCCCCGGCGCCGGTGACGACGCCGCCCGCAACCAGGGCAAGGACGGCAAGAGAACTATGGAGTTGGCGAGTCATCGTGCGTACCGATCCTCTATGAGACGGGTCTGACGTGTATCTATATGGTATGGCTCATGCGCGGGGGCGAGTGAACGAACCATCGGGATGCAGCAGACCGACACACACCGTTCCGCGTCCTCATGGGCCGGGGTCGTCGCGGCGCACCAGGCGGCGGGTCGAGCGGGTCGCGCCCTGTGCCTCTTCGGCCTCGTCGTTTCCCTCGGTCTCGCCTTCTTCGCCATCGGTCCATTCGCCGCCTTGGCCATCTGGTACCAGTCGGAGCCGGTCATCGCCGCCGGGTTCGCCGCCGCCGCCCTTTGCGCCCTCGGACTGGCGCTGACCGCGCTGCATGCCGGGGCGCGGGGCGGGTCCATGCCCGGCGGCAGCCTCGCCCACCCCCTGGTTCTGATCCCCCTCGCCGTCGCCGGCTGGAGTCTCGTCGTCGCGCCCCTTGCACGATTCCCGCTGGGATCGCTGCTCGGCTCGCCGCAGCTTGGCGAAGGCGTCGCCTCGTATCTCGGTCTCGCCGCGCTCGGCGCTGCGGCGCTGTTTGCGCGCCGCACCCGACGCCGGCGGCTGCTGGTCGGCGGTGCGGCGCTGGCGCTGGCGTCGACCGTCGCCGTGCTGACCCTGTCCGGCCGACCGCGCTGGATGCCGTATTTCTTTCCCGACTTTCTCGCCTTCTACGGTTTCTTCGGCTGGGCCATCGCCATGGCCTGGCTGCCGGCGCACGGGCGGTCGGTGATGGCCCGGACAGCCGTAACCCTGGCGGCGGCGGCGCTGGTCCTCGCCTCGGGCAATCACGCCGCCGCGGTCGCCATGATTCCCGGAGCCGCCGCGTTCCTCATCTGGCACAGGCTCGGCGGCCGCGTGGCGCCAACGGCACTGCGCCGGTCGGGGACGGCGCTCGCGGTCGCCCTGCCCGTCGCCGCCACGGGCGCCATTGCGTGGCTGCACCACAGCGGCCTGGTCGGTCAGTTCGGCGATACCGTCGCCGGCACCCTGAACTCGCGCGGCCGCATGCTGGCCGTTGTTGCCGACGCGGTGACCGACCATCCGGCCATGCTGATAACGGGCGACGGATGGGGAGGTTTCACCGAAATGCTGCTCGCCCACCTGCCCCTCAGGGACGTGATACTGCACCCGCTCGCGCAAGTCGCGGGCGCAACGTTCTGGGACGCGCTCAATCGCGCCGATTTCCACAGTCATAATGCCCTGGCCGACGCGCTGGCGGGTGGTGGCCTGCCGGCAACCCTGCTCGCCCTGGCGCTGCCCGCGGTGGTGCCGCTCATGGCGCCGCGGCGCCTGCTCGCGGCAGCCGTGGCGCTGGCGGTCATGCTGGGACTGACGCAGGCATTCTGGTTCCAGATGCCGGTCACCCCGCCGTACATGATGCTCGCCTTCGCCGGGCTGTGCCCGCACCTGCGTCGGCCGCGTGTCCTTCGCCCGTCACCGCGACTGATGGCCGGCGGATTCGCGCTGGCGGCGATTTTGCTTTTCGCGGCGGCATCCGCGGTATTGCACATCGCCGTTGCTGGCCGCGAGGCGGCGGAGGCGAACCTCGCGGCGCGCCCGCCTGTACCTGCCGGCCCGTGCGCGCCAATCCTGGACGACCTTGGTCGCGGCGACGAGCATTTCGTCTGGCTCTACCGGCAGCAGGCCAACCGGCTGCTGGAGGACGTGCGCGCCGGCCGCACCCCGGCGCCGGCAGCGGTCGCGCGCATGCGGCGCTATCTCTGCCGGGCGGGGGAACGCGCGCGGCGCGGCGCGGGGCGCCGGCTTCTGGTGGCCGACGCCATCATCCGCGGCGACATGGTGTTCGGTGTCGGGGCCCATGCACCGACGCTGACCGCAAGTGCCGCCGCCGGCTGGCCGCGTGCGCTGGACCGGGTGCTGGCGGTCGCGCCCAAGCGCACCGATCTGCTCGTCGCCTGGTTCTTCTGGCAACTTGGACGCGGCGGGGAGGCGGCAATCCTGGCACGCACGCAGCGGCTTCTGGCGAGGCAGCCCGACGACGCGGTCGCGCTGTGGTTTTCCGGCCTCGCCCTGCTCAAGGATCCGACGCAGCACACCGAAGGCATGGCGCGGCTCCGTCGTGCTCTCGACAACGGCGTCGCACGCATCTTTCCCGTCGACCGCAAGACGATCGAGGCGGTGCGCCGTCGACGCTGAGGGGCGCCACGGCGTGCGGGGTTTACCGCCGCTGCCGTTGGTATAGGGTTCGGATCCCGCAACCGACCGTTCCGCCATGACCGAACCGCGCCGCGTCTGCCTGCCGCCCGATCCCAACCCGCGCCCGCCGGGCTGGACCCTGCCGCCGGGCGCCTGCGACACCCATTTCCACCTGTTCGGCCCGCCCGACCGCTTCCCCTATTCGCCCGAACGCCGCTACGAGCCGCCGGCCGCGCCGCTGGAGCACTACATGGCCATGCGCGCCCTCGTCGGGCTGAGCCGCGGGGTAATCGTGCTGCCCACCGCGCACGGCACCGACAACGCCACGGTGGTGGACGCCCTCGCGCGCAGCGACGGCACGCTGCTCGGCGTGTGCAACTTCGATGACGACACGCCGGACGCCGAACTCGACCGGCTCGACGCGGCCGGCGTGCGCGGAGCGCGATTCTCGCTCATGTCGGACCGGGCCGGCGCCGCCGACCTGATCGATCGCGCGGTGAAGCGGATGGTGCGGCTCGGCTGGTCGCTGGATCTGCACATCGAGCCCGAGCGCCTGCTGGCGCACGAGACGTTCATCCGCGCCCTGCCGCTGCCGGTGGTGATCGACCACATGGCGCGGGTCAACCCGGGCGACGGGCTCGACCAGCCGGCCTTCCGGCTGCTGCTCGACCTGCTCGGCGACGACCGGTTCTGGGTGAAGGTGTCGTGCGCCGACAAGATCAGCGGCGATCCCCGGGCGCATCCGCCCGACGGCCGGCCGTGGCGCGATACGGTGCCGTTCGCCCGCGCGGCGATCGGCGTCGCGCCCGGCCGCGTGCTGTGGGGCAGCGACTGGCCGCACGGCAACACGTTCGTCGCCGGGCGCATTCCCAACGACGGCGATCTCCTGGATCTTCTGGCCGAATACGCCCCCGACCCCGAGATCCGCCGCCGCATCCTGGTGGACAACCCGGCGCGGCTTTACGGCTTCCCGACATGACCGACGCCATGATCCGTGCCGCCCGGCGCGAAGACAGCGGCGACATCGCGGGGCCGTTCCAGGTCTCGTCCGACGGGGCAGATCCGGCCCGTTTCCGGGCGCCGTGGAACCCGTAACCCCCTTGCCCTTTTCGACCTCCTTCCCTACCTTATCGGGATCGGTTTTCGAGACTCTAGGGACTTGGCTTCTGACTGCCCGCCTGCGGGCGCGAAACGACCCCGGACATCATCGAACTGACGCGCCGCTGAGCCAAAGGCATGCGGTGGACTTTCTACACTTTCTAAAGGACTGAGACATGGCAACCGGAACCGTCAAGTGGTTCAACCCGACCAAGGGATTCGGATTCATCAGGCCGTCCGACGGCTCGAAGGACGTCTTCGTACACATTTCGGCGGTCGAGCGCGCCGGGCTCGACAGCCTGGCCGAGGGTCAGAACGTGACCTATGAGCTCGAGCGTGGCCGCGACGGCCGCACCTCCGCGGGCAATCTGGCGCTGGCCGACTGACCGGACCCAATCGTCCCGCACGGAATGTCGGGCCCGTTCCTTCCGGAGCGGGCCCGTTTTTTACCGGATGGATTATCCTGCCCGGTTATGCTGAACGGACGACAGGGAAACACCATGGACAGGAAGGACCCCGATATGCCCGCGCTGCGACGCCGCCGGATCGCGTGTACCGCGTTCGCCCTCGTCTTTCTCCTTGCCGCGGCCGGCGTCGCCCGCGCCGCAGACGGCAAGGACAAGGATAAGGACACCTACAGCAGCGAAGAAATTCTCGCCAGGGCGAAGGGCTTCTTCGGCGACACCACGCAGGGGCTGGCCAAGGCAATCGAGAAGGCGTTCGCCGATCTCGGCCGGCCCAACGGCTATATCGCCGGCGAGGAGGCGAGCGGCGCCATCGTTGTAGGGCTGCGCTACGGCAAGGGCGAATTGAACCGCAAGACGGCGAAGCCGCTCAAGGTTTTCTGGCAGGGCCCTTCGATCGGTTTCGATATCGGCGGCAACGCGTCGAAGGTGTTCGTGCTCGTCTACCGGCTGAAAACGACCGAGGACCTGTTCCAGCGCTTTCCCGGAGTGGACGGCAGCTTCTACTTCGTCGCCGGGGTGGGGCTCAACTACCAGCAGTCCGGCGACATCGTACTGGCGCCGATCCGCACCGGAGTCGGGCTGCGCGCCGGCGCCAACATCGGCTACCTGCATTACGGCCGCGAGCATAGCTGGCTGCCGTTCTAGGCATTCACCGAACGAAAGACGGCGCCGGCCGGTATCCCCAACCGGCTGCCGGGGCGGAATCAGGCGGCGTTGCGGCTCATCTCGGCGTCGAGCGCGGTCAGCCGGGTCAGCAGGTACTCCGCGTTGTCGGCACCCAGCCCTGCGCTCGGCCCTTCCAGGAAGGTGAGCACCCGCTCGATCATGCGGCGGCGGAAACGCTGGCGATCGTTGGCGCCGCCGTCATACTCGTTCTCCGCTGCCACGTCGACCGCGGCGCGGAACACGGGATACATGTCCTCGGGCAGACCGGCACGCTCCAGCGCCGCGGGCAGGCCGAGCGGCCCGGCGTCATGGATCAGGGACCGGGCGCTGCCGATGGGCACCCCTCCCAGCATGGCGACGCTTTCCTCGAAGAACGCCAGGTCGCCCATGCACAACGCGCGCAGGATGATGGATGGCGTCAGCCGCCCGGCGGTATGGAGCTGACCGACCAGCGCCTGCACGTCGTTGCCGGGCCAGTCGGGCGACAGCAGTCCGAGCGTGGCGCGCTCGCGCGCCTGCAGCACGATGTCGGTGGTCACGTCCGCCGGCAGCGCATGGGCCGCCACAAGCTGCTCCTGCAGCCGCTCCGAGACGAGCGACACCAGCCGCTCGGCAACCGAAACCGGCAGGCTGGTCCGCGCCACCATGGGCGCCGTCACCCGCTCGTTGCCGCCGAACCTGTCGAGCACCTTGCGATAGGCGCTTTCCGACAGATCCGCGCCCTCGTTGGCGACGAGCGCCGACACCACATCCTCCTTGCCGGTATCGGCAAGGGCTTCGGCCAGTTGCGCCGAAACGGTTTCGCGCCGCGCCACGGCGGTCTGCTTCTCGGTACCCTGCGTGCGCACGATTTCGAGCAGGTCGCCATCGGTCAGCACCGCGGAAAGACGGATCACCGGCAACGATACCGCCTCCACGTCACGGGCCATGGTCAGCGCTATGTCGTGCGACAGTCCGGGATAATCCTTGAGCTTGTCGGCAAGCGCCGCGCGCACGCGCACTTCCACGTCGCGCGCCATGACCCCGAGGATTTCCTCGGCCATCCGGCGTTCGGCCGCAGACAGGGATTCCGCCCGGTACTGCGCGGCGATCTTGGTGGCCGTTTCGAGACGCGACCGGGCGGACGGGTCCGCGAGCAGGCGCTCGACATCGGCCTCGGACAGGGTTTTGCTCATGCGCTCCCCGGCGGCGTGCGATCTTCCGGTCCGACCATATTCGGCGAACAGCCCTTAACGGGCGATTAACCGCACAAACCCCATTACCCACAGGAATCTAGAGGGCTTTTTCGCCGCATCGCCGCCATCCGGTGCCGGGTTGACCGGACAAAGAGGTCAGCTTATGTAAAGCGCAGCCATAACCGGCCGTTCTGGCCGATGTTCGGGAGCGGATGATGATATCTAAGGTGTTTTTGAGCGTGCTTGCGGCGTCGCTGGCTTTCACGGGCTCGGCGCTGGCGGATGGCAATGCCGACAAGGGCAAGCGTGTCTTCAACCTGTGCAAGGCGTGCCACCGGCTTGAGGCCGGCAAGAACGGAGTAGGCCCCAGCCTGCACGGGCTGTTCGGACGCAAGGCGGGGACCGTGGCGGGGTTCAACTACTCCGGCGCCATGAAGAACTCCGGCATCGTGTGGAACGAAAAGTCCCTCGACAATTACCTGGCCAAGCCGCGCGACGTGGTCAAGGGTACCAAGATGGTGTTCCCCGGGCTGAAGAAGGAAGACCAGCGCGAGGACGTGATCGCCTATCTCAAGCAGGCGACGAAGTAACGGAATACCCGAATCGACCGACGCCGACGCCGCCCTCCCCGGGGCGGCGTCCTGCGTTCCAGGGTCGGGAGATCGGGCCGGACCGGCGACGCGTCGTTTATCCGCGCCGCGCCTGCTCCGCCGCGATGGCGGCGATCTGGTCGTCCACGGATATGTCCACGGTGGAGGTGATCTCCAGCGCCCGGTCCTCATAGGCGTTGCGCCCGGGATAGGCCGCGCACCAGCGCTCGACCATGGCGTCGCGCGCATCCAGCAATAGCGCGATCTGCGGCCCGAACAGCCGCACCATGGCGGTGATCCAGCGGTTGGCGGGCCAGGACGGGCTCGCCTGGTCGATGACGAAGCGCTCCAGCATCGCGCGCACGTCGGACGCGGCATACCAGAATTCGCCGGTGACCCAGCGGTTGGTGGTAAACAGCCGAATCGGCACGCCATAGGCGTTCATGGAGATGCCGATCAGATGGCTCAGCGCGTCGTTATCGCCCGCGGGCGGGACAAAATCGGGCAGCGGCACGGGCTTCATGCCATCGGCCATGCCGCGCGGCCGCAGGAAGGTGTGGAAATGGCCGTGCTCGCCCGGCCGCATCTCCTGCGGGTGGGCGTGGTAGTAGTACTGCGCATGGTTCTCGTGGTCGTAGACGTCGCCTTCCGGGTAATGGTTCCACTCGTAGAACGTGCCCTCGCCGCGCAGCATTTCGCCGACCACGTTGTCGCCGGTCTTGGCCAGCACGCGCATGCATTCCACCACCTCGGCCCCGGCCGCCGCCATGGCGTCCAGCCGGGCGTCGTCGAGCGTCGCGAAATCGGCCCCGGGCAGCGGCGGCCGCCGCGGCTTCGCCTTGCGTTTGGCCATTATGTGTCCTCCTCGCTGCCATCATAGGTGTGCCCGCCCGCCGCGCGCATACACGACCGATGACATCATCGTGAGTCCGCCGCGTCCAGCGGCAGGGTGTCGCGCACCAGGCGGAAGCCGATGATGATGTGCTTCAGCGCGCGCGGCCGGCCGTGACCGGCGGCGGGCCGGCACACCCCGCAGCCCCTGTCGTCCCATGACCCGCCCTTGACGGTGAAGCGGCCGGCGCCGGCCGGGGTGGCGGTCCACTCGAACACCAGCCCGGCGGCGTCGAGCACGCCGAACGGGCCGGCGCCGTCGGGATAGCGGCCGACCGGCACGGTGTCGAACGGTCCCGCGTCGGCGCTGTCGAGCCGCGCGGCATCGAACCGGTCGCCCCACGGAAAGCGGCGACCGTCCGTCCCGCGCACGGCCTTCTCCCATTCGCGCGCGGTGGGCAGGCGCCAGCGCACCCCGGTCTCGCGGCCGAGCCAGGCGGCATAGGCGCGGGCATCGTCCCATGACACCAGCACCACCGGATGGTCGCCACGGCCCGGCGGCGGGGCGCCGTTGCGCCAGGCGTGACGGCGGGTGCGCTGATAGGGATGGATCAGGCCATAGGACGCCCAGGTGCCCGCATCCACGTCGGGCGCGGCATGGCCGGTGGCGCGCACGAAGGCGGCGTACTGCGCATTGGTGACCGGCGTGCGGGCGATGGCGAAGGCGCCGGTAGCGACGGTGGCGCGGTTCGCCTCGCTCTCGTACCAGCGCTGGCGCCGCGTCAGCGCATGGCCGTAGGCCGCTTCATCCAGCGCATAGGCCGCGTCCCGTTCGGCCCGGTCGGAACCGGCAATGAAGGGACCGGCCGGCACCGTCACCGTCTGCGGCACCAGGACCGCGTCCACGGCCGTCGCGGGCGCGCCCGGCAACGCGGCAACGCCGGCCGCCAGCGCAACGAGCACGCGGGCAAATTGCCTCGCCCGGGTACGCAGGATAGGATGCGGTCCCGTCCCGCGCCGAGTACAGCACCACGCCATGACATCCGATATGAATCTCAAGGACCACATCCGCCACATCCCGGATTTTCCCAAGCCGGGGATCCTGTTCTACGACATTTCCACCCTGCTGCGGCACGGCGAGGCGTGGAAGGTGACCGTGGACCGCATGGCCGAGGCGGTGGGCCGCCACAAGCCGGATCTTCTGGCCGGGATCGAATCGCGCGGATTCCTGATTGCCGCGCCGGTAGCCTACGCGCTCGGCTGCGGTTTCACCATGATCCGCAAGCAGGCCAAGCTGCCCGGCGAGACGCTGGCCTACACCTACCAGCTCGAATACGGCACCGACACCATAGAGGTGCAGGCCGACGCGGCCAGCGGCGGCCAGCGGGTGGTGATCGTCGACGACCTGCTCGCCACCGGCGGCACCCTGGCGGCGGCCATTTCGCTGTTCCGCAAGCTGGGCGCCGACGTGTGCGGCGCCGCCTGTATCGTCGAGCTGACGTTCCTGCGCGGCCGTTCGCGGCTCGACGTGCCCTTCGATTCCCTTGTCACCTACGCACAGTAGGGACTTATCCTCTTATTTGTTTGGGCGCCGCACCGCCATGCCCCCCGCCCCCTGTGGAAAACGCCATTCGGCCCGGCGCCCAGCCGCCATTCGTTAACTACGCGTTAACAAAGCCCCGATAGCGTTCAGGGCGTTGAAAACACAATCTGGCGAAATAGCGCCCGACGGCGGCGAGAACCGTTTGTTCGTCAGTTGCGGGGGGACCGGCGCACCCCTCGGCCAGCGGTACAGGCATTGATGGCGAGAACCGGGTTCAACATCCGCCAGCGAAGACTTCGGGGAACCGGCAATGGCGCTGCGAGGCCCGGCGTGGCGCCGGACGGCCTGGCGCGCTCCGCCGCCCGCGCGTCGGCGCCCGGCGCGCTTGTCCTTCTTGAAGCCCTGCCGGACGCCGCCATGGTGGTCGACGCCGAACGCCGCATCGTCGCCGTCAACGCCCGACTTACGCGGCTGATCGACAGGCCCGGCGCGTTCCGCCGCACCCCGGAGCGCTTTGCCGCCATGGCGCGCCGCCTGGCGCTGGCTGGCGAATACCTGTTTCTCGGCATCGGCGACATGATCGACGGCGATGGCCGCGGCCGCGGCGACGGGGACGACACCCCGCGCCGGCGCGAGATTGCGGCCGGGTCGGGGCGGCGGCTGCGGGTGACCGCCACCGCCCTCGCCGACGGCGGCACGCTGCTCTGCTTCGCCCCTTGCGGCGAAATGCCGGACACCGACGACAGCGTGGCCGCCGAGATCGTGCGCCACCTGGCCGGTGCGGTGGTGCACCTGAACCCGCGCGACGACGGCACGGTGCTGTTCGACTATGCCGGCCCCAACTCGGCGCAGATCTTCGGTATCGACCCGCAGCGGCTGGTGACGGAGAAGCGCAGCCTGATCGATTTCATCGCTGCCGAGGACCGCGACCGGACCATCGCCGTTTTCGGCGGCCTGCACGATGCCCCGGTCGCGATCGATACCGAGTTCCGCATCGTCCGCGACGACGGCGCGCCGCTGTGGACGCGCATGGTGGGCAGCATCTTCGTCGCGCCCGATGGCGGCACACGGTGCGACGTGCGCATCATCGACGTGAACGACCGGGTGCAGATGTCGGTCGATCGACGCCGGCTGCAGCTCCTGCTCCAGCTGGTGGTGGAGAACATTCCCCACATCGTCACGGTACGCAACGCGCGCGACATGCGCTACGTGCTGATCAACAAGGCGGCCAGCAATATTCTCGGGGTCGACCGCAACGCCCTGCTCGGACAGTCCGCCATCGGCATCATGCCCGAGCCGGTGCGCGAGCGACGGCGCGACTTCAACCGCCGCGTGATGGAGACGCTGCGACCGGTGGAATTTCCCGAAATCCTGGTGGAAACCCCTCAGCTCGGCTCGCGCCTGTTCAGGACGACGAAATATCCGCTGCTCGACGACGAGGGCGTGCTGCGCTACGTGCTGTCCATCAACGAGGACATCACCGAGTCACGCCAGACGCAGGATGCGCTGCAACGCGGCGAGCAGCGGCTGCGCGAGGCGCTGGAGAGTTTTTCCGACGGCGTGGCGCTGTTCGACCGCCACGACCGGCTGGTGTTGTGCAACCGCCGCTACCGCGAGATGTGGCCCGGCATGGACACCGCCGCGACGCCGGGCGTCACCTATGGCGAGCTGGTGCGCGCCGTGATCCAGGCCAACGGCGTGCGCAACAGGGTCGCCAACCTGGAGGCCTATATCGCCGAGCGCGTCCACTACCACCTGCATCCGCCATCCACCCGCGAGGTGCCGCTGGCCAACGGCCGCTGGATACAGGTGAGCGACCGGCCGACGGCCGAGGGCGGCATCGTCGTCACCTGCACCGACATCACCGCGCTCAAGGAACGCGAGGATTCCCTGCGCCGCACCGGGCGCGAGGCCATGCGCGCCAAGGAAGCGGCCGAGATGGCCAGCCGCTCCAAATCGGACTTCCTCGCCAACATGAGCCATGAGCTGCGCACGCCGCTCAACGCCGTGATCGGCTTTTCCGAGATCATCAAGGATGCCCTGCTCGGCGACGATCCGGAAAAGTTCTCCCATTACCGCGCCTATGCCACCGACATCCACGCCAGCGGGCGGCACCTGCTGGCGCTGATCAACGACATCCTCGACATGTCGAAGATCGAGGCGGGCAAGCTCGAGCTGGTGGAGGAACCGGTCGACGTGCCGCAGATCGTCGAGGCGTCGATGGTGCTGGTGCGCGAGCGCGCGCAGCGCAGCAACATTGTCCTTTCCGTCGCGCTGCCCGAGGCCATGCCGCGGCTGCGTTCCGACATGCGCAAGGTGAAGCAAATCCTGATCAACCTGCTGTCGAACGCGGTGAAGTTCACCGAGCCGGGCGGCCATGTCACCGTGTCCGGATCGGTGGAAGGCTCGGGCGAGCTGGTGCTGCGCGTCGCCGACAGCGGCATCGGCATCCGCCCCGAGGACGTGAGCCGGGCGCTGGAGCCGTTCGGCCAGGTGGACGGCGGGCTGGCGCGCCGGCACGAGGGCACCGGGCTCGGTCTGTCGCTCACCAAGTCGCTGGTGGAACTGCACGGCGGCCGGCTCGAGATATCCAGCCGCTGGGAGGGCCCCGACACGGGCACCACCGTGACGGCCTATTTCCCGGCCAGCCGCGTCGTCAACCGCCGCGACGGCATGCCACCGGGGATCAGGTAGGCCACGCGGCCCCGGACAGGCTTGCGGCGCAAAGGTAACCGCCGCTGCCGGCCGACGGCGGCTTTGAGGCGGAAGGCGGATCGTATAAAGTTCCCTGTCCGGTGGCCGGGTGCGACGGACGGACGGGTTGCCGCGAATTGTCCCTGAGCTGCGAATAGCCGATGGCCGATCCTGATTCCCATCGCGATGCCGGTCCGAAACGCGGCGGTCCGGGTCGTCCCGGCGCCGGCGCGAACGGGCTCCGCTGCTTTGCCTATACCGGCTGCTTCACCACGGAGAAGCGGCGGGCGCGGGGCGACGGCATCCATGTCTTTCGTATCGACGCCGCAACGGCGAGATGGACCCCGGTGCAGCACGTGGGCGATCTGGTCAACCCGTCGTGGCTGTTCACCAACCGCGATCGGACGGTGCTCTACAGCCTGCACGGCGATCAGGATTACGCCACCAGCTTTTCCATCGACCCGGCGAGCGGACGCCTGTCGCTGCTCAACCGCGCCGCCACGGGCGGCGTCAACGGCGTCAGCGGCAAGCTGGACCGGAGCGGAAGATTCCTCGTCGTCGCCAATTACGGCAGCGGCAACGTCGCCGTCCTGCCGGTCGCCGCCGACGGCTCGCTGCGCGAGCCCGTGCAGGTGGTCGCGCTGCCGGGCGAGCCCCATCCGCGCCACCGCGTCTATCACCAGGAACGCTCGCACCCGCACGACATCATGTTCGACCCGACGGGACGCTGCGTCGCCGTGCCCGACAAGGGGCTCGACCGCACGTTCCTGTTCCGCTTCGACCAGCGCACCGGACGGCTGACGCCGCACGGCGCCGGCTGTATGCCGTCGCGGGTCGGCGCCGGTCCGCGGCACGCGGTCTTTCATCCCGCCCGTCCCGTCGCCTGGGTTCTGAACGAACTCGATTCCACCGTCTCGACCTGCGCATGGAACGCGGCGCGCGGCACGCTGACGCCGGTCGACGTGGTCTCCACCCTGCCGGGCGATTTCGTCGGCGAAAATCTAGCTTCCGAGATCGCCTTCGTGCCGGGGTCGGCGACCCTCTACGTGTCCAACCGCGGCCATGACAGCATCGCCCGGTTCCGGGTGAGCCGGACGGACGGACGCCCCCGTGCGCTCGGCTGGCAGCCGACCGGCGGCGCGAAGCCCCGCTTCCTCGCCATCGATCCCGCCGGGCGCGTTCTCTACGCGGCCAACGAGGCGGGACATTCCATCACCCGCTTCCGGCTGGAGCCGCGCAGCGGCGCGCTGATTCCCTTCGGCCGCGCCATTCCGGTCGCCAGCCCGGCGGCCATCGCCTTCGCCACGGCGCCCGCCCGCCCCCGGCCCCCCCGCCAGTAAACGGCGCCGTCCGCACAGGGCGGAACAATGTTTATCCCTTCATCGGAAAGGACTTTCCCGCACCCCGCCGGGGGAAGTCCTTTCCCGGCCGGCCGGCACATCCTGCGGGATTCAAGGCCGCTTTTCCGTCTCCCGATCGGTCGCGATCATTATTGTCCCGACCGGCCGAATGTTGGTAGAGTTCTTTCGCCGGGCCGGGCCGTTCCCGCCCGTAGCGAAAAAAAACGCCGGATACCCGGGCGAGAGACCAAGGGAGGAATGCCATGCCGACCATCAGGACCATCGCATCCGCAACGCTGGCCGTGTTCGCCGGCGTCGTTTCCGCGTCCGCCGTGTCCGCCGCCGACGGGATCGCGGATTTCTACAAGGGCAAGCAGCTGCGCATGATCATCGGCTCCGGGTCGGGCGGCGGCTACGACACATACGCCCGGCTGGTGGCGCGCCATCTCGGCCGGCACATTCCGGGCAACCCGTCGATCATTTCGCAGAACATGGACGGCGCCGGCTCCATCATCGCCACCAACTACATGGTCAACGCGGCGCCCGCCGACGGCACCGTGATCGGCGGGCTGCAGCGCTCGGCGGCGCTGGTGCAGCTCATGGGCAAGAAGGGGCCGAAGTTCAGGGCCGCGGAGCTGCACTGGCTGGGCAGCCTGGCGAAGGAGGCCGCCGTCTGCGCCGTCGCCACCCGCACCGGGGTCACGTCGCTGGAAGACGTGTTCAGGCGCCAGTTCGTCATGGGCGGCACCGGCGCCAACCAGACCGAGTTTCACCCCGCCCTGTTCAACAACCTGATGGGCGCGAAGTTCAAGCTGATCCGCGGCTATCCCGGCTCGTCGCACGTGCATCTGGCGCTGCAGCGCGGCGAGGTGGACGGCATCTGCCAGTCCTGGGCCTCGTTCAAGGAGCTGTCGGGCGAGCGGCTGAAGAGGGGCGAGATCAAGGCGCTGGTGCAGGTGGCGCTGCAGCCCGACCCGGAAATGCAGAAGATGGGCGTCCCCATGCTGTCGCAGTTCCTCACCCCGGACCACACCGCGCCGGGGCTCGACGTCGCCGACGTGAAGACGCTCTTCAACCTGACGCTGGCGCCGGGCGTGATGGGCCGTCCCTTCGCGGTGGCGCCGAAGGTGCCGGCGGCTCGGGTAAAGGCGCTGCGCACCGCCTTCGTCGCCATGACGAAGGATCCGCAGTTCCTCGCCGACGCGAAGAAGATGCACCGCGACATCGAGCTGGTAACCGGCGACGAGATCCAGGCGATCATTGCCGATCTGGCGAAGACGTCGAAGGACAAGCTCGTCGCGCTCGACGATCACCTGAAGTTCAAGGGCCAGTCGCAGATGGCCAAGCTCGAAGTGCTGCGCCACACCGGCAAGGTGCTGGAATCGCAGAAGGGCGGCCGCAAGATCGTCATCGACTACAAGGGCAGGAAGGCGTCGGCCAGCGTGTCGGGCTCGCGCACCAGGGTCACCATCGACGGCGTGAAGGCCAAGCGCGGCAAGGTGACGGCCGGTATGACCTGCACCCTGGTCTATTTCGGCTCCGGCACCCGGGCCAAGGAACTGAATTGCCGGAACTGATTCCGCGGGGCTTGACGGGCCTCACGGTCAACTTCCCCCGGGCCGCGCGCCCGGGGGTTTTCTTGACCGTTCTCGGGATGCGCGGGGCGGCCCGCGTATCGGGCCCGGCCCCGACGGAGAAGCGGACAGGGACTCCGCGGCGATCCGGACCGCAGCCGGGCCGAACGCGGCGGCCGGTCCCGGTGGACTCCCCTCCGCGCCCCGCATAGACTTTCGCCGGCACAGCGTGCCGGAAAGGTCGGTCGGCGATGCCTGCCGCGTCTTTTCCGGCAGTCGCCGTAACGTCGCGGGGAAAACGGTCCGGATGCGCATCGCCGCCGTCGATCTCGTAAGCAATACCTGCTTTCCGGCGCTGGCCGCCGACGAGCTTGGCTTTTTCAGGGACGAAGGCGTCGATGCGCGCATCGATCTCGTCCCGATGCTCGGCGCCACGCGGGCGCTGCGCGACGGCACGGCCGATGCCATGATCGCCGGCTCGGTGCACGACCTCCTCACCGAATTCAGGGACTGGAAGGGCGCCAGGCTGTGCGTGGCCCTGTCGCAGGGAACGCCGTGGCTGCTGACCGTGCGCGCCGATCTTCCCGCCCGGCGCGGCGATTTCGAGGCGCTGCGCGGGCTGCGCCTGACCGCCGCAGAGGGGCCGGACCTCGCGTTCCGGCGGATGCTGCGCTGCGCCGGGCTGGATCCGCAACGCGATGTCGAGATCGTGGACCTGCCGGGCGCGAGGGACCGGCATGTTTCGTTCGGCGTGTTCGCGGCCCGAGCGCTCGAGGACGGGACGATCGACGGGTTCTGGGCCAATGCCATGGGCGCCGAGACGGCGGTCAGCCGCGGCATCGGCAGGATCCACGTCGACGTGCGGCGCGGCGACGACCCCGGCGACGTCCGCCTGTTCACCTTCGCCGGGCTGGCGACGACGGACGGTTTCATCGCGCGCGCGCCGGACGCGGTCGACGCGGCCGTCCGCGCCATCGTCAGGGCGCAGACGGCGCTGCGCGCCGATCCCGCCCTGGCGCGCGAGGTCGGGATGCGCAAGTTCCCGCCGCAGCCGGCCGCCCTGATCGCCGCCGTCGTGGCGCGCGACGCCCCGTTCTACGATCCCGTCATTTCCGAGGCGGCGGTCCGCCATCTCAACGCCTTCGCGCAATCCGTCGGCCATCTGACCGGACCCGTCCCCTACGACCGGGTGGTCGCGACCCGGTGCCGTCCCCTGTGGACCGGCGGCTGAGACGGGTTCGTCGGCGGCCCGGCCGGGCGGAAGTTCGCCCGTCAATGCGCCGCAAGAGAACCCGTCATCGCCGGGCGCAGACCCGGCGATCCTTGCGAAACCCGTCGCGTGGGATGCATGGATCGGGGGCGCGCCTGTCGGTCGAAAAGGCCGTCGGCGGCCGGGCCGGTTCAGCGGTCCTGTGCCGGCCGCGTTCCCGGTTTTCGCCGGTCCGGCTTCGCCGCCGGTGGCCGATAGCGGATTCGTATGGCGCCGCCCTCGGGGGCGTCCACCTCGAACGCGCCCGTTTTTCGCACCAGGTCGCTCAGTTTCCGGAAGCCGAAATTCCGCGGGTCGAAATCGGAAGACAGGTTGGCGAGCTGCTTGCCGACCAAGCTGAGGGTCACCCAGCCGTCCTCGCTGTCGAGCTGGTCGATGGCTTTCCTGATGACGGGAACCGCGGCGCTGGCCGGTTGCAGCGGCCGGCCGGGCAGCGCCCTGTCTTCCGCGTTCGCCGTGGCGCCGGCGATCAGGTTCTCGGTATAGATGAAGCGGCGGCAGGCCTGGCGGAAGCTTTCCGGCGTCTTCTGTTCGCCGAATCCGAAGACGTCGATGCCCTGCTCGCGGATGCGCGCGGCGAGGCGGGTGAAATCGCTGTCCGACGACACTAGGCAGAACCCGTCGAGCCGGCCGCTGTGCAGGAGATCCATGGCATCGATCACCAGCGCGATGTCGGCCGCATTCTTGCCGGCGGTGTACGGAAACTGCTGCTGGGGAATGATGGCGTGTTTCGACAAAATGTCGGCCCAGCCCTTCGACCGCGCGTTCGAGAAGTCGCCATAGATGCGGCGGACGCTCGCTTCCCCGATCTTTGCGATCTCCTCGAACAGGCCGTCGGCGATCCGCGCCGACACGTTGTCGGCGTCGATCAGGACGGCGAGGCGCGGCGAGCGGGTTTCGGACGACATGGCCGTTGTTCTTCCGGGCGCGGGATTACCGTGCCCGAACAGTGACCTCGCGAACGGGAATATTCAACCGCAATCGCCGGCCCGGCTCAGGGCGGCGCTCTGGTGCACGATCCAAAACGGCGCCGCCGGCCCTACCCCCACAGCTCCTTGCTGGCGAGCCGCGCGCCTTCCGCCAGCGCCGCCAGCTTGGCCCAGGCGATCTGCGCGTGCACGCGCCCGCCCAGCCCGCAGTCGGTGCCGGCGATGACGCTCTCGCGCCCCACCGCGCCGGCGTAGCGCAATATGCGGTCGGCCACCACGCGCGGGTGCTCCACCACGTTGGTGGCGTGGCTGACCACGCCGGGGATGAGCAGCTTGCCCTCGGGGAGCACGCCGTTCTCCCACACCCGCCATTCGTGCTCGTGGCGCACGTTGCCCGCCTCCACCGAGTAGGCGCCTGCGTTGACGCCGAGCACCAGCCCGAGGATGTCGGCGAGCGGAATGTCGGTGGTGTGCGGCCCGTGCCAGCTTCCCCAGCAGATGTGATAGCGGATGCGCTCGGCCGGCAGCCCGCGCAGCGCGTGGTTGAGCGCCTCCATGCGCACGGTGGCGAACTTCCTGTATTCGGCCAGCGGCGGCTCGGGATTGATCATGTCCCAGTTGTCGGGAAGGCTGGGGTCGTCGATCTGCAGCACCAGCCCGGCGTCCACAATGGCCCGGTATTCCTCGCGCATGGCCTCGGCGGCGGCGAACACGAACGCCTCTTCCGACTCGTAGTGCAGGTCCTCGCCGCGGGCGAAGCTCGCCGGCGACACGGCGGTCATGAACCCTTCCGCGACGCCGGCCGCCGCCATGGCCGCCTTCAGCCCGTCGATGGCGGCGCCGAGCGTCGCCTGGCCGGTATAGCGGATGGGCCCGGTGCACACGGGACGCCGCGTCGGGCGGCGCGCGGCGCTGCCGGTCAGCCCGGTGGAATGCGGGTCGCGGTAGAAGTCGCCGAACTGCTGCCAGTCGCGCCGGTTGCCGAAGGTGGTGAGCGCCAGCTCGGCGACGGTGGATTTCTTGTGCTCCGATTCCGGCACCGTGTCCGGCGGCACGAACCCTTCCATGCGCTCGAAGGCATAGTTCCACCACACCCCGTAGTCGTAGCTGGCGCTCATGGGCTTGCCGAACTCGCCGTCGTCGACGATATCGACACCGGCATCGCGCTGCTGCGTCACCACCTCGGTAATGGCGCGCGCCAGCGTGGCGCCATAGACGTCGTCGGCGACCGCCTCGCCCTCGGCCCGCGCCCGGTTGAGCGCGATCAGATCGTCGGGGCGCGGCAGGCTGCCGGCATGGGTGGTGAGGATGCGATCCTCGCTGCGTCTCATGCGCCTCTCTCCCCCGTCCGCGTTGCGGGCCGCGCCCGGCGCGGATCGTGTTGCGCCTCGTGCGAGACGCAGCTTAGGGCGTTTCGCGACAGGACGGAACCGGCCCACTCGCCCACCCGTTCGGGCTGAACGGGATGCGCGGATCGGATCCGCACATGACGAAGAAACAGACATATCGGCATCGCCGGACCTGACGAGCCTGCCCCGGCCCGGCTCCTGCCGGAGCCTGGGGCCATCTCCCTACCGCACCCTGCCCGTCATGCCCCGCGCCCGAGCCTATCGGATTCACATATCTCGCGGCGGTATCGTCTCCCTCTCTGTGCGAGGACACTTGGTTCCGGAGTGAGGCGGGATTTGCCGGGATTCGGCGGGACGGGGCGGGACGGGCGCGGAAGACCGGGGGTTCCGGAGGCGCGAAAGGTATGTTGACCGACGCGGCGTGGAATCCGGACTCGGGGCCGGCGCGGCGCGTTTCGACACTCGAACCCGGACTCACCGGAGCGGCTCTCGGCACCTTCCGAAACCCCTCTCAGAGCGCCCTCGCAATCCAGCGAACGCGGCCGATGATCTGCACCTGGTCGGCGAGGTCGCCGGTCCAGGTGGAAGGCGGGTAGGCCGGGTTGTCGGAGCGCACCTCGACGCCGCCCGGAATCCGGCGCAGGCGTTTCACGTAGAGCGCGTCCTCGGCAACCACGGCGAAGAGCGCGTCGGTCAGGACACGGTCGGCGGTGTCGATCATCACGATGTCGCCCTCGCGCAGCACGGGCTCCATGGAATCGCCGGTCACCTCGACGATGGCAAGCCCGTCGGTGCTGGCGCGGCCGAGGTGGCGGCGCAGGAACTCGCGGGAAAACATGAGCTTTCCGGTGACCTTGATTCGCCCGGACACGGCACCCGCCCCGGCGGAGAGGCGCACGTCGTAGCGGTCCACCGCGACGAAGTCGCCCCCGTCCGCGACAGGCGCCTGGGATTCGGCGAGGCCGGGCGGGCCGGCGCCGCGCTGGCGCGGTCCCTCGCCCGTCGCCAGCCAGTCCATGTTGATTCCGGCAGCGTGGGCCAGCTTTGCGGCACTGTGGAGCGGGACCTTTCGACCTAAACGCCAGTTCCGGACCGTCTCAGCAGATACCCCGACCACACCCGCGGCCGCTTCGTTGCCACCAATCTGATCGACGACAGCAGCGATTCTTGTTCCAAGTTCAGCCCCGGAACATGGAATCGTGGCGTCGTCTTCCTTCTCCGATTCCATGTTCATCATAAATTGTTGTTTTCACACGATAACTTGTCTTTCGACACGCTTTATTGGAGAAAAGAAACATGGAAAACGTTTTCTTGTTATTGCGACCAAGAAAGTATGGTTATCTTACCCATCGCTTTATCCCCTCAAGGACGGTCCATGACCCAGTCTCCCCCCGTGCAGAACGTCCACCCCGAGGACGTGAAAGCGGCGGTCCGCAAGACCGGCGTGAGCCTGGCCGAGCTGGCGCGGCGCAACGGCATGGCGCCGGTGACCGGGCGGCGCTGCCTCTACGAGCCGTGCCCGACCATGAACCGCCACATCGCCGATCACCTGGGCGTTCCCGTCCACAAGCTGTGGCCGGAGTGGTTCGCCGCCGACGGCGCCAGAATCCACCGCTTCCGCAGGGAGGCTAGCAGCCCTGCCCGCGCCGGTCACCGTCAAAAGCGGAGGGTGGCGTGAACCCCGGCAGGGTTACGCGCGCGGCGCGGGCAGGGTGGCTCACCCGCCTGGCGGCGCGGCTGCTGCGCCCCGCGATCGCCGAGATCGAGCGGCAGGACCGGGCGCGGCCGCGCGGGCGGGTCAGCGGCGGCGCCGGTATTCGTTCGCGAGGCTTCGACGCCGATGCCGCAGCGCGTGCAGCGACGGCTGCAAGGCGAGCCTACCTGAGACTCTTTCGGTCACCGACTCCACCGCCAGGCGGTGAAGCTGAACGCGAAGCTGGTGTATCGCGATCGACTCCTCCTTGTCCCTCTGGAAGCGGAGAGCGTCGGTGAACGATTCGGCGCGCAGGAGGATTTTTGCCGCCCGTATATCGGTGAGCGACCCCTGCTTCACCAGTTCGACGATCAGCTCGCCCAGGATGGTGCCGAGTGCCGTCGCGGCGCCGAAGACTGGCGTCTCCCGCGGCCACGTCCGGCCTGTGGGGGACGCCTCTTTTTCGACAGGACACCCATGAAGATCACCGGGATCCCTGTCGCCGCCATCGCGGTCGCCGGCCGGCTGCGCCCCACCGACGACGCCGCGGTGGCGGCGCTGGCCCGCAGCATCGAGCGCGACGGGCTGCGCCACCCGATCGAGGTGGCGAAGACGGCGACCGGATACCGCCTGGTGGCGGGCGCGCACCGGCGCGGCGGCGGCGACGCTGCAGGTCGACTATCGCGACGAGGCGGGCGCCTACGACGGATTCGAGGACTGGGAGATCGGCACCGCCGGGTTTCGCCGGCTGAAGGCGCGGCTGGTGCTGGACACCAGCGCCGGGCGGGCGCGGGTGGACGGTTTCCAGCCGGTGGCCGACGTACTCGAGCGCGACGAGACCAACCAGGACGCGGTGGTGAGCGTGGGC
>Ga0326597_10000371_pt1 | contig 82266 bp, 81 predicted proteins | sample RVTome_12_FD_203789 | JGI IMG/M metagenome (GOLD analysis project Ga0326597, IMG submission 203789) | Soil microbial communities from uranium-contaminated site in the Upper Colorado River Basin, Wyoming, United States - RVT100D185 | ecosystem: Environmental > Terrestrial > Soil > Contaminated >...
AAGTAGGACTTCGATTTCGCGGCCGCGACGAGCACGTCGGCCTGGCGCACCGACAGTGACCCCGCCGCCAGACGCGCAGACGTCTGTGGGAGGAAGCGCAGCAGCCGCGCACGTTCGCCCTGCTGCCGGGCCTGCCCACCATGCATCCCGTAGCGGTGCTTGAGCCATGCGGCACTGTTGGCCGCACCCTGCTGCCGCGCAACATCCGCAGCGTCGATGGCCTGCAACAGCACCGCCTCGGTGGCCGCCACCGGAGCCCGCAACGCATGCAACCGGTCCAACAGCGCCACCAGGTCCTCGGGGTCGGTGTGGCCCGACAGGTCACGGATCGTGGCCAACAAGGCCACCGTGCCGTCCAGACGCTGCAGCACCGACCCCAACGGCAAGGTGTCCGCACCGGTGGTGCGGTCCTCCACAGTAGGGGCGATGCGCATCGGATTCCTGTCGGTTGTCAGGCGTGACAGACACCGAACGTATGTACGAGTCTGTCCTGTTACCGAAACCTACGACACCCCTACGACATCGTCAATCACCACCGCACCGGACCCTGGGGAAACCTCGACCGAATGTCGAGAAACCCGCGCATACGCCGGAACGGACCCACTTGCTCAACGAACAGGCGCGCGGTCATCGCACAACGCGGGGACAAGCGCGCGAGCCCAACGAGTAGGCGACGGCAACCCCGGCGGCGGCAACCGGGCAGCGGCCGGCCGTCAGCCTCGGCGTTCCAGCCAGCGCAGCAGCGTGCGCACGGCGGCGCCGGTGCCCTGCTTGGGGCGGTGGCCACGCTCGACCTCACCGAATGCGGGGCCGGCGATGTCCAGGTGGGCCCATGGGACGTCGTCGACGAAGTTCTGCAGGAACAGTGCGGCGATCGTGGAGCCGGCGCCGTCGTCGTAGTTGACGTGCTCGTAGTCGGCGATGTCGGACTCGAGGTTCTCGCGCAGATCGTCCCAGAGGGGCAGGTGCCAGGTCGCCTCGCCGGCGGCACCGGCGGCGGCGAGCAGGCCCTCGAGCAGCAGGTCGTCGTTGCTGAAGATCCCGGTCGCACGCTTGCCGACCGCGGTGATCGCCGCGCCGGTGAGGGTGGCGATGTCGACGATGGCGTCGGGTTCCTGTTCGACGGCGTAGCTCAACGCATCGGCCAGGACCAACCTGCCCTCGGCGTCCGTGTTCACCACGTGCACGGTCTTGCCATTGCGCGCGGTGAAGATGTCACCCGGCCGTGTGGCACCTCCAGAGGGGGAGTTCTCGGCCAGCGCGCAGATCCCGACGACCTCGACGTTCACGGACAGACTGGGAAGGGCCGACATGACCGCGAGCACGGCGGCTGCCCCGCCCATGTCGCACTTCATGGTCTCCATGCTCTTGGCGGGCTTCAGCCACAATCCGCCGGTGTCGAAGACGATGCCCTTGCCGACCAGGGCGATGGTCGCCACGGGCGATTCGGGCCGGTAGCGGGCGACGAGCATCCGCGGAGGTCGCACCGACCCGCGGCCGACGGCGATGAGTCCGCCGAAGCCCTCGCGCTCGAGCCGTTCCTCGTCGAAGACCTCGACGTCGATGCTGTCGTCGAGGTGCTCGCTCGCCCAGTCGACGAGGTCCTGGGGACCGAGGTCGCTCGCGGGCGCGGTGACCAGCTCGCGGGCCGCGCGCTCGGCCGCGGCGTGGGCGGCAGCCTGGGGGAGGACCTCTGCGCCCGCGTCGGCCATGGACGATGGGACCACGAGCGTGATGGAATCGACGGTCGTTGGCTCGGGCTTGGACCGGTAGCGGACGTCGCGGTGCGCTCCGAGCAGAGCACCTTCGGCCACTGCACGCACGGCGTCCTGGCCCGGGTTGACCTCGGCGAGGGTGGTGGCAACCCGTTTGGCCTTGGCCGCCACGGCGCGCAGGGCGGCTCCGGCGGCGCGGCGAAGGGTCTCGTCGGTGAGTTCGTCCAGCCGTCCGAGTCCGGCAAGCACGACCCGGTCGGCCTTCAGTCCAGGCGCCGCGAGCACCAGCGTCTGACCGACCTTGCCCCGGAACTCGTCGTCGCGCGGGACGCCGGACAGCCCCAGCGCCTCCATGGTGTCCGTGGCGCCTGCGGCCGCGATGCCACCTCGGAAGATCGGGATGACGAGCGTGTCCACGTCGAGGTCGAGGAGGTCGTCGGTCGTGACGTCGAGCGCGGGCATGTCAGGCACGAGGCGTGGCTCCGAAGTGTCGGATGCGGCGGACCCGGCACTGTAGTGCCGGGTCCGGAGGGTGCCGTGCCCCGTGATGCCTGGGAAGGCGGTGGATGTCAGACGGAGGCTTCGTCCAGACGTTCGGAGACGAGCCGTTCGGTGACGAGCGAGCCGTCCTCGTGGTAGCGGAAGTGTCGGAAGTCCTTGCGGAACTCGAGGTCGACGAGGTTCTGACCGTTGCGGTTCTTCTCGACAGAGAAGATGACCTGCTCGCGGAAGCGCTTCTCGGCCGTGGAGTCGTAGGCGAGGTGGACGCGCGAGACGGCCTTCATCTTTTCGTTGAGCATGACCACGACGTCGGACTCGAACCCGAGCGCTGACGAACCGCGAAGGTGGTGCAGGCGCAGTCGGGCGGCGTCCATCCCGACAAGACCAACGGCGGAGATCGCGACGATCGGAAGCTCGTGGGTCAGGGCCATGTCCTTGAGCCCTTCGACGAGGCGTGTGACCTTCTCGCCCTCGTTGTCGGGCTCGGGGTGCATGGCGACCTTCTGGAGGTAGTCGACGAAGAGCACCGTGTTGAGCTCGTCGTCCTTGTAGCGAAAGACGAGGTCGTCGAGGTTCTCGAGAGCCGTGTGCGCGCCGGAGGCCCGCACGAGCAGGAGGCGCGCGGCGTAGTCCTCCATGTTGTTGAGGGCCTGTTGAACGACGGCGTCCTCGGCGAAGGCATCGCGCATGCCCTTGCCCTCGCGGGATCCCTGGCGGATCCGTTCAGGCAGGTCGCGGATCGGGTGGGCCGGGTCGACCCGGCCGCATTCCTGGGCGAGGAGGCGCTGCATCAGCATGGCCTCGTCGTGCTCGTAGCAGACGTAGATGGCCCTGGCGCCGCCGGCGGCCACGTTGCGGGCCCACTGCAGGGCGACGATGGTCTTGCCGACGCCCGGGGGACCGGCGAGGATGACGAGGTCGCCGGGCTTGAAGCCTCCGCCGATGGTTTCGTCGAGAGCCTTGAACCCGGTGCCGATCGGCGCCTGACGGGCGACCTGCCCCGAGGTCATGTCCTCGTCGAGGTAGGTCATGAGGTCGGACAGGGCCGTCGACCTGGTTTTGCGATGCTTCGACTGCTCGTCCACGCTGCCACTCCGATTGGGCCCGGCCGAGGCTAGCCGGACTGGAGTCCCGACACTTCAGGTTTCACTGACAGTGTCCGAACGTACGAGTACATTACGCTCCGTGGGGGACCCGCGGAGGCTCTACGCAATTCCGGATGCAAAGGCGAGGGTTTGTTCCACCGCAGCGAGCAGGGAGCCAGCGCCCTCGAGTTCGCCCTGGTACTCCCGATCCTCGTGACGGTTCTCTTCGGCGCCATCAGTTTCGGACTTGCCTTCAACGCGAAGATGCAGATTTCCCACGCGGCACGCGAGTCGGTCCGATTCGCCGCGACGTATGCCGTGCCGGACTCGGGTATGAACGACTGGTTCAAGGCGGTCGTCAACCGAGCGGTCAACACCTCCGCAGGCCAGACGCCGGTGTGGGACGACGAAGTCTTCATATGCGTGTCCATGATCCCCGAGTCGGGACCGATCGTCACGAAGCAGATGCAGGGTGGCACCGGCAACGCGACATCCGCCGACCTGGTCGACAACGGCGCGGATTCGGCGAGTGCCTGTTTCACAGACAACCTCACCGACGATCGCGTCCAGGTCCGCATCATTAAGGGCACGGACCTCAATCTGGTCTTTCTCAGCAGGCCGGTCACTCTGACGGAGCAGGGTGTGGCACGGTTCGAAGCGGGTGGCTCATGAGATCATTCCCACCTTCACGTGACGAGCGCGGCGCCGTCGCCGTCATGGTTGCAATCCTCCTGACGGTCCTCCTCGCGCTGCTTGCCTTCGTGATCGACTACGGCATGATCCGGGCCGACACCCGGCAAAGCCAGGCGGCAACGGACGCCGCCGTCGTCGCGGGTGTCCTCGAGATGGACGGCTCCGACAGCTCGTTCGAGGCCGCATGTCTGAAGACGGTTGAGTATCTCGAATCCAGCCTCGGGGGACTCGACCTGCCGGCCGACTACTGCGACGACTTCGCCCACGGTGTTTTCATCACCGACACGCCCCCCGTGACATGCGCGTCGCGCGCTGCCTCGGTGCTACCGCCGACCGATGATCCTCTGATCATTGCGCCTGTCATCAGCGAGGCAACGGTGGGCGACTACACCGTGCGAATCCAGATGCCGGTCCGTGACACCGACAACTACATGACCGGCCAGACGATCGATGCCGACCACGACGGCGACGACCCCTGTCGCCGCATGGGCCTGTCCGTCCGTCACTCTCGGGACAGCATCTTCGGTGGCTTCGCCGGGGATGCCGGAGGAAAATCCAGTTTCGCAGATGCAGTCGCCCGATACAAGACGACGGAGAGCACGAAGGAGTTCGCCACCCTCATCGTGCTCGACCCGACGGGTTGCGGGACGTTGGATGTCTTCTCGGATGGCGGGAAGTTGCTTGTCAGCAACCTTGAGGACGACCAGGGCACGCCGGAGGAAAACGACGATGAGGTCGTAGCCAGGGGGATCATCACGATCGACTCGACCGGTGTGGATTGCGGGAACAACAAGTACGTCGCGGTCACAGGTGGTTCCGGTGCCCGCCTCTGCGCGGGGGTCGATCCCGACGACTTCGCAGACATTCGGGATGGCGTCGACGGTGGCTACTGCGACAGCGACCCGGACACCTTGATCATGCCGTCGGTCCGAACGGACGTGACTGCGGACGATGTCTACGGAAAGGCTGTCCTCCCGAAAGCCATCACGCCGAACAGAACCGTCGAGCCGATCCCAATCACAGGCCCCCCGGTCCGGCGGGAGCCAGTGGACCACGAGTACAACTGCAAGGACTCGTACCCACTTTCGTCCACGACGGGTAACGAATGGGATGTCCTTTACGAGACCGGGTTCGAGTCTTGTGACAGCCGTGCACCACATATGGACGAAATGGGCGTGGACCTGGCTGAGGGCAGCACATTCACGTCGGGCGTTGGTCCGCTACCGGAGCTGACAAGTTGGGAAGTGAGCAACATGTGCAGCATCGGCCCCGGCGACGTCGAAACCGTGGGTGACTTCAGCACCAATATCTATTTCGACTGCAACACACTAGATATCAAAGGCGAGTTGAACATACGGCCCAAGGACTATGTGGTCGTGAAGGGCCATGTGCAGGCGACGAATGCGGGTTCGGTCCTGAACATCAACACCGGTAGGACTCCCGTCGACGAGAACGGTGACGGGAGCTACCTGCGAACCGAGGACATTGTGCTGGTCGTCCAGGGACAGTCTGGCGGCAACCCCAAGACGGCGATGGACATCGGTTCGTCGGCAGAGGTGAACATGAGCAAGGTGTTCGCGTACTTGCACAAGGGCGCGCTGAACACGAACGCGGACGACATGCGGTGGACCGCACCGGGGACGGATGCGGGCGATGTGGCTTACGACGACGGCGATACGGAGGTTGACGACGACGACTACTACGACAGTTTCTGTGTCGACGACGTGGAGTACGGCACCTACGACCTCCCGTCCCCAGAGTGCTTCAAGAATCTGGCGCTGTGGGGCAACAGCACAGAGGCGCACAAGATGCGAGGTGGAGGCGCGCTCGACATCGCAGGGATCTTCTTCACTCCCTACGCCGGGCGCGACTCAGGAGCCTTTGATCTAGCCGGAGGAGCTAGCCAGATACTGCTGAAAGCGCAGTTCTTCACGTATCGGTTCAGATTGTCGGGTACCGCGACGCTATCGATGACGCCCGATCCCAACATCTTTATCGCGGTCGAGGTGCCGGCAGGCACCTCCCTGATCCGGTGACTTCCGGCACACAAGGATCCGGACGCATCTCCCGGTTCCTTCGCTGGGCCACCCTTGGCACGGCGCTCCTCGGTGCTGGGCTGCACGTCGGGCTTGGGCGCGCACCTGGTGCCCTTGCCACCGCCGCCGCTGTCATCGCGTACGTCTCGCTCGAGACCATCCTCGCTTACCGGGGGCCGTCCGCTGTGAGTCGCCGCACGGGGCGGGTTCGGTGGGTGATATTCGACGTGCTCGTCGCCGCGGCTGTGCTGGGCGGGACCGGGGGACTGGCAAGCCCCTATCTCCTCTACGGCGCGGTCATCACCATCGCCGCCGGGAACACGGCCGGGCGCCTGCTCGGTGGGCTGTCCGGCGCCGCGCTCTCCATCGCCTCCGTTACGGCATTCATCAACGTCGAACCAGAGACCTTCAAGGACGAACCTCTACTCGTGATCGTGGCGGCATTCGTCCTGATCGCGACCGGAATCCTGGGCGGGTCCGAACGGCAGGCCGACGCCGCGGAGTATGAAGCGGCCGAACAGGCCTACCTCCGTGACCTCCTCACCGAACTCCTCGACGTCGCCAGCCGCGACCCGCAGATCCTCGACGACCGCTCCGGTGCCCACCGCATCGTGGCCGATGTCGACCGGGCGACCGGGGAGGAGGCTCTCGTCCTGCTCCGTCGGGCCGACCAGCTCGTCGGCGCCGCATCGTCCCGCCGCACGGTCGCCCCCGGCGTCGTCGTTCGACTCGAGCAGGTGAAGGGTGGCCGGGTGCGCGAGGGCAGCGCCCTGGCCCGGCAACTCGACGACGTCGGATTCGACGGCCGCGTGGTGTCCGAACTCCCGTCGGACCTCGGCGTGGTGATCGCGTCGGAGAAGGTCGACCGCTCTGTCGTCTCGGCCGGGGCGCGGCAACTCAGCAACGCCGCGTCCTTCCAGAGCCTGCGTGCCATGGTGATCGACCAGGAACGCCGCCGGCTCGCCGCCGACCTCCACGACGGGCTCGCCCAGGTGCTCACGCACCTTCGGTTCGAACTCGACCTCGCAGCCTCGGGCCTCGTCGAAGCTGAGTCACTTCCCAAGGAACTGGAACGGCTCGCACGGATCGCCGAACGTGCACTCCAGGAGGCCCGCTCCACGGTCACCGGGCTGCAGGCATCGGTCGTTCAAGAAGGCCTGGTGGCAACGCTTCGCAGCTATATCGACGACCTGGCTGGCCTCGCGGGCCCCGGGCTCGTGTTCGAGGCGACCTCCGAGGTCACGCTGCCCGGACCCGTCGAGCAGGAGGTCTTCCGGGTCGTGCAGGAAGCGGTCTCCAACGCCCTCCGCCACAGCGGGGCGCACACGATCCGGGTTCACGTCTCGAGAGTGGTCGACGACGTGGTGATCCTGATCACCGACGACGGCAAGGGGTTCCGCGCGGACAAGGAAGTGACGGACGGTTCCCTCATCAGCGGATTCGGCCTGGGAACGATGAGGGACCGAATGCAGAGACTCGGCGGGGAACTGCGCGTACAGTCACGTCCCGGGGTGGGCACGGTCGTCGAACTACGCTGCCCCCAGGAAACCGCTCGAACGGGGTGAGACGTGGACACGACCAGCGTCGTCGTCGTGGACGATCACGCGCTGGTGCGCGAGAGCATCGTCCGCATCGTGAACAGCGTTACAGGTCTGGAGGTCGTTGGCGAGGCCGGCGACGTCCCGAAGGCCACCACGCTCATCGAGACCGTCGACCCGGACATCGTCGTCCTGGACATCGGGCTCGGACCTGACGACGGCCTGGAGTTCGCAGCCAGGCTGAAGCGCCGCCGGCCGCCCCCACGGATCGTCGTGCTCTCCATGCATGACGGGCAGTCCTACCTACGCAGGGCGCTCGCGCTCGAGGTCGACGCGTATGTGCACAAGTCCAGCGCCTCGAGCGAACTGACCCGGGCCCTGGAGGCCGTCCGCGACGGTGGGGCCTATGTCGACGGTTCGCTCACCAAGCGCGCACTGGACATCGCCAGTGGTCGGGCCACCGGCAGCGGCGCCGACCTCACCGATCGCGAACTCGAGATCCTTGTGTTGCTGGCACGCGGCCAACGGCCTCCCGAGATCGCCGACACGCTGTTCCTGTCCGTCAAGACCGTCAAGAATCACCTGACCAACGTCTATTCGAAGCTCAGCGTCGAGACCGGCGCGCAGGCCGTCGCCGAGGCCTACCGGCTCGGCATCGTCGAACCGAACTAGCAGTTAGCGGGTAATGAGCGGGTCAGCCACGCCGCGGTAACCCCATGCAGTTCCTGGGTCCCCACGTTCTTCCACGCGCCAGCCCGGATGGCCGCGTCGTACAACGGACCGTCGTTGGGGATCAGCAGATCGGTCACACAGTGCTCGTCGAGTCGCGTGTCCCAGTCCGGGGACGCCCGGATGATCGTTGCATACGTCGGCTGCAGGTCCCCGAGCAGTTCGACCCGCCCGTCGTAAAACGTCGCTACGACTGGACCTCCGAGGATCGACGCTGCCATGGCCCACGAGTCCATGGAGAACAGCCGTTGCCCTCGCCCTTCCGCGGCCTGTGCTTCGATGAGGTCGATCGGCGTGTCCGCGGCGTGGGCACGCACATCATCGGACCGCGGCACGACGACCAGCATGCCGACCAGTCCGATCAGGCCGATGACGAACGCGAGCACACGATCGAACGCACGGACCTGGCCGGGGGGCCGATCGGCGGTGGACCGGCGCAGGCCATTCCACGCGTCCGACATCGCCGGAGCGCTCACGACGGCGATCACCATCGCCATCGTGATCACGTTGCGAACCGCTGTCATCGCCAGAATCACGGCGGCCGCGACGAGCAGTCCTTCTGGTAGCCGGTCTCGATGGCCGGCAAGCGCGAAGGCGACGATCGCGAGAACCAGCAGGACGGTGAACGCCAAGGCGCTCGGGGCGAGCAGACGCGGGGGCAGCCACTCCACGATGCGTGTGTCCCGCGCCTCAGCCGCGAGTCGCAGATTGTCGACCAGCAGGAGCGGCCCATATGGAGTGACGCACATCCCCACAATCGCAGCGCCAAACACTGCAACTGCCGGACGAACGCGGGATCTTCCGTCGATGATCACGTGCCCGATCTCGTGGACGAGCAGAAGACCCGCTCCGATCAGAGCCCCGCCGTGCAGGTTGCCCCACAGGACGAACAGGATGAGCAGGCCGACGATCCTTCGACCCGACGGCGGCCGAAGGATCAGCCACAGGAGGGGCGGCACGAGAAGCAGGCTGAACAGCGTGCCGCGCATCGAGATGTGTGCGGGCGCGGCCGTGGCGGCCAGCGCCAGGCCAACAAGCCCCACGAAGCCAGGCGCACGACGTTGCAGAAGCAGCCCGAGTTGGAGGTAGGCCGCGGCAGCGATCACTGCAACCACGACCGCGAGTAGCCAGAACCCGCCGAGTGCCTCGGCGCCGCCGAAGGTCAGGTTCGCGAGCCATTGGTGCAGCCGCCACGGCTCACCGCCACGGGTGAACGTGTACGGATCGACGCCGAACAACCCCTCTCGGAGGATCCGACGCCCGACGTCCCATGCCCACCAATTGTCCTGGGTCGCGAGGATCGGCCGGCTGGCACGCAGAATCCCCGCGAATGCTGCGAGGATTAGGGTCCCTACCAACGCCGGACCGACAGCGGGAGCGCGGCGGCTTCGTGGAATATCGGTCATCCTCGGAGGCTACTTGGCCCCATTGACCGACCAAGATTCGGAGGGTATCCGGACGCAATGGCAGGACTATTGTCCTATTTCTGTCATGACTGTTGGCGCGGGCAAGTACGGATCAGCGGTTGTCGCTGAATCGGTCGGCAGATCGTTAGAGTCCTGGGTGACGGTCGTGCTGCGGGACTGCGGTACGGGAACCGCCGGTGCACAGGAGACAACACATGCTACGCGCCTACTCCCGCCGAATTGGGGACCAGGAGGCCGCAACCGCGGTCGAGTACGCCATCATGATCGTCCTGATCGCCGTCGTGATCATCGTCGCGGTCGTATTCGTTGGCCGGGAGACCCAGAGCAATTTCGAGTGCACGAGCTCGTCGATCGCGGATCCCGACAGCGCCGGTTCTATGGCGGCTTGTAACTGAACAACTACTCAATGTGACATTCGTTCCCGGGTCAGCCGGGACTTGGGTCCTAGCCGACGGCCACCGAGGTCCCTCGCTCTTTGCAGATTGACGACTTATAGTGAGCAGGCAAGCCGACAACGTTCTTGCAGTCGGTGCGCGGGGGACCATCCGAACGATGCAGGGCCAACCAGGAGGAAAGCCCAAATGATTCAGAAGCTCCGCGACGCCCTGCGTCGCTCCCAGGACCAGGAAGCCGCCACCGCCGTCGAATACGGCATCATGGTTGCCCTGATCGCCGTCGTCATCATCCTCGCCGTCGCCTTCATCGGCCGCGAGCTCAACAGCAGCTTCGAGTGCGTGGGTTCGACGCTCGAGAACAACAGCTTCGATTGCGAGAACCCGTAAGCCATCACGACCATGGCAAAGGGGCCCCCACTATGGGTGGCCCCTTTGCCATGCCGAATGGCAACTACTGACAGCCCATGTCCCGAACATTTGCGTCGCGAACGCTCGCATGGGCAGGACTGACAGATTAGGGTTCCGGCGGCGCCTGACCGGCGTTGCAGGCGGAAGACTTTGAGCAGGGGTGCATCCCGTGAATCGACGTGTGATCGGTCTCGTGACCGCGATCGTCCTGGCGGCTGTCGCCGCTGCAGCGATCTTCCAGTACGTCCGGACCGCGGATCAGCGCGCGGCCGAACAGTTCGAGTTCGTCTCGGTGTTCGTGGCCAACGGCCAGATCGCCGCGGGGACGGCCGCAAGCGAGGCGATCTCGCAGGGCCTGATCGAACGCACCGAGATCGTCAGCGAGGCGGTGGTGCCCGGTGCGATCGGATCGCTCGATCAGATCCAGGGCCAGGTCGCCGTCGCCACGATCTACGACGGTGAACAGATCATCACCGCCAAGTTCGGCGAAGTCGTCGAGAGCAGGGCCGACCGCATCGAGGTCCCGGAAGGACTCGAGGCAGTGTCGTTCCAACTCAACGTCCTGCCCGGTGTCGCCGGATACGTCGAGCCGGGCGACTACATCTCGGTCGTCGCGCTGATCGCCGGCCAGGGTGACGCCGACGCCCCTGAACCGGAGCCGTCGTTCGACGCGGAAGGCAACCTCATCGAGGCCCCACCGGCGCTCGCTGACGCATCGTTCCGTGCTCAGTACCTTGTCCAGAGCATGCTGGTCCTGCAGGTCGGGCAGCGCGTGATCAATACGGACGAGGAAGGCCGGCAGACGTGCTGTGGAGTCTCTCGCAACAACGAGAGCTACATCTTCACGGTGGCGCTGGACCCGGTGAGCATCGAGAAGCTGATCTTCGCCAACACGCAGGGCAGCCTGTGGGCCACGCTCCTCCCCGAAGGTGGCAAGGAGCCGGTCGACACGCCTGGTGCCAACGGTGAAAACCTCTTCCAGTGAGGCATAGATGATCCTCGTCATCGACGAGACGGACGACCTGCGGACCCGACTCGCCCAGCTGTACCCGGGCGCGAAGGTCCGCAGGGTCCCCGATCTCTCCGACGCACGACTTGCCCTCGAAGACCAGGCTGCGGGCACGGAATCTGTCGTCCTCGGTCCCTCCTTCGATCCGGAGGAGGCGGTCGAGATCGCCGGCTTGATCCGGGGTTCGAATCCCAACATGCACACCGTGCTCGTAGTCGGCGAGGCGACCTCGGACCTGCTGCGAAAGGCGCTGCGGGCAGGGGTCAGCGACCTGCTGGGCAAGCTGCCGACCGACGACGAGCTGCGCGAGGCGATCGACCAGGCCGTTGAACTGACTGGCCAACTGCGTGGCAGCACCTCCGCCGCTCCGACCGACGAGACCAGCCAACGGCGCACCGTCGCCGTGTTCTCCACCAAGGGCGGATGTGGCAAGAGCCTCGTCGCGACGAACCTGGCGGTCCTGCTCGCCCAGGAGGCCCCCGGAGAGGTCTGCCTGATGGACCTCGACCTGCAGTCCGGCGACGTCGCCGTGATGATGCAGCTGCTGCCGAGCTGGAGTATCCACGACGCGGCGGGCCGGGGCACCGACCTCGACGTCGACCAGCTCCGCGGATTCCTCACCGACCACCCGTCCGGGTTGAAGGTGCTCGCGGCGCCGAGCCATCCGTCGCTGGCCGAGGACGTCAAGCCACGTGCCGTGGCGCACATCCTCGCATTGCTGCGATCGATGTTCCGCTACGTGATCATCGACGGGCCCGCGCTGTTCACGGACACGATCCTCGAGTCCTTCGACCAGACGGACCTGGTCGTCGTCGTGACCTCGATGGACGTCCCGTCCATCAAGAACCTCAAGCTGGCCTCCCAGACACTGCAGGAGCTCGGCATCCCACGCGATCGCCTCCGCCTGATCCTCAACCGGGCGGACAGCAAGGTCGGTCTGTCGGTTCGCGAGGTGGAATCCAGCCTCGGGACCCAGATCGACGCCCAGATCCCCTCGAGTCGCGAGGTGCCCTACTCGATCAACCAGGGTCAGCCGGTCGTCCTGGACCGACCGAGGTCCCCGGTGTCCGACGCCCTGCGAAACATCCTGGACCTCGTGCGTCCCGCCTCGGCGGGTGCGCGACCGGAAGCGCAAGAATCCAGCGGTGTCCTCAGCCGCTGGTTCAAGTGAGAGAGCAGGTAGCAGCATGGGGCTGAACGATCGCCTGAGTCGCCGGCGCGGAAGCGAGCCCGACGACGTCCTCGAACCGAACGAGGCCGATCCTGCAAGTCCGGCGGCCTTCGACGAGATCCCACGGTCGGCCGACGATCCCTACGGGGAGTTGAAGCGCCGTGTGCACGCCGGGCTACTCCGCGCGCTCGGCGCCGACCTGTACGACGTCGACCTGTCGGCGCAGGAACTCGAGCGCAAGGTCCGCGAGGAACTGAACACGGTCCTCGCCCAGGAAAGCGTCCCGTTGTCCGCTGCCGAACGCCAGCGGATCGTCAACGAGTCCATCGACGACATTCTCGGGTACGGCCCCATCGAACCGTTTCTACGGGACGACGACGTCACCGAAGTCATGGTCAACGGACCCGACCGGATCTACATCGAACGTGACGGCAAGCTGACACTCAGCAATGCCCGGTTCTTCGACGACGCGCACTTGCGACGCACCATCGAGAAGATCGTCGCCAAGGTCGGCCGCCGCATCGACGAGTCGTCGCCCACCGTCGACGCCCGCCTCGCGGACGGCTCCCGTGTCAATGCCGTGATCCCGCCGATCTCGATCGACGGCCCAGCCCTGACGATCCGCAAGTTCTCGCGCGATCCCTTCACGATGGACATGCTCGTCAATATGGGGTCGCTGTCGGCCGAGGCCGCGGAGTTCCTCAAGAAGTGCGTCGAGGGCGCGATCAACATCCTGGTCAGCGGCGGTACCGGCGCAGGGAAGACGACGACGCTGAACGCGCTGTCGGGCTTCATCCCGCACCGCGAGCGGCTGGTCACCATCGAGGACGCCGCCGAACTGAAACTGCAACAGCCGCACATCGTGCGGCTCGAGTACCGGCCGCCCAACATCGAGGGTCGCGGCGAGGTCAGCATCCGCGATCTGGTCAAGAACGCCCTGCGTATGCGGCCCGACCGCATCGTGGTCGGTGAGGTCCGGTCCGGTGAGGCCCTGGACATGCTCCAGGCCATGAACACCGGCCACGAAGGGTCCATCACGACTGTGCACGCGAACTCGCCACGCGACGTCCTGTCCCGGCTCGAGACCATGGTGCTGATGGCAGGCGTCGACCTGCCCGTGCGTGCCATCCGCGAGCAGATCGCGGCAGGCATCCAGTTGATCTGCCACCAGTCCCGTATGCGCGACGGCACCCGGCGGATCACGGCGATCTCCGAGCTGACCGGCATGGAGGGCGACATCATCACCCTGCAGGACATCTACAAGTTCGACTACAGCCTTGGCCTGGACGACACCGGTCGCGTGCTCGGCGGTCTGGTTCCCACCGGCATCCGGCCCCACATCACCGGCAGACTCCAGGACCTCGACATCGAGCTGCCCGGCGAGCTGTTCGAACCTCCGACCGTTGCGGACCGAGGACGTCGTCGATGAGAATGCGCGGGTTCGCGCTCAGCGCCCTGCTGCTGCTGGGTCTGCTCGCGTTCCCCCTGGCGGCCGCGGGACAGGACGTCGATGTCGAACTCGTCCTGCGCGAGTCCACGTTCGACGAGGACGGCACGGTCCGCATCGTCGTCAGCCTGAGTGGTGCCAACCTCGGTCGCAACCTCACGGCTGACGATGTCAGCATCACCGAGGCGGGCACGGCGATCGATGACATCACCGTCACGCCGCTGGACGAGAGCACGGCCGACCCCATCGGCGTCGCGCTGCTGTTCGACGTCTCGGGGTCGACCGAGGGCGAGCCACTCGCGGCCGCCAAGGTCGCCGCCGACGCCTTCCTGGCCCAGATCGCCGAGCAGAACGCCCGTGCCTCACTGATCTCGTTCGCCGCGACCCCGACGCTGAACGTCTCGTTGACGGCCAACATTGACTCGGTTCGTGCGGCCGTTGCCGGCCTCGAGGCGGGCGGCGACACGGCGCTGTACGACGCGGTCGTGCTCGCCCGTGACGAACTCGGCCGCTCCAGCGTGCAGCGCAACATCGTCATCTTCTCGGACGGTGCGGACACCTCCAGCACCGCGACGCTCGAAGGCGCGGTGACCGCCGCTACGACCGTCCGTGCCCCGATCACCACCGTTGTGCTGGCCACGGCCGAACTGGACACGGGGTCACTCGAACAACTGGCACAGCGCACCGGCGGACGGACCATCACGGTCGACGACACGGCTCAGCTCAGCGCTGCCTTCGAGGAGGTCGCCGAGGAACTCGCCTCGCAGTTCGTCATCGAGTACACGAGCGACATCATCACGACCGGCGAGCTCGACGTCAGCCTTTCCATCGCTGCCGACGACGTCGAGGCGTCTCGGACGTTCACCGTGGTGAATCCCCGGACCACCGCGCCCGAGGTCGTCGACCCGCAATCAGTCGGTTCGCCCGATCCCGGCATCCTCGGTGGCAACCTCGTGCTGGTCCTCGGGCTGCTGGCCGCGTTCATCGCCGTCGCGGGCATCGCGATGATCATCATCCTCACGCCCAAGACGGCTGCTGCCAAGAACCTCGAGCGGGAACTGTCGTCCTACATCGCGGGCAACAAGTCCAAGACCAGCCCGGCCATGGTTGCCCAGGCGCTGCGCGAGCGCGCGGCCACCCTGTTCGAAACGACACCGGGCTCTTCCGAGTTCGCCAAGGGGTGGCAGAAGCGCCTTGACCAGGCCGCGCTGCCCCTGAAAGCGGGGGAGCTGTTCATCCTGTCGATCGGGCTCATGGCGCTGGCTGCGCTCGTCGGCTGGCTGCTCGCCGACATTCGCGGCGCCATTGTCTTCGCCGTCCCCGCGCTCGTCGCGCCCTATCTGTACGTGATCGTCAAGCAGTCGCAGCGGCTGGCCAAGTTCCTGCAGCAGCTGCCGGACACCCTCCAGTTGATGTCCGGCTCGCTGTCAGCGGGCTACGGCGTGCTGCAGGCCATCGACCTCGTCGCGGAGGAAGCCGGCGAACCGATCGCCTCCGAGTTCCAGCGGGTACTCGTCGAGTCACGCCTCGGGATGCCGATCGAGGAGTCGCTCGAGGGCATGGCCGACCGCATGGACTCGGACGACTTCCGATGGGTCGTGCTGGCCATGAACATCCAACGCGAGGTGGGTGGGAACCTGGCCGAATTGCTGCGGACGGTGGCGCGGACGCTGCGTGACCGCGAGGCTCTGCGACGCCACATCAAGGCGCTGGCCGCCGAAGGCAAGCTGTCGGCCATCATCCTGGTGGTCCTGCCGTTCTTCCTGGCCGGCTATCTGATCCTGGTGAACCCCGACTACGTCGGGACGCTCACCGAATCCTTCTTCGGGTGGGCGCTCATCGGTGTCGGGGTCATCGGCATCACCATCGGCATGGTCTGGATCAGGAACCTGATCCGGGCGATCGAGGTCTGACAATGCTCGCATTCGGACTCGTCGCAACATTCCTGGCCATCGTCCTGCTGGTGTTCTTCGCCTACGACTATCAGCAGGAACGTTCCGGGCTGAAGCGCACGTTGCGCGGCGTCGGCAAGGGCGGTGTCGCCGACGATCGGGTCGACGTCCGCAAGCAGCAACTGGCCGCCCCGGTCGTGTCACGGGCCTTCATTCCTGCACTGAAGGCCGCCGGGCGTGGCGCGCGTCGGTTCACGCCCATGGACGTGTTCAAGCGTCTCGAGGAGGAACTCACCTACGCCGGTAACCCACCGGGGTGGGACGCCGAACGGATCCTGGCCTTCAAGCTGCTGCTGCCGCCTGGACTGGCAATCCTCGGCTTCCTGTTGGCTCGCTTCGCCGAGCTCGACACGCTGCTCACGATCGCCACGATCGGGCTGTTCGCGGTCGTCGGCTACTACCTGCCGGAGTGGCTCGTGCGATCGGCCGCCGAGAAGCGGCAGTCACAGATCCGCCGGACGCTGCCGGATGCGCTCGACCTGCTGTCGATCACCGTGGAGGCCGGGCTGTCGTTCGACGCCGCGCTCGTGCGCGTAGCCCGCAACATGCGCGGAGCACTGGGCGAAGAGCTGTACCGCGTCGTCCAGGAGATCCAACTCGGCAAGTCCCGCAGCGAGGCGCTCCGCGACCTCGGCGAGCGCACGAACGTCGACGATCTGCGGTCCTTCGTCCTCGCCATGGTCCAGGCCGAGGTCTTCGGTATCCCGATCGCCAACGTGCTGAAGATCCAGGCGGGCGAGATCCGGCTTCGCAAGCGTCAGCGAGCCGAGGAACAAGCGCAGAAGCTTCCCGTCAAGATCGTGTTCCCACTGATCCTCGGCATTTTTCCGGCGATCTTCGTGGTCCTGCTAGGACCCGCCGCCATCCAGATCTTCGAGGCGCTCGGCAGCACCTGAGTCACGCTCCGGGGGCCCTGTGACGGATTCGACGCGCGCGACCGTGCTCGACGCAGCACTCGCCCTGCTCGCCGATAGGGGTCTGTCGAAGCTCGCCCTCGAGGACGTCGCGAACGAGGCCAGGGTCTCTCGCCAGACCGTCTACCGGCACTTCGGCTCCCGGGAAGGACTGATCTCGGCCGTCATCGTCCGCGAGGAGGAGCGCCTCATCGCACGCATGACCGCCAGGGCCCGCCAGTCAGGCCTGAGCGCCGAGGATGCGATCCATGCCGCGATCGAGGAGGCGCTGATCGCGGCGCGCGAACATCCGCTCCTCGATCGGCTGCTCGCTTCGGAGCCCGAAGCTCTGCTGCCCTTCCTGACAATGAACCATGGCCCGGTGCTGTCGGCCGCTCGTCCGGTCGTCGAGGAACTCCTGCGTGACCGGCTTCCCGACGCACCGCGTGAGCAACTGGCCGCCGACGCCGATGCGCTGACGCGCCTGATCGTCAGCTATGCGATCAGCCCGGGGGAACAGTCCGCGCAGGTCACGGCACGCCGGTTGGCAGACCTCGTCTGCCGCGGGTTGCTGCGCTGATCCGCCGTCAGAGCCGGGCCGCGAGCGTCTCGCGCCGCAGCCGGCGACCTGCACCGCGCAGAACGACCAGCCCGAGCAGCCAGACCACGGCGCCCATTCCGATCGCGAGCTGCGTGTCGAGCAGCACGCCGCCCGACACCTGTGCGATCAGCAGCAGCACGATCGGAAGCACGAGCAACGACCCGACCTGGTGGGCGGACTGCAGGGAACTGACCCGGCTCGACACGACCGTCATGACGGCCAGTGCGAGCGCGGCCAATCCCGGCGCGACCCAGAAGGCCAGGACGAGCCAGGTGGTGTTCGGGAAAAAGATCCGGCCGAGCGTCGGCCATGCCACCGCATTGGCCACGACGCAGTAGACGGCGAAGCCTCCGATGGCCACCACAGTTGCAGGCAGCCAACTGGCCAGGAACTTCGCGGTCAGTAGTTCCTCGTCGGTCGTCGGGGTGTGCAGCAGCGCCTCGAGGGTGCCGCGTTCGCGTTCGCCCGCAAAGCTGTCGGCGGCGATGACGGTCGCCACGATCAGAGGGACGAGTAGGTAGAGCGGGGCAATGAACACCTCGAGGACGAACACCGCCCAGCCACCTGCGGTGGTGGCGACCCCGGTCGCATCCTGCGCAGATTGTGGGTCAAGGCCGCCGAACGCATTCTCGAACGCGTCACCGCCGAGCTGCTCGATCGGCACCGGGGTCGACGTGACCAGGGCATCGCCGCCGCTGACCAGCAGGATCGGCAGGACGACAAGGATCATGATCGGGGCAGCAAGCAGCGGGATCCGGACACCGTTGTTGCGCAGGACGGTCGCAAGGTCCTTCCGCATCACCGCGAACACCCCTGCCCAGTTCATGCCGTCACCTTCTGATCGGTGCCGAGAAGGGAATGAGCGGCCACGTAGATGTCCTCGAGCGATGGGTGCTGCGGGATGACCGCCTCGACCGCGACGCCGGCTCCGACGAGGTCGGCCACAAGGGCTGCGACGTCAGCGCGGTCGAGCCGCACCTCGACGGTTCGTCCATCGGAGAGGAGTTGCGGGTCGGTCAGTGCGGCGTGCCGTTCGGCCACCTCGAGCGCGAGTTCGGGCGCATCGACCTGGACGTGGACAGCGCTGGTGCCTCCCTGCGGTGCCAGTTCAGCCACGGACCCGACTGCAAGCAATCGTCCCCGCCACATGATCGCGACCCGGTCGCACAGTTCCTGGGCCTCGGCCAGGTTGTGCGTGCTGAGCAGGACGGTTCGTCCGTGTTCCCTCGACAACTCGAGGACGAGGTCACGCACGCCGCGAGCCGCGAGCGGGTCGAGGTTGCTCGTGGGTTCGTCGAGCAGTAACAGCTCGGGGTCGTGGACAAGCGCTCGTGCCAAGGCCACTCGTTGCTTCAGCCCTGCTGACAGGGAACGGGCGGGCTCCTTGGCGTCTGGGTTCAGACCGAAGCGGGTGAGCAGCCGGACCGTCTGAGCACGGCTGAAGGCCCGATCGAGCCCGTGGATCGCGGCGTACACGCCGAGGTTCTCTGCAGGCGTCAGGTACTGGTCGAGCGCCGGATACTCGGTCAGCACGCCTGTGCGACGTCGGACGCGGTCTCCAGCCAGCGTGGGGTCGTGCCCGAGCGTGTGGATCTGTCCGCTGTCGGGGCGAAACAGTCCGTTGATCAGCCTGATGAGGGTCGTCTTGCCAGCGCCGTTGTGCCCGAGCAGGCCGAAGATCTCGCCCGGTTGCACCGAGAACGAAACGCCGTCCACCGCCGTGATCGCCCCAAAACGACGTGTCACGTTGTCGACGACAATCGCCGGTTCGAGAGGGTTCACGCGTGGCTCCTGGCTGCCCGGCCAGAGTATCCGCCGCGGCACGAGGGTCGCGGGTGGGCCAGGAGGCCGTGGATCGGTACGTACTTCCGGACCGCCGATTCGGTGCCGGACCCTCTACCGTCTGGGTCTCCCGTCCGAGCGTCCGATGGATCCTCCCGATGTCTCATCATGACCTGCGTCCCGGACAGGTACTCGGTGACCGCTACCGGCTCGATCGTGCACTCGGGTCGGGCAGGATCGGCACCGTCTATGCCGCCGAGGACCTGCTCCTCGCGCGGCCGGTCGCCGTGAAGGTGATCGACCCCGAGTTCGCCGACGGACCGGAGGCATCGGCAGCCATCCGACGTGCAGGGTCCTTGATGGCCAGCACGTCCCACGCCGGGCTGGTCACGGTCTACGACGCGACGCAACTCGGCGATCACTTCTGCATCGTCATGGAGTTCGTCGCGGGGCCGAACCTGGCCAGCCTCATCGAGGACGGAGGCGTCAGCGCCCAGCTGGCTGCGCGCATCGGACATCAGGCTGCGACGGCGTTGAAGAAGATCCACGACCTTGGTCATGTCCACGGAAGCGTCAGGGCCAGCAACATCCTCGTGACGCCACACGGGTCGGCCAAGCTCGCCGACCTCGGCCTCGGACTCAGCGACGAGACGGCCGACGACGAGGACGACGCCGCGGGCGCAGATGTCCGCCACCTCGCGACGGCCCTTCGACGTTCGGTGGCCCGGCCCTCAGCGAAGGACGCCGCGGACCTCGTCGACGTCCTCGATGCCGCGGCACGGTCCAACGGCCAACGATGGAATGCGGCGCAGCTTGCCGATGCGCTCGGCGTCCTCGCCGGAAATGGGGACCCAGGAGCGATCCCTGCCGGGACGGCCGACCCTGACGCAACGGCGGTCCTCGACGCCGTGCCGTCTGGGCCCGCGTATCCCGCCGACGTCGAGGCAACCCAGATCCTCCCCGCTCCCGGCGTGGGCGCGGTGCCTGCCACCCACGAGATGATTGCCGGGACCGACCTCGACGACGACCAGGACGTGCAGGCGTCGTCGGGGGTGCAACGCCGCCCGCGTGGGGCGTGGTTGGGTGGGGCGGCGCTGGCGGTGGCCGTGCTTGCGCTCGTCGCCGTCATGGTCAGTCGCGACTCCCCGGACGGGGGAGGCGGCGGGACCGGGGGAGCGGAGGGTGGGCAACCCGTGGCGATCCAGGGCGCGTCCGACTTCGATCCCCTTGGTGGAGGGGGCGAGCACAGCGACGAGGTGCCGGCCGCCTACGACGGCGACCCCGCCACGGCCTGGACGACCGAGGGCTACGAGCAACCCAACCTCGGAGGGATCAAGTCCGGGGTCGGGATCTGGTTCGACCTCGGCGATGCGGTCGACGTGGGCCGGATCGACGTGACCATGGCCGTCGCCGGCACCGATTACGCGCTCTATGCCCTCGACACGGCGCCCGAGGGCGGCGATCCAGCGGCATGGGGTGAGCCGGTGGCGACGGCCACACAAGCCGGTCCATCGCAAGCGATTGACGTCCCCGACGGCAAGCAGGCCAGATACTGGCTGGTATGGCTGACGAATCTCGGTCGCGACGACGGCCGATTCCGTGGCGGCGTGGCCGAGATCGCTTTCGTGGCACGGTGAGCACGGTGACCCGCGGACCGGGAGAGGACGCACTTCGTCACGGCGAGGTGCACGGCGTCGAACTCGACGCCGGTTTCCGCGTGCTGGCGGTGACCGTCGGTCCCGTGGGCGACGGGGGAGGGGAGTGGCCGTCGGCAGACGACGATCCCCGTGTGCAGCTGCTGCTGTTCCCGGTCGGCGAGTTCGCGGCCACGCTACGACGGACTGCAGACGACGGCGTGGAGATCCTGCAGTTCGACGCCGAACAGCTGCCGCAGATCGTGGCATTGTTCGAGCGGGCCGTGCCGGTCGTGGATCCGTGGCCACCCGACCGTCCGAACCGTGGGGAGTGGGGACCTCGGCTCAGCCTGCATGGGAACTCGGCTGCGCCGGACGGCCGGCGCCGTCATCTGTGGCTCGCGTTCGAGGAGGACGACCTCCGGTTCGACCTGCACGCGACCTTCGACGAGCTCGAGTTACGGGACGCGTTCGGGGCCGACCTCGCCTGATCGGCCGAGGGCATCCATGATGCGTTGCTGGTCCTTGGCGACCTTTCTCACGTAGCGCATCGTGGTGTCCTGGCTGGCATGGCCGAGGAACTCCTGGACGGCCGGCGTCGGGACACCAGCTTCCACGAGTTGGACGGCCACGGTGTGGCGGAGCGCGTGCACCAGGGCACCGGGGGAGCGCTGCTCCTCCAATCCGGTCCTGCGGTACAGCTTCCACATGCGGTACTGCACCTGGTTGGAGGTCAGGCGGGAGCCGCCGTTGGCGACGATGAGCGGTCGTGGTCCGTCCAGCGAGCCGACCTGCTGGAACAGGGCGGACGCCCGGTAGACGGCGATGGCCCGTTCGAGATCGGTGTGGACCGCGACCTGCCGACGCTTGCCGCCCTTGCCGATGATCGTGAGTGTCAGGTTGCCTGGCTGACCGGTCAGCGAGCCGTTGTTGAGGTCGCAGACCTCGCTGAGTCGTGCGGCGGTGTACAGGAAGGCCGACACCATTGCCACGTCCCGTTCGGGCCATGGGTGACGGTCGGCCGGCACATGGGTGGCCGGCATGCCCGGCTTGGCTCCATCGGTCCCGGCTGTGCCGACTCGGCGCCGTGTGACGGGTTTCGCTGCGGCTTCGAGCAGGAGGCGGCGCACCTCGTTGGCATCCCCCGGCAATGACCGGATGTCGTCGCCACGCCCCGTGGCTGCGTCGCTGCTGGCCCGGGTGGTTGCCTTGGGAACAGCTGCCATGCGGTTGCCGTCGACGGCCCCGGACTCGGTCAGGTGGTCAAAGAGCCGGGTCCATGCCGAGTGCGCCCGCCGGGACGACGCGACCGCGTGCGTGGCTGTCCAGGCCCCAAACGCCCGCCGCAGGGTCGAGCCGTCGAGGTCGTCGACCGTGAGGATGTCGAGGTCCTCATCGGTGACGTGCCTTTCGGCGAGTGCCGCCAGTTCCTTACCGGTCAGGCCACGAGCATCGGATCGCAGGGACGCTGCGGCGAGGCGGCCGATCCCGACGATGTCGGCGGTGTAGGCCCGTCTGGTGTTCTCAGCGGCGCCCTGAGGTTCGAGGTACTCCGTCACGAAGTCGTGCAGCGCCTCCATCAACGCTGGTGAACGCCCCACAACGGACCTCGAAATCGGCGATTATCCTGAATCCGACGCTACCTCCCGGTCCCCGGTACTCCCAAGCACCCTGCACGCCTCAGCCCAGCCCTGCGCAGGGAATGGGTCATTCCCTGCGCATACGCGGGTTTGTCGACATTCGCGATCGAATGGTCCTGACTGACCGTCAGCAAAAGGGGTCATTTCGTGCGTATACGCGGGTTTGTCGACAATCGGTCGAAGACCACCAGGGGCGGGGATGGGCGGGTTGGAAGGCCCCGTGAGGTTGCGTCACTTCAGCATAATCCCCATTATCTTGAATAACTGGCCTGCATCGCCCGTCATGCAGGTAAAGAGGCCCCCTTCGCCCCGCCACATCAGCCGCCCGATGCCAACTGGTCGGCGTACTCGTTCCAGCGATGTCCGACATGGGCCCGGATCCACCGGATCTCGAGTTCGGGGCGTGACTGCACGAGGTCGAACAGTTCCTGCACGAGTTCGAGGTTCTCGACGGGCCCGGTCTTGCGCTTCCACCCGCGCTGCTTCCAGCCGGCCGCCCACTCGTTGATCGTCCTCACCGCGAGGTTCGAGTCCGACCACAGGACCGCCGTAGTCCCGGCTGGTACGAGCCTGGCGCCCTCGATCAGCGCCCTCAGCTCCATGCGGTTGTTCGTCGTTGCTGGCTCACGTCCGTGCGCCTCGGCCTGGATGACGTCCTCGATGACCCACACGGCTGCCCAGCCGCCGGCCCCGGGATTGGGCGAGGCCGAACCGTCGGTGAACACCCCCGTGTGCGGATCGTCGGCCGGAGCAACGGACACCTGGCGTGACCGACGCCCGCCCGTGTAGCACGACGGGCATTCCTGCGGTGTCCAGCCGGGGTACTTGTCGAGGAGCGAGGGGGCCGGGTCGAAGTTCTTGCCGCAGGACCGACAGGTGGCCATCAGCTCGACAGCATGTGACGCACGGCGACGTCCGAGGTCAGGACGACCAACCGCTACATCCGGCGTTCGGTGGCCAACAGGACCGGGCCGAACTGATCCTGCGTGTACCGCGCAGGGATGCCACGGTCGATCAGGAACTCGCACGCGTCGGACTCGAGGTCGAAACCGACGGCCATCGCACAGTCGTCGCACCGGTACTTGCCCATCCCGTTGCGGTTGGCGACGAGGTGCTGGGTCCCGTCACATCGCGTGCATGCACGCTCGTCCGGGGGTGACGGTGGCTGCGTGAGAGTCTTGGTGGCGGCGTCCATGACTCCAACCGTACCGCCTCGGCTGCGATGGCCACATCAGCCGACCCCGGTCGGAGGTCGGGGGACCTGCCGGGTCAGGACCGCGGTCCCGTGTCCGCCCAGGCGCAACAGGTGCAGGTGCCGGCCGTTGGGACCCCGCGGCGCCCCGACGTCGGCGATCCACGCCTCCACGTCGGTCTCGACTCCGTGCAGGGAGATCTCCATGGGCAAGTCGTTGCGCCGCTCGCGCAACCAACCTCGCACGATCTTCGCCCGCATCGGAAGCACGGCCTCGACCCGCCATGACGTGAACCACGGGCTGTCCGACGGGCCTGGTGCGGTCAGCATGGCGCGCCCGCGCGCGATTCGTGACGCGCCGATCCGCTCGCCCTCGCGTTCGTGGAGGCGAGCACGGACCGACGCCGGAGCCGGTTCCAGCAAGAACGCCCCGATCTCGGTGATCGGGAGGACGTCGGTGAGTGGTTCGCCTCGGATGTGCAGGCCCTCGGGAAGCAGCGTCGCCGAGCGTTTGGCGCGCCACTCCCCTCCCCCAGCGGGGCCGCGGTCACACATGTCGCCGAGCCAGATCGTCGCCTCGACCAACCGTGTCCCGACCTGCACGAACTCCAACTCTGCGTCGCCAGGCAGGTGAGGGTCGACCAGGTCGACGGCAGGGCTCACCGCGACGCCGCCGGACGCGTCACCGAATGTCTGAAGAAGCGCCGGGACCGAGGGGATGACGCTGACGAGTCGTCGCAACCGGCGACCGTCCCGTCTACGGGCGGGGTCCGCCCACCACGTCGTCGGTGCCACGGGCTTGCTCAGGACATCCCCGAGAACGACGAGGCAGTTGGTCTCGAGGTTCCTGCGCAGCAGCAGGGCCCTCGAGGGATCACGCTCCACGGCCACCACGCCCGCGGCCACGCGAGCGAAGGCCATCGCGTCACCGCCGCAGCCTGCCGTGAGGTCGGTCACGACGAGGTCGCCGAACCGTCGTGCTCGCCACTCGGCCACGGCGGGATGACTGGCCTGTTCGGCCGCTGAGCGCGACCACCAACTGTGGGCGGGCTGTCCGACTGCCCGCGCCGAGGTGGTCCCCGCTGCGATGTCGAGCACGGCATGGACCTGCTCGACCGTGAGTCCACGTCGTCGCAGCGCGGTGGCCCCGGCCAGAGGGTCAGTCGGCTGGGTTGCGATGAGCCGGTCCAGAATGTCGCGTCCATCGTTCATCGACCACGCCACGGCGAGCGAGGACAACGCATCCAATTCTGCAGACCTGCTTCCCCGCGAGTGCTTTGCAACGTAGTCTTCGGCCGTGCCGCACGATGCGGACCCAACAGGAGGGCACCAGACAAATGGCAGCTGCCAAGAAGGCCGCAAAGAAGGCCCCAGCCAAGAAGGCCGCCAAGAAGGCGGCGAAGAAGTCACCAGCAAAGAAGTCACCGGCAAAGAAGGCGGCGAAGAAGGCCGCCAAGAAGTCGCCGGCAAAGAAGGCCGCGAAGAAGACGCCGGCAAAGAAGGCGGCGAAGAGGGTGCCGGCAAAGAAGGCCGCGAAGAAGGCCGCCAAGAAGTCGCCGGCAAAGAAGGCGGCGAAGAGGACGCCGGCAAAGAAGGCGGCGAAGAAGACGGCCAGGAAGCGCTCACGCTAGATCGGTTTCGCACCTGAATCCTCGGGGCGCGCTGCCTCGACGGTTTTCGTGATCGGGCGGCCCGTTCGGGCCGCCCGACCCATGTCCCACCGCTCGCCCAACGGCGCCGTGTGTCCCGGTGCGTCGTGGTGACCCCTACCATCGCTCGTATGGAACTCCTCGACGTCGACCTCGCTGCCGCAGCCGGCGCCACGACCCTTCTGCTCTCGCTCGATGGGTGGACCGATGCTGGGCGAGGTGGGTCCCTCGCCGTCGACGCGCTACGTGAGCAATGGGACGGGCAGGTGATCGGCGCGTTCGACGTCGACCGTCTCTACGACTATCGGGACCGCCGTCCATTGCTCGAGATCGATCGCGGCATCATCGGATCGTCTACGTGGCCCGAGTTGGAGGTGGTGCGCCTTGCCCCGCCTGACCACTCCCCCGTGCTCCTGGCAGTGGGTTGGGAACCCGACTTCCGGTGGCGCACGATCTGCGACGACATCGGCAGCCTTGCCGACGAGATCGGGCTCACCCGGTACGTCGGGCTCGGCGCCGTCCCGGGGCCGGTTCCGCACACCCGACCGACCAGGGTGATAACGACGGCGTCGGATCCCAGCCTGTTCGAACAGTTCGGTCGCCCCCACGAGCAGGTCGTGGTGCCCGCATCCCTGCAGGTGATCATCGAGAAGAGCCTGGCCGATGGCGGACTGACGACACTGGGGCTGTGGGCGCGCGTGCCGCATTACGTTGCCGGCGAGTATCCGGCTGCCGCTGCGGCACTGCTGTCCCGCTTGTCGAGCTACCTGGACGTCGACCTCGACCCGGGCGAACTGCTCGACGAGTCCGAGGAGCACCGGGAACGACTGGACGAGGCCGCCTCGGGCTCGCCCGAGGTGCAGGCCCACATCCTTGCCCTCGAGGAGGCCTACGACTTGGACCTGTCCGAGTCGACCTTCCAAGGCCCGCTGCCGACCGGCGACCAGATTGCTGCCGAGCTCGAACGGTTCCTGCGCAACCGGTCCGACGGCTGATCAGTCGTCCAGGCGGAATCCTCGATCTGCCTCGATCTCCTTGACGTCCATCTGTGCCTTCTGCAGACGACCGCTGTAGTCCCAGTTGAGCGACTGCCAGCGTGTGACCTGCTCGAGCATCCAGATCCCTGATTGCCTGGCGCCGTTGCCGGACTTGCCGTTGCCGCCGAACGGAAGATGCGCTTCGGCGCCGGATGTCGAGTTGTTGACCGACACCATCCCTGCCGTGATCCGCTCGCGGAAGTCGAACGCGTGGCGCGGGTTGGTCGTGTAGATCGAGGACGACAGCCCGTAGCCGTGGTCATTGGCCAGGGCCATGGCGTCGTCGAAGGTTGCGAAGGACGCGACCGGGACGATCGGTCCGAACGTCTCGTTCTTGTACAGGGCGTCGTCGCGGGTGACGCCCGCCACGACCGTCGGGTGTTCGAAGATTCCCGCCGTGGCGTCCCCGACGAAGCCATCGCGCGGGCTGTCTGAGGTGATCCGACCCATGGCGGACGATCCACTGGCCGTGTGGTGGGGCTCGATGTGCTCGAGCCACCGTTCGAACCCCGTGGCGAACCGCTCGCTGAGCATGGGCCCGTACAGGACGTCCTGCATCGGGTCGCCGATGCTGGCCTCGCCGACGGCCTTGCTGAACCGGTCGAGGAAGTCGTCATGGATCGATTCGTGGACGATGGCGACCCCGAGCGACGTGCAGCGCTGACCGGCGGTCCCGAACCCCGAGAACAGGGCGCCCTCGACGGCGAGATCGAGGTCGGCGTCGGGCATGACGACGAGCGGGTTCTTGCCGCCGAGTTCCAGCGTGGGGTGGACCAGGTGACGCCCGCACAGTTCGGCGATGGACCGGCCGACCTCGGAGGAACCCGTGAACCCGACCTTCTGGAGGTGCCCGTCCTCGAGCGCCAGCGCCAGGCCTACTGACGTGTCGCGGCCGTCGGTCAGAACCATCTGAAAGACTGTGGTCGGGATACCCGCGGCGTGCACCAGTCGCGTGAAGGCATGCGCGATCGCCGGGGTGTACTCGGCCGGTTTCCAGACGACGGCGTTGCCGGCCACGAGCGCCGGCACGACGTACCAGGACGGCACCGCGACCGGGAAGTTGCCTGCCGTGATGACGGCCATGGTCCCGACCGGCTTGCGGAAGGTGAACAACTGCTTGTCCGGCATCTCGCTCGGGACGGTCTGCCCGTACAGCCGCCGTCCTTCCGACGCGAAGAAGATGCAGGTGTCGATGGCTTCCTGGACCTCGCCGAGCGACTCGCGGTAGGGCTTGCCGATCTCCCGCGTGATCAAGCGGGCAAGCACGTCCTTGTTGTTGGCGAGGATCAGCCCGAGGTCATGGATCGCCACGCCACGAACGGGCGCCGGGACCCGTGCCCACTCGGCCTGTGCCCGACTGGCGGCGCGTGCCGCGCTCGCGAAGACGTCGGGTCCGGCCAGCGTCACGTTCGCGACGTGATCGCTCAGGTCGGCTGGGTTGCGAATCTCGATCCGCGCCCCGCCGCCAACCGGCTGACCGTCGACGAGCGAATTGATGTCCCTGACCATGGCGTGCTCCTCAGTCCGTGACGGCGCGGATCACCCGGTCAAGGGCCTCGACCGCAGCCTCGAGCTCGTCCTCCTCGGCGGTCATCGTCGGACGGAACCGCAGACTGCGCGGTCCGGCTCCGAGCAAGATGACGCGCTCTTCGGTGCGCAGTCGTCGGGAGATCTCGTTTCGGATCGGCGCGTTGGGAACGTCGATGGCCACCAGGAGCCCGCGCCCGCGCACGTTGCTCACCGCGGCGTGGCGTGCGGCCACTTCCTCCAGCATGCCGACCAACTTGTCGCCCAGACTTTCCGCGCGCGCCATCAGGTCATCCCGCTCGATGACGTCGAAGATGACGGACGCACGGACCATGTCGACCAGCGACCCGCCGAACGTCGAGTTGATCCGACTCGGTACCTGCCAGACGTGGTCGTCGACCTCGTCGAGCCGTCCGCCTCCCATGACGCCACACACATGCGTCTTCTTGCCGAAGGCGACGAGGTCAGGGGCGAGTGCGAGCTGCTGGTAGCACCACGGGCTACCCGTGATGCCGACGCCTGTCTGGACCTCGTCGAGGACGAAGAGCACGTCGTACGAGTAACAGAGGTCCTGCATCCGCCGCAGGAAGCGCGCCGACAGGTGCCGGTCCCCACCCTCGGCCTGGATGGGCTCGGCGATGAAGCACGCGATGTCGTCGGGGTGCGCGTCGAAGGCGCGTTCGGCCGCGGCCAGTGCCTCGTCCTCGGCTGCCACGTTGGCGGTCTCGTTGTCGTGCAGGGGGAAGGTCAATCCGGGAGACGGAATCCTCGGCCAGTCGAACTGTGGGAACCTGGCGATCTTGTTCGGATCGGTGTTGGTGAGCGACATCGTGTATCCGGTGCGACCGTGGAAGGCGTTGGTCAGGTGGAGGACCTTGGTGCCCAGTGCCGGGTCCCTTCCATGCATCTCGTTGTGCCGCGACTTCCAGTCGAAGGCCGCCTTGATCGCGTTTTCGACCGCGAGCGCGCCGCCCTCGATGAGGAACAGGTAGGGCAGTCGTTGGTCCCCGAGCACCCGCTCGAACGTCGAGACGAAGTCGGCGAGTTCCCGCGTGTAGACGTCGGAGTTCGACGGCTTGTGGATCGCGGCGCGCAGCAGGCGCTGCCTGACCTCGTCGTCCGCGAACGCCGGATGATTCATTCCGAGCGCGTTGGATGCGAAGAAGCTGAACATGTCCAGGTAGGTGGACCCGTCACGAGCGTCGACGAGCGTCGAGCCGGTACTCGCCTCGAGGTCGAGCACCAGGTCGAAACCGTCGATCAGAAGGTGCTTGCGCAGCGCAGGGAGAACCCGGTCGGCGTCCACGTGTGCTCCTTTGCGGCCGACCAGCCACGCTAGCCCCGGCACTACCGGTCGTGCCCGGGGTCGGGCGCCTATCGCGCCGGCTGGGAGGACAGGTGTGGATCGAACGTTCGCCCGCCCATGAGTAGGCTGACCCCGCTCCCCCCCCCGCTTCCCACACTCCAGGATCTCGCCGTGCGAATCGCGGTCACCGGCTCCATCGCCACGGACTACCTCATGACGTTTCCGGGGCGCTTCTCGGAGCAGCTCGTCGCCGACCAGCTCGACCGGGTCAGCCTGTCGTTCCTCGTCGACGAACTCGAGGTCCGCCGCGGGGGGGTCGCCGCCAACATCTGCTTCGGGCTCGCCCAGCTCGGCCTGTCCCCCCTGCTTGTCGGCGCGGTCGGTCAGGACTTCGAGGGCGACTACCGGGCATGGCTTCGGCGCCACGGTGTCGAGACGGGGGCCGTGCATGTCTCCGACCTCAAGCACACGGCGCGGTTCCTGTGCACGACCGATCTCGACCAGAACCAGATGGCCTCCTTCTACACGGGGGCCATGGAGGAGGCGCGGTTCATCGAGCTCGAGCCGATCGTCGAACGCTTCGGCACCCTCGACCTCGTCGTCGTGTCCCCGAACGATCCCGAGGCCATGCTCCGCCACACCGACGAGGCGCGGCGTGTGGGCATCCCGTTCATGGCCGACCCTGGCCAGCAGCTGGCACGGATGGACGGAGACCAGGTCCGCGAGCTGGTCGATGGCGCTGCCTATCTCGTCACCAACGACTACGAGCGTGCGCTGCTCGAGAACAAGACCGGATGGTCGAGTGACGAGGTCCTCGACCGCGTCGAGACGCGGATCACCACGCTCGGTCCCAAGGGCTGCATGATCGAGATCGCCGGTGTGCCGACGGTCGAGGTCCCAGCGGCCCCAGAGCTCGAGCGCACGGACCCGACCGGCGTCGGTGACGCATTCCGTGCCGGCTTCCTGGCCGGGCAGGCCTGGGATCTGTCACTGCAACGGTCGGCCGAGGTGGGATCCCTGGCAGCGACCTACGTCCTCGAGCACGTCGGCACCCAGGAATACCAACTGCGGGGCGACCGGTTCCTCGAGCGATTCCGTGGCGTGTACGGCGACGAGGCTGCCGACCAGATCGAGCCTCACGTCATCGCCCTCGACTGAGGTCAGGCCAACTGCTCGACGACGTGATCGACGCAGGCTGTGAATGCCTGGAGGTCCTCGAGGTCAACGGCAGGGAACATGCCGATGCGCAACTGGTTGCGACCCAGCTTGCGGTAGGCGTCTGTGTCCAGGATCCCGTTGGCCCGCAACGCCGCATTGACGTCGTCGGCGTCGACGCCGTCGATGTCGATCGTGGCCACGACGTGGGACCGTGCATCGACGTCCGTGACGAACGGCGTTGCCCACGACCGGGAATCGGCCCACCCGTAGAGATGCGCGGCCTTCTTCGCACTTGCCGCCGCCATGGCCTGGAGCCCGCCGTCGGCGTTCATCCCGTCGACCTGGTGCGCTGCGAGCAGAATCGTGGCGATGGCCGGCGTGTTGTACGTCTGGTTCTTCCGCGAGTTGTCCAGCACCGTCGGCAGGTCGAAGAACGCCGGGATGTACCGGTCGCCACCTGCCAGTTCCTGCATCCGATCGACCGCAGCCGGCGACACGATGGCGACGACGAGCCCACCTTCCGACGCGAAACCCTTCTGCAGCGAGAAGTAGTAGACGTCGCACTGCTGCAGGTCGACGTCGAGGCCACCGGCGCCTGACGTGGCGTCGACGAGGACGATCGCCGAGTCGTCCGGACGGCGGATGTCGGTCATGACGCCGGTGGACGTCTCGTTGTGGGTCAGCGCCTGTACGTCGACGTCGCCCCCGGCGACCGTCGTGGGGCGTGATCCGGGCGCAGACTCCACCACGTCAGGCTCGCCCAGGAATGGGGCGGCCGTCGTGGCCTTGGCGAACTTCGACGAGAACTCGCCGAAGACGTAGTGGCGGCTGCGGTGCCTGACCAGTCCGTAGGTCGCCATGTCCCAGAAGGCCGTCGCACCACCATTGGCGAGGAGGACCTCGTAGCCCTCGGGTAGCGCGAAGAGGTCCGCGAGTCCGCTGCGGAGGCGCTCGACCTGGCCCTTCACCGGTGGCTGGCGATGCGAGGTGCCCAGCAGCGTCGACCCGGTGTCGGCAAGGGCCTGGAGGGCCTCGAGCCGCACCTTCGACGGCCCACAGCCGAAGCGGCCGTCGTGCGGGCGGAGGTCATCGGGGATCGTGATGTTCACGGGGTCGGTCACGGCGGCGGTCCTGGTGGGAGCAGGCGCCAACGTTACCCGGGTTATCCTGCGGCGACGATCGACCCACCGAGACTGTCGTGACCAACCGTTCTGTCAGCGCCCGTGTCGCCGGGATCGGCGAGTCCCCCACGCTCGCGGTGACGGCCAAGGCCAAGGCGCTTGCCGCGGCGGGCGAGTCCGTCATCGGGTTCGGCGCCGGCGAGCCGGACTTTCCCACCCCTGACCATGTGGTCGAGGCGGCGGCGAGGGCCTGTGCGGACCCCGTCATGCACAAGTACACCCCTGCGGCGGGACTGCCCGCGCTGCGGCAGGCCATCGCCGACAAGACGGTCCGTGACTCGGGTCTGCACGTCGAGGCCGCGCAGGTCGTCGTCAGCAACGGTGGCAAGCACGCCCTGTTCAACCTCTTCACGACCCTGCTCGACCCGGGTGACGAGGTCCTGATCGCCGCGCCCTACTGGGTGTCCTACCCCGAGCAGATTCGACTCGCGGGTGGGGAGCCCGTCGTGATCAGGACAACCAAGGAAACCGGTTTCCGTGCGACGATCGACGATCTGGAGGCTGCACGGACGCCTCGGACCAAGGCCGTCCTGTTCGTCTCGCCGTCCAACCCGACCGGCGCGGTGTATCCACCAGACCAGGTCGAGCAGATCGGCCGCTGGGCGCACGAGCACGGTCTGTGGGTCGTGACCGACGAGATCTATGAACACCTGGTCTACGGCGAGGCCGAGTTCGCATCGATGCCGGTCCTCGTACCGGAACTCACGGACAGGACCATCGTCGTCAACGGCGTGGCCAAGACGTACTCGATGACCGGGTGGCGGGTCGGATGGACGATCGCTCCACTCGAGATCTCTGCAGCGATCACGCGACTGCAGAGCCATGTCACGTCCAACGTCGCGAACGTGGCGCAGGCTGCTGCACTGGCCGCCTTGACAGGACCCCAGGAACTGGTCGAGGAACGACGACTGGTCTTCGACCGCCGCCGACGGACGGCCGTCGAACTGCTCGAGAAGATCGACGGCGTCGTCTGTCCCGAGCCGGAAGGCGCGTTCTACGTGTTCCCGAGTTTCGAGGACGTGCTCGGTCGCGACATCGCGGGCCGGCGTGTCACTTCGACGCTCGACCTCGCCGATGTGCTCCTCGACGCCGCACGGGTCGCCCTGGTACCCGGTGAGGCGTTCGGTGCCCCTGGTTACGTGCGGCTGTCCTACGCACTTGGTGACGACGACCTGGTCGAGGGCATCACGCGGATCGCGGAACTGCTGGGCTGACGACGGTCCCGAGGAGCTGGGTGGGCAGCCCTGACCGTCAGGCGCGCGACGCTTGGTCAGTGGCGCCCAGATGTTCGTCGGTCTGGTCGGTATCAGGGTCCGTGCCCGTGTAGCGGAGCCACAGGAAACCCACCAGTCCGGCCACGAGGGACGCCGCGAAGATGCCGAGCTTGGCTGAGTCGGCGAGCGTCGGATCGGTGAACGACAAGGCCGCGACGAACAGGGCGACCGTGAAGCCGATCCCCGCCAGGAACCCGACGCCGATCATGTGATGCCACGTGGTCGCGGCCGGGAGCCGTCCGAGCCCCAGACGTACAGCGAGCCACGCCGCGCCGACCACCCCGACGACCTTGCCGACGAGCAGCCCGACGGCGACGCCCAGCGTGACGGGCTGAGTGGCCAGCGACCCGAGCGAGCCAGCGTCGAGTACGACACCGGCGTTGGCAAGGGCGAACAATGGGACGACGACGTAGCTCGCCCACGGTGACAGGATCTGTTCCAGCCGATCCAGTGGCGAGATCGTCTCGTGAGAGAGGCGTTTCAGGTCCTCGAGGAGGACCGAGACGCGGGCCATGGTCCGGTGATCGTCCAACGCGACCTGCTTGTCGGGCGGGAGATACTCGCCGATGCGGTCCACGACTGTCGTCGCACGCGGGACGAACTTGCTCGGGTCGAAGTACGAGCGGACCGGGGTGATGAAGGCGATCGCGACGCCGGCGACGGTCGCGTGGATCCCGGACTCGAGGACCGCGAGCCAGATCCCGATGCCGAGAATCAGGTACGACAGCGACGAGCGAATGCCTCCACGCTGCATGGCGTACATGACCAGGAGTCCCACGACGGCGCCGACGAGCCATCCGAAGGCGAGCTCGTCCGTGTAGAAGAGCGCGATGACGAGGATGGCCCCGAGGTCGTCGACGATCGCCAGTGCCAGCAGGAACAATTTCGCGCCGATTGGCACGCGCCGTCCGGCCATCGAAACGACGCCCACTGCGAAGGCGATGTCGGTCGCCATCGGGATCGCCCAACCACCCGACGCCTCGGTCCCGGCGTTGAAGGCGGTGTAGATCAGCGCGGGCAACACCATGCCCCCGAGGGCGGCCACTGCCGGGAGCGCCGCAGCCCTGGGATCGCGGAGTTCGCCGATCACGAGCTCGCGCTTGATTTCGAGGCCAACCACGAAGAAGAAGATCACCATCAGGACGTCGTTGATCCACTCCTGGACCGTCAACTCGCTGAGGTGGTGGAACTTGAAGCCACCGAACGTGATCTCGATGTGGGTGTTCAAGACGTCGAAGTAGGTGTCGCCGAATGACGAGTTCGCCCAGATGATGGCGGCGACCGCACCCATGATCATGAAGATCCCGCCGGCGGCCTCGTACCGCATGAACTGCAGCACGGGCTGCACGAACGTGCGAGGCACGAAGCGGCCGGATTCCGGCCATGGTGGCGGCAGGAGAGGTTCGCGAGGGTTCACCGACGGGCCTTTGCGATCGAGCCAGCAGACGCAGGGCTCACTCGAGCGGGCGGATCTGGCCGTCGGAGTCGCGCAGGACGGCGGCTACGGCCTCGTGGAGCATGGCGTGGAGATCCCGGAACCGTTCGACGTCCTCGTCGACGTCGTCAGCGGCGACCGGTGCGACCGGTGCCTCGTCGTCGAGGGTCATCAGCTCCTCGAACGCGGCATCCCAGTCCGTCGTCTCGGCCGCCCGACGAAGCCTCATGACCGGTGCCTGCAGGAGCGCTCGGTTGAGGTCCTGAACGATCGTGACCACCGTGTCCGTACTGGTGAGCACCCCAGGGGTGGAGATGAGGCGGAGCGCCTGGAGCTTGCGCATCGCCATTGCGGCGATCATGACCGGGTCGCCGAGTTCGGCGACTGCGGCGTCGATCTCGGACAGGTCGAGCGTGACGTGAGCCGGGACGTCGAACCAGCCACGCAACATCCCGAACAACTCGTCGGTGACGCCGTGCAGCGCCAGCAGTTCGGTCGGTTTCGGGATGCTGTCCAAAGGGCCTTCGCGGGACTCGACGACGCTGCGCAGACTATCCGCGACGGCCGCTGGCCCTCATCCCCGGTTCGGGACCACAGGGTTGTCGTTGGACAGGTCCGGGCAGTCCAGCGTCTCGCCCCGTAATTCGCCGGTCGCGAGTTCGCGCAGTGCTGCCAAGGGGTCCACGGCCGTGCCCGGGTACAGGTCCCGGTCGATGCATGTGATGGTGATCGAGCGAGCCGGCGCCTGGGAGCCCGGTGCAGCACTCTCGAAGCGTCGTGTGACGGCAATGACCGACAGTGTTGGAAGCGACAGCATCTCGTGGAGCAGGGCCGCGTCCTCGCGCAGGAACCGGTCGGTCTCGCGGTAAGCGGCGTCGAACAGCGACTTCTCAGTGGCGTCGGCCTCGGCGGCATCCCGCAGCACCAGGTAGCCACCCAGCGCGTCCTCCCGAGCGCCGATCACGAGGTCGAGTCCGACCTCGGCCAGTCCACGGACCTCATCGGCGCCGGTCGCCACCTCGTCGTCGGTGCTGCCGATCGGCAGACCGAGACCGGACTGCTCGTAGGCGGCGAGGTGGCCGTAGGCCTCCTGCAACTCCAGATAGCTGCGTGCGACCACCCCGACGGCGTCAGCCACCGGTCCCCGGGCGTCATCGGCGTCGACGAACAGTTCCGTGAGGTCGTCGAGCAGCAGCTCGAGGGTCAGTTGTGCCGAGACGAAGTCACCGGTGAGTTCGCCCCAGGTCGTCTCGTCGTCGACAAGGACGGTGGACGGCGGCAGGGCCGGCGCCTGGCGCTCGAGTTCGACGAGACGATCGACCAGCGCCTCAGGACTGCGGCCTGCCGAGTCCTGCGCGACGGCGACCGTGGTTCCGACCGCCGCGGCGGTGATGGCCACCACTGCTGTGAGGGTCGCCGCTACCGGCACGCGCATGCTTGCTCCTCGTCGTGCACCTCAACTGCCCTATCGGCAGATGGTCGGCGGATCTGCAGGGGGAATCAGTGGTTCGCTGCGACAACAATGGTCTCATTGTCGCCCAGATGCAACAGCAGGCACGCCAGGAACGCCTTCGTGGTACGACAACGGCCCTCGGATGTGCGCTGACCGCACGCCCAACGGCCGTTGCGTCGAGAATCGGGCGGTCAGTACCGGTAGGTGTCGTCCTTGTACGGCCCGGCGACGTCGACGCCGATGTAGTCGGCCTGCTCGTCGGACAGCGTGGTCAGGTGCGCCCCGATCTTGTCGAGGTGCAGGCGCGCGACCTCCTCGTCGAGGTGCTTTGGCAGCACGTAGACCTCGTTCTTGTAGCTGTCGTGGTTCGTCCACAGTTCGATCTGCGCAAGGACCTGGTTGGTGAACGACGTGGACATCACGAACGAGCTGTGGCCCGTCGCGCAGCCGAGGTTCACGAGCCGGCCCTCGGCGAGCAGGATGATCGAATGGCCGTTGGGCAGGTGCACGATGTCCACCTGCGGCTTCACGTTGGTCCACTCGAACTCGCGCAGCCGACCGACCTGGATCTCGGTGTCGAAGTGACCGATGTTGCAGACGATCGCGTGGTCCTTCATCCGAAGGACGTGGTCGACCGTGATGACGTCGAAGTTGCCCGTCGCGGTCACGAAGATGTCGGTGTCCTCGACCGCTTCGTCCATGGTGACGACGCGGAAGCCTTCCATCGCCGCCTGCAGCGCGTTGATCGGATCTATCTCGGTCACGAGCACCGTCGCACCCATGCCGTCGAGCGCCTGTGCGCAGCCCTTCCCCACGTCGCCGTAGCCGGCAACCACAGCGATCTTGCCCGCGATCATGACGTCGGTCGCCCGCTTGATGCCGTCGATCAGGGACTCCCGGCAGCCGTAGAGGTTGTCGAACTTCGACTTGGTGACCGAGTCGTTGACGTTGATCGCTGGCAGACGCAGCGTGCCGTCCTTCTGCCAGCGACGGAGCTGCTTGATCCCGGTCGTGGTCTCTTCCGACACGCCGACCAGATCGGTGAGCAGGTCCTGCCGCCTGTCGTGCACGTAGGCGGTCAGGTCGCCCCCGTCGTCGAGGATCAGGTTCGGTCCGGATCCGTCCGGCCAGGCGAGGGTCTGCTCGATGCACCACCAGTACTCGTCCTCGGTCTCGCCCTTCCAGGCGAAGACCGGGGTGCCCGCCGCAGCGACGCCAGCGGCGGCATGGTCCTGGGTGGAGAAGATGTTGCACGACGACCAGCGGACCTCGGCACCCAGTTCCTGGAGCGTCTCGATGAGTACGGCGGTCTGGATGGTCATGTGCAGGCAACCGGCGATCTTGGCGCCGGCCAGCGGTTGGCTTTCGGCGTAGCGTTCGCGCAGGGCCATCAGCCCGGGCATTTCCTTCTCGGCCATCTCGATCTCGAGGCGGCCGTAAGCCGCCTGGGCGATGTCGCGGACCCTGTAGTCCCCATCGGCGCTGAAATTCACAGCATGTCCTTGTCCTTGTGGGTTCGTGGCAGACGCGTGAGGATCGGCGCACGGCGGCGCCATGCCGCGATCGGCTGAACTCCACTGGAGAGGGCTGGCCGGACTCGGCCGCCTCGGGCCGCATGGTGCCACATGCGCCGCGCGTGCTCCACCGTCCGGGACGGTAGAGGGCCGGGATGGGGCTCATGGGCCGATGATGGGCACCAGGCGCGCGACCGGCAGGGGTGACGTCAGCATCCGCACGTCGTGGTCACGGAGGTCGGCGAGCTGTTCGAGGTAGCGGTCACGCGGCAACGCCACTGCGCCGAGCGACGCAAGATGGGGCGTGACGACCTGGACGTCGACGAACCTTCCACCCGCCTCGTCGAAACGCCGTAGCAACTCGACCAGCGCGACCTTCGAGGCGTCGGTGGCTCGGTGGAACATCGACTCGCCCGTGAACACGGCGCCGACCTGGACGCCATACAGGCCGCCGACCAGATCGCTGCCATCCCAGATCTCCACGGAGTGGGCCCATCCGATGTCGTGCAGTCGTCGGTAGGCCCGGATCATCGACGGGGTGATCCATGTGCCCTCGTCGCCACGGTCCACCGTGCATGCCGACATGACCCGCTCGAACGCGGTGTCCACCGTCGCGGTCCACCCACAGCTGCGCAGCCGCTGACGCAACGAGCGGGTCACCCGGAGCGTGGCAGGGCTGAGGATGCCCCGAGGGTCCGGGCAGAACCATGGCAACGGGACGCCCGGGTGCGGCCATGGAAAGATCCCCGACCGGTAGGCCTCGACGAGCGTGCTCGTCGACAGGTCCGCGCCCACGCCAACGACGCCGTCCGGATCAGCCACCGATGGGTCGGGCAGCACCCACACGGACGGCGGCACCGACTGGGCCGGCCGGGTTCGCGCGTCGCCCGGCGACGACGGGTCCGTCCGGCGCAACCGCGGAGGATCGGTCCCCTTCGGCTTGCCCGCCCGCACCATGTCGTCCCACCCGGTCATCCACCCGGGACAGTAGCCGCCGCCTGTGACGTCGATCCGGCTACCGTCGCCGCGTCAATGGAGGCACGAGTGCGCCTGCACCTGGTGGACGGCACCTATGAGCTCTTCCGCAGCCATTTCTCCCCGCGGCCCGGCCGGACGAGCCCCGATGGTCAGGACGTCAAGGCGACCGTCGGGGTGCTGTCGGCATTGATCGCGCTGCTCGCCGACGAGGACGAGCAGGTCAGCCACCTCGCCGTCGCGTTCGACAACCCGATCGAGTCCTGGCGCAACGAGCGGTTCCCGGCCTACAAGTCCAGCGCCGGCGTCGACCCCGAGTTGCTCGCCCAGTTCGACCTGGTCGAGCGCGCATGCCGGGCGCTCGGGGTCGTCGTCTGGTCGATGGACGAGTACGAGGCCGACGATGCGCTTGCCACCGCGGCAGCCCGATGGCGTGACGACGTCGACCAGGTCCGCATCCTCACCCCGGACAAGGACCTCGGCCAGGCGGTCACGGGACAACAGGTCGTGCAGATCGACCGGATGCGCCAGCGCGAGTTCGACGAGGACGGTGTCGTCGAACGCCTCGGCGTCCGGCCGGCGTCGGTCCCCGATTACCTGGCCCTGGTCGGTGACACCGCCGACGGGATCCCCGGACTCGAGGGGTTCGGGGCCAAGTCCACCGCGAGCCTGCTGCAGCGCTACACGACGCTGGAAGCGATCCCGCGCAATGGGCAGTGGGAGGTTGCGATCCGCGGCGGCGCGCGCCTGCAGGAGACATTGCGGGACCAGTTCGCCGACGCGCTCGTGTACCGGGAACTCGCCATCCTGGCGACCGACGTCGATCTCGACGAGGACCTCGATGACCTGCGTTGGGTCGGCGCTCCTCGTAGCCAGTACCTGGCGATGTGCGACGAACTCGGGGTCACGACGCTCCGGGACCAGCCCACGGCTTGGACCTGACCGTGGCGCCGACCACCGGGGACTCCAGGCGCAGTTCCACGCTGGTCGCTTCGGGCATTCTCCTGTCTCGCATGAGCGGATTCGTGCGGCAGCGCGCCATCGGTCACTTCTTCGGGTTGTCCGGACTCGCCGATGCCTTCACGGCGGCATTCCGGATCCCCAACCTCATGCAGAACCTCCTCGGCGAGGGGGTGTTGTCGGCGTCATTCATCCCGGTGTACGCGCGGCTGCTCGAGGAGGGACGGGACGAGGAGGCCGGCCGTGTCGCTGGCGCCATCGCCGGTCTGCTCGCGATCGCAGCCGGGATCATCACGCTCCTCGCCGTCGTGTTCGCGGATCCGTTGACCGGCCTGCTGGCTCCCGGCTACACCGGCGCACGCCGCGCCCTTACGGTCGACCTGGTCCGGATCATCACCCCAGGCATTGGATTCCTGGTTCTGTCGGCCTGGTGCCTCGGCATCCTCAACAGCCACCGGCGCTTCTTCCTGTCGTACGTGGCGCCGGTCGTCTGGAACCTGATCCAGATCGTCGTGCTGGTGGCCGGTGGCTTCCTCCTGCTGGACAGTCCCGGCACGCCCAGCCTGGCCGATCGCAGCGTGCTGGAGCAGTTGGCCCGTGCGCTGGGCTGGGGCACGCTCGTCGGCGGGGTCGCTCAGCTTCTCATCCAACTGCCTGCGGTGCTCCGGCTCGAGCCGCACCTGCGTGCGTCCCTCGACGTCAGGCGCGACAGCGTCAAACGCGTCCTGCGTGCCTTCGTGCCGGTCGTCGGCGGACGCGGTGTCGTGCAGCTGTCGGCCTACCTGGACCTCCTACTGGCGTCGTTGCTCGCGGCGGGAGCCGTCACCGCGCTCGCCTTCGCACAGCAGCTCTATCTGCTGCCCGTCAGCCTGTTCGGCATGAGCGTCGCGGCCGCCGAGCTCCCCGAGATGTCGCGAACCGGCGATCGAGATGTCACGGTGCTCGACCGGCGCCTCGACGACGGGCTCGCCCGGATCGGCTTCTACGTCACGGCGGCGACGGTGGTGTTCCTGGTCGTCGGGGACTTCCTCGTCGGTGCGTTGTTCCGGTCGGGGTCGTTCGGCCGCAGCGACGAGATCCTCGTCTGGCTCATCCTGATCGGATTCAGCATCGGCCTGTTGGCCACGACCTCGTCACGGCTCCTGCAATCTCTGCTGTACGCGACCGAGGACCCCCGCACGCCCGCGAAGACCGCCGCGCTGCGTGTCGCAGTCAGCGCGGCGATCGGTGTGCTCATCATGTTCCAACTCGACCGCTTCGGGCTGCCCGACGGCCAGATCCGCCAGCTCGGCGACCTGCCGGCCTTCGGTCCCCTGCCACCCGAACTGCGCGACGTCGGCGACGCCGGTGAGCGCACGCTGCGGCTCGGGGCGATGGGGCTGACGATCGGCGCGGGGGTAGGTGCGTGGGTCGAGTACCTGCTCCTGCGTTCCGCCTTGGTCCGCAATCTCGGCGTGCAGGTACGGCTGGGCGGGTCACAACGGGGCCGGATGATCGTGCCTGCGGTCGCGGCTGCCGCGACCGGGTTGCTCGGTCGGGTCCTCCTCGACCAACTTCCGAGGTGGATCGGTGGATCGCTCACCGTGGTGCTGGTCGGCCTGGTCTACGTCCTCGTTGCCACACGGACCGGCGTCGACGAGGCGCACACCCTCGCCCGCCAGGTGCGGCGCAGGTTGCCGTCAGGCTGACAGTTCGCCGGGGAGTGCGCCGATCACCGCCCCCACCGACGCCTCGACGTCGTCCGACACGACGACACGAGCGACCAGATGGTCGAGTCCGGCCATGCGGTAGTCCCTGAGCACCGGTTCGGGGTCGTCGGAGGGGCTGCCCCACCACCCGACACGGCGCAGATCGTCGTCCGCCAGAGCAGCCGGTACCGCATCCGCTCCCCCGTCGTGAAACGCCTGCTTGGCCGCCGCAACCATGGCGCCGAGACCCTGCCGTTCGAAGTGGGCGGCATAGGCCGGTAGCGCGCAGTACGTGCCGACCTCGCGTGCAAGTGCGGCACGAGCCCGCCGTGGGTCGGTGTCGACGGCGATACGGACGTAGGTGGCGACCTCGGGACATGGGCGGCCAGCGTCGACGGCGGCCCGTTCGACGATGTCGCGCGCCCTGACCACCTCGGTCGGGCTCGACCAGTTCAGCAGGACGCCGTCGGCCGATTTGCCACCGAGCGCGAGCATTTTCGGGCCCATCGCCGCGAGGTACAGCCCACCATGCGGCGGGCGCGGAGAGATCCGGAGCTTCACCTTCGTCGCGACGCGGACGCCGCGGCCGTGGTCGACGACCTCGCCGGCCAACAGTGTCCGCAGGATCGCCAGCGTGTCCTCGGCCGCCGTGACCGGCCGGCGCCAGTCCGCGCCGTGCCACGGCTGCATCGTCGCCGGATGGCTTACCCCGAGCCCCAGGAGGAACCGTCCGTCGGTCGCTTCCTGGAGGGTCGCGGTCGCCATGGCCAGTTGCATCGCGCTGCGTGTCCAGATCGGGACGACGCCTATGCCGACCTGGAGACGTCGCGTGACCGCGCCCCAGGCCTGGCACACGAGCAGCGCATCCCGGCCGGCGGCTTCGTTGGTCCACAGCGACGCGAACCCGGCCGCCTCGACGTCCTTGGCGACCTGCTGTTGCCTGAGGATGGTGAGGTCCTCGCTGACACCGATCCCGATCCGCACGGGCGTCTCCCTACTCGAAGTCGGACTCGTCGAGGTCGTCGTAGTGCGCCACGGACTGGGGGTCGAGGATCCGCAGGAGCTGTTCCTGCCACCAGCCGAGGTGGTCGATCAGCACGACCGTCGGGAACGTCGGGTGGTTGTCGTCGAGCTGGTCGCGGTCGAGGTCCTCGATGCGGATCCTCGCACCGAGTGCCAGTCGGACGTCGTTGAGGACCCCGAGGACGAGGGCGGCCTGCTCGGCCTGCAGATCGACCTGCAGCCCGGCGCGGACGCGTCGTCCCCCGTCGAGGTACCCCACGAGCTCCTCGAGCCCGACGAGGCGACCGGTCAGCAGGTCGTCGTAGACGAGTCCGCGGAGTTCGGCGTCCTCGGCATCGTCACCGGTGACCGCCGCCGGGAAGAGACGCTGTCGGACCGGGTCGTCGGGATCGGGGTGTTCGAGGAGGAGACGGATCTGCTCGACCAGGTCACGCAGCAGGTCGGCCTCGCCGGGTGTGAGCACCATCCGGATCCTGTCGCCGTGTGCCGCGAACGTCGGGGTCACGAGGCGCGCTGGATCGTGGCATGGAGGCCGTAGCCATGGAGTTGCTGCACGTACCACTCGGCCTGTTCGCGTGGTTCGGTGGCGACGAGCGCCTTGCCTTTGCGGTGGACCTCGAGCATGAGCTTGCGTGCGACCGGTTCTGGGTACGAGAACACCCGGCGAAGGACGAAGACAACGTAGGACATGAGGTTGACGGGATCGTCCCAGACGATCACGTCCCAAGGACGATCGAGGTCGACCCGGTCGTCGGTGATCGTGCCGGGCGTCGTGACCGGAGCGATCCCCGGTCCTGCAAGGACCGCCGTCACCCGCGGGCCTCCTGCTCGATGCCGTCGTCGGTGACCGTACCGGTCGCCTGTGACGCGCGGAAGGTCAGCGGCGGCGACGCCGGGCCGCGCGACGCTGGCGGTCGCGCTCCTCGAGCACGTCCCATGTGGGGGGCGCAGCCATGGTGCGCCCGACCGGGGAGTCCGCCGGCGCGGCCTTGACGACCTTCACCTTCATGGCCGCGGTCTCGCCGCTGTCGCCCTCGGCAACCTCGAACTCGACGATGTCGCCCGGGTTCAGGGCGCCCCCGTCCACGTAGTCGGCGTGGACGTAGACGTCCTCGCCGTCCTCGGCGGTGACGAAGCCGAAACGACGATCGGTGTCGAAGATCTTCACGGTGCCGGTGGGCATGCTTGGGCCTTTCAGTGCAGGAAACGTCCGGGGTGGTCTGAAAAGGAAGTCGGAAGGAGGTCAAGGTGGCGGTGGCGCCGGTGAGGGGCCGATCGCGCCGACCGAGCCGCGACAGCGTAGCGTGAGGTTGCCCTGACCGGCCACGCCGGTCACCCGCGCGGCTTCACCCCTGGGCCGCCGCCCACGACTGGGCGGCGGACACTGCGTCGTCGGTGTCGGCGTCGGCCAGCGCCTCGAGGGGAGTTCGGTCCCCGAGCCTGCGCTGGCGTGTGAGAAACCACGTCGCCGCGGCGGCGTCGTCCACCCAGCCCTGCAGGATGCGCAGGATGTCGAGCGCCGTGCCGAGTGCGTCGACGTCGTACCGGCTGTCCGCGTCCTTCAGCCGGTCGACGACGTCGTCCGACAGCAGTTCCCGCAGTTCCATCTCGTCGTCGAGGGGATCATCGCGGTACATCAGCGCGACTGCTTGAGCTCGGCGTGTTCCCGCTCGCAGTCCGCGACGTAGTCACTGGCCGCCGTGACCCGGTCTGGAAGTCGCTCGAGTTCGTCCTCGATGACGCGCTGACGGGTCCTCAGCGCGTCGGTGAGCGGACGGTCCGTGTGCGACAGACGGCGGCGGAACCGCTGGGCCACCGTGTCTTCCAGCGCGGCTCCTTCCGACATGAAGCGCCGGATGCGGCGCAGTTCGTCGTCGAGGTACTCGCGGAAGTGCTCGAGTTCGGCCAGATCCTCGCGTGCACGCAGCAACGCGAAGTAGGCGGCTTCGACCTCGTCGCGGGCACGCATGACCTCAGCTGCCCTCGACGCGGCGTTTGAGGCCCCGAAGCCCGGTGTTGAGGATCACCTTGGCCGCGCGCTTCTTGATGAACCCGGGCAGCGGGATCGAGATGTCGGCCTCGATCGTGTAGTCGACGTCGGTGCCGTCGCCGTTGGGCGCGAGGTCGTACACCCCGTCCAGTTGGGTCAACACGTTGCTGTCCACGAGCCGCCACGACAGACGGCTGGGCTCGTGGGTGTAGTGCAGCCGGTAGGTCACGCGCTGGACCTGGGCGTCGACCTCGAAGGTCGCTTCGACCGGGCGGCCGTCGTCGTCGGTCTCGTGGATGTCGACGGTCTTCACACCCTCGGCCCACTCGGGATAGGACTCGAGGTCGACGATGACAGCCATGACCTCGTCGGCCGCCGCAGAGACCGTGACCCGATCGTTGACTCGCTGACCCAACTGCAGCCCTTCACGCGGATTGGGGGCAGAGCCTACCCAGCGTTGTCGGGCGCGCCGTCGTCATCGCCGCTGCGCAGGTCGTGGTGCGGAAGGACGACGACCGGCTCGACGCCACGTTCCAGCAGCGCCTGACGGCCTCGGTCGATGGCATCCTCGAGCGCGCGCAGTTCGGCGACGTCCCGTCGAACCTGGCGCCGGAGTTGCTCGAGCCGCACCACGGCCGGAGCGAAGGCCGCCGGCTCGGGTCCCTCCCATGCCGGGCACACCGCCCGGTGGTCGCACCAGTCGCACAGGCGAGTCGGGTTCGCCTCGTAGCGTTCTGCCAGAACCGCCTCGGCGGTCTCGAGCACCGCGGTGCGTGCCGCCTCGAGGTCCAGTTCGGACACGGGGACGCGGACCTCGGTGCCGGCGACCACGTAGTCGAGCGACACGGTGGCCGGCAGCCGTCCGTACAGGTGCTCGCAGGCAAGGGCATACAGAGCCAGTTGGAGGGATCCGCGCACCGCCTGCACGTCGCGGAGCTTGCCGGTCTTGTAGTCGACCACGTGGTACTCACCGTTGTCGTCCACGTCGACCCGGTCGATGCTGCCAACGACGATGGCCGTGTCCCCGACGGGCAGTTCGAACCACTTCTCGGTGTCGGCGGCCAGGACGTGCCTGGCGCGTTGATAGTCGTCGAGTTGCTTCTGCCGGGGGACGTGCGCGTAACCGCTGCTGTCCCAGTTGTCGTAGAGGAACTGGTGCACGTCGTCGATCGAGGGGCGCCCGAACAGCGTGCGCTCGTGGAATGCCTCGAGGGCGGAGTGGATCGACGTCCCGAACGACAGGTAGGTGGCCGGCTCGGTCGGCAACTTGTCGACGTACGTGTAGCGGAACCGCAGACTGCAGGTCCGGTACAGGTCGATCCGCGAGAAGGACAGGCGCACCCGGCCGAGTTCGTCAACCAGCGGGGGTGAGCCAGGTTCGAGGTCGTCGAGATCGGCCAGCGTCGAGGCCAGGACGTCACCGAGGTCCAACCGAATGTCGCCCCGAATGTCGCCATCCACGGACTCACTCGGATCCGTGTCGCCCACGGACGGTTCCACGTCCGTCACCAGTTCACTGCCCATCCGATTCACCCGTCACGACTGCCCACGACGATAACCCCTTGGTGCGACAGGCACCATCACCTCCGCACGTTGCCTGTGGACGGCACGGGGGGTGAGTCCGACAGTAGGGCCAGGGTCGCGTCATGGAGCAGGCCGTTGGTGGCCAGTCCGGAACCGCGGTCGGCGGCCGGGGCGCCGTCGAACGACGTGAAACGTCCGCCCGCAGCCTCGACCAGGCACTTGACGGCCGAGAAGTCCCAGATGCTCGCGATCGCCTCGGCGGCGACGTCCATCGTGCCCTGCGCGACGTGGCAGAACGACCAGAAGTCCCCATAGCCACGCTGGCGGAGCGTGGCCTCGACGAGGCGCGCGAGCGCCTCGCCCTGACCCGACCGGGCGAACGACGACAGGTCGCCGAACGAGACCTGGGCCTGGCCGAGTTCGCCGACGCGGGACACGCGCACCGACCGGCCGTTGCAGCGTGCGGGGCCCCCGGCGACACCGTCCCAGCGCATGCCCAGGGCCGGGGCCGACACGCTGCATGCGACCTCCTGGCCGTCGACACAAACCGCGATCAGGCTGGCGTACACCGGGTTGCCGGTGATGAATGACCGGGTGCCGTCGATGGGGTCGACGATCCAGGTCGGGGCGTCCTCTGGCCCGTCGAGGCCGTCCTCCTCCCCCAGCACGGCGTGGTGCGGGTACCGCGCCCTGATGGCAGCCCTCACGACCCGTTCCGCGCCGCGGTCGGCTGCAGTAACCGGCGAGCCGTCGGACTTCGTGTCGACCTCGAGGCCTGTCTGAAACGCCGGCATGGTCTCGGCGTCCGCGAGGTCCGCCAGTTCGAGGCAGAACTCGCGCAGTTCGAGGGGGTCCAGCGTCACCAGTCGAAGGTCATGTCGTCGAAGCGCAGCACGATGTCGTTGGGCTGCACGGTCAACGTGACCTCCTCGCGTGGTACCCACAGCGGGATGCACGGACCCTGGCCCGCGTGACCCATGAGACAGATCTGCAACTGCCCATCTTCGTCGAGCCCGACGATCTGGCGCGCGTACGACAGCAACTCGTGGAAGTCCGCCTGGCCGGCGCGGCGCTTCTGGTACGCCATGGCCCAGCGGGACTCGGATCGCCCGTAGTTGGCGATCACCTGTCCCGGCTTCAACTTGGTCAGCGAGTTGAGTGACCGGACCGACTTGAGCGGCTTGTCCTGCTTGGGGGTCTTGCCGAGCCGGACCGCAGCATCCGGGCTCGCCAGTCGGCCGGGCAGGTCCTCGAGTTCGAAGTTGCCGGCGGCCTGTGCCGCCTTCTGCCGTTCGACAGGGACCTGGACCTCGATCTTGGTGGCCACGCGTCCTCCAGGGATGGGATGGTTTGACCGCCGAGGGTAGCCATGCTGCGCAAGCGCATCGCCGACCGCGCGTCGGCACGTCGTGACCTGCGGCGTCAGGCGGTACCCCCGACCGGATTCGAACCGGCGTCACCACCTTGAAAGGGTGGGATCCTGGACCGCTGGACGACGGGGGCATCTCGTGCTGCGGCGCGCAGGCTACCCGGCCCTGCGCCCCGATCCCTCAGTCGTCCGCGAGCACCGACCGTGCGTGGCGCGTCATCGCGCGGCGCGGCCCGCGTACACCCCAGATCAGAACACGCCACAGCGCCTCGAGCACGATCGACCGGCTGATCTTGCTCGCCCCGGCGCGGCGCTCGACGAACGTGATGGGGACCTCGTCGACGGCGAACCCCATGCGCCATGCGGCCAGGACGGTCTCGAGTTGGAAGCTGTAGCCGTCCGAGCGGAGTTCGCGCAGCCCGATCTCCTCGAGGACGGGTCGGTGGAAGGCCCGGTACCCCGAGGTGGCGTCCCTGATGGGGATCCCTGTTGCGACCTGCACGTATCGGTTGCCGCCCGAAGACAGCATGCGCCGGTGCCATGGCCAGTTCTCGGTCCCTCCCCCGGGCACGTATCGGCTGCCGATCACCAGGTCGGCACGCTCAACCGCCGCCAGCATGGCCGGGAGGTGCCCTGGATCGTGGGACAGGTCCGCGTCCATCTCGACGAGGATGTCGTAGCCCTCGTCGAGCCCCCAGCCGAGGCCCGCGCGGTAGGCCGGGCCGAGCCCGGACTTCTCCGGGCGATGCATGACGTGGACGTTGTCGTTGGCGGCAGCCAGTTCGTCGGCGAGCTTGCCGGTCCCGTCCGGGGAGTTGTCGTCGACTATGAGCACGTCCACGCCCAGGGGCAGGGAAAGGACGCGGGCAACGACCTCGGGCAGGGTGATCCGTTCGTTGTAGGTAGGGATCACGACGAGCGTGTCAGCCATCTCGACTCCGGAATCGACGAAGCAGGGCGAAGGCTGCCAAAAGGGCGACGGCGGCGCGTCCGAGTACCCCGACCCAATCGCCGGTCACCATGAACGGGGTGAGACCGGTCACGAGCGGGACGTTCGCGCGGATGTGGTCGATGACAAACAGGTCGGTCCGGTCGTCGACCCTGCCGGACGGGTCGACGAAGGCCGAACGCCCGGAGACGGCCGCGTGCACGGCCCACCGTCCGGACTCGATCGCCCGCATCCGCGTCTGGGCCAGGTGCTGCTCCGGCTCCGCCGTGCGGCCGAACGAGGCGTCATTCGTCGAGGCGACGAGGAGGTTCGCAGGCTCGGACTCGGCCATGATGTTCGCGCGGACCACGCGCGGGAACATCGTCTCGAAGCAGATCGCCACCGCGACACGCGCCTCGCCGACCGACACCAGATCGGGTCCCGGCCCCGCGACGCCGTCGCGCGGCACCTGCTGCAAGGGCGGGAACCAGTCCAGGAAGGCCCGGAACGGGACGTATTCGCCGAACGGTACGAGCCGCCGCTTGACGTAGCGGTCGACCTCGAGGCCGTCCACGTCGAACAGGACGGAACTGTTGAGGAATGTGCCTGGCCTGGGCCCGTCCAGGTTCACCCCGGCGAGCAACCGGCCATCGGTCGTCGTCGAGGCCTGTCGCACGTGGTCCGCGATCACGGCGGCATCGACGCGTGTGGGGTCACGATCGATGGAGCTCTCGGGCCAGATCGTCAGGTCCGGTGGGGGCCCGCTGCCGATGGCGCGTTCGGTCTCGGCGCGCATCTTGCTCGCGATCAGTTCGTCGAGTTCCAGACCGGCTCCGAACCAGTCCTCGACGTCGTTGCCCTGGATCACCAGCACGTCCGCCGTTGCCGAGGGTGTCGGTGGTTCGACCGTGACGAAGACGACGGCGAACATCGCGGCCACGAGGATCGTGGCCCCGGCAGTGCCATGCGGAAGCGTGCTTCGGACCAGCGCCGGCCGCAACCGCCCGTCGTCGTCGCGGGTCGCGTCGACGATCCGACGTCCGGCTTCGTACGCAGCGGCCGACAGCAGGACCACCACGAAGGCCATGGCCCGCCCACCGGCGAGCCGGCCGACCGGGATGAGCCAGCCGTTGGCCACCTGCGAGTACTCGATGGAGCCCCACGCGAACCCCCCCAGGGGAATACTCGAACGCCAGGCGTCCACGCCGACCCAGACGGCCGGCGTGACCAGCACGACCCAGCGGAACGGTTGGCCGACGCCAACGAGGACGGCCAGCACGACGTACCAGACGACCTGGATCGCCACGAGCAGAGACCAGCCGACGAACCCCGCTGGGCCGATGATCCAGGTCAGCAACGGACCGTGGAACGCCAGGCCGAACAGCAGCCCGATCATTGCCACGGAGTGGCCGACACGGCGTTGGGCGTCGATGGCCGCCAGCAGCAGGACGACCGAGACGAAGGCAAGGGGCCAGATATCAAATGGCGGGTGGGAGCCGAGGAGCGCAGCGCCGGCGAGCAGGGAGAGCAGCGCGGGGGTGTTGCGGGGCCTCACGCGCAGTCGCGACACAGCATCCGGGCAGCGTCGGCCAATGCGCTCTCGCGCTTCGCCATGAAGCACGACCGGCACACGAACTCGCCCTCCCGCAGACCGTCCACGTCCTCGTCGTCCTCGTCGTCGTCCGCTTCGACGGCGGCGACGATCTCGTCCTCGTCGTCGAACACCGGCGCTGGTTGGACCTCGTCCTCGTCCTCGTCGTCCTCGATCTCGACGTCGTCGTCGTCGAGGACCTCGTCGTCGTCCTCGAGGACCACCTGGTCGTCGTCGAGGTCGACGTCCTCGACGAACCCCTCGAGTTCGTCCTCGTCGTCGCTCTCCACGTCGGCCGCCTCGACGGGATCGAGTTCGTCCTCGTCGTCGCGGCGCGGGGCGCGGGCCATCACCAACCTCCGGCACGCCGGGTCCTCGCGACCTCAGCGGCGCGGTTGGTACCAGAGGCGGCCCGCAAAGGCAACCGGGGGCAGAGATTGTCCGGTGGGGAGGCATCGTGGTGACGATGCCTCCCCCGGACTTCCCGAGGCCGCTGCCGTTGGGACCACGTCCGACGGTGGGGTCGACGCGTGTTATCTACTAGGCAACATCGGACTCGGACACGGGTTCCATGAAGCAGAGGGGTACCTGACCGGCGAAGGCGCCAACAGCGCCGCTCCACCGCTTCCCAGCATGGCACCGGACCTTCCCGCCACCCCTGACGCTCCTGGTGACTCCGCACTCAACGCCACGGAATATCTCGCGGCGCACCGCCGTCGTCAAGCGGATCCGCAGGAGTGCACGGTGGGGTTGCACCCACCGCGCACGACATGCGGTCATTCGACCCAGTGCGGTAACGGGACCGTGCCGTGTGTGCGCCGCCCGCGTACGAGTGTGAGGACGCACCTGGCCCCCCTCGGGTCGTCGTCCGCGTACGGATCGCCTTCCCACACACTGAGGTCGGCCCGCATGCCCGCCCGCACCGGACCGACGAAACGGTCCTGTCTGGCAGCGTGACGGCCGCCGAGCGTGGAGGCGGACACCCCCTCGAGGCGTGTCATGGCATGTTCCGGGTGGCGTCGCTGCTCGGCGGCGTGAATCCCCGCCCACGGGTCCATCGGTGTGACGTTGCTGTCGGAACCGAAGGCGAGCGCCACGCCGCGGTCGGCAAGCGCGCGGAAGGGGTTGGTCTGGCGTGCGCGTTCCGAGCCGAGGCGTTGCTCGTACATGCCGCCCTCGCGGCCCCACGCGGCTTCGAATGCCGGTTGCGCCGAGATCATCAGGCCGAGGTCGGCGATCTCGTCCAGCAGCGGGACCGGGATGACCTCCGCGTGTTCAAGTCGGTGGCGAAGACGACGAAGGCCGCCCTCGAGGTAATCCGGCAGGTTGTCGTCGACGACGCGCCAGGCCCGGACGGCCTGCTCGATGGCTGCGTCCCCGATCGCGTGGACCGCGACCTGGATGCCGGCATGGGTCGCCTCGGTGAACAGGTCGACCAGGGTGTCATCGTCGTACTCGAGGTTGCCGGTCGATCCCGGCGCGTCCGCATAGGGATCGATCATGGCTGCCGTGTGCGATCCGAGGGACCCGTCGAGCCACAGGTCCCCGCCGACCTGACGCAGGTCACGTTCGATCACGAAGTGCAGGTCCAGGCCGCCCCAGTAGGGGATCACCTCGACTGGCCATACCCCGTACCGCCAGGCGTCGAAGTCCTCGGCACCCATGGAATCGGGGCCACCCATCTCGTGGACCGAGCCGATGCCGAGTGCTGCGGCCCTGGCAGCTGCGGCGGCCCTTGCCGAATCGAGTTCCGCAGCCGTCATCGCCCCGACGATCCAGCGGCGGGCGATCTTGTTGGCCTCGCGGCGAAGGACGCCTGTCGGTTCGCCGGAGGCGTCGCAGTCGACGCCATTGGACCGGGTGAGTGGTGCTGCCGTGAGGGTCGCACGGTCGACCAGGCTGGAGTGCCCGTCGCGGCGCGACAGTGTCACGGGACGTCCGGCACTGGCCCCCGACAGTTCGTCAGGCGTGGGCAGCGTGTCCGGGAACGAGAACGGGTCGTAGCCATGCCCCCAGATCACGTGCCCCGGATGCTGTTCGGCGTACAACCGGACGGCGTCGAGGAGTTCACGCCCCGACTCCACGCCGGTGAGGTCGAGCCCACGCAGGGTGATGCCCGTCGGCGTGAGATGGACATGGGAGTCGACGAACGCCGGCCCGATGACGCACCCGGCGAGGTCGTGGTGGTCGGCATGTGGTGGGGACTGGCTGGGGTCGTCGCCCACCCATACCACCCGCGATCCCCTGATCAGCACGGCGTGGGCATCGGTGCGGCCGTGGCCGAGGGTGATCACCCGATCTGCGGTGAGCAGCGTCCCTCGAGCCTGCCCGGGGGCCTGTCCGGGGGCCTGTCCGGGGGCCGGCCTGGATGCCGTCGGGGTCCGTAGCGTGTCGCTGTCGTTGGACGGGACGGCCGACCTGTCGTCCGCACGCTCTGTCGTCTTGCCCACCGGCTGGACAGCTCCTTCGAGTCCCCCGCGCGCGCCGACGGTAGCACCAGACGGCCTGCCAGCCCCTGAACTCGCACACCTCCTACGGCTGCCTATGCTCCCGCCATGACTACCCACCCGATCGTCCCAGCAGTCCTCGGACTCGCAGCCGAGAAGGCCGTCATTCGCGACGTCGACGCGCTCACCGCCCTGCTCGATGCCCTGGATGACCATGGGTGGCGGGTCAACCTGTCCGGTCAGCCGTCCGTCCTGCATCTGGTGACCCATCTGGCTGTCGGGGCTCGGCGTCTCGGCGACGCCTGGGTGCAGCGGCGGGATCCCACGGACAGTGTCGGTGCGCTCCAGCACCCGGTCCACGACCCCGGCACCGGCTCGATGGCCGATGCCTCGGACCCCGACGATGCGATGCGGTCCTACCGGAACGGCACCACGACGCTCCTGCGGGCCCTCGGCACCTGCCGCTCCGATGACTGGGCATGGCCGGTCTGGTCGCCACTCGGCGGCACCGAGCCCCTCGCCGGCGCGGTGCGCCGGTGGGTGGCCCATCACCGGGTGCACCACCTCGACATCGCGGAGCGGGTGGGCGCAACGCCCGCAACGGATCCGGAACTGCAGGTTCTCGTGTCCGAGTTCGTGCTCGACGCGATCGCCCGACGGGGCGGCCCCGCCGTCGAGCCGCCCCTGCACGTCGAGGTCATCGTCGACCCTCCTGGCGCAGGGACGTGGACGCTGTTCGTCGACGAGCCCGCTTCCCGTCAGGAGTTGCCGTCGCTGTGGGAGGAGGTGATGTCCCGGCAGGACGAACGGGACCTCCACCGCCTCGAACGCGGATCCGGGGGCGCTGCCAGGCTCGTCGTGCGCAGCGACGGCGAGACGCTGTGGCGCGCCGCCTTCGACCGGGGTGCCTCGTGGAGGGACGTCGAACTGCACGGTGACGACGGTTCTCGCGACCTCTTCCGGCGGATGACCGACGCGCTGACCCGCACGGACGACGGGGTCAGCCGCATCCAGACCTGACGTCAGCCGCCGACGCCGGCCACCATGGCCATCATGCCGGCGGCGCCGAAGAAGGCGCCGATCATCCACCCGATGCGGCGCGCGGACACGGGCCGGTCGCGGAACTCGTCGACCAGGGCCGTCACCATGCCGTAGACGGCGGTGACCCCGAGGCCGAGCGTTGTGACGAGGAGGAACACCGCCAGCCCCGCCCGGCCGGTTCCGCCGCCGACGCCGACGCCGACGGTCAGGACGGCGGCCGCGACCACGAACCCGACGCAGATGCGACGCATCGGCCTGATCCGGGGGTCCGGGGCAGCGGGTGTCTGCGCAGCGGAGGGCTCGTGGCTCATCGTCCCGTGGCCAGCCGGCGGCCGATGACCAATCGCTGGATCTGGTTGGTGCCCTCGACGATCTGCAGAACCTTGGCCTCGCGCATGTGGCGTTCGACGGCGGACCGGTACAGGGCCCGGGCGGCCTCGACCTGGGTCGCCATGTCGGCGAGCATGAAGCTCAGCCCCTGGAACTCGATGATGGGCCGACCGAACTGCTCGCGCTGTCGTGCATAGGCCAGGGCCGCGTCGAGCGCAGCCTGGGCCACTCCGACGGCGCACGCCGAGATGCCGAGCCTGCCACCGTCCAGCGAGGCCATGGCGATCGAGAAGCCGCTGCCCTCCTCACCCCCGACGCGGCGGTCGGCACCGACCGGCGCGTCCTCGAAGACCAGTTGGGAGGTGGGCGATGCCCGCATCCCCATCTTGTGCTCCGGCGGGGCGAACGACAGGCCTTCCTGGTCCCGGTCGACGACGAATGCAGAGATTCCCTTGGACCCATCGGCACCCGTGCGGGCCATGACCAGATATCGGTCCGCGATCCCCCCGTGCGTCACCCACGCCTTGGTCCCGTTGATGCGGTAGACCTCGCCGTCCTTCGTCGCGCGTGTGCGCAGCGCCGCGGCGTCGGACCCCGAGTCGGGCTCGGACAGCGCGTAGGCGCCCAGCAGCCTGCCGGCAACCATGTCCGGGACAAACGTTGCACGCTGCTCGTCGGTCGCGTGGTTGGCAATGCCCCACGTCGCCAACGTGTGGACCGACAGGCCGAGACCGATGGCGAGGTGCGCGCGGGCGAGTTCCTCGACCACCATGAGGTAGGTCCGGTACGGCAACTCGGCGCCACCCAAGGCCGCGTCGAAGGGCAGTCCCGTGAGGTCCATGGCGGCCATCTGGTCCCAGAAGGGACGCGGGAACTGCTTCTCGGCCTCGTAACCGGCGGCTTTCGGCGCGACCTCGTTGACCGCGAACCCCTCGACGAGTTCGAGCAGATCCTGTTGCTCGGCAGGCAGGCGGTGGACCACCGTCAGTCCCTGTCGGCAGGGGTGAGCGACATGAGGATCCTCCGTGGCCGGTACCCGAGCGACTCGAGGAACGCCTGGCCGTCGGCATTGTCGGTGGCCACCGAGATCTCCACGACCGGGACCCGCGTCGCCATGGCCCACTCCTGGATGGCCGAGATGAGCGCATCACCCACCCCGCGTCGGCGGTGGTCCCGTCGCGTGAAGACGGGGCCGACCGTCATCCCAGACGGCCGCAACGTGCCTGCCGCGTAGCCCACGGGCTCCTTGGTGGCCGTGTCGACGGCCAGCCAGTAGATCCCTCCCTGAGGCACGGGTGGGTCCCAGGGGTCGCCGGTGTCGCTGGCGGCGGCCGACTCGGCCCGGTACTCCGCCGCGAGGGGCTTGATCTCCTCGATCCTGGCCCGCTGAACGCTGATGTCTGCCATGTGTCCGCCCTTCAGACGACCTGCAACCCACGCGGCCGGTGGTTCAACCGCTCCACGCCTTCGTCGGTGACCACGACGATGTCCTCGATCCGGGCCCCGTATCGACCGCGGTCGTAGATGCCCGGCTCGATCGAGAACGCCATGCCGGGCGCCACAGGCTCGCTGTTGCCGCCAACGATGTAGGGGTCCTCGTGTTCCTCGACGCCGATGCCGTGCCCGGTCCTGTGGACGAAGAGGTGGCCGTAGCCCCGGTCGTCCAGCAGGTCTCGGGCTGCTGCGTCGATGGACTCGGCGGTGACCCCGGGGCGCGTGGCCTCGACCGCCGCGTCCTGGGCCTGCTCGAGCGCCGCATGGAGTTCCGCATACCCGTCGGGCACGTGCCCGATCGCGTAGTTGCGCGTCTCGTCGGAGCAGTAGCCGTCGAGTCTCCCGCCGATGTCGACGACGACGGCATCGCCGGCCTCGAGGGGCCGATCCCCCGTCTCGTGGTGCGGGCTTGCGCCGTTCGACCCCGATGCGACGATGACGAAGTTGACCTCGTCGTGCGAGCCGAGGATCAACTCGGCGATGTCATGACCGACCTCGCGCTCGGTGCGCCCGGCCCGCAGGAGTTGGGGCACGAGCGCGTGTACGTGGTCGATCGCGGCACCGACCTCGCGGAGTGCGGCCACCTCGTCGGGCCCCTTCACGATCCGCAACGGGCGCATCACGCTTGCCCCAGGGACCCACCCCGCCCCCGGGAGCCGTTCCTGCAGGCGGAGGGTGAACGCCGACCACAGGCGATCCTGGACGGCGTAGGTCCCATCCGACGCCGTGCCGGCCGCGCGCAGACGATCCATGACGCGGTCGAACGGGTCGTCGGTCTCGCCCCATGTGACCAATTCGGCGAAGCTCGGGGCACCGGACTGCTCAGCCCGCGGTGCCTCGAGGTCGGGAACCACGAGGCTCACATCGCCGTCAGCCGGCACGATGAGCAGGGTCAGCCGCTCGAGCGGCAGCGCGTGGTAACCCGTGAGGTAGCGCAGGTCGGCGCTCGGCCCGACGAACATGGCGTCGATGCCGGTGGTGCGCATCTGGGCCTGCGCGTCGGCCAGCCGCTGGGCGTCGATCCGCACGAGTTGCCTTCTGGTCGGCACGGGCAGGCATCCTACGCTTCCAGGCGTCCCCCTTCCGGCCTCAAGGCATCCCTTTGACCTCGCCCCTGACTGCGCGTGCCGCAGTGATCGACCGACTGGCGAGCACGGCGGTCGACGTGGTCGTCATCGGCGGGGGGATCACCGGTGCAGGCATCGCCTGGGACGCGGTGACGCGGGGCTACCGGGTCGCCGTGATCGAACGCGACGACGTGGCGTCAGGCACGTCGTCGAAGTCGTCGAAGCTCGTCCATGGGGGGATGCGCTACCTGGCGACCGGCGACCTCGCGATGGTGGCCGAGGGTGTCAGGGAACGCGAACGGTTGCGGCGACTCGCGCCGCACCTGGTGCATCCCCTGTCTTTCGTCGTGCCGACGAACACGACGAACGACAGGGCCATGCTCCAGACGGCCCTACTGATCTACGACGGGATCGGCCTGTTCGGCGGTGCACGCACGCACCGCAGCCTGAGACCCCACGAGGTCTACGCACTCGCCGGCCTCAGATCAGGGGCCGAGCGAGGTGGCTTCCGGTACTACGACGCGCAGACCGACGACGCACGGCTGACCCTCGCGGTGATCCAGATGGCCCGCGCCGCGGGGGCGCTCGTGCTCAACCACGCCGAGGCGGTCGACCTGCAGGTCGCGGGTGGCCGGGTACGCGGCGTCGACGTCCGTGACCGCCTCGGCGGGGACACGTTCGGGGTCACAGGCCGATGGGTCGTGGATGCGACCGGCGTATGGGCCGGCCGGGTGGCCCGGTCGCATGGAATCTCGGCGGCGGCGATCGCGCCGGCCAAGGGCATCCACCTGACCTTCGACACGGCGGACCTGCCCGTGCAGGCCGCCGTCGTCCTGCCGTCCGCGGCCAGGGACGGCAGGCGGGTGTTCCTTGTGCCTTGGGGACGTCAGGTGTACGTCGGTACGACCGATGATCACTACGACGGCCCCCTCGACGAGCCGTCGGTGACCGACGAGGACGCCGACTACCTCCTGGCCGCGGTCAACACAGCGTTCGGCACGTCGTTGTCGGCTGCCGACGCCATCGGGGCGTGGGCCGGCCTGCGTCCCCTGATCGAGGCGGCCGGCCACACGCGGGACCTGTCACGCCGTCATCTTGTCGTCGAAGCGCCAGATCGCCTTGTCACGGTGACCGGCGGCAAGCTGACGACGTTCCGGCAGATAGCGCAGGACGTGGTCGACCATCTCGCACGCGCGGACGGGGTGCGAACGCGCACGCAGACCACCAGACGGCCGCTGGGTGCGACGGGACGGCCGCTCGACGGCCTGGCGAGGACACGGCAGGCCGTGAGCGCGCTGGGGATCGAGGAGACCCTTGCCGGCAGCCTCTACCACCGTCACGGCGACCTCGCGTCGGTGGTGGCCGCACGCGCCGCGGCCTCCGGCGAGGGCGATCGTCTGGTTCCAGGACTTCCCTACCTCGTCGGCGAGGTGCGCCAAGCCGTACGCGCCGAACTCGCGATGACCCTGGATGACGTGCTGCAGCGGCGACTGCGGGTGTCCCTGCGGCACGCGGCGGCCGGTGGCGCGGCGATCGACGCTGCCGCACGGATCGTCGCCCAGGAACTCGAATGGGACGACGCCGAACGCGACCGCCAGGTCGCGGACTACCGCAGCCGTGTGGCCGTCGAGCGTGGCGTGGTGCCGCTCAGATCTTGAGGCTCACCTGACCGCGTAGGACGTCGAAGGTCGCCGGGGTGGTGCCGAGGACCTCGCCATCCGCCTCGACGGTCAGCGGCGACACGGCATCCACCGTGACGGCGCTGGACTGGTACTCGCGGATGTCCGGTCGCGAAAGGTGCTCGCCAACGCGGACCTTCGGAAGGTCCCGGAACACGTCGGTTGGGCGACTCTGCCACGTCTGCACGTTCAGCTTGCCGTCGTCGGGCAACGCGCGCGGGGCGACCTTCAGTCCACCACCGAAGAACTGACCGTTGGCGATGACCACCTCGGTCATCGGTTCGGTCAGTTCGGTGTGGTCCACGGTCACCGTGGTCAGCACGGCCTTCATCCGCATCGTCGCCAGGAAGATGGCCGCCACGTAGCGGGTCGGTCCCACCCATCGCGGCAGGCCGTTCGCCCGCTCCGTCACGTCGGCGCCCCACCCGGCCTCGGCGATGTTGGCGAACACCCGCGTGATCTGTCGGCCGCTGCGGTCCACGTACCGGATCCGGCCGAGGTCGATCGGGAACAGCGCATCGCCGCCGAGATGGCGGACGATCTTGCGCGGATCCGCCGGCAGCCCGAAGGTCTTGATGAAGTCGCAGCCCGATCCGCCGGCCACGACCCCGAGCACCAGACCGTCGCCGCGCGCCGTGCCAGCTCCGGCGTCCACGAGCCCGTTCACGACCTCGTGGACCGTGCCATCCCCCCCGACAGCGACGACGAAGCGGTGATCACCGGACGTGACCGCCCGTGCCGCCAACTCGGTCGCGTCGCCGGGACCGGCTGTCGTGACGATCCGGTAGTCGAGGTCGGTGGCGTCGAGCGCCGTGGTCAGCGTCTGCAGCACCGCCCCCCTGCCGCGCCCTGCGGACGGGTTGGCAATCAGGAGCATGGGCCCGTAGGGGCTGGGTGGCATCAGTGGTCCTCCAGGAGGTCGGCCAGCAACTGCAGAAGGTCCGCCGTGCGGTGCCCGACGGATGTCAGCAGCGCGCCGGCACGGTGACAGGAGGTGACAGCGTCTGCACCCGTCCCGGCGAGCTGCTGGGCCCGACGGACGGCCGTCGCGGCGGCGGCCGCGGGATCGAGCAGCGGCATCGCCAGTCCAGCACCGGAGCACGCGGTCTCGATCCCATGGTGCTCGGGTTCCACGACCGAGAAACCGGCTACGGCCAGCAGCCGGCGCGGGGCGTCGACCACGCCGTCGACACGTGCGAGCACACAGGGGTCGTGCCACACGATCGGCCGTCCCGCCTGGCGGAAGGACAGCCGGTCGACTTCTTCGGCCAGGGCCGTGACGACGTCGATGACGGTCGCCTCGGGAAGGGCGGCGCGGAGCTCGCCGAGGCAGTGCGGGTCCATGGCGACGACCACGCGCGCCCGACCGACGAGTTCAATCAGGCCTTTGGCGAGGCCGTCGGCGAGTTCGGTGTCGCCGACCGCCCGCGCGAGGGCCCCACAGCAGCCCTGTGGGGCGACCACGGCGACGGAATGCCCGGCGGCGGCGAACAGCGCTGCCGCGGCCTGCAGGGACGCCTCAGGGTCCTCGTGGCCCGCGAGGACGACCACATCGGCATGCGGGTCGCCGACGGGTGACGGCGTCGAGGAACCGTCGGGGCGGCGCCCTGCGGCGAGGTTGCGCAGGGCCGCCTCCGAGGCGTCGGTACGCGGGCGGGCGACGGAACGCGCGGCGACCACCTGTTCCGGGATGTCCTGGTCGAAGAGGCACGGCGACTGGCAGGCCAGGCAGCCGCTGCAGGCGGTCAGCCGGCTGGCCGCGTCAGCCGGTTCGAGTCGGCCGTCGGCGAGGTCGCTGACGGTGCGGTGAAACGACCACGGCACCGCGTCGTCACGTCCGGTTGCCGTGGTCACCGGGCAGGCGAACGTGCACAGTTTCGGGCAGTACGAGCCGTGGCGGGCAGCATCCGCCACGGCGACCGGAAGGGGCTGACCGTTCATGGCCGCGCCCTCGGCAGACCGAGCTTGCCGGGATTTGCCACCCCGTCGGGGTCGATGGCGTCCTTGATCCTGGCGAGTAGCTCGAACCCGACCTCGCCGAGTTCCTGCCGCAGGTACGGCGCGCGGAGCAGGCCGACGCCGTGGTGGTGCGACCCGGTCCCGCCGGCGCCGAGGACCGCTTGCTGGCCCGCCTCCCAGGCCGCGTCATAGCGCTCGAGCGCGCGAACCTCGTCCCCGCCGTTGGCCGCGCCCAGGGTGAAGTAGATACATGCCCCGGACGGGTAGGCATGGGAGACGTGCGCGAGCACCAGGTCGACGTGGTCGGCCAGCGCGGCCCGGACAGCCGCGTAGATGTCCGGCAGGCGTGCCCAGGTGCCGGCGACCTCCATCGTGTCGAGCGTGACGGCGTCACCGAAGGCACCACCCGGCTTGAAGTACTCCGCGAACCGGTACGACATGTTGTGCCGGTTCGCCCGCCAGTTCTCGCCTGGTTCGCGCCCGAGGTCGGTGGCCCCATGGCCTGACAGGACCTCGTGGACGACCTGCTCCGTGAAGGTCGCCACGTCCTGCCGGCCCTCACAGCCAGTGATGATCAGACAGCCATCGGCGACCTCGATGCCCTGCCCACTGAACACGACCGCCGTGTCGGTCTCGTCGTACAAACGGACCACCGGGGGTGTCACGCCGGCGCGGAGGATGTCGCGTATCGCACGTAGTCCGGTGCGGAAGTCCGGAGCGACGAAGCCTCGGTCCAGCGTGACCTCGGGCATCGGGCGGACGTGCAGCGTCGCCGAGCTGATGATCCCGAACACACCCTCGGAACCAAGGAAGAGCCGTTTGAGATCCGGACCGACCGCCGACTGCGGCTGGGGGGCGGCGGCGAACACCGTGCCGTCAGGCAGGACCACCTCGAGCCCGACGACCATGTCCTCGAGCTTGCCGTAGCCGGTCGACGCCTGACCGGCCGACCGGATGGCCACGAATCCCCCGATCGTCGAGCAGTGGATGGATGACGGGAAATGCCCCAGCGTCCACCCTCGAGCCGCCAGGTGGTTCTCGAGGGTCTGGGCGTTCACCCCCGGCTCGACCGTGACCAGCCCGGACTCCTCGTCGAGTTCGCCGATGCGGTTGAGTCGCTTGAGGTCGACCGTGACCGCACCATCGACGGGTGCCGCTCCCCCGCACACGCCGGTGCCCGCCCCGAACGGCACCATGGCGACACGGTTGGCTGCCGCCCACCGCACGACGGCGACCAGTTCGTCCCGATCCGCCGGGGCGACGACGGCGTCCGGGCGCGGGAGGTCCTCGCCGGCACGGCGGCGCATCAGCAGCCGCGACCACCAGTCGTGCGCGTACGTGTCGAGTGCTGCACGATCCGTGACGATCGTCGTGCCCGGCGCGTCGGCGGCCAGGGCATCGAGGGGCAGCGGCATCAGGCACTCATTCGGGTGGTCGTCGAAGCCTACGCAAGCGACGACTCAGGCCTCGACGATGCCGCGGCGCAGGACATCGACCGCTTCGGCGGCCGCTCCCCGAAGCTCCGGCCCACCGACGTCGCGAAGCTGGCCGGAAAGATCGGCGATCTGCTTGATGTTGCGGACGAAGTCGCCGCCGGTCAGATCCATGGCACCGATGGCGTCCTCGAGGTCGCGCCCCGAGGCCCAACGCCACGTCGCCGCGATGAATCCGGCATCCAGCGGCCGGGTCGCGTCCAGGCGTTGCGCCTGCTCGAGGGCGCGGAGCTCCTCGGCGAGGTCGAGGATCTCGTCGAGTGCGGTTGCCAGTTGGGCGGTCGGGATCTCGGGGTGCTCGGTCTCGACACCGCCGCGGGGCTCGTAGACGAACAGGGAACACACGGCCGCGACCTCGGCCGCGTCGAGCCCGTCGAGCAGTCCGCGACGCACGGCCTCGGCGATCAGGAGGTCGACCTCGGCGTAGATGCCGGCGAGGGTCCTACCCTGGTCCGTCGGGTTCGGAGTCTCGTCGACGTAGCCAAGAGTGCGCAGCACGGCCAGGATCCGGTGCAGCTGGCGGACGAGCGATCCGGTGCGCCGTTCGATCCTGGCCTTGAGCTTGCCGGCCTGGTCGGCGAGGTCGTCGTAGCGGTACTGCCACCTCTCGTGCTCCGCGAGGTCGTTGCAGCGGTGGCACGGGTGGGAACGGACGTCGTCGTGGAGCCGGGCAACGGTCTCGGACGGACCCGGGTCGGCCTCGGGCGAGGGCGCCGGCTCACCGATTGGTGGCTCCACGGCCCGCAAGAGGATCGCGATGTCGTTGCGGTAGTCGCGCTGACGTGGGTTGCCACGGTTCGGTAGCCGCACCCGATCGACCACGGCAGGCATGCGGTCGACGTCCCGGGGACCGAGCTTGGTCAGGGCCCGGTCGTCGCCCACCAGTTGCACGACAGGGACGCCCTTGCTGGTCAGGTGCGTACCGACCACCGCCGCAAGGCCGCGTCGGCCGACCCACGGCAGGTGAATCACGTCCCCCGGGCGGAGTTGGCCGATGCCGTCGCGGCGTGCCGCCTCGGCGGTCAGTCGGCGACCCTTCGCCTCGGTCTTCTCGCGGCGCGAGAGTTCGGTGCGCAGTCGCCAGTAGCCGGTCCAGTCCCCCCGGTCGCACTGCAGGTGGCCGGCGTACCCCTTCATCCCCATCTCGAGTTCGACCAGGCGCCTGCCGAGACCACCGGTCTCGCGATCGGCCTGGAACTGCGCGAAGGACGCCCCCAGCAGGGTCTCGGCCTGTGCGAGGTCGTGCAGACGGAGCAGGTTCACGGCCATGTTGTAGGACGGGGCGAACGACGAGCGCAACGGGAACGAACGCGTCCCGACCAGACCGGCGACAGTCCGGAATTCGAGATCGCGCTGGTACAGGACGACCGCATGTCCGACGGTGTCGATACCACGACGGCCCGCACGCCCGGTGAGTTGGGTGTACTCCCCCGGCGTGAGCAGGACGTGGGCCTCGCCGTTCCACTTCTCGAGGCGCTCGATGACGACGGTCCTCGCCGGCATGTTGATGCCGAGTGCCAGGGTCTCGGTCGCCACGACGACCTTGAGCAGACCGCGTTGGAACAGGACCTCGACGACCTCCTTGAAGGCCGGGACCATCCCGGCATGGTGCGCCGCGACCCCCTCGAGCAGGCCGCCCCGCCAAGCGGCGTGGTGCAGGGCCTCGAGGTCCGCCGCGGGGATGTCGGCGAGCATCGTGTCGACGATGACCGCGATCTCGTCACGTTCGGCTTTCGAGGTCAGCCTCACGCCGGATGCGATCAGTCGCTCGACCGCCGACTCGCACCCCTGTCGGCTGAACACGAAGAAGATCGCCGGAAGCCAACCTCGCGCGTCGAGTTCCGCGACCACCTGTTCACGTGACGGCCACCTCAGGCGCAGATGGCTCGGCCGGCCCCGCGGCCCCTTCGCGCCCGGACGCGGGCGTTGCCGTTGGCGATGCTCGAGCATCATCACGTCGGGGTTGGGCACGCCTGCCCTTGCCTCGGCGGCCTTGCGGCGGTGCTCCTTGCTCGCGCCACCCTTGCCACCAGCCCGGAACGTCGGGTAGATCCGGTCGTTGACGAAGTAGTGGTGCTGCAGTGGGACGGGACGCTGCTCCTCGATGACGACCTCGCAGCCGTCACGGACCTCGTGGAGCCAGTCGCCGAACTCCTCGGCGTTGCTGACCGTCGCCGACAGGGCGGCCACCTGCACGGCAGGCGACAACTGGATCAGGACCTCTTCCCAGACCGCACCGCGGCTGCGGTCGGCCAGGTAGTGGACCTCGTCGAGGACCACGTAGCGCAGGCCACGCAGCGTCCGCGACATCTCGTAGATCATGTTGCGCAGCACCTCGGTCGTCATGACGACGATGGGCGCCTCGCCGTTGATCGACCGGTCGCCGGTCAGCAGCCCGACGTCGTGCTCGCCGTACCGGCGGACCAGATCGCGGTACTTCTGGTTGGACAGGGCCTTGATCGGCGTGGTGTAGAAGGTCTTGCCGCCCGTCGCGTGCGCGTCATGGCAGCAGAACTCGCCGACCACGGTCTTGCCGGCGCCCGTCGGCGCGGCGACGAGGACGGATCGACCCGCCTGCAGGGCGTCGATCGCGCGTTTCTGGAACCCGTCGAGACGGAACCCGAGGGTGCCTTCGAACTCCGCCCTGATCTGCTGTCGACGCGTCATGCCGCCGTCGCTTCGCCACGGTTGCGGGCCCGCTCGATGAACCATGCCGCAGCGATCGAGATCTCGTAGAACAGCGCCATCGGACCTGCCATGAACAGCAGGGTGATGGCGTCCGTCGATGGGGTCACGATCGCGGCAACGACGACGTTGAGGACGAGGGCGTACGAACGGAACCGGCGTAGCTGCGAACCCGAGACGACCCGCGCGAGCACGAGGAAGATCAGGATCAGCGGCAGCTCGAAGACGATGCCGAAGGCGACCGAGGTCGACAGGTAGAAGCTGACGTACTGGCCCGCGGTGAGGGCTGGTGCGATGGCGTCACCCCCGAAGTTCAGCAGGATCTCGAGGCCCCGGGGAATGACGAGGTAGGCGAACACCAGGCCGGCGGCGAACAGCAGTTGGCTCATGACGACGAACGGAAGGGCGTAGCGCCGCTCGCGGGTCGTCAGGCCTGGCGTCACGAACCGCCACAGCTGGTAGAAGATCACCGGGCCGCCGAGGAACAGGCCGACGATCAGGGCCGTCTTGATCCGCACCGCGAACGGTTCCAGGGCTCCGATCGCGATCAGACGGCACTGTCCGTCGACGCTGGCACGGAAGGCGTCGGGGATCTGGCAGTAGGGCTGCATCAGCAGGTCGATCAGCCACGGGAACATCGCGTAGCCGACGGCAGCCCCGAGGACGAGGCCGATGAGGGCCCGCACGAGGCGGTCGCGGAACTCGGCGAGATGCTCGACCAGCGTCATCTCGCCCGCGGCCGGCGCGGACAGCGTCAGTCCTCGCTGCTCGTGCCGGTCTCGGCGGTCTCTTGGGCGTCCTCGTCCTTGCGCTCCGAGGCCTTGCGGAACTCCTTGATCGAACGACCCATGGAGTTCGCGAGGTCAGGCAGGCGCTTTGCGCCGAAGAGCAGCAGGACGATGAGGAGGATGACGATGAGCTCGCCCCCGGCAGGAAGATTCATCAGGGCATCTCTTGGTGGTGGTCGAGCCGGTCGGTCCGGACCGGTGCGTCAACGAGTGTAACGATCCGATGGCAATTGCCCGGGAGATACGACCGGATCACCGCGGAGGTCCGACGCTGCGTCCGAGACCCGCTCGAGTTCACCCCTGGCCACCTCGGAGGCCGCGCGCAACGACTCGAGGCCCGGTTGCAGGTCGTCACGCAGTTCGGTGACCGTGCCGGCCAACTCGCGCAGTCGAGCAAGCAGCATCAACACCGTCCCCCCGAGGATCAGCAGGGTCAGGACGGCGACGGTGATCACGACGATGACGGCGGGAAGAGCCACGGCACTCACGTTCGACGGGCCCCGCAGGGTATCGCCGCGCCCGGTCGATCCCGTCTTGGGTCAGCGGACCAGCGACAGCAGGTGCTCGAACCAGTCGTCGCGCTCGAGCAGCAGGTGGAAGTCGAGCAGGTCGTCGGGCGTCAGTGCGGGCGCCACGGGGATGCCCTCGGGGTGATCGAGCAACGCGACGGCCCTGGCCACGTCCGCCTCGAACTGCGGGCTCGAGCTGCGGTAGGTGACTGACACGCCACCGGAACTGAGCAGGCGGGCGATGCGGTCGTCCGCAGGCTTGGTCACAGTGCCGGCACACTCCGGGCACGAGAAGGCGTAGTACGAGCCCTCGCAGACTTCCGTCGGTCCGTCGCCGACGATCTCGAGGCAGATGTCGGTCGGCTGGAGGTCGACCTCACCGCACGAGGGGCAGGTGGCCCGGATTCGCGTCATCGGCTTGTCCATTGGTTGTGGTTCCGTGGGGCTTCCTTTCCATCGTCGGCACGCCATAGGGACCGCCACAGGCCCCATTCGGACCAATTCTGCGCCACAAATCGGACTAGTTCCGAAGGGCCCCGTCCGACAGGGCTACATCGACGCGATCAGCTTGTCCACGCGCTCGTCGTCGGAGCGGAACGGGTCCTTGCACAGGACGGTCCGTTGGGCCTGGTCGTTGAGCTTCAGATGGACCCAGTCGACCGTGTAGTCCCGTCGTCGGGCCTTGGCCTGGCGGATGAACCGGCCCCGCAGCGCCGCCCGGGTCCCCGGTGGCGCATGGTCCTTGGCGAGCGAGATCTCGTCCTGCGTGAGCAGCCGCCGCATCCGCCCCTGGCGTTCCAGCAGGTAGTACAGCCCCCGGCTGCGCGTGACGTTGTGGTAGGCGAGGTCGAGCATGGCGACCCTGGCATGGCCGAGCGGGAGGTCGTGCTTGGTCCGGTAGGCATCGATGACCTGGTACTTGGCGACCCAGTCCAGTTCCCTGGCGAGCTTCATCGGGTCGTTCTCGAGGTGGTCGAGAACGCGGTGCCACTCGGCCACCACCATGGCCGCGTCGTCGTCGGTGGCGTAGGAGGTGGCGATGAACCGCTCGACCCGTTCGAGATAGGCCTGCTGGATCTGCAGGGCGGACATCTCGCGCCCGTTGGCCAACCGGATCCGGCGCTTGCCGGTGAGGTCGTGGCTGATCTCGCGGATCGCCCGGATCGGGTTGTCGAACGACAGGTCCCGCACCACCGACTGTTCCTCGAGCATGCGTAGTACGAGATCGCACGTCGCGACCTTCAGCCATGCCGTGTACTCGCTCATGTTCGAGTCGCCGACGATCACGTGAAGGCGTCGGTAGCGCTCGGCGTCGGCATGAGGTTCGTCACGGGTGTTGATGATCGGTCGTGACCGCGTCGTCGCGGACGACACGCCCTCCCAGATGTGCTCGGCACGCTGAGCAAGGCAGAACAGGGCCCCCCTGGGCGTCTGCAGCACCTTGCCCGCCCCAGCGAAGATCTGGCGGGTCACCAGGAACGGGATCAACGCATCGGCGAGTCGCTGGAACTCGCCTATCCGGGCGACGAGGTAGTTCTCGTGGCAACCGTAGGAGTTGCCGGCTGAATCGGTGTTGTTCTTGAACAGGGAGATCTCGCCCGCGATGCCCTCGTCATGCAGGCGCTCCTCGGCGGCCTGGACGAGGTCCTCGAGGATCCGCTCGCCTGCTTTGTCGTGGACGATCGCCTGGCGCGGCGAGTCGCACTCCGGGGTGGCGTACTCGGGATGCGACCCGACGTCCAGGTACAGACGGGCGCCGTTCTCGAGGAACACGTTCGAGGACCGGCCCCATGACACGACCCGCCGGAACAGGTACCGGGCGACCTCGTCCGGGCTCAGCCGTCGTTGGCCGCGGAACGTGCACGTGACGCCGTACTCGTTCTCGATCCCGAAGATCCGTCGGCGCATGTGCTCCCTGTGACACGTGCAAGGCAGGACGGTACCGCCGCGACCGCCGTCACGGGCTCAACCGAGCATCTCGGCCACCTGCGGCTCCTGGATCCGGAAGAACCGTCGCCGGGGACGGGTCCGATCCAGGCCAGAGACCTCGAGATCGGACGCGGGGATCGGACGCTCGGCGATCTCGCCGAGCGCATCCCGCCCGAGTCGGATGGCCGTTGTGAGGTCCATGCCCGTGGTGAACCCCTGGCGCATGATCTCGGTCAGCCGGTCCGACTCGCCCCCGATGGCGACGACGTCCTGTTCGTCGACGATCGACCCGTCGTACAGGATGTGGAACAGGTCAAGGGCGCTCTCGCCACCGTCGACCTGGGCGATGAGCAGTTCGACCTCGTACGGCTTGCCATCCCCCATGAAGATCGCGCCGAGCGCCTGTGAATAGGCGTTGGCCAGCGACTTGCCCGTCACGTCGTCGCGGCCGTACTGGTAGCCCTTGACGTCCGCCAGGCGGATGCCAGCCACACGCAGGGACTCGAACTCGTTGTACTTGCCGACGGCGGCGAAGGCGATGCGGTCGTAGATCTCGGAAGTCTTGTAGAGCAGACGCGACGGGTTCTCGCCCACGAACACGACGCCGTCCACGTACTCGATGGCGACGAGCGCGCGACCACGGGCGATGCCTTTGCGGGCGTATTCCGCCCGGTCCTTCATCATCTGTTCGGGGGCGACGTAGAACGGGGTTGCCATCAGCGGGCCTCGAATCGGTCGGACGGTTCGGTCATCGGTCAGTTCTGGCCCGTGCGTGCGGCGATGACGGTGTCGACGTGCGCTCGGATTTCGGCCTCGTCGACCTCGCGGTACCCCTCGGCGTCGATCACCGCCGCGATCGGCAGTACGCCGCGCACCAGGTCGGGGCCACCGGTTGCGCTGTCCTGGTCGGCCGCGTCGAAGAGTGCGGCGATGCACAGTTCGACTGCGTCGGACTCGGAGGCGTCCGTCCGGTAGCCGAACTTCAGCGTCTGACGGGCGATCAGCGAACCCGAGCCCGACGTGGCGTACTGGGTCGACTCGTAGCGCCCACCGATCGGGTCGTACTCGAAGATCCCCGGTGTTCCCGTACGGGGCTCCACCCCGGCGAGCAGCGGTACGACGATGATGCCTTGCATGGCCATGCCGAGGTTGGCACGGACCATGCTGGCGAGTTTGTTGGACTTGCCCTCGAGGCTGAGCGGCTCGCCTTCGACCTTCTCGTAGTGCTCGAGTTCGGTGGAGAAGACGCGCGCGAGTTCCATCGCGGGGCCGGCCGCGCCGGCGATCCCGACCGCCGAGAAGTGGTCGGCAGGAAAGATCTTGCGCATGTCGTGCCGTGCGATGAGGTTGCCGGCCGTTGCCCGCCGGTCGCCGGCGATGATCACGCCGGTGCTGTAGGCCACGGCGAGGATCGTCGTTCCCTCGACCAGCTTCTCGTGGAGGCCCTCGGGCATCGGCCGACCGGTGAGCCACCCGGGCGCGACACCGGGGGCCGTGCGCCGCAGGATCTCGGCGAAGGAGCTCGACTGAGCCTCGAACGGTCGGGGAAAGACGTCGCTGAACGTCGGGTCGCTCACATGAGCCTCCGGGTGGTCGTCGGGATGATGGTAGGCGGACGCCCTGTCCCTGCGATCACGATGCCACTTGACACCCTCGACCGATTGCTCATCGTCTCGGACGCGGCCACGTACGCCGACAAGCAGCGTCGGCGGTCAGTGGAACACCGCTAGACGGAGGGCTTCCTGATGTGCAGGGGGGCGATCATGTCCTCGCCGTCGAGTGCACGATCGAACTGCTGCAGCCACTTCTCGAGGTTGTCGCCGATGTTGCGCACCTTGGTCTTCTCGAGGTAGGCGAACGCACCCAACTCCGTGGTCTGCTCGGCAGCAGTCTTGGACGGCACGGCCGAGAAGATCACGATCATCGACGTGGGCGCTGCGGCGACGATCCCCGGCAGTGCCTCACGGCCGTCCAGTCCAGGCATCAGCAGATCGAGCAGGACGACGTCCGGCTGGAGTTCGGCGGCCATGTCGATGGCCTTGACACCGTCGTCGGCCTCGCCGATGATCGAGAAACGACCGTCGGACTCGAGCCTCAGGCGCAGGACATCACGCAGATCGGCTTCGTCGTCCACGACCAGCACGGTGCGCGGTTCTGCTCTGGCGACCACTCACTGCCCACCTTTTTGGACGTAGTTCTTGACGAATTCCTCTGCATTCTCCTCGAGGACGTCGTCGATCTCGTCCAACAGGTCGTCGACGTCCTCCAACAGGTCGCGCGCTTCCTCCGAGGCCCCGCCCTCGGTCTCGACGACCTCCTCGACCTTGTCGTCGGACGATTGACCACCCTTCTGAACCTGGCCGCCCTCGGTCATGTGTAGTCCCTCGTCCGTGCAACGGTCACGAGGATAGCCACTGTTCGCAGTATCAGCCCTGGAGCCGCTCGAGGAGTTCGATGGCGTCGTCGACCTCGTCGAGCACCTGGCCGACATGCTCCTTGGTCCCACGCCCCGGGTCCATCATCGGCACGCGCTGGAGGGCGTCGCGTCCGACGTCGAAGATCAGCGAATCCCAGCCTGCGGCCACGATCTGGTCCCGGAAGCGTTCGAGGCACCGGCCACGGAAGTAGGCGCGTGTGTCCTCGGGCGGCTTGGTCATCGCGGACTGGATCTCGCTCTCGGCGACCAGGCGCTCGACCTGGCCCCGGGCTGCAAGACGGTTGTACAGACCCTTGTCCAGCCGGACGTCGTGGTACTGCAGATCGATCATGCCGAGCTTCGGATGCGACCAGTCCAGGCCGTCGCGGTCACGGTACGAGTCGAGCAGGTCGAGCTTGGTCACCCAGTCGACCTGTCCCCGCAGGTCGCGTGGGTCAGCCTCGGCAGTCGTCAGCACGGCTTCCCAGCGGGCGAGGACCTCGGCCGTGACCGGAGCGATGTCGCGGTCCTTGTAATAGGCCTTGGCGGCCTCCAGGTACATGCCCTGAATGGCCAGCGGCGTGATCGTCGAGCCGTCGTCGAGCCGCAGGCTGGTTCGGCAGGTGAGGTCGTGGCTGACCCGGTGGTACGCGGCGACCGGCTCGTGGAGCTTCATGACGGGCGGCGCCGCGCCGTCCTCGATCAGGTCGAGCACGATCATGGCCGTTCCGACCTTGAGGAACGTCGCCACCTCGCAGAGGTTCGCGTCGCCGTTGATGACGTGCAGGCGCCTGTACTTCTCGGGGTCCGAGTGCGGTTCGTCGCGGGTGTTGATGATCGGACGCTTGAGCGTCGTCTCGAGTCCGACCTCGACCTCGAAGAAGTCGGCCCGCTGCGAGATCTGGAACGGGACGTCGTCAAGGCCGAACTCGTTGCCGAGTCGGCCGGCCCCCACGTAGACCAGGCGCGACACGAAGAAGGGGATCAATTGGCGGACCAGCTCGCCGAAGGGCACCGACCGCGGTACGAGGTAGTTCTCGTGGGTGCCATAGGCGGCGCCCTTGCCGTCGGTGTTGTTCTTGTGGATAAGGACGCGACCTCCACCGGCGATGGTCCGGGAGGCCTGTTCAGCGGCGTCGGCGAGGATCCGTTCTCCTGCCTTGTCCCAGATGACGAGGTCGCGGGCGTTGGAGCACTCGGGCGACGAGTACTCCGGATGGGCGTGGTCGACGTAGAAGCGGGCACCGTTGGTCAGCACCGTGTTGGCCAGGCCGAGTTCCTCGTCCGCCGGCGGTTCGTGGGCGTCGACCTCGTAGCCCCGGGCGTCACGCAAGGGGTGCTCGTCGGTGTGGTCCCACTTGACGTCGCGCGGTCTGCGGTAGGCGGACACGACCATGGAGGACGCCAACACGGGGTTGATGTCGGCTTCGCCGCCGACGACGGTGATGCCGAACTCCGTTTCGGTCCCGACGTACTTCGGTGTGGCCACAGATCCTCCCGGTGGACCTGAGCGAACCTACAGGTACTGGCCCGGGTTCACGCTCTCGATGGCCCGTCCGGGTTCCTCGTCCCCGCTGATGAGCGTGCGGATGTAGACGATCCGTTCGCCCTTCTTTCCCGAGATCCGAGCCCAGTCGTCGGGGTTGGTCGTGTTGGGCAGGTCCTCGTTCTCGCGGAACTCGTCGCGGATGGCCCTGCGCAGGTCCGCGGTCGTCAGACCTTTCACACCTTCGTCGAGGAAACGCTTGATCGCATACTTCTTGGCGCGGGCGACGACGTTTTCGATCATGGCCCCCGAGTTGAAGTCCTTGAAGAACAGGACCTCCTTCTCGCCGTTGGCGTACGTGACCTCGAGGAACCGGTTGTCGTCGTCCTGCGCATACATCTTGGTGACGACGGCATCCACCATCTCGGCGATCGTGGCCTTGCGGTCGCCGCCGTGCTCGGCGACCTCGGTCTCGGCAAGCGGCAGACCCTCGTGCAGGTAGATCGCGAAGATCTCCTTCGCGGCGTCGAGGTCGGGACGCTCGACCTTGATCTTCACGTCGAGGCGCCCTGGCCGCAGGATGGCCGGGTCGATCATGTCCTCGCGGTTGGATGCGCCGATGACCACGACGTCCTTGAGCGACTCCACGCCGTCGATCTCGGCGAGCAGCTGCGGCACGACGGTCGTCTCGACGTCGGAGGAGATGCCCGATCCGCGCGTACGGAACAGCGACTCCATCTCGTCGAAGAAGACGATGACCGGGAAACCTTCGGAGGCCTTCTCGCGGGCTCGTTGGAAGATCAGGCGGATCTGGCGTTCGGTCTCGCCCACGTACTTGTTGAGCAGTTCGGGACCTTTGACGTTGAGGAAGTAGCTCTTGACGTCGCCGCGCCCGGTTTTTTCGGCCACCCGCTGGGCCAGTGAGTTCGCGACGGCCTTGGCGATCATGGTCTTGCCGCAGCCTGGGGGTCCGTACAGCAGGATGCCCTTGGGCGGGCGCAGTTCGTGCTCTTCGAACAGCTCGGCGTGCAGGTAGGGCAGTTCGACCGCGTCACGGATCGCCTCGACCTGGTCCTTCAGGCCACCGATCTGGTCGTAGGTGATGTCGGGGACCTGCTCGAGGACGAGCTGTTCGACCTCGGCCTTCGGGACCCGTTCGAGCGCGATGTTGGCCCGCAGGTCGACGAGCACCGAGTCCCCGGCCTTCAGCGGGCCGTCCTTCAATGGATCGCCGAGGGTGACGATGCGTTCTTCGTCGGCGTGACCGACCACGAGGATCCGCCCGTCGTCGAGCAGTTCGGCGACCGTCAGCATCTCGCCGCGGTCCTCGTACTCGCCGACTGCGACCACGGCCATCGCCTCGTTGAGCAGGACCTCCTGCCCTGGGCGGAGGGACTCGAGGTCGATGTCCGGTGACGTGGTCACCCGCAGTTTGCGACCCTGGGCCATGACAGTGATCGTGTCGTCCTCGTCTTCACGGTTGAGAAACGACGCATAGGACTGCGGCGGCGTCGACAGCTTCTCGATCTCGTCGCGCATTGCCGTCAGCTGCTCGCGGGCCTGAGTCAGAGTCTCGGACAGCTTGGCGTTCTGGGTCAGCGCGGCCTGCAGGCGGCCCTTGGTCTCGAGCAGCCGCTCCTCGAGCGAGCGGATGCGCGCCGGCGCGGTCTCGAGCCGCCGGCGGAGCAGTTCGACCTCTTCGCGCAGGACCTTGACCTCGGCCATCAGCGTGTCGGGATCCGTGGGGATCGGACCTGCGTCGATCCGGGCGTCGACCGATTCGGCGGGGACACGGCGTACGAACTCGCCGCCACCCTCGAGCGGGTCGTCGAGGTGGTCGTCGTCCGGCCAACGTGCGTCCGAACGATCCGGCTGCTGGCTGCTCGGCACTCGGTCTCCGTCCACGTTCACCACCGTGGGGGGCACCGCGTCGCGGTGTCGGTCGCCCGTCCGCGGCGGTGACCCGGACGGGCCCGATTCCGAGTATACGAACGCTCCGGCAGCTTGTTACGGAAGCCCCACGCCCGGCGAATGTGCACTCACCAAACCCTGCATACAATCAACGCCCTCGCGGCGGGGGGCCGCCGGCGTCGGCGGGCAGGACGCGGCGTCCTGTGGTCAGAAATGCCGTGTGCGCCACCATGCGGTGATTCGGGCGCACGGCGAGGCCGTCGATGTCCCAGCCGCGCACGAGGGTCTCGGTCGTGTCCAGGTCGGTGAAGCGACCATCGGCCGCCACGTCGTCACGAAAGCGCATGACCTGGGTGATCGCAGGGGTGTACGCCAGCAGGATCCCACCAGGCGCCAATGCGTCGGCTGCCACGCCGATCACCTCCCACGGTTCGAGCATGTCGAGGACGATCCGGTGGACGTGACGGCCGTCGAGTCCGTCGCCGAGGTCGGCCTCGTGGACCTCCCAGTGGTCGGGTTCACAACCGTGCCAGTCGACGACATTGTGTCTGGCGATCCGCAGGTGGTCGTCGCGCCTTTCGTAGGAGATGACGCGCCCGGCTGGCCCGACGGCATCCAACAGGGCCAACGTGAGCGCCCCCGACCCCGCGCCTGCCTCGACCACGGTCATGCCGGGGCGGATGTCGGCTCTGGCGATGATCATCGCCTGGTCCTTCGGATACACGACCTGGGCGCCGCGCTTCATCTTGAGGATGAAGTCGTCCCGGGTCGGGCGCAGGACGACGACCTCCATGCCCTTGGAGGAACGGACGGCGCGACCCTCGGGGTGGCCGATGAGGTCGTCGTGGTCGACGGTTCCGGCATGGGAGTGCCACTGCTCCCCCGCCTCGAGGCGGACGAGGTACCGCCGCATCTTGCGGTCCCGCAACAGGACCAGTTCGCCCCCGTGCAGGGGCGCGTCGGTCCCTGCAGGAACGTGAACGGGGGCGGTGTCGTGGGCCATCGTCATCCTGACACGGGGAGAGTCTTCAGGATCCGCTCGCGCTGGCGGCAGAAGGCGCAGATCTCGGAGGTCGTCGGCATCCCGCACGACGCGCACGTACCGACGGTGTCACCTGCGTCGTCGGGGGCGGGGGCGATCGCCTCGGCACGGTCGAGGAAGCCGAACAGGAACTGGGCCTTCGCACCTGGCGAGTTCCGCTCGAGCAGGTTCAGGGCCTCCTTGTGCTCGTGGCCGGTGTTGCCGTCAACCAGCGGGCACTCCTCGACGACGTAGTCGATGCCCGCGATGACGCAGTAGGCAGCCATCTCGCGCTCGGACAGTCGGTACAGGGGCTTGGCCTTGCGGACCTGATTGGTCCCGGTCGCGGGCAGCAGCGGCCGCTGCCGGGCCAGGAAGTGGTCGTGCCAGCGGGTCATGTTTCCGAGCAGCGTGGCGGCTTCGTCGTCGAGGTTGTGGCCGGTCACCATGACGTCGTAGCCCTCGTCGACGGCGACCTTGTTGAACACGTACCGCTTGGACAGGCCGCACACCGAGCAGGCCGGCCGATCCGAGGCTCGGGAACCGGTCGGGGTCGTGTAGCCGTAGGTGTCGGCGAGGTCGACCGTGATCAGACGGCGTCCGCGCGGCGCGGCGTAACGCTCGGCGAAATCGCGGCAGATCGATCCAGAACGGTCCGAGTACCCACCGATCCCGAGGCCCACATACAGGCCGTCGACCGCGTACCCCATCTCGAGCAGGACGCGCCAAAGTGCCAGCGAGTCCTTGCCGCCGGACACGGCAACGAGGATCCGGTCCCCGTACGAGAACATGCGCCGCCCGTGCCCGTCGTCGTCGCTCCATGCAGTCCCACGAGGGGCGTCGATCGCCTTGCGCACCTGGCCGTGGACGTGGTCGAGGAAGTGCGGACCGCACCACGCCGAACGGTGACGCGGCTCCTCGATCACTGCGGGTTCGCGACACACGAAGCAGCGCATCGGCCCGGCACCGCCCGAGATGACGGGACGGATCTCGACGGCCGCATCGTCGGGAAGGGTGTGCCCCGAGGTGACCAGTTGCCCGTCGTGAATCACGAGGACGGTGGTCGGATTGACGTCGAGGTGGTCGAGCAGCTCACCGACCGTACGAGGACCGGGCACATCGACGGTGCGGTCGGGATTGCGGCGGCGGACCTGCATGTGCTCCTCCTCGGGTTGGCGGGCATCGGAACGCGTTCGGACGCCCTGGGGGCTGAGGTGAAGACCGTGCCGTCGTGACGCCTCAGCCTATCGGTCAGCATGAACCGTCCGGTTCGGCCGTGCGTATCTAGGCTGGGCACGCCGCCCGCCCGACGACCACGGAGCACACCATGCATCGTCAACCGATCCGTTCCGGACACGTCCCCGCGCGCGCGTTGTTCGCGACGAGCCTGCTCGCCGCCGCTCTCGTGATCGGCATCCAGTCGACCGCAGTGGCCGCCTGCCACATCGCGGGTTTCGTCGAAGGCGAGGTCGAGGTCGATGCGACCGTCCACTCCACGTCGAGATCGGTCACGCTCACCGTCGAACTCCAAGGTCGAGTCGAGTCATGCGAAGGGGCAGTCGACTGGGCAACCGAGGACGGGACGGCCAAGGCTGGCACCGACTATGTCGGAGTCAACGGGACGCTCACGTTCGTGGCCGGGGACGACCGGGTCGAGGACATCACGATCGAGATCCTCGACTCCGGCTTCGGCGACTTCCATGTCGCCCTGAGCAACCCGACTGGCAGCATCGCCGGGACCGGTGATCCAGCGACCGTCACCATCGTGGTCGATGACATCCAGGTCGGATCGGAACCCGGGCCCACCGACGACGCGACATCTCCCACCGGCGGTGAAGAGACCGAGGACAACGATCCCGTCCTCGACGACGCCGCAGACGATGGCTTCCCGTGGGTCCCCGTGCTGCTGGTCGTGATCGTGATCGCCGTCCTCGCGGGTGTCCTGCTGACCCGTCGTCGACCGACGTGATCGCCCGACTCGTCACCCGAGGGCGTCGCGCACGACGCCGCGTACGGCGTCGATCCCGACGTTCTTCTCTGCGCTGACCCACAGCACGTCGCCTTCGGCCACGCCGGCCTTTGCCGCCAGATCCCGCTTCCGCCGCTGACGAGCGGACGACTTCACCTTGTCGTGCTTGGTCGCCACGATGCGGAAGGCGACCTCGTTCGACCGCAGCCAGTCGAGCATCTCGACGTCGAGCGCGGTCGGCCCGACCTCGCCATCGATCAGCGCGAGCGTGAGGACCAACGGTTCCCGTTCCCGCAGGTACTGGCGCATCCGGCGGGTCCACGCCGTGCGCGTGTCCTTGGAGGCCGTCGCCGCGTACCCGTACCCGGGAAGGTCGACCAACGTGCCGGTCGTCCCGTCGACGGCGAAGCAGTTCAGCAACTGGGTCCGACCGGGCTTGCCGGACACCTTGGCGAGCTTCTTGCGACCGGCCAGCGCGTTCAGCAGCGACGACTTGCCGACGTTCGAACGCCCGATCACCGCGACCTCGCGGGCAGACTTTGGCAGCTGCTCCAGCGTGGCCGCCGACGTCACGAACGTCATCGCCAACGGACCCATGAGGTCTCCCTCCAAACCCGTCGAGTGTGCCGATCAGTAGGAAATGTCATACCGAACAGCACGCTCAACGCATCACTCGTCGGCGTAAGTGACCTGGCAGAACCCGTGATTGCAGTACCCACCTGGGTGCTTGTGGAGGTAGCCCTGGTGGTAGTCCTCGGCGTAGTAGAAGACGCCGTCGCCAGCCTCGGACGCGGGCTTGATCTCGGTCGAGATCTCGCCGTACCCGGATTCCTTCAACGACTGCTGGTAGTGGGCGCGGGATCGCTCCACGGCTGCCAGCTGCTGCTCGGTCGTCGTGTAGACCGCCGAGCGGTACTGCGTGCCGACGTCGTTGCCCTGCCGGTTCGGTGTGGTCGGGTCGTGGTTCTCCCAGAACGCCTTCATCAGGTCGTCGACACCGACCTGACCGGGGTCATAGACCACCTGAACGCTTTCGGTGTGGCCCGTGCGGCCCGTGCAGGTCTCCTCGTAGGTCGGGTTCTTCGTCCACCCGCCCATGTACCCGACCGCCGTGGAGTACACGCCGGGCAGCTGCCAGAAGATCCGCTCGGCGCCCCAGAAACACCCCATCGCCACGTAGAGAACCTCGTGGCCGTCCGGCCACGGGCCCTGCAGCGGCGTCTCGAGCACCACGTGCCGTTCCGCCACCGCCATCTGCTCGTCGCGCCCAGCCACCGCGTCCTCGGCCGACACCATCTCGACCACCTTCCGTGTGAAGAACATCGCCCACTCCTGTCCGCTCGGCGAGGGTACGGGACCGCGGCCCACGACTCGGCCCCGCGATGTAAGCGGAACCCGCCAACCGTGGCGCGCTCGGCTGACCTCGCGAGCATTCGGATTGCAACGAATAACCTTCACAGTTATGCTATGCAAGTATCACCAGTGGCCGAAGAGTGCGGAATGTTCGTCGTGGTCGGGGACGTCGTGGCGTCACGACGAGTCGCGGATGCCGCCGCTCTGCTCGACGGGCTCACCGGGTGCCTGCGGCGTGTCAACGACGACGTGGCAGCCGTCCTGCCGTTGACGCTGGTCGTCCGCGACGAGTTCCACGGGATGTACGACTCGCTGTCACGCGCCGTCGAGGCGGCCCTGCGCCTGCGTCTGTACACCGGTGACCTCGTCCTCGACACGTCCGACGGCAAACCCGAACCGGTCGACGTGCGCGTCGGCATCGGGGCCGGCGATGCGGTCATCAGCGACACCGGGACCCCGTCCGGACCTGCCTGGTTCCACGCACGGGACGCGAAGGACGTTGCCCAGGAACTTCCCGGCAAGGCCAAGTGGCCCCCGAGTCTGCGCGCGGTCTGCCGCAGCGACGACCCGTCGTTCCAGGCAGCGGTCAACGCCTACCTCATCTGTCAGGACCAGTTGCTGGCCCGGATGGACGCGCGGGACCGGCGCGCCCTGCGCGGCCTGCTCGACGGGGAGCGGCAGATCGACGTCGCGGACGACCTCGGCGTCACGCAGCCGGCGATCGCGCGCAGAGTGAAGGAGCGCGGCGCGCTGGCGCTCCACCGGTCGCTGCAGGCGCTCGCACTCGTCACCGACCCGTCCCCCACTCCTACGATCCCCGCCCCGACCCACCAAGGAGCCCCCAGCCATGGCTGACCGTCACCCCGCGGCCTCCACGCCCGTGAGTCTCGTCAAGGAGGTCTACGAGCGCTTCGCCGATCGGATGCCCAAGGCCCGCGAGCGTCACGGCCGACCCCTCACCTTCGCCGAGAAGGTGCTGTTCGCCCACCTCGACGACCTGGACAAAGGCGGCCTCGAGCGTGGCGAGGACTACACCGACTACCGCCCCGACCGGGTCGCCATGCAGGACGCCACCGCGCAGATGGCGATCCTGCAGTTCATGGTTGCCGGCCGCAAGGAGGCCGCCGTCCCGTCGACGGTGCACTGCGACCACCTGATCCAGGCGCACGTCGGCGCCACGATGGACCTCACCGTCGCCAACGAGGCCAACCGCGAGGTCTACGACTTCCTGCGATCCGCCTCCGAGAAGTATGGGCTCGGGTTCTGGAAGCCTGGCTCGGGGATCATCCACCAGGTGGTGCTCGAGAACTACGCCTTCCCCGGCGGGATGATGATCGGCACCGATTCGCACACCCCGAATGCCGGTGGCCTCGGCATGGTCGCCATCGGCGTTGGCGGTGCGGACGCCGTCGACGTCATGGTCGGCATGCCGTGGAACCTCAAGGTCCCCAGGCTGATCGGGGTCGAGCTCACCGGCACGATCAAGGGCTGGACAGCGAGTAAGGACGTCATCCTCAAGGTCGCCGAGATCCTCACGGTCAAGGGCGGTACCGGTGCCATCGTCGAGTACTTCGGCCCGGGCGCAAACAGCCTGTCCTGCACGGGTAAGGGAACGATCTGCAACATGGGCGCCGAGATCGGGGCGACGACCTCGCTGTTCGCCTACGACGAGTCGATGGCCAGGTACCTGAAGTCCACCGAGCGCGAGGAGGTCGCCGACCTCGCCGACCAATACGCCGAGTTCCTGCGGGCCGACGACGAGGTCTACGCCGACCCGCACAGCTACTACGACCAGGTGATCGAGATCGACCTCGACACGCTTGACCCGCACCTCGTCGGCCCACACACCCCGGACCTCGCCCGTCCCGTGTCGGCGTTGAAGCAGGAAGCCGTCGAGAAGGGCTACCCGGTCGAGATCAGCGCGGCGCTGGTTGGTTCGTGCACCAACTCGTCGTACGAGGACATCACCCGGGCCGCGTCCATCGCGCGGCAGGCCAGCGCCAAGGGCCTGAAGGCCAGGACCGAACTGATGATCACGCCAGGGTCCGAACAGGTCAGGGCAACGATCGAGCGGGACGGGCTGCTCGGCGACCTCGAGGCGATCGGCGCCATCGTTCTCGCCAACGCGTGCGGCCCCTGCATCGGCCAGTGGCAGCGCGACGACATCGAGAAGGGCGAGCGCAACTCGATCGTGACGTCGTTCAACCGCAACTTTCCCAAGCGCAATGACGGCAACCCGGAGACCCTCGCCTTCATCGGCTCGCCCGAGACGGTCGTGGCCATGGCACTCGCGGGTCGGCTGGATTTCGACCCGCAGCGTGACGCCCTGACGACCGACGACGGCGAGGAGGTCCGCCTGTCCGAACCCGTCGGTGTCGAATTGCCCGACGGCGGCTTCACGCGGGGTGACGAAGGGTTCACGCCCCCCGCTGAGGACGGCAGCAGCATGACGGTCGAGATCGCCCCCGACTCCGAGCGTCTCCAGGAACTCACGCCGTTCAGGGCCTGGGAGCGCACCGACCTCACCGGCCTGCCGATCCTGCTGAAGGCCAAGGGCAAGTGCACCACGGACCACATCTCGATGGCAGGCCCGTGGCTGCGGTTCCGCGGCCACCTCGAGAACATCTCGGGCAACCTGTTCAACGGTGCGGTCGACGCGTTCAGCGGCGACGCCGGCAAGGGCTCCGACGTGCTCGCCGACGACGAACGGGTCGACTACCCGCAACTGGCCAAGCGGTGGCACGGGCAGGGCGTGGACTGGGTCGTCTTCGGTGACGAGAACTACGGCGAGGGCTCTTCACGAGAACACGCCGCGATGGAGCCGCGTTTCCGTGGCTGCCGGGCCGTCATCGTCCGTTCCTTCGCGAGGATCCACGAGACGAACCTCAAGAAGCAGGGTGTCCTGCCGCTGACGTTCGTCGACCCCCGCGATTACGACAAGGTCGCCAGACACGACCGCGTCGACATCACGGGTCTTGACCGGCTTGCTCCTGGACAGAACCTGACGATGAGGCTCAACCACGAGGACGGAACGACCGACACCTTCGACGTCGCGCACACGATGTCGAGAGAACAGATCGAATGGTTCAAGGCTGGGTCCGCCCTCAACCTCATCCGCCAGCAGTTCGCGGGCTGACGCGCGCCGCGGCCGCCTGGCTGGTTGCGGTGTTCGTGGCCGTGACCGCCGGGCCCGTGGCGGCTTCTGCGCCACCAGGCGCACCCGGATGTGACCTGGCACCACTGGGGTCCTACTGGTCGGCGGACGTCCGGGCCCTCCCCGTCCATCTGGAGTCGGACGCCTTCCTGACCACGATCGGACGGGACCGCGACGTCCATCCTGACTTCGGCAGCGGTCTTTGGGAGGGTGGGCCCATCGGGATCCCGTACACGACCGTCGACGCCGACCAGTCGGACGTGGCGGTGACGTTCGTGTACGCCGACGAGTCGGACCCCGGTCCGTACCCCATCCCGACTGATGCGCCGATCGAAGGCGGCCCGGATGCCGATGGCGACCGTCACGTCCTCGTCATCAACCGAGACACCTGCGTCCTGTCGGAGTTGTACGCCGCCTACCCGCGATCGGACGGAAGGTGGGATGCAGGATCCGGCGCCGTATTCGACCTGAAGGGCCACGACCTGCGTCCCGCGGGATGGACCTCGGCAGACGCGGCCGGGCTGCCGATCCTGACCGGCCTCGGACCCCAGGCCCGAGTCGTCGCGACGGCGCTGAAGACCCACGGCGGCATCGTCGCCGACAACGGCAGCGCCTGGTACCTGTCCGGCGTGCCCGACGAGCAGTGGGACAACGACGACCTCCGCACCCTGCGAACACTGGACGGAAATGTCTTCGAGGTCGTCGACGCATCATCTCTGCGTGCCGACAACGACCGCAGCGCGACAATCACCCTGCCAGCCCGCTCGTTCGGGGACGACAGGATCACCACGGCCGCCGAACTGGCCAGGGCCGCGTTTCCAGAAGGCAGCGGCACGGCAGTGCTCGCCAACGCATTCGTCGCCGCCGACGCGCTCGCCGCCGGACCCCTCGCAGCGGCACACACCGCTCCCCTGCTTGCTCACGGGCCGTGACGACCTGCCTGCCCCGACCGCGGCCGTGCTTACCGAACTCGGGGTGGCCGACGTCGTCGTCGCCGGTGGCCCGGCAGCCGTGAGCGACGGCGTCCTCGCCGACCTCCGCCAGCGAGGATTCAGTGTTGAGCGCATCGCCGGCGCGGACCGGTACGAGACCGCCGCCAGGTTGGCCGTCGCCTTCGTCGACGTTCAGGGATTCGGTGACCGGATCCTCGTCGCCGCCGGTGAGCATGCCGTCGCCGACCAGCAGTGGCCCGATGCGCTGGTGGGGACCCCGGCGGCGATGGCCTGGTCCGCGCCCCTGCTGCTCGTGACGCCGACGACGATTCCCCCGGCGACCGTGGCCGTCATCCGGGACCTCGCCCCGCAGCGCGCGGTCGTCCTCGGCGGCCCCTCGACGATCGACGAGAGCCTCGACGCGGCGCTTCGAGCGCACGTGACGACCGTCGACCGGATTGCCGGTTCGGACCGGTACGCCACCGCGGTGGCCATCGCCGACGCGATCGGGACCCCGCCCGGGGTGGTCGTCCTCGCCACGGGGCAGCGATTCCCCGACGCCCTGGCCGCGGGACCCGCTGCCGTCGCGTGGGGCGGCGTCGTCCTCCTCACGCCGTCCTATCCCTCAGCCCCCGTGGCGATCGGCGCGATGGAGGCCTGGCGCCCCGCCGTTCACGTCGTCGGCGGACCCGCCTCGGTGTCCGATGTCGCCGCGACGAGCCTGGCCTTCGCGGCGTCGGGCTGATCTCACGGCTGCCTAGTGGTCCGTTACCTAAGTTCCTTGCCTGTTAGGGCGGTGGGGTAGATACTGCCTGCATGGCCAACCATGCGAAAGTCCTGGATGTCTCCGAGGAGGACCGGCAGGTCCTGCAGTCCCGCGTCCAGGCCCGAACGGTTTCGGTGCGCGACCTCGAGCGGGCACGGATCGTGCTGCTGGCGGCTGAGGGGTTGCCAGCAGCCGAGATCGCGGCTCGGGTGGGATGTTCCCGTCCCACGGTGACGTTGTGGCGTCGCCGTTACGAGAAGGACGGCATCGACGGGCTCGAGGATGCGCCGCGGTCCGGGGCGCCACCCAAGTTGACCCAGGCGCGCAAGGACGAGATCCTGGCGGCCACGTTGGCACCGCCACCGGAGCAGCTGGGGGTGACGCACTGGTCGTCGCGGCTGCTGGCA